>Ga0209471_1000847_pt1 | contig 19091 bp, 17 predicted proteins | sample GraSoiAngelo_128_FD_185885 | JGI IMG/M metagenome (GOLD analysis project Ga0209471, IMG submission 185885) | Grasslands soil microbial communities from the Angelo Coastal Reserve, California, USA - 14_0927_12_20cm (SPAdes) (version 2) | ecosystem: Environmental > Terrestrial > Soil > Grasslands ...
GGTGTTCCGGGGCTATCTGGGTCTGGGGCTGCAGCCGGCTGAGCTGGCGGCCGGCGCGGGAGCCGCTGATTCGAGCGGGGGTCTCCTGGTTGCGGCGGTCCAGGTGGGAGGACCCGCGGAGCAGGGCGGGGTGATCGTGGGCGACATTCTCGTCGGCCTCGACGGAAGGCCCTGCCGCGCCGCGGAAGACGTCCTGGCCGTTCTCGGCAGGACGCGGCCCGGGCAAGTCCTTGAGGCGGCGCTCGTTCGCGGCGGGAATCGCCGGGAGGTCACTTTGGTGGTGGGCGAACGCCCGCAACGGCAGTCTTGTCCGTGAGTGCCGTCAGTGCCGGAGGAATCTAGTGGACTGTAACAACCATTTGTAGACTATAATGGCGTCCATGAGCGATGCCATTGAGCTGACGAAAGTGGAGCGGATGGAACTCGAGCGTCGAGCGGCAAGCCGCACGGGACGCGCGGAGGATGCGCGGCGAGCCCGTTTGATCTTGCTGTTGGCCGAGGGCCATTCGTGGGATGAGGCGTGTGAACGCGTGCCCTGTAGCCGCGGCTTTGTGGCGAGCTGGACGCGACGGTTCGATGAGCAGCGGCTGGCGGGACTGTACAGCCGGCACCTGGGCCAGGTCGCCACGGTGCTGACCCCTCAGCTTGAGGCGCGCGTTCTTGAGGCCACGCGCCGCGGTCCCAGAGATGGCACGACGCACTGGAGCACGCGCCGGTTGGCCGAGCACTTGGGGGCGAGCCATATGATGGTGGCGCGGGTGTGGCGCAAGCATGGCCTGAAGCCCCAGCGCATCGAGCGCTACATGGCCTCGAACGATCCGGACTTTGAGAAGAAGGCCGCCGACGTCATCGGGCTGTACCTGAACCCGCCAGCGCATGCGGCGATCTTCTGCGTGGACGAAAAGACGCATATTCAAGCACTTGATCGCAAAGACCCGGTGCTGCCGCTGTCGCCTGGGCGCTTGGAGCGACATGGCTTTGAGTACTACCGCCACGGCACGCTCTCCCTGTATGCCGCCTTCAATACCAAGACCGGTGAGGTGTTGGGCAAGACGGCCGTGCGGCACACCTCGGCGGAGTTTGTCGCCTTCCTCACCGAGCTGGTGCTCAATCAGCCGCGCGGCAAAGAGATCCACGTGATCGCCGACAATCTCTCCACGCACAAGACCCCGCAGGTGCAAGAGTTTCTCGCGGCGCATCCGAACGTGCATCTGCACTTCACCCCGACCTACTCATCCTGGCTCAACCAGGTGGAGTTGTGGTTCGGCAAGATCGAGCGCGACGTGATCGCCCGCGGCATCTTCACCTCCGTCTTCGATCTGAAGAGAAAGCTCATGCGCTACATCCGTCAGTACAACAAGGCCCCGCGAACAGTGAAGTGGAAGTACGCCGATCCAAGCAGACATCTCGGTATAGGTTCAGTTGTTACAGGCCACTAGGCGGATCAGCGTCCTGATCATCACCCAGTCGGCCGAGATCCGCGCGCGACTGCGCGCGGATCTCGCCGCAGCGCCTCATCTCGAGCTTCGCGAAGAATCCGCCGGGTCCGGCACGCCACCCGATGTCGTCATTCTCGATCCCGAGCCGCTCGCTGACTTCTCGTCGCCGGGCCCGCCGCATGCTCCCGCCTCCGCGCGGACGCTGATCCTCACGGACCGATTGTCGGAGGAGTGGGCGGGGGAGCTCTTGAGCAGCCGTGCCGCGGGCGCCATCGCCCGCTCGGCGCAACCGGCAGAGCTCATCGCCGCCATCGAGTCGGTGGCCGCCGGGCTGATCGTCTTCTCCCCCGGCCTCCTTGCCGGCACCGAGCCGCAGAGGGTCCCCGCTCGAAAGCCGCCCTCGGGCGAGCTCCACGATCCGCTGACGCCGCGTGAAATGGATGTGCTCCGGATGCTCTCGGACGGGCTCTCCAACAAGGAAGTCGCACGGCGCCTTCATATCTCGGAGCACACGGTGAAGTACCACCTGTCGTCGGTCTTCGGGAAGCTGGGAGCGAGCAGCCGGACCGAGGCCGTGATGGTGGGGATCCAGCGCGGGATCATCCTGATCTAGCACGCGGGGGAATATGCCCCGCCGCGCTTTCCGTCGCATAATGGCGTCAGCCGACAGGGTCGCCGCTTTCCGCAGGCCTGGCGCAGTGCCGGGTGCGACGCGGTCAGGCCGCGACACCGCGTACAAGAACCGGGAGCGAGCCATGTCAATCCGCAGCAAGTTGCTCTGGGCAGCCATTACCGCGTTGGGCGCCTTGTCCTTCGGCATCGTGGCCCTCAAGCGCGGCGAGCCGGTGAACGCGATGTGGCTGGTGATTGCGGCCTTGTGCATCTACGTCATCGCCTTTCGCTTCTACGGACTGTTCATCGCCAACACCGTGCTCGGCGTGAATGCCGCACGACAGACGCCCGCCTATCGGCACAACGACGGTCTCGACTACGTGCCGACCAATCAGTACGTGCTCTACGGGCACCACTTCGCCGCCATTGCCGGCGCGGGACCGCTGGTGGGACCCGTGCTCGCGGCGCAGATGGGCTACCTGCCGGGTACGCTGTGGATTCTCGCGGGAGTGGTGTTCGCGGGAGCGGTCCAGGACATGATCGTGCTGTTCCTCTCGACACGTCGCGACGCCCGCTCGCTCGGCGACATGATCCGTTCGGAAATGGGCCCGGTCGCAGGCACCATCGCCGGCGTCGGCGTGCTGCTCATCTGCGTGATCATCCTGGCGGTGCTCGCGCTCGTCGTGGTGAATGCCCTCAAGAGCAGCCCGTGGGGCACCTTCACGGTGTCCTGCACCATTCCGATCGCTCTGATCATGGGAATCTACGGGCGCTTCGTGCGTCCGGGACGCATCGGGGAAATGTCGATCCTGGGCGCCGCGCTGCTGCTCCTGGCACTGCTCTACGGCAAGACCGTCTCAGAGACGCCCGTGCTGGCCCAGGTCTTCACCCTTTCGGCGCCGACGCTGGCGCTGCTCATCGTCGGCTATGGCTTCGTGGCCTCGGTGCTGCCCGTCTGGCTGCTGCTGGCGCCGCGCGATTACCTGTCAACTTTCCTCAAAGTCGGCACGGTGGCACTCCTCGCGATCGGTGTCCTGATCGCACGCCCGGAGCTGCAGATGCCGGCGATCACCCAGTTCATCGACGGCAGCGGCCCGGTGTGGTCGGGAAGCCTGTTCCCGTTCCTGTTCATCACCATCGCCTGCGGCGCGGTATCGGGGTTTCACTCCCTGGTGTCATCCGGTACCACGCCGAAGATGATCGAGAGCGAGAGGCAGATCGCCTTCATCGGCTACGGCGGGATGCTCATGGAGTCCTTCGTGGCGATCATGGCCATGATCGGCGCCTCGATCATCCACCCGGGTGTCTATTTCGCCATGAACACCGGGGCGGGGCTGATCGGGACCACTGCGGCACATGCGGCCGAGGTCGTCTCGTCGTGGGGCTTCACCGTGACACCCGAGATGCTCAATCAGGTGGCGCACGATGTCGGCGAGATCAGCATCCTGTCGCGTACCGGCGGGGCGCCGACGCTGGCCGTCGGCATGGCCACGATCTTCTCGAGCTTCCTCGGCGGGCGCGCGTTGATGGCCATCTGGTATCACTTCGCGATCCTGTTCGAGGCGCTGTTTATCCTGACGACGGTCGATGCCGGAACGCGCGTGTGCCGCTTCATGATTCAGGACCTGGTCGGTCATGCGATTCCCGCGTTCAAGGAGACCCGGTCGTGGGGCAACAATGTGATCGGCTCGGGGCTCGCCTGTGCCCTGTGGGGGTACCTGCTGTATGCGGGCGTGATCGACCCCTATGGCGGAATCTGGACGATGTGGCCGCTCTTCGGCGCGACCAACCAGATGCTGGCGGCGATCGCACTGACGCTCTGCACGGTAGTGCTGTTCAAGATGAAGCGCGAGCGCTACGCCTGGGTCACGATCGTGCCGACGGCGTGGCTGGTCGTCTGCACCGTGACAGCGGGGCTCGAGAAGGTGTTCAGTGCGAACCCCAAGGTGGGTTTCCTCAGCCACGCGGCGAAGTTCAGCCGTGCGCTGGCGGACAGCCAGGTGCTCGCGCCCGCCAAGTCGCTGCGGGAAATGAGCCGCGTCGTCTTCAATGACTATCTCGACGCGGCCCTGGCGGCCCTCGCGGTGGGCATCGTGGTGACGGTCGTGGCTTACGGAATCATCCGGATCCGCGCTGCCCGGGCCACTCCTCAGAATACCGCGATCGAGATCGGCGGCCCGGCCGGGGCGGCGGTGGGCCATGGCTAAGCTCGCGCGGTTGTGGGGGAGGGCGGTGCAGACCGCCCGCCTCATGGTCGGGATCCCCGACTACGACACCTACGTGGCACACCGCAGGGCGCACCACCCGGGCGAGCCGGTGATGAGCTACCCGGAATTCTTTCGCGAGCGTGAGGCGGCTCGCTACGCCACCGAAAAGGGTCACCTCAAGGGCTGCTGCTGAAGCCAAGCTGCCCGAGGCGGACGTGGCGCGCCTGATGCGGGGGACTTTGCTGCTTGCGTTCGCTGCCTTCCTCTGGCGGGACGGCTCCGCCGCGCCGGATCCGCGGCTCGCCGCCGCCATTCCTCGCCTGGAGTCCGTCATTCAGAGAAGCGGCGCGGACGTGGCCGTGGCGTTTCGGACGCTCGACGGCAAGGCGGAATGGCTGTTGCGCGCCGACGAGCCGTTTCACGCCGCCAGCACCATGAAGGTGGCGGTCCTGATCGAGCTCTATCGCCAGGCACGGCAGGGAAAGCTGAAGCTCGACGATCCCTTGAGCGTTAAGAATGAGTTCCACAGTCTGGTCGATGGCTCGGCGTTCGCGCTGGACCCCGACGACGACTCGGAAAGGAATCTGTATCGGGCGGTCGGAGGCACGCGCACGCTGAGAGAGCTCAGCGAGCTCATGATCACGGTCAGCAGCAATCTCGCCGCGAACCTCCTGATGGACAGGCTTGGCGTCGAGAACATCCGCGCCGGCGTACACGCGCTCGGAGCCGACGGCATGAACGTGCTGCGCGATCTCGAGGATGCGAAGGCATTCGAGCAAGGGCTCGTCAACACGACCACGGCACAGGCGCTGCTCACGCTGCTCGAAGCGATCGCGCGCAGTCGGGCCGTCGATCCGGAATCCTCCCGGCAGATGCTCGAGACGCTCGAGCGCCAGACGATCAATGAGGCCATACCCGCCGGGCTTCCGGCCGGCACGCGCGTGGCGCACAAGACCGGTGACATCACGCGCATCTGGCACGATGCGGGGATCGTCCTTGCGAGCCGGCCGTTCGTGCTGGTCGTGCTGACCCGCGGCCTCGAGAATCCCAAGGAAAGCACCGCGCTGATCGCCGAGATCACCCGGGAGCTGTACCGGGCGACGCAGTAGGGGAGGCGTAGCGCCGAGGGAAGCGGGCTTCAGATCCGCTTCGCCCAAGGCCGAGGCTCATCGGAAGCGATGCCGCAAGATGGCGACATATTGCCTTATGTGAGACGTTGTGGCTCATATACGGCCCCGCCGCCCAAGTCAGCTAACTCCCAGCGCGGCGCGCGAAGGCAACCATCGGGCAAAAAGATCAAGGAGAGTCAACGTGCTCAGGATCAGGCAATTTCTCCTCGCGACTGTCATCGCGATGGTCGCAGTGGCGTGCGGGAGCGGGGGCTCCGGCATGAGCCAGTCTTCCGGCGCGACGCCACTCATCGCGACCGGAACCATCACCGGGTTTGGCAGCGTTTACGTCAACGGCATCCATTTCCAGACCACGAGCGCCGCGATCCGCAAGAACGGTCAGACGGTCGACCAGTCACAGCTCGCAGTCGGCGAAGTGGCCCGCATCAAGGGCTCGAAGGACGACGTCGACGACACGGGCGTTGCCGACGAGGTGGACGTCGACGAGGCCGTCATCGGTCCGATCGACAAGATCGACACGACGGGCGGCACGGTCACCGTGCTCGCTCAGATCGTGAAGATCAACGCGGGCACCTCCGTCAGCAAGAACATTCAGCCGGCCGACATCACCGGTCTCAAGACGGGCGATGTCATCCATGTCTCCGGCATGACCGACTCCAGCGGCGCCATCGTTGCCACACGCATCGAGAAGGGAAGCGCGAGCTCACCGCTTCAGGTCGTGGGCACGGTCGCCGGCCTCAACGCAAGCTCGCACACCTTCATGATCAACGCGCTCACCGTGGACTACTCGAGCGCCAATCTCACCGGCTTTGCGAGCGGCGCACCCAGCAACGGCGACGTAGTCGAGGCGCAGGGTACGAGCTTCGACGCCACGACCCAGACGCTGACCGCAACCCACGTGCGGCGCGAAATGACCGACCAGGAGGAAGCCGGCGACGAGCGCGACATGGAGCGGGAGGGCCTGATCACGCGTTTTGCCTCGGCGACTGATTTCGACGTGGCCGGCAAGCCCGTGACCACGACGAGCTCGACCGAGTATCGCAACGGCACCGCCGCCGACCTCGCCCTCAACGTCAAAGTCGAGGTCGAAGGCATGCTCAACAGCTCGAACGTCCTGGTCGCCTCGGTCGTTGCGTTCGAGCACAACGGCGATATCGACCTGCAGGGCCCGGCCGCGAACGTGAGTGCCTCCGCCGGCACGCTCACAGTTCTGGGCGTACCGGTCACGGTCGTCACTTCCAGCACGCGCTTCGAGGACGACAGCTCGAGTTCCATGGCGATGTTCAACCTGAGCAAGGTCAGTGCCGGCGATACCGTCCGGGTGCACGGATTCGAGAGCCCGGCGGGCAGCGGCAAGGTCGTGGCGACCCGTCTCGAGCGCCTGCCGCCGAGCCCGACGGTCATCGTGAAGGGGCCTTTCATGGCGGGCACCTCGCCCGACTTCACGATCCTCGGCATCACGATCGACGGCTCTGCGGCAACCATCGGCGATGGCCAGGGCGGCATGATGCCGCTCGCGACCTTCTTCACCCAGGCGGCGGGTCACGAAGTCCGCGTGGAGGGCACGCTTTCGGGCACGACTGTCATGGCGAGCCGCATCTCGATCGACGATCACACCGGGGATGAGGGCTGAAGGCACAGGCAGAAGGACTCAGGGCCGAGGACTGATCACCCCGGGCAGCCGCGGCGCTGCCCGGGGTGACTTTCTTTGTTTCCGGATGGACGCAGCCACCCTGTGCGATGCTTGACATCCGTCCATGCGGTCGGCCTCCACCAAACAAGTCCTCGCAGCAGCCCGACAATGGCTGAGGCCCCTGGTGCATGTCCTGATCCGTTGCGGGGTCACCTGGAAGGAGTTCGCAGAGCTCTCGCGCAGGAGCTATGTGGAAGTCGCGAGCCACCAGTTCGGCAAGCGAGGGCGCCCGACGAACGTCTCGCGCACGGCCGTCCTCACCGGCCTCACGCGGCGCGAGGTCCGCAAACAGCGCGCGCGACTCGCTGCGACGACCGACACCTTCGCAGGCCATGTCACCAAGGCCTCGCTCGTGCTCTCCGCCTGGCACCAGGACAGGGACTTGCTCGACTCGCGGGGCAAGCCGCTTCCGCTGCCCCTGGAGGGGGAGGGGGTGAGCTTCGCCGCGCTGCTGCGGCGATGCGGAGCCGGCGATGTCCGTCCCTCGACGCTGCTGAAGGAGCTGCTCAGCGCGCAGGCCGTGCGCGAGACTCGCGACGGACGACTCGAGCCGCTCAAGCGCAGCTACGTCCCGCAGTCGATGGACGAGAGGCTCATCACCATGTGGGGCAAGCGCATTACCGATGTGGCCAAGACCTACGTTCATAACCTCACCCGGCCCGCCAATGCACCGGCCAGGTTCGAGCGCGCCGCGGTGAACGACTCCGTCAACGCGAGCGCGTTGCCGGACTTTCAGAGATTTCTGGAGCAGGAGGGCGAAGCATTCCTGGAACGCGTCGACGCCTGGCTCACGGCGCATGAGGCCCGCGCCGACGCGTCCGACAACCCGCACGGGGTGGTCCGGCTCGGCGCGGGCCTCTACCACATCCAGGACTGATGCGGAGATGCGAATGAATCGGGCCTTCCAGGCCACCTTTGTCGGCATCGCGCTGCTCCTCGCTTCGTGCGGGGGCGGGCAGCTGACAGCGGGCATCGAGGGGTCCGGGGCTCCGGTCACTACCGTCGGCTCGATCACAGGGTTCGGCAGCATTTTCGTCAACGGCGTCGAGTACGCCACCGCCGGCGCCCAGATCGGCATCGATGGACAGCCCGGCACGGAGGCGCGGTTGTCGGTCGGCGACGTCGTGACCGTGGTGGGCACGGTGAACGCGGACGGAAAGACCGGGACTGCCAGCCAGGTGACGTTCGAGGGGAATGTCGCGGGTACGGTCGATCAGGTGAATGTCCCGACTCAGACGCTCGTGGTGCTGGGTCAGACGGTACTCGTCACCGCCTCTACCGTTTTCGATGCCAACATGTCGCCTGCCGACATCACCGGGATCAAGCCGGGTGCGTCCATAGAGGTGAGCGGTTTCGCCAATAGTTTCGGTCAGCTGGTCGCCTCGCACATTCAGCTCCTGCCTGCCGCCGGTACTTTGCGCGTGGAGGGCGTCGTGCAGGCGCTCAACACCACCGCCCACACGTTTCAGGTGAACGCTCTGCTGGTGGATTACAGCGCCGTGACGCCGAGCGGCACGCTCGCGGACGGCAGGATCGTGGGCGTCGAAGGCAGTGGTTTCAGTGCGAGCGGCGCTCTCCAGGCGGCCGCGGTGGAGGTGGCGCCGGCGGCCGGAGGGACGCCGAACAGCCAGGGGGAGGTCGAGGGGATCATCACTTCCTTTACCTCCAATGCCGACTTCATGATCAACGGACTGCATGTGACGACCGACGCCAGCACGCAGTTCACGCTCAACGGGGCCACGCTCGGCGTCAATGCGCGCGTTGCGGTCGAGGGCTCCTTCGATTCCTCCGGAAATCTCGTCGCGGCGACTCTCGAGGCGTTGCCGGAGGGCGGAGCGCTCGTGCGCGGCGTGGTGCAGGCGCTGCCGGCCAGCGGCACGCTGACCGTACTCGGAGTCACCGTCACCACCGACCCGAGGACGAAGCTCGAGGACGACTCGAGCCTCCGGCTTCGGCCGTTCCGCTTGAGCGACCTGCAGGTCGGCGACTACGTCGAAGCGCGCGGGCGAGTCGGCATCGGCGCCACGCTGCATGCCGAAGTGCTGGTACGCCAGGCGCCCAATTCATTGGCGTTCCTCCAGGGCACGGCAACGAATGTTAGCTCCGTCACATTCACGCTCCTCGGCGTGACCGTCGTCGTCTCCTCCCAAACGCAATACAGCGGATCGGACGGCGCTCCGCTCACCGCGGCGCAGTTCTTCGCTCAGGCACCCAACCACACGGTGAAGGCCGGCGGAACACTATCCGGCAACTCGCTCCTCGCCACGCAAGCGCAGATCCAGGGGCCCTGAACCGCGCGCAGGGCAGGGCATCTCTGCGGCAAGCGCTTAACGTGCCGCACGGCTGCCGATGTCGGGCAGTTTTCGTCCGAGGCTGACACCGCGTGACACTGCGGGAAACGCGGATTGATATATCAACGCACCTGTGGCTGAGCGGCCACATGCAAACCGCGAACGCCGGCACGCTGCGGCCGGAGGTTCACGTGACATCACTCACGGTAGTTAGATGTTGACTGGCGTTTCATATTCGCACGCTCAAGAGGCGCATTGCGGGAGAGGACGAGCAAATGACTCTCGTGGACTGCTTCGAATACGACGGTGATATCTGTGAACCAGTGCCAGCAGGCCCCGGGTACGCTGCGCTGTGCGCGGCAACCCCACACGCGCCGGCGAGCCGACACGCGCTCGTGCAGGGGCGCAGGATTCGTCCGGCTACATGGGTGGTCATTGCACTGGCCATACCCATTCTTTGCTGGGATGTCTGGCAGACGGATCGCGACGTGACGCTCCGGCGCCAGGCGCCGATGCCGCACGCCCAGTCGTCGACGACCGTCTCGGCGCCCTCGGTCCCCTATCATCGGCCGGGCTTCCGGCCCTGGTGATGTGAGGCCGAGTCTTCCTGCCTCGCGCAAGGCAAGGCAGAGCTGCCCAGTAGGCGGGGGCCTGTGTGCGTTCGCTGCAGCCCGATTCGTGGCAAAGTAATACCAGGTAGAGAGAGGGTATTATTTAATGACCACGACCGTGACCTCGAAGGGCCAGGTAACCATTCCAAAAAGAGTTCGAGACTTCCTGGGGTTGGTTCCCGGGTCGGCCGTCGACTTTGAGGTGTCCGCCGAAGGCGAAGTAACTCTGCGTGCGGCTGGCCGTATCTCCAAGCGGCCCAAGAACCGCTTCGGCAGACTGCGAGGCCGAGCAACAGTGAGGATGCGAACCGAAGAGATCCTGGCGCTGACTCGCGGTAGTTAGACTGCTTTGATCTTGGTGGATACCAATGTCCTGCTGGACGTAGTCCTCAACGACCGCAAGCGGAGTGCCTGGTCTCTGAAGGCACTCGAAGCTGCCAATGCTAGCGATACTCTGGCAGTTAATGCAGGCATCTACGCTGAACTATCAATCGCGTTTGCGCGCATCGAGGAGCTCGAGCAGGTCCTCATCGAAGGTCGCTTGACAGTTCAGCCCATTCCGCGCGAGGCATTGTTCTTGGCGGGAAAGGCCTTCATGAAGTACCGCAAACAGCAAGGGTTGAAGACCAACGTGTTGCCGGATTTCTTTATTGGGGCTCACGCAGCGGTCACGGACTCGCCAATTCTGACGCGATGTCGGCCGCTATCGCGCCTATTTCCCGACTGTGACGCTGGTGACGCCCGATTGAGCCCTTCAGTTCACGGAGGTGGGGTAGCCGCTCGCGCAGATCCGTCCATGAGACCGCGTCTCCCCGAATCTCTCCAAGTTCGTATAATGTATATTATGTTTAATTACCCCCTGTACCCAAAACGCCGGGCGCACTCCGCGACGCCGCAGCCCCTGAGGCTCGCCGCACTCGCGTGCCCTTACAGTAAGCGGCCATCGAAGGTGAATGATCTGTGGTCGACCGGTTGGAGTTTCGAGGCGTCCGGGTGCAGGGGGTTGAAGACGAGGTTGTGTTCTTCGGGCAGGACGATTGATGGGACGCGCAGGACGCACGCGTCCTTGGCCTTGAGGAACTGTTCGCCGCGGGCGCGAGTCTGGGTCAGGTCATGTAAGCCGTCGAAGTCCGTCAATTCTTCGACGCTGATGTCGGCTTCGAAACGGGTCAGGATCAGGTCAGTGGGTAGTGCGTCCGGGTTGATACGGGCCAATTTCTCGAGAACCACGATCGCGGCTGAGGCGCCGAAATAGACGACGGGACTCCCGAGCTCATGCCACCGGCCGGCCGCATGGAGTCCACCGGCACCGTCGAGGCCAGGCCCGTGTGCTTGTCGATACAGTCTCCACAGTAGCACTACAGGGGCATGCCAAATTCTATTTGACGCAGCTCCTGCTGTACCCGCTGGGTGCCGATGTCGGTGTCGAGCATGTGCAGCGGCACTTCACCACCCAGTGCCCGACTCTCTGAGGTCAGCCAGCGAGCCGCTTTGTCGCTCTCACCCAGTACATGTGTTGCCAGGTCGAGAATACGCCGCACACGCGCCAAACGATCCGATGCCACGGCACCCAGCCGCTCGCTCTCTCTTGCCCTACGCTGAAGGGTTCGCATTGATGTTCCAAGGATGTCAGCGAGCGACGCATGATCCACGTTCAAGAGTCGCGCGAGGTCGTCCAGCGCCTTCATCGGCAGACCCTTGCGAACCTGCTCAGCACTAATCGTTCCGGTGCCGGCTGTTACGACTATTGTTCCGCCAGCGGGTACGTGCTCACGGGGCATGAACCGACCCTCGCCAGACTCCCGCGTCGTATGAACAGGCGCTGATCGCCGCTTCTTTTCCATCATTGAGTCTCTGCTGCCATTTGACGCGCATTATACGACAATTGGCTCTATCCATCGAGCACTCACAACTTATTGTTTCAGCGCTCGCCTGCACTGCCCCCCCGGGCGCCGGCCTCGTGCTGTCAGCCCCAACGGTTCATGGTTTTGGCAACTCGCGTCGCCGCGACTGCGAAAGCTCGATCAGCGTTTCGATGCGAATCAAACGTCGCTCGTGATCCTCGAAGCGGACCGTAGCTTCCTTCCGATGCGCCATGAGCGCATCCACCCGCTCGCCCAGGAGCACGATGTCCTTGCCGTATTTGATGACTTCGCTGAGCAGGCTCATGCGCCCGGATCCTGCGTGAAGAGTTCCGCGATGGCTCGGGCCTGGTGCGGATGGGCTTCGAACCAGGCTTGCGTCTCCTTGCGGACCTGGGCGCGGAAGCTTCCATCGGCCAGGGCCCGCTCCCGCGCGCGGACCTCGATGACGCTCGCATCGATTCTTTTGAGAGTGGCGCGCACCTGGCCGTGAATGTCCTCGAGCAGTGCTCGCGCGGCCGCTTCCTCTTCAGACTCGGTGAGCACTTTGCCCGAGGTATACGCCTCGATGGCTCGTCGGGCGAGCTCGCCGGCGGAGACGCCCTCGCGACGGCTCATCTCGCGCAGCTTCTTCACGCTCTTGCGCGGCACCAGGTACTGCTGGCGCAGCAGATCTTCGGCCTTCGCAGACACCGGACTCCTCCACCTGAGTCGCGTACCCCGGACACTATAATCGGGACGCCACACATACACAACCACATACACAAGAGAGTGAATGGTACCAATCTCGCCCCATTCCCGCTGACTCGGGTCACCTCTGACGCAAAATCTCCTCGCTGGTAATCGGCGGCGACAGGACGCGCAGCGCGGACCTGCGGAAGAGCGACCGCGTTCACACTGGTGCTGCGCCGAGGACCACGGGACACCCGCATATGCGACTTGGTTCGCTGTGGGCCGCGGGGCGGCGTGCTGCAATTCACCCCTGTTTTGTCAAGGGCCTGAGTCGCTGCGACGTGTGCGTGGCAGGAGCCCCATGAGCGCCCCGTCAAATCTGCGGTTTCCCACCGGTTCCGGCCGCCGAGCGTGTCAATGAAGAGCGCCGAAAGCACGGCCCTGTACCCGATTCTCGACTACCCGGATTCGCTCGAGGCGCCCGGCGATCTTGCGCCGCTCGACGCCCTCGACGCGCTGTTCCGCAATACCGTCGAGCAGGCGCCGGTCGGCATTGCCTTCGCGAGTCGCGACGGCTCCTATCGGTATTGCAACAAGACCTTCTGCGCGATGCTGGGTTTCGCTCCCGAGGAGCTCAATGACGCCTCGATCGCGGGCCTCACTCTGAGCGAGGACCTCGAGGCCACCACCGTGGGCCTCGAGCGTCTCTGGCGCGGGGAGATTGGGCACCTCGATGTCGAGAAGCGTTACCTCCGCAAGGACGGCAGCGCGTTGTGGATACGCGTAAGCACTTCGCTCGTACGGCGCCCTGGCGAAGAGGCCGTGTGCTCGGTCGAGTTCCTGCGCGACATCTCGGTACGCAAGGACATGGCGGCAGCCCTGGTGCAGAACCAGACGCTGCTCGCCACGTTGATCGCCGAGTTGCCGCTGGCGCTGCTCGCCTGCGACGTCACCGGGCGCATGACGCACTACAACCGCGCCGCCATCGAGCTGTTCGGAATTCCCTCAGGCGATGCGGCCGCCCTCGCCCGTAACCCCTACGCCCTCACCTCCGACGTGTTTCGCGCAGACCGCACTACGCCGGTGCCCGCCGATGAGCGACCCCTGGCGCGCGCGCTGCGCGGGGACGAAGTGAGCGACGCCGAGTTCGTCGTCGTCAGGCCGGACGGCGCGGCGCGCACCGCTCTCTCCAGTGCCCGGCGGCTCGTCGGTCCCGCGGGGCAAGCGCTCGGGGCAGTCGCGGTGGTTCAGGACATCACCGAGCGCCGTCAGGCGGATGAGGAGCTCGAGCAGGTCCACAAGCAGCTGCTGGTCGCCTCGCGGCACGCCGGCATGGCCGAGGTGGCGACCAACGTGCTGCACAACGTCGGCAATGTGCTCAACAGCGTCAACGTCTCGGCGAGTCTCCTGGCGGAGCGCATCAAGACATCCAAGTGCGCCAGGCTCGGACAGGTCGGCGCGCTGCTGAAGGCACACACCGCCGATCTGGCGGGGTTTCTGGCGGGTCCCCAGGGCAAACACCTGGCGGAGTACCTGCAGGAGCTGGCGGGAGAACTGGCCGCCGAGCGCGATACGGCGGTCGAGGAGCTCACGGCGCTCCGTGGCAACGTCGAGCACATCAAGGAAATCGTCGCCATGCAGCAGAGCTACGCCAGGCGCGGCGGCCTGATCGAGACGCTCGACATCCGGGCGCTGGTGGAGGACAGCCTGCGGATGAATGAAGGTGCCTTCAGCCGCCACGGCGTCACGATCATCCGCGACTACCGGGATGTGCCCCCGATCGAGGTCGACAAGCACAAGGTGCTTCAGATCCTGGTGAACGTGATCCGTAACGCCAAGTACGCCTGCCACGAGGGCACGGGCGCAAAGACGGTGACGGTGCGGATCCGCGCGAGCAACGGCTCGGTGCTCGTGTCCGTGATCGACACCGGTGTCGGAATTGCCGGGGAGAACCTCGAGCGCATCTTCAGCCACGGCTTCACCACCCGCGCCGACGGCCACGGTTTCGGATTGCACAGCAGTGCGCTCGCCGCCAAGGCCTTGGGCGGCACCCTGCTGGCCGAGAGCCCCGGTCCCGGCCACGGCGCCACGTTTACCCTGACTCTGCCGCTCAGATCCCCGGAGTCGAGTGATGCAGGCTGAAGCGGACCTGCTCCGTCATCGGGTTCTCGTCATCGACGACAACCCGGCGATTCACGCGGACTACCGCAAGATCCTCACGAGCGAGGGCCACACTCAGCAGTCGGCGGCCGAGGCGGGACTCTTCGGTGCACCCCCAACCGACGTCGCGCGTCCCGTCTTCGACGTCGATGCGGCGCTGCAGGGACGCGATGGCGTCGAGCTCGCGCGCGCGGCGCTCGAGCAAGGCCGTCCCTACTCGGTCGCTTTCGTGGACATGCGGATGCCCCCGGGCTGGGATGGGCTGGAGACCATCGAGAACCTGTGGAAGGTCGATCCGGACGTGCAGGTCGTCATCTGCTCCGCCTACACCGACTACGACTGGCTGGAGCTCCTCGCGCGGCTCGGGCACTCCGACAAGCTCATCGTGGTCAAGAAGCCCTTCGAGCCGATCGAGATCCTGCAGTGCGCGAGCGCGCTCAGCCGCAAGTGGCAGAACGCCCGTGCGCTCAAGCGCCACGTCGAGAGCCTCGAGCTGGTCGTCACCGACCGTACCAAGGGGCTCGAGGCGGCCAACCGCCAACTGCGGCATCTGGCCTCCCACGATGCGCTCACCGGGCTTCCTAACCGGCTGCTGTTCGACGACCGCATTGCCCAGGCCATCGCCCAGGCGCAACGGCAGGCGCACGAATTTGCGGTGATGATCGTCGACCTCGACCGGTTCAAGCTCATCAACGACTCCCTCGGACACCGGGCGGGCGACGACCTGCTGCGCGTCGTGGCGCAGCGCCTGAGCCACGCCGTACGCGCGATCGACACCACCGCGCGCATCGGGGGCGATGAATTCGTGATTCTTCTCGGCGGCCCGGTGACGCATGAGGAGGCGATCGAGATCGCCGAACGGGCGCTCGAGTGCATGGAACCCTCGATCCAGCTGCTCGGCATCGACGTCCACAGCTCCCCGAGCATCGGCATCGCCTTCTACCCGCGCGACGGGGTGACCGTGGACAGCCTGCTCGCCCGCGCCGACGCCGCCATGTACAGCGCCAAAGAGCGCGGCCGCAACAACGTGCAGTGCTACGAAGACGGAATGACTGCAGCTACCCAGGACCGCGTAAAGTTCGAGAGCGAGCTGCACGAAGCGCTGCGCAGCGGTCAATTCGAGTTGCACTACCAGCCGAAGGTCGACACCGCAACCGGCCGGATCAACAGCGCCGAAGCCCTGATCCGCTGGCGGCATCCCCAACGGGGTCTCGTGCCGCCGGGTGATTTCATCATGGTCGCCGGGGAGTGTGGCCTGCTCGATGCCATCGGCGAGTGGGTGTTGCTCGAAGCCTGCCGCCAGGCGAAGGCGTGGCAGCGCGAGGGGCTGCGGCCCCTGCGCGTCGCCGTCAACCTCGCTCCCTCGCAATTCCGGCTCGCGAACCTAGTCGACCAGATCCGGCGGGCGCTCGATGCGGCGGCGCTGGATCCGCAGTTTCTCGAGGTCGAGCTCACCGAGAGCGCCGTGATGAGCGATGCCGAGGAGTCGATCCGCATCCTGGAAGCCGTCAGCCGCATGGGCGTGCTGGTGTCGGTCGACGACTTCGGCACCGGCTACTCGAGCATGAGCTACCTGCGCCGCTTTCCGATCGACAAGCTGAAGATCGACCGCTGCTTCGTCGAGGACATGACGCGGCGTCCGGAAGACGCGTCGATCGTGCGCGCCATCATCTCGCTCGCCCACAGCCTGCGCCTCAAGGTGATCGCGGAGGGCGTCGAGACCCCCGAGCAGCTCGCCCTCCTCGCGCAGCTCGGCTGCGATCAGTACCAGGGATTTCACTTCAGCCCGGCCGTGCTGCCGGCGGCCTTTGCCGCGCTCGTCAGGCAGGAGCCCGCTGACGCCGAGGACGAGGCATCCCGAACCCACAGCAAGCTCGCCGCACTCGTGCGCGCGCGCAGCTGAGCCGCTGCGCGGCGGCGGCGGTTACGCCCCCGGGTGTCAGCCCACCGACAGGGCGGTTCTCTCAGCCCTCCAACGGCTTCCAGATGCTGTTGTGTCGGGTCTCTGGCATCAAAATCAGGGCGAGCACGAAGCACACGGCGGGAACCGCAATGGGATAAATGAGCGCGCTACCCAGGCTATGGGTCGCCTGGAAGGCTGCGGTAGTGATGAGTGGCACCAACCCACCGCCCCAGCCGTTACCGATGTGATATGGCACCGACACCGAGGTATATCGGATCCTGCCGGGAAAATACTCCGCGAGAAACGCCCCGATGGGCCCATAGACCATCCCGACGTAGGAAACGAGGATCGCAATGATGAGCACGGCGACCGGGTAATTGATATTACCCGGGTGGGTCACCTCTCCAAGCCATGAATACAGCGGGTAATAAGTGAGCGCCGCGAGCAGGAAGCCCGCCAGGATCACGGGCTTGCGCCCGATCTTGTCGGACAGCCCGCCGAAGATGATCAACGTCGGAGTCGCGATGAGCAGCGCAATGCCCACGATGAAGCTCGAGGTCACCACGTCGACCTTCGACACCTGCTGCAGGAAGTACAGCGCCCAGAACTGGCCGCTGTACCACACGACGCCCTCACCGATCACCACGATGCTCGCGATCAGGACGAATTTGATGTTGGCGCTGAGAAAGGCCTCTTTCCATGGATTCTTGGTCATCTGGCCCTTGGCCTTGATCTCCTGGAAGACCGGCGTCTCCTGCAACTGCAGGCGGATGTAGATCGCGACCGCCACCAGCACGAAGGAGAAGAGGAACGGCACGCGCCATCCCCAGGCATCGAACACATCGTTGCCGAAGTACGCCTTCGTGGCGACGACGATGGCCAGTGCCACCACGATTCCGAGCGTCGGGGAGGTCTGCAGCCATCCGGTGTAGTAGCCGCGGCGCTCATCCGACACGTGCTCGGCCACGTAGGTGATGGCGCCACCGTACTCGCCGCCGAGGCACAGGCCCTGAATCATGCGCAGGCCGAACAGCAAGAACGCCGCGGTCAGGCCGATCGACTGGAAGGTTGGAATCAGGCCGATCGCCCCCGTGCCCAGGCCCATGCCGCTCAGCGTAATGAGGAAGGTGTATTTGCGACCGACCCGGTCGCCCAGCCATCCAAAGAGGAATGCGCCCAGGGGGCGGACCAGGAAGCCGGCCGTGAACAACGCGATCGTGCTCAGCAATGCCGCGACCGGGTTCGTCTTCGAGAAGAACTTCACCGCCAGTACCGCGGCGAGGCTGCCGAAGATATAGAAGTCGTACCACTCGATGACGTTTCCTACCGAGGCGGCGACGATCACCGTCCGGAAGTTCTTCGGGATCTGATTCGCTGACGGCCGTGAAGTGGCGGTGATACCGCCCGCTGTTGCACTCATGCGTCTCCCCTTGGATCGATGGGTCTACGGAGCTTCGTCCCGGGCGTTGTCCACTCTTGTTAAGTTTTGTCTCGACCGCTGGCGGGCACCGTCAAAGCGGATGCCGCGGCTTCTTTGTATCAGCGTACCTGAAAAACGCGCTGATGCCGACAGATGGGCCACCGGGTCCTCACACCGTTGCGCCTGCGCTACACTCGGCTGCCGACGCATCGCAGCAGATTCTGGCGACCGCTCCGATAACACTAACTCTTTTATATTCAATCACTTGAAAGCACTTCTCTATTATATCTTGAGCGCATTCCCACTATGTAACAGCGCCAAGGCATCCTCCGTCGACGACTTTAGGCCACGGCAGGACTTCCGTGGGCCCGGTGCGCGTGGAATACTTCGCCTGCTCGTGTGTTTGGTTCGGTCGACAGCTCAAGAACGATAACCCGGCGCTCACGCGGAAATCCGATTGGCCATCGCGCCGTGCCCTGAAGGGTGCGGCAGGAGTTGATCTCTTCCACTCGCGAATCTAGGGAGGACCTGACAGTGAAGCACGCGAACGCGTCCTGTAATAAGAACGAATTCCTGGGCCGCCGTGCTCGCGGCCTCACCCGGGTGGGAGGGGCGTGGGGGCTCATGCTGAGCCTGGCGGCAGCCGCGGCCCTCGCGCAGGCGCAGGCCCCGAGCGCTTCACCGGCCGCCCCGGCGCCCAAGCCCGCCGACACCAGCTTCACCTGGAATGGCATCACGCTCTACGGCATCGTCGATATTGGGCTGCAGTACCAGACCCACGGGGTGCCGGCGAGTGATTACTTCCCCGCCGGAACCGAGGCAATCATCCTCGCAAACAGCAACGGCTCGGTCACCGCGGTCACCCCGAGCAACCTGAGTCAGTCGCGTATCGGGCTCTCGGGGAAGGAAGCGCTGGTGGGCGACTGGTCGGGGGTGTTTCGACTCGAGACCTTCTTCAACCCGCAGTCCGGCAATATCAGCGACGCGCTCAAATCGCAGGTGCTGAACAACGGCCGCCCGGCCGCCACGCAGACCACCAACGTCGACAGCAGTATCGCCGGGCAGTACTTTGCCGGGGCGGCCTACGCCGG
>Ga0209471_1000850_pt1 | contig 19060 bp, 23 predicted proteins | sample GraSoiAngelo_128_FD_185885 | JGI IMG/M metagenome (GOLD analysis project Ga0209471, IMG submission 185885) | Grasslands soil microbial communities from the Angelo Coastal Reserve, California, USA - 14_0927_12_20cm (SPAdes) (version 2) | ecosystem: Environmental > Terrestrial > Soil > Grasslands ...
TGGCGAGAGTCAACCGGTTAATGGCCGTGCCAGCATGGTGAGCCATGTACGCGATGTAGCGATTGCCTTGGCGAACGACGAGCGGCTGATAGGTCGAGCGTCCGTCCAAGGTGTCATAGCCCACCAGTTCCATGTTCCAGGCCGACTGCGCCGGTCTCACATCCGTGCAGCTCGCGCTCAGGACGGGACACATCATTTTAGGTGGTGGAGGAATCAGCTGTGGCCGGACTGTGTGGTCGAAATGCGCCGTCGGCACATGTGATCCATAGGGCGGGTAATCGGGTAGAGGCGGATCATCACTGGCTTCCTGTTCGCCGCGACCCGCATCCCCTGAGACGGCCCCCCGGGCCTCGCCAGCCAGCCTCAGAATGTGCATCCCGGTTCCGGCCCGATCCGCGATGTAGATATAGCCGCGATCGTCAAGTTCGACATTGTTGGTATGAATGGTGTTCACCATATGATTGTCCCGGCCGGTGTTTGCGAAAGTACAGCCAGGCCCGGGAGAGGGTCCGCCGCGCGGCCCACAGCCGGTATCATTGGGCGCCGGAATGAAATAGGCGATCGGGCGCGCTGCGTCTGGGTTGCGAATGTCGAAAACCCGTACTCCGCCTACAAACCAGGAGACGATCGCCAGCTTGCCGTAATACGGCGGATAGAACAGCTCAGTGGAAGAGTGGGCGCCAAAACGCCCTCCCTGGTTACAGAAGCTGTTCTTGCCAACATTCGGCAGCGGAGGCTGGACATTGGGGTCTGGCGGCGGATCCTGCGGGGTTAGGCTCGGAGGGTATACGCCGGCATCCCTGCAGTGGGCGGGATTGGCGATCCCGCAATGCGTATCCTGACTCGGACTGTGCCCCGAAATGGTGTCCCAGGTGTAGTTGAACCCGTCCGGGACGTTCAGTCGGGTACGAGCAGGATCGGCAGGATCCTCCGAGATCAGTCTTGGGTGCGCCTCGTCGGTGACATCATAGAGCCAGGCGCCATGGGGCGCGTTTCCGGCCGTGCATTCCTGCGCCAGAACAGATACAGGTACGATGGAAGTGAGCAGAAGAAGTACAGCCGGAGAGCGCAGAACACCCGAGAGCGACGGTCGAGGTACGCGCATACTTCCTCCCCTCTTGTGCGCTAAATTCGTGCGGGATTGTTTGCCAGCGTTTGGTAGAGGCAGAGCCGGGTCGAGCCATTGAGCCAAGTTGGCGGAGCTCCGGGCGCGCGAATGTAGGAAAGAGGCGGATGGTTGTCAAGCGAACCGCACGAGCGGCTCGCCCACATCGATGAGTAGACGGTCGTGGTCAGGCTGAGGCTGCACGCGCGGCCCCAGGGCCTCGGAGGATTGGATGGCGATTCGCAAGAAGCCCAGGCGCAGAAGCTGAAACCCGGGCGGCCCGTCGACGGACATGAGCGAGTTGAGGAAGCGGAAGCAGGCCGCCATCGAAGCCGTCGCCAGGCATTTTTCTGCGACGTGGGAAGGAGGCGAAGAGCCTGCCGACGCTTATGTCACGATCGCCGCGAAGCGCGTTGCGGTCGAAGTCGTCACTATCAAGCGAGTAGGCAACCGGCGCGGAGACGCGAAGCCTCGCTTGCGGTTCGACAGGGTGGCGCTCCGGCTTGTTGGAGGTTTGCAGGCTGCTCTGCACGGGTCCGTGCCGGATGGCAAGACGGTGCTGGTGACCATCACGGCCCCTATACGGCTGGCCGCCAAGACGGCTGCCGCGCTGGAAGAGCAAATCCGGAGTCATCTTGCGCACCGGTCCGCGCAGCGGGAGGTCAAGTACAGGATTCATGGAAACCATGTCCGGGTACGCTTTGTGGAGGGCGGCTCGAGGGCCGCCGCGGAGGTAATCGGATTCGTGCACAATCCCGATTCAGATCCGAACGGGTTCCTGGACAGGACCCAGTCTTTGCTCGAACGCATCCACGCCAGAGGAGCGAAGGGCGCTCCCTTGAAACCCGCGCTCGATCGATGGCTCGTGGTCGCCGACGAGGACGGTCAGTCGCATGTCGGGACGTATCGGTACGTCCTTCCCCAGCTATCGATCGCGACCGACTTCAAGAAGACTCTGGTAGTGCTGGCTGGTGGACGGATCGAGCTCCTGACCCGCTGAGAGGCTCATGCAAGGGAGCTTCTAAGGCCGGCCGCAGCCAACCCGCCGAACCAGCGGCCAGAAGACCCGCAAGCAGTTCGCGCCGCCGCGGCTTCAAGCTGTCCGTCTCCGTGCCGCGAGAAGTTCTCGGCCGCTGCAGCAGCGAGGGCAACCGCGCTAGCGCATCTGATAACGTATAGGATACTAGAGGAATTCCTGCGACTGACGAGCAAGCGACGTAGCTGCAGCGCTCTTAACGCTCTGCGGCTTGCCGCGTCAGGCAAGCGGACCGAAGCCGAGCGGCGCAGCCGACGCGCCAATAGTCAATGAATTCGTGGGCGGGTGAGGGCGTTCGATGTTGGGTTTCCTGAAAGCAGCCGAGCACCTGCCGCTCAGGGCCGATGAGCAGATCGAGCCGACCTATCGGCGGCTGCGATGGCAGATCTTTGTCGGCATATTCGTCGGGTACGCGGGTTTTTATCTGGTCAGATTGAACTTCAATCTCGCGATGCCTTATCTGGTCGATCAGGGATACAGTCGGGGCGCTCTCGGCTTCGCGCTGTCGGGCGTGTCGATTGCCTATGGCCTGTCGAAGTTCCTGATGGGGAGCGTGTCCGACCGATCGAATGCCCGCTTCTTCCTGCCGCTCGGCCTCGTGATGTCGGCCGCCGTGAGCCTCACTCTGGGCCTCACGCGCTGGGCCACCTCGAGCATCGCCATCATGTTCATCATGCTGTTCTTGAACGGCTGGTTCCAGGGAATGGGATGGCCGCCCTGCGGGCGGCTGATGGTCCACTGGTGGTCGCACAGGGAACGCGGGCGGATCGTTTCGGCGTGGAACATCGCGCACAACGTCGGCGGCGGCCTCATCGGTCCGCTGTTTCTGGTAGGCCTCGCCTGGTACGGCGACTGGCACGCCGCTTTCTACGTTCCTGCGGTGGTGGCCATCGGCGTGGCGCTCTTTGCCGTTGTGATGTTGCGCGACACACCGCAGTCCGTCGGGCTGCCTTCGATAGAGAAGTATAAGAACGACTATCCTGAGGATTACAGCGAGCGCTACGAGCGGGAGTTCAGCGCCCGGGAGATTTTCGTCCAGCACATCCTCAGGAACAGGCTGCTGTGGTGGATCGCTCTGGCCAACGTATTCGTCTACCTGCTGCGTTACGGGGTCCTCGACTGGGCGCCCACCTACCTCAAGGAAGCCAAGCACTTCACGGTCGACAAGACCTCCTGGGCCTATTTTCTATACGAGTGGGCGGGTATCCCCGGAACGCTGTTGTGCGGGTGGATTTCCGACCGCTTCTTTCAGGGGCGCCGTGGGATCGTCGGCATTCTGTTCATGGTGTTGGTTGCCGTGGCTACGGCGGTATACTGGCTCAATCCGCCGGGCAATCCGACCGTCGACATCGCCGCTCTGGTCTGCGTGGGTTTCCTCATCTACGGGCCCGTCATGCTGATCGGCCTGCACGCGCTCGAGCTGGTGCCGAAGAAGGCGGCGGGCACCGCCGCCGGCTTCACGGGCATGTTCGGCTATCTGGGCGGGTCGCTGGCCGCCAATGCCCTGGTCGGCTACACGGTCGACTCGTTCGGATGGGATGGCGGCTTTATCCTGCTGCTCGCAGGGTGTGTATTGGCGATCGCCTGTATCGTGCCCACCCTGAGACATGACAAGCGCGCGTCGCTGCCACGTGCGATCAGCCGGCCGGCATGACGCGGACGAGAACAGCAGGCACATTCATGGGTACTGCCAGGGCGCTCGGGCGGCACATCACGGCGTGTAGCGCGAGCTTGCTGCCAGTCGTCTGCTTCGCTCAGCCGGCCACGATCTCGAGCACGCTCGACGGCGCGCCGCCGCTCATCATTGGGCATCGCGGGCTGCCGGGTCTATACCCGGAAGAAGTCATCGCCGGCTACGAGGCGGCGATTTCCGGCGGCACCGACGCGCTCGAACTCGACCTCCAGTCCTCCAGCGACGGCGTGCTGTTCGCCTGCCACAACGTGTACTTAAGCGATACCACGGATGTCGCGAAACACCCGGAATTCGCTTCCCGCAGGAAGACACGCATGGTCGACGGCGTCGCCACGGGGCCCGACTGGTACATCAGCGATTTCACGGCCGCCGAGCTGAGGACCCTGCGGGTCAGGCAGCCCATCGCCACGCGCAGCAAGCAGTACGACGGCCTGTACCCGATGGCGACATTTCAGGAAATCGTCGATCTCGCCAAGCGGGCGATGGCCGCTCATTCCGGGCGTCGGATCTACGTCTACCCCGAGACCAAGAACCCGCTCTACCAGCGTCAGCTGGGTCGGCCTCTGGAAGAGAAGCTCCTCGCGATGCTCACGAAGGAGGGCTGGAACACCCCGGATGCGCCCGTGTTCGTCCAATCCTTCGATCCCGCGAGCCTCAAGCTCATGCGCAAGCTTGGACTCAAGACCAAAGTCGTGCAGCTGATCGACGGTACCGATATCGACTACCGCTCCGGCGCGATCACCTACACATCACCGGATACTGCAAAGCCGTTCTCCTGGCTCCAGGCCGGCGATCCGCGCACCTTCGCGGCGATGGTTACCGCCGCGGGGCTTGCTGAGATCAAGACCTATGCGGATGGCATTGGCCCATGGAAGCCGTACATTCTGCCCGCCCGGGGAGTTGATGCGGCCGGCAATCCGGTGACTGCTCTCGCTGAGGCATCCAACATGCCGCCCACTTCGCTGATTGCCGACGCGCATAACGCCGGTCTGTTCGTTCACGCCTACACGTTCCGGGACGAATCGCAGCATCTGACCAGGACGTACCACCGCGACCCGAAAGCCGAATACCACGCTTACTTTTCCCTGGGCGTCGATGGCGTCTTTACCGACTTCTCCACCACGGCCCGCAGCGCGCTCACGGACTGGCTCAAGGAACGTGGCACCGTGCGTAAGGAAGGCACTGGACCCGCGCGGCGTCCTTGATCGAGGCTCGCGACCGTGTTCGTCATCGAGCTCATCTACAAGGCCAGCCTCGAGGACATCGACGCACACATGGGGGCGCTCCAGGCGCTGTCTCGCTTGCCGCGTGGCTCGTGAATTTACAGGATCGCAGCGATGGATCTGGAGGAAACCGAGCGTTTGTGTGATGCGCTCGCAGAGCTTGCGAGCAAGGGTCCATCCAGGGATCCGCAGTCTCTGGTGGCGGCCGGCGCAATCCTGCGAAAGATCAGTCGGTCCCCGGAGGCAACCCTCTACATCCGCGAGCGAGCGAACGATGTAGACCGCGCACTGCGGGGATGGCTCGATAGCGACGCAAGGTTCCACAGCCTACTCAAGAGTCACAGCCGCGAAATCTATGCGCTAATCGATCGCCTCCACAGCGCCCTGCGGGAAGGTTCGCGGTTCGGTCCCCGCTGAGTGCGCGAAGCGGGATCTCGCGAGCGATTCGTCAAAGATCGCAGCATGACAGCGGCGGCCCCTCCCGCCGAGCCGGCACCGCTCAGCAGGAGGAGGGCGGATCCGATGCAAGCCGGACACATGGCGCGCTCCTTTCCTGAGTCAGGGTCAGGGGCCGGCGTGAGTTGGCTTCATCGGCCACTCGCCGATACCGCCCGGCAACAGATCGAAGAAGTGCCACAGCGTGCAAAAGTCGTCGCTGGGACTGAAACCGGTGTCAGAAACCCGCATGATGGTATGGCCCTCGCGCCTGAAGACGGAGACGCCAGGCATCCATCCTCCCTTCGCGGATACGTAGCCCATATCGGCCGCGAAGGTCGATCCCGCATGACTCACCATCGGGAATTTCCAGCCGCGGCTCTCGGCGAATTTCTTCTGGACAGTGGGCCGGTCGGGGCTCGACGCCACGAAGGCCGCCCGGGTGACCACGTGTTGATGGATGCCGTTGTAGCCGTCGGCCCACAGGGTGCAGTACGAGCAGGAGACACCCATATTGTGAATGAGGATGAGATCCTCGTGATGACCGAAGAGCTCCGACAGGCGCACCGGGCCGTCGACGTTGGCGAACTCGTAGTCCTTGACCTCCTGCGGCTCGACGGTGGCGAGCGTCTCTCTCATCTTGTCCCGAATTGTGGCGATCTGCCTGCGATAGTCCGCGAGCTTTCCGTTCACATCCGCGTATTTCATAGTTGTGTTCTCCAGCTACGGCCGCATCAGCTTTCGTAGGCGACGCGGTGCCTCACCCAGTCCATCGGGAACGGCAGACCATCCTCGTCGCGTCCCTTCGGCGCGATGTCGAGGTAGTGATATGCGGCGTTCAGCATGTCGAGTCCGCGCGCGTAGGTGGAATAGCTGTGGAAGATCTGATCGCCATCCTTGAAGAACGCGCTGATTCCCGGAAGCTCGGTGGTATCGTCGGACATCTTTTGCATCGTGTAGTTGTACAGCGCTTCACCCCGGGCGAGGGTCTGCGGTGAGAACGAGACGTTGTAGTCGAAATTGAAGTCGTTGCCGGAGGAGGAGACCCACTTGAACGTCCAGCCGAATCGTCGGGCCTGGGCCTGAAGCTTCTGCAGCGGCGCGCGTGAGACGGCGACCAGCGAGACGTCCCGGGCGTTGAGATGCGGGGTGATGCCGTTGAAGTTGTCGGCCCAGAAGGAGCAGCTGCGGCAGCCGATCTCCCAGTCCGGACCGTACATGAAGTGGTAGACGATGAGCTGGCTGCGCTTGCCGAAGAGATCCGCGAGCATTTCCCGGCCATTCTCGCCTTGGAAGACGTATTCCTTCTCGACCCGCTCCCAAGGCAGGTCCCGGCGCTCCCGGCTGAGCTCATCACGACGACGGGTGAACTCCTTTTCCTTGGCGAGAAAACCCGTGCGGGCGGCGATCCAGTCCTCGTGACTCACGATTCGATGTTTGGTCATGGCGCTCTCCAATGGGACTACGGAAGTCTGGCTTCGGGCTTGCGGCGCTCGGCTTTCGCGCCCATCACTTCTTGCGCCGCGAGCGTTTCTCAGCTCGCTTGCGCCCCGCGGCGGGCGTCGGCTGCGCCATTCTTCGCTCGTCGATTTCCGACAAAGTAGCGGCGAGCAGGTCGAACTGCTGCTGCCAGTACTTGCTGTAGCGGTTCATCCAGACGGCCGCGTCGAGCAGGGGGCCCGCGTCCAGGCTGCACCGGCTGATGCGTCCGGTTCGCTCCTGCTGGATGAGCCCCGCCCGCACCAATACCTGGATGTGACGGGACACGGCCTGCAGTGAGATCTCGAACGGCGCAGCGAGCTCGGAGACCAGCAGTGCCTGCCCGTCGAGCCTCTCGAGGATCTGTCGCCGGACCGGATCCGACAGGGCGAAGAAGAGCCGATCCAGGCGGTCCTGGGCGAAATCCGGATCCGGTCCGCCCTCATCCACCAACCGCAGCGAATGCCGAACAGTCATCATGTCGTATGAATATCACCATACTAATTGACTGTCAACAATAATGTTGTCTAACTGGGCGCCGGCAAACGGGCGGCGGTGGCCGCTTCCGGGCAAAGGTGCTGCGTCGTACTACGGTGCCGAGTCCGCGGGCTTCGGCTGCAGGGTCCATTCAAGGGCGAGGCATCGGCCCATCGGGCATCTCGGCGAGTCGTACGATCATTGCATGAACCAGCCGTGACTGACGACCACCGATTGCCCGGTCAGTGCATTCGACTTGAATGAGGCCAGGAACAGAGCGACCTGCGCGACGTCCTGGGTCGTGGTGAATTCACCATCCACCGTCTCCGTCAGCATGATGTCCTTGACGACGGCCTCCTCGGATATGCCGAGCTTCTGCGCCTGCTCCGGGATCTGCTTGTCGACGAGCGGCGTGCGCACGAAGCCCGGGCATATGACATTCGCGCGAACCCCATGTCTGGCGCCTTCCTTGGCAACCACCTTGGCGAGCCCGATGAGGCCGTGCTTGGCGGTGACATAGGGCGCCTTGAGCACGGAGGCCTCCTTCGAATGGACTGACCCCATGTAGATGATGGTCCCACCGCGCTGCTTGTACATCTGTCGGAGCGCCGCGCGGGTGGTGAGGAAGGCGCCGTCCAGGTGGATTGCCAGCAGTCGTTTCCATTCGGCGAACGGGAACTCGTCCAGGGGGGCGACGATCTGAATCCCGGCGTTGCTGACGAGAACGTCGATGCGCCCGAATGCCGAGACGACGGCCGCCATGCCGGAATCGACGTCCGATTCGCGCGTGACGTCCATGGCGACGGCAATGGCCCTCTGTCCGGGGCTATTCAACTCGTCGGCCGCCGCATGGGCCGCCGCCGCGTTGAGATCGGCGATGGCCACCTTTGCGCCCGCGTCGGCAAACGTCCGGGCGATCTCCTTGCCGATGCCGCTGGCTGCGCCGGTCACGACGGCGACTTTGTCTTTGAGGTGCATGCGAAGTCCTCAGACCAGTCAGGGCGTGCCGCGCAGCTCTTTGAAGAAGATCGTCGTAGAGCAGAATCCACCCGCGGGCCACAGTGCGTAGTCCGGGATGTCGCCGACACGCTGCCAGCCCTGTCGAGCATATAGCCGCTCGGCGTCATCGCTCGCCGTATCGAGAACCAGCAGCGTTCTGCCCGCCTCCAGCGCACAGCGCTCTGCGCCCGCGAGCAGCGCTGCGCCGATGCCCTGCCGGCGTGCGCGCCGATGCACGAGCATCTTCGCGACATCGGCTCGATGCGGCTGATTTTCGAACTGCGCCCAGATCACCTGAGCGGTGCCTACGATGGCACCCGCCTGCTCCTCGGCCACCAGCACCACGCGCTCGCCACGTGCCGCGCTCGCCGAGGCGCTGCGCCAGAACGCCTCCGCCTTGCCCCGGGTCAGCGGTAGCATGAAGCCTACGGACGCGCCGCCCTCCACGCAGTCCCGGAGTACATCGCTCAGCCCCTCGATCTCCCGATCGCTCGCGGTCTCGAGGTGTCGAACTCTTAACCAGCTCGGGCAGTTCATCTGCGGATCTTCTTCAGCCGACCCAATAGCCTGCCCTCGATTTCCTGCATGCAGTTACTGACGGCAAGGACCTCTGCATCGCTGATCGTTTCCAGTTGTCTGACTTGCTTCTCGGCGTATCCCGTGGCCTGTCGCAGCATCTCTTCTGCAGCCGCGGGATTTCCCTGCACGGGGTCCTCGTTCGAACCGGCAAAGTACCGGGCCATTTGAGGCCCCACGACCTCCTCGAGGGTCTCGCCTTGGCCCAGGTCAGGCAGCCGTGGGATCTGAAGAAATTTCTTCGCGTCTTTCCTTGTCTTTTGCCTCAAATGATCGTGCAAGTCCAATATCTTTCTGATGCGAGACTCCGTCAGTGAAGCGGCCGTGGTTCGGCTGTGCATGAGACTAAGCTCCTCGATCACGGGGAACTCTCAGGCAACTCGGCGTAGAACTTCTCGATGAGGGGACGTTGACCTTTCGCGATCTTCCGCAGCGCCGATTCTCTATCAAACCAGCCGCCGCGATCGACTTCCGGGAATCGTCCGGTGCGGCCCGACTTCGGCGGCCATTCCATCTCGAACAGGTTGCTCTTGAGATCTGCCGGGTTGCAGTCCCCATCGATCGCCCAGACGTGCAGCCGCTTGCCGCTCGGTTGCGGGAATATGCCGAGATCCCGTTCGCGGCCGCCCTCGTCGGTCTCGAATCCGGTCTCTTCCCTGAATTCGCGCCGCGCGCAGGCGAGCTCGTCTTCGTCGGGGTTGACGAGACCCTTGGGCACCGACCAGGCGCCGTCGTCCTTCTTCGCCCAATAGGGACCTCCCGGGTGAACGAGAAAGACTTCAGGGCGCGAACCGCGCCGGCGGTAGAGAAGCAGGCCCGCGCTGACGGCCGCCATGCTGCGTCAATCCCGACGGCCGATCACGGCGGACTCTTCAAGGCCGTGCCGACTTTTCTCACGGTCTCCATACGGCTCAGCGAATGCGCCCGATATCCTCGAAGCGCACGTTCTGGATGGCGTAGGCCTTCCAGTCGCGATAGTCGAAATGCCACCACTCGAACTCGTAAACCGAAAAACCCTCTGCTTCCATGTGCCGTTGCAGAAGGTCGCGCAGGCGGCGCTGCTCCGGGGTTCCGCCCGTGTAGCTCGCATACGCCCGCTCGGTCGCCTCGTCGTAGAGACTCGGCATGCTCACCGCGCGACCCGTCTTGAGGTCGTAGAGGGTGAGATCCACGGCGCAGCCGCGATTGTGACGTGAGCCTTCCGCGGGATCGGCGACGAATTTGTGCAGCGCAACCGGCATCGCATCCCAGAATATCCGGGTCACGTACCACGGCCGATAGGCGTCGTGCACCAGAAGGCCGTAACCCTCCGCTGCGAGCGAGCGGTGCACGCGCACCAGCGCCTCTGCCGCCGGCCGTTGCATGAAGGCGCGCGCCTGACTGTAGAGCGGGGTGCCGAGGAAGTTGCGGGTGGTGGCGTAGCGGATGTCGAGCCTGATCGTCGGATCGAGCGCAGTCAGCTCGACGAGATCCGCTCGCCGGAAGTCGCCGCTCTCGGAGGGCGGCGTCGAGGCGAGGGCAATCGGCAGCAGCTCCGCGACCGGCCGGACGGGTTTGACGCGAAAGACTCCGGTCGAATTGGCCGCATCGTGGGAGCGCGAGCCCGACGCGCAGGCGCCCAGGGCGAGGGCGAAAAAAAGCGGGATGAGCCGTTTCATTCGCTTAGCCTTCAGGGCCGGCGAGCTTGGCTTCAGGTCGAATCCGCGTAGGCCTTGATCAGGTCGGTGAGAAAGTCCCTGCCCACGAATGCGGCCCTTACGCTGCACCGCTCGTTGAGGCCATGCGCGCCATTACCATCCGGGTCTTCCCAGGGACCCGGCACGCCATAGACGGGAATGCCGATGGCCTCGAGGAAGATGCCGTCGGTGGCGCCGGTCGACATGGTCGGAACGAGCGGCATACCCGGAAAGTACCTCGCCACGAGCTTCTCGGCGGGCCCGACGATCTTCGGATCGAGCGGTGGCGGTATGGCGACGGGTCGCACCGGCGGCACCGGCGTCACCTTGACGCCGGGATCGGCGATGGCGGCCACGAGAGCGGCTCGAGTCCCCTCCACGGTCTCGCCGGGGAAGATGCGACAGTTCGCATTGGCCGCGGCACGCTGGGGCAGCGCATTGTTCGCGTGCCCGCCCTCGAGGAGCGTCGCGACGCAGGTCGTGCGCAGCATGCTGTGGTAGATGCGATCCCTGGAGACGATGGCCTCGGCCGAGCGGTCGTCGGGATTCTTCGCGAGCGCAACCATGGCGCGGCCCAATTCATCGTCGCGCACGGCTCCGGCCTTGGCAAAAAACTGCCGCGTCGTGTCGGTGAACTTCACCGGGAATTCGTAGGCGCGAAGTTTCACGAGCGCGTCGGCGAGCTGGTAAATCGCATTGTCGCGAATCGGGATGGAGCTGTGGCCTCCCGCATTCACAGTCTCGAGCCGGTAGTTCTGAGCGGCCTTCTCGCCGACCTGAATGTATTCCATCAGGAGCTTGCCATGTCCGTCGGTGCGCCCACCGCCCCCCTCATTCAGGGCGAAGGCCGCTGCGATGAGGTCGGGTCTGTTTCGGGCCAGCCACTGGGCGCCATTGAACGCGTAGGTGGTTTCCTCGCCGCAGGTGAGAGCCATCTTGATGGTGCGCTTGGGATGGTAACCGCCCTGCTTGAACCGCATCATGGCGTCGATCCACGCGGCGTCCATGTCTTTCATGTCGGCGGTTCCGCGGCCGTAGAAGTAGCCGTTCTCCTCGATCAGCGTAAATGGATCCCGCGTCCAGTCCTCCCGTCGCGCCTCGACCACGTCCAGGTGCCCCAGCAGCAAGATCGGCTTCGCCGTCTTCGAGGTTCCGGCAAGGACCGCCACCACGCCGCCTTCCTTGGGATGATCGGGCACCGAAAACAAGGTGATGTCCTTGTCCTCGAATCCCGCGGCTTTGAGATGTGCCGCGATGCGTTCGGCCAGGAGCGTGCAGCTGCCGCTCGAGAGGGTGGTATTAGTCTCGACCAACTCCTTATATAAGGCGCGAAAGACCGTCTGATCGGGGCGCAGCGGCCCCATCGGGGGCTCCTGGGCAATGGCGGCGAAGGTGATTGCCAGACCGAGCACGCCCAGAGTTCGCATCGGCATAAGAGACCCGTTTGCTGATCGTTCGCCGCGATGGTCTCACGCGCGAGAGCCGGACATCAACGGGGCTAATCATTCCGTAATCATGTGCATGGCAACGATGGCAAGGATGCCTCCGGCCATCAGAGTGGCCCCTGCGACCAGCAGGGCCGCCAAGTGTGGGCGGGCAGTGGTGAGAATCGCCAATGCGGCTCGCCGAAATTCCGCATCGCTGCGCCAGCTACGCAGCACGATTGCGCAGCCCCCGACAAACGCTGCAAGCGGCATTGCGATGAGGAAGACGTACAAACCAAGAATCACATGATGGCTGAACCACTCGACCAAGCGTCCGGTCTGCGCGAGCGGCTGAACTTCGCGTAGGAAGAGCGCCGTCATAAACAGTGCGGCAGGGAAAACGAGGAGCAACTCGACAATGACAATGGCTGGCTTGATTGTTTTCATGGGCACCGTCTGGTATTTGCACGCCTTCAACGGCGGGGTGACTCAACGACCCGGGGACTCGGCGGCAACTTCGCTGCTGGGCGCAGTCCGGCCAAAACGTCGCTGGCGTCGCGAGTACTCCCCGAGCGCCTGTGCGAGCTGCGCCTCGTCGAAATCGGGCCACAGGCAGTCGAGAAAGAGCAGCTCCGCGTAGGCGCACTCCCAGAGCAGGAAGTCACTCAGACGCTGCTCGCCGCCGGTCCGGATGAGCAGATCGACCTCGGCGGGCACCGGATCCGAATGATCTACAGCGGCGAGTTGCCGCAGATACTCGACACGCTCATCGCTCGCCGTCGGGCGAAGACGGCGGCCTGCCTCCGTGATGCTGTATCGGGATGAATAGTCGACCGCGAGGCGCAGGTGCATCCGCGAGCACGCGGCGGTCAGTCGTTCGCTGCGCTCGATCTGCGCCGCCAGGGCGGGATTCAGGCGGTCGCGGCGTCCGATCACGTTCAGCCGGATCGACTCCTCGAGGCAGCGGTCCGTCTCGGTCATCAGGTAGCGACGCAGGAGTCCGAACAGAGCGTCCACCTCGGCGCGCGGGCGCATCCAGTTATCGGATGAGAAGGCGTAGAGCGTCAGGGTGTTTACCCCGTGTCGTGCCGCCGCGCGCACCACGGCTTCGGCGACCTCGACGCCCGCGCGGTGCCCGGCCGGCCGGTGCAGATTGCGTCTGCCGGCCCAGCGCCCATTGCCGTCCATGATGATTGCGACGTGCATGAGGTAGAGTACTCTGCAATACAAAGTTAGTCGGCGAAAAAATTCAACCCCGCCTGGTTGCCTTGATGACCGCCTCTACATGGTCGAGGTAGCGGTTCAGCGCTGCACGTCCCGCGGCCGTCAGGCGATAGACGGACTTGGGCCGGCGGCCGTCGAACGACTTGGTGCAGCTCACATACCTGGCTTCCTCGAGCTTGCGCGCGTGGGCGCTCAGGTTTCCGTCGCTGACGTCGAACAGCGCCTTCAGTTCACTGAACGTGAGCTCATCGCGCACGGCCAGTGCACTCATCATCCCAAGGCGTACGCGCTCGTACACCAGCCGGTCGAGGCGCGAGTCCCCGTCGGCCCTCGAGGCGCCGCTCACCACGGCGAGCTTCCCGGCGCGCCTGAACGCCGGAGCTTCGGTGCGGACCCGCGCACTAGTCTTCGCTGCCACGGCTTCTCCGCCTGATCAGGATGCCGACAGCCAGGTGCAGCCCGCCGAACCCGCACCCGAGGGCGATGTTCTGCAGGCTCTCGGGTAGCAGGAATGTGACGAGGCCCAGCAAGGCGAAGAGACTCCCGAGTACGCCCACGATGCGGGTCGTCGGGGCACTCGTTGAAATCAGCGCACAACCGTACAGCAACAGCCACGTGCCGGGGAGCGCGCGCTGGTCGCCCGCCTGCCACAGGACCAGCGTCATGACCGCGCCGCCAAACAGGCCCGGCGCGAGGCAGAGGCTGAACTTGCGAACCGGTGCGCCGAAGAGGGTGAACCCCTGCCGCGAGGCCTGGCGGGCCATGAGCACACCACCGGCGAGCGCCGCGACGGTCGCGGCGATCAACCAGACGATGAGCCAGTGGGGCCGCAGGGCAGGGCTCGAGGCCAGCGCCGCGGCGAGCAAGCCCACCGCCCCCATGGTCACGCCCGCAGACCCCGACACCGCCACAGTTCCCGCGGCCTCCATGCAGGCGCGGATGTAGCGCAGCGTCGCCGCGGCATGTGAGTCCAGGGCCACGGTGTGGGGCTGCCGCATGGCAGGAAGATAACGGCCAGTACCATGCGGCGTCAAGTACTCTGCTATGCAGAGTTAGGGAGCATCACCAAACGGCACGGCGCCAACTGGCCTGCGGATTGGATCGCATGAGGTCCACCGAGGGCGCTGATTCTATTTGGGTTTCCAACAGGCCGGCAAAACGCCTGCTCGAGCTGCTGCCGCACCCGGCGGCGGTGCGGTTTGCGCAATCAGACGCCGAGGTTCATTCTGCCGTTTACAAGAACCTCAACTTCGAAGCACTCCGTGACCGACGAATCTGGGCCTAAGGGCGACCCGATTGCAGCCTCGGGCGGGCATCGGGCCGTCTTCCTCAGTTACGCCTCGGAGGACGCGGAAGTCGCGGCGCGGATCGGCAACACGCTCCGCGAGGCAGGGATCGAGGTGTGGTTCGACCAGAACGAGCTCCGCGGCGGCGCCGCGTGGGACGCCGCGATCCGCAGGCAGATCAAGACCTGCGCGTTGTTCGTGCCGGTCATCTCGAGGAATTCGCGCGCCCGCGTCGAGGGATACTTCAGACTCGAATGGAAGCTGGCGGTCGATCGCTCGCAGATGATGGCTGCCGAGAAGCCGTTTCTGCTGCCGGCCGTCATCGACGGCACCAGTGAGAGCGACGCCCGGGTCCCCGACAAGTTCCACGAAGTACAGTGGATGTGGCTCAGGGGCGGGGAGACGCCGCTCGCCTTCGTCGAGCGCGTGTCCCATCTGTTGACGCTCAGTGAGGACCTGCCGGCCGCCGCCGCAGGCTCCCTTGGCAGCGCCCGACATGGCGGCCCGATCCGGGCGTCCCCGGAGCTCGCGCGCTACGGCGTCTGGCCGGCCGGCGCGGCAGCTCAATCCGCCGCACCCGCGCAGGGCGCCGCGTCGGAGAAATCGATCGCCGTGCTGCCGTTCGTGGACATGAGCCAGAACAAGGATCAGGAGTACTTCACGGACGGGCTGACCGAGGAGCTCATTGGACTCCTCACCCGGGTTCCGGGGCTGCGCATACCGGCCCGCACTTCCTGCTTCTACTTCAAGGGCAAGCAGGCGACCATTGCCGAGATTGCGCAGGCGCTCAACGTCGCCCACGTGCTCGAAGGGAGCGTGCGCAAGTCCGGCAACACGATCCGCATCGCGGTGCAGTTGATCCGGGTCGAGACCGGCTATCAGCTCTGGTCGCAGACCCACGATCGCACGCTCGTCGACATCTTCAAGGTGCAGGACGAGATCGCCGCCTCGGTGGTGCAGTCATTGAGCGCCACGCTCTTGAGCGCGCCGCCGCCGGGACGAACCGCTTCACTCGACTCGGACGCGTATCAACTCTACCTGCGCGGCCACTTTCACTGGAATCGACGCTCGCCGGAGGAGTTCAGGAAGGCCGTCCGGTTCTTCGAGCAGGCTATCGCCCGCGACCCGAATTACGCGCTCGCCTTCACGGGCCTGGCCGATTGCTACAGTCTGCTGCCGATCTACGACCGCACGGCGAGGGCGACCGAGACGATGCCGCAGGCGAAGACCGCGATCCTGCGGGCCCTGGCGATCGACGATGAGCTCTCGCAGGCGCACGCTTCGCTCGGGCTGATACTCGCGATCTTCGATTTCGACTGGACGGGGGCGGAGCGGGAATATCAGCGGGCGGTCGAGCTCAGCCCCAACTCTCCCGTGCCGCACCAGTGGTACGGGGAACTGCTCGTCAATACCGGACGCTTCGACGAGGGGCTCGCGCAGGGGCGCCTGGCGGTCGAGCTCGATCCGCTGTCGCAGGTCGCGAACCTCGCGCTCGGAATCCAGCTGAATTCCGCGCGCCGCTACCCGGAAGCCGTCGGGCAGCTGCAAGAGACGCTCGAGCTCGGGCGCACCTTCGCCGATACCAACTACCTCCTGTTCGAGGCCTACGCCAACGAGGGGATGTACTCCGAGGCGGTGGCGGCATACGCCCGGCAGAAGGCGCTCGACGGGGTGCCGGCGTCCGAGGTAGACACATTCCACGACGCCTTCGCGAAAGACTCATGGCCGGGGTTCCTCAAGGCGCGGATCCAGTCTCTCGAAGCCCAGGGGCCAGCGGCCGCCGACGAGCTCGCCTCGCTTTATGCGCGGCTCGGGGATCGGGACTGCGCGTTTGCCTGGCTCGAGAAATGCTATTCCGACCGGAGCGCCAGGCTCACTCACCTCAAGGTCGATGCCCGATATGACAGCCTGCGTGCGGATCCGCGCTTTGCGGATCTGCTGCGCCGAGTGGGACTGGGAAGCTGAGCGAGCGGCGATCAGCGCGAAGCCTGCCGGCCCCCCGCGGGCGGTGCTCGGTGCTTGCCGTGGGCGACGGCGATGCGCTCGAGATAGGCCTCACACTCCGGCCAGCCGAGAGCGATGTATTCCACGAGCATGTAGAAGGAGGTCTGCAGCATGCGGCGCTGCCGGCGGAAATCGGTAGCCCGGAATTTCTCGCGGACCTCGTCCGAGGAGGCCAGAAACAGCTCATAGAAGCGCTGAAAGAGCTCACCGCGGCGGAGACAACGCGCGAGGCTGTCGTTGAAGAGCTCGATTTCCGGCCTGAACATCTCGGTCTTCATGGGCTCACGCTCGCGCGCCGATGACGTTGTAGGCCGTGACGGGGCGGTGCAGCCCCTTGAGGGTCAGCTCGCCGACCGATTCGACCTCGAAGAGCTCACCGGTGGCGGCGAGCAGCCGCTTGGAAACCAGGATCTGCCCGGGCTTGGCCTCGCCACACAGCCGCGCCCCGAGATTCGTCACGGTGCCGATTGCACCGTAATCCCAACGTCCCTCGTAACCGATGGCGCCGATCGTGGCATAGCCCTGCGCAATGCCGATGCCGAGCCCGAGCTCGTAGCCCATGCTGCGCCAGGAGCCGATCATCTCGGCGACGCGCCTGCGCATGGCGAGCGCCATGCGCACCGTGCGCTCGGCGGCGTTGGGCACCGGCACCGGGTCGTTGAAGAAGATCATCATGCCATCGCCCGTAAAACGCTCGAGCGTGCCTTCGTGCTCGAGGATCAGCCGGCCCATCTCGGCGTGATAGTCGCGCAGCACGCGCATGACCTCCTCGGGCTCGACGGTCTCGGCGAAGGCCGTGAAGCCGCGCAGGTCGAGGAAGCAGACGGTGAGATCGCGCCGATGGGTTGCCAGCGGATCGTCAGCGCCGCCGGCCACGATGAGCTCCGCGAGCTGCGGCGAGAAGAAGCGCTTGAGCCGCCCGAGACGCTCGAGCAGCGCCACCTGCTCCTTGACGCGCTGCTCGAGCTTCTGATTCCACTCGCCGAGCTCCTGCAGGTGAATCGCTTCGCGATCGCGCAGCCGCTTCTTCTCGAGGCAGGCGCCGATGCGCGCCCGCAGGAGCACGGGGTCGAAGGGCTTCGGCAGATAGTCCTGCGCGCCGAGCTCGATGCAGCGCACGACGCTGTCCATCTCATCGAGCGCCGATATCATCACCACCGGGATCGCGCGCAGCTCCTCGTCCGCGGTCAGGCGCTGCAGCACCTCGTACCCGCTCATCTCCGGCATCAGCACGTCGAGCAGCACCAGGTCGATGGGTTGCCGGTGCAGCAGCGTGAGCGCTTCCGGGCCGTTCGCCACCACCTGCACGCGGTGTCCCTCGCGCGCCAGCCGGCGGCTCAGCATCTCCCGGTTCGCGGCGTTGTCATCCACCACCAGGATGTTGCCGGTTTCCCCGTGCCGCGCCGCGCTTAGCGCGATTTGTCCCGCCTGCGTGTCGGTGGGCGGCGCCGCCGGTGGCGCGTTGATCCCGTCGGCGATCATGGTATGGAGCGTCTGCGCGGCGCTCGATATCCGGTCGAGATCCTGGGTCACTTCCGGCGCGCCCAGCCGCTGCGCCTGCTCCTTGAGCTCATCGGCGGCCGCGATAATCGAGCCGATGGGCCCGGAGGCCTGGGTGCTCAGGCGGCGCAGATCGATCTCGCTCTCCTTGCGCGTGCGCGCGAGCGTCTCATCGACGAGCAGCATCAGCTGTCGCGCGTTCTCGTGCAGCTCGCGCAGCCCGGGCTCGAGCCCCACGATGCTCCCCTCGGCGACGCTCTCGAGCAGCATCTCGCTGTAGCCGATGATGTGGTTGAGCGGCGTGTGCAGCTCGTGCCGCAGATGACTCAACGTTGCGCGGTCGGTCGTCACACTCGATGTCCTTGCCGCAGCAACGTCTCGATCTTCTCCAGCAGCCGCGGCAGATCGATCGGCTTGGTATCGAAGTCATCGCACCCTGCGGCGAGCGCTTTCTCGCGGTCGCCGGGCGTCGTGTAGGCGGTCAGCGCCACGATCGGGATGAGCCGGGTCTCGGGCGCCGCCTTGAGTCTGCGTGTCGCCTCCCAGCCATCGATCCCCGGCAGGCTGACGTCCATCAGGATCAGTCCCGGCGCTTGCGTCCGGGCCATCGTCACGCCGGTTTCGCCGTCGACGGCCATCACGACCTCGTACCCCCGTTTCTGCAAGCGCCGCGACAGCATGTCGCGGTTGAGCTCGTTGTCCTCGATCAGCAGGATCTTTTTCATCGCCAGATCCTCCTGGACGGCCGCCAGGTGAGCAGCCGCAGTCAGAGCCCTGTTACGTGACGCCGCCTCCCGGCGACAGCGCCTTGATCTTCTCGAGCAGGCGCGGCATGACGATCGGCTTGGTGTCGAAATCGTCGCAGCCCGCGGCGAGCGCCTTCTCGCGGTCGCCGGTCATCGCATTGGCCGTGAGGGCAATGA
>Ga0209471_1000851_pt1 | contig 19055 bp, 17 predicted proteins | sample GraSoiAngelo_128_FD_185885 | JGI IMG/M metagenome (GOLD analysis project Ga0209471, IMG submission 185885) | Grasslands soil microbial communities from the Angelo Coastal Reserve, California, USA - 14_0927_12_20cm (SPAdes) (version 2) | ecosystem: Environmental > Terrestrial > Soil > Grasslands ...
CCAGGCGCAGATCCTCGACCTGCTGAAGAACCTCGCGCGCGAGTTCCGGACCGCGTTCATCCTCATTACGCACGACCTCGGTGTCGTGGCCGGGATGACCCAGCGCATCCACGTCATGTACGGCGGAAAGATCGTGGAGAAGGCCGACACCGGCGAGCTCTTCGCGAATCCGAAGATGCCGTACACGTGGGGCCTCCTTCGATCGATCCCGCGCCTCGACGAGCGTCGCAAGGCCAAGCTCCTTCCGATCGAAGGGCTCCCGCCGGATCTCATCGCGCCGCCGCCTGGTTGCCGGTTCGAGCCGCGCTGCCAGTACCGCCGCGACGTCTGCCGCGAGAAGGAGCCCGAGCTCGTGCATATCCCGAACGCGAAGCCGGACCACGAGGCCCGCTGCTGGGGCACCCAGGAGGGTGGCTGGCTCGTCGACACGGACTGGCGCAAAGAGGTCGGTGACACGCGCGTCATCGAGGAGATCAAGCAGGAAGTCGCGCAGCTGCCGCCCGAGCCAAAGCCCGGTGATGTGCCGCCGTCGCCGACGGCGATTTAAGAGGTGCAGAGATGGCCCTGAATACGCCGACGAAGCCCGCCGACCCGGACTATGTCCGGATCCGCAGCACCGCCACGGCGGATAGCGGCAAGAACCTCCTCGACGTCAAAGCGCTGAAGATGCACTTCCCCTTGACGCAGGGGATCATCTTCCAGCGTCAGGTCGGCGCGGTGCGCGCGGTCGACGGGATCGACTTTTTCGTCGAGAAGGGCGAGACGCTCGGACTCGTCGGCGAGTCAGGGTGCGGGAAGTCGACGACCGGTCGGGCGATCCTCCAGCTCTACAAGCCGACCGCCGGCGAAGTCAAGTTTGACGGCGTCGAGCTCACGAGGCTCGGCGGCGAGGACATGCGGAAGATGCGCCGCCGTATGCAGATGATCTTCCAGGACCCTTATGCGTCGCTGAATCCGCGAATGACCGTGGGCAACATCATCGGCGAGCCGCTCGAGGTCCATAACCTCGCGCGCGGCAAAGAGAAGACCGAACGTGTGCAGGAGCTGCTCCGCGTCGTGGGTTTGAACCCGTACTTCACCAACCGCTACCCGCACGAGTTCTCGGGCGGCCAGCGCCAGCGCATTGGGATCGCGCGCGCGCTCGCCGTGGAGCCTGAGTTCATCGTGTGCGACGAGCCGATCTCGGCACTCGACGTGTCGATCCAGGCGCAGGTCATCAACCTCCTCGAGGAGCTCCAGGATCGCTTCAAGCTCACGTACCTCTTCATCGCGCACGACCTCTCGGTGGTCCGTCACATCAGCGACCGCGTCGCGGTGATGTACCTCGGAAAGATCGTCGAGCTTGCGGACCGGGTCGATCTCTACGAGCGTCCGCTCCATCCGTATAGCCAGGCTCTTCTCTCGGCCGTGCCGATACCGGATCCAGCTGTCGAGTCGAAGCGCAAGCGGATCATCCTGACCGGCGATGTCCCGTCACCCGTCAACCCGCCGTCCGGATGCCGCTTCCACACGCGTTGCTGGAAGGCGCAGCAGATCTGCTCGGAAGTGGACCCGGAGTTCATCGAGCACGAGCCCCGTCACTGGGCCGCGTGCCACTTCCCCGGCATCTAGAGCAGGCGGGCGACTAACCCGCGCTGATCGTCCGAACGACTTCGGCCGTACGCCGGTATAGCAGGCGGGGCTCGGCTGTCCCCGTGGGCTTTGCCTAGACTGCCGAAACCCGCATTGGGAAAGGAGCCACCGAGGGGCATGACGCAACAGCGCACGCACCGAACCCTGCTTGGCATCGCGGCGGCGGCGGTCCTGATCGCCACGGCCTGCGCGCCGACCGGCGGACCGAGCGCGAGCAGCAGCGGCAGTACGCAGGAGACGCCGGTCGCCGGGGGCCGGGTCATCCGAGGCTCGGTCAGCGACATTCGAGTTCTGAATCCTGTGGTCAGCACCGACGCGACATCGACACAGGTCACGAGCCTCATGTACGACCCCTTGCTCAATGTCGACCCGAAGACGGGAAACCCCATCCCCTGGATGGGGAAGTGGACGGTGAGCGCCGACAACCAGACTTTCAGCTGGGAGATCGATGCCAAAGCAAACTGGTCCGATGGCAAGCCGGTCATCGCCGAGGACTTTCTCGCCCGCGCGAAGGCCGTCGCGCGCAGCAGGCTGACGACCCAGAAGAGCAACTGGGCCGACGTCGAAGGGTTCAACGATTACAAGGATGGGAAGGCGACAGCGATCGCCGGCATCACGATCGACACGGCCAACCCCAAGAAGTTCAGCGTGCACTTCACGCGGTCCTTCTGCCCCGCGCTCTTGCAGGTCTTTGGTGCAGCGCCGATCCCGGCGCACGTCTTCGGTAAGTACACCGTCGACAACGACCCCTCGAAGAACATCGACACCGCATCAGAGAACGCGGCCCCGACCGCGGTGAGCGGCCCGTTCAAGTTCAAGGAGTGGCGCAGGGGCGACCAGGTCATCCTGAGCCGCAACGACGGTTACTGGCGCGGCGCGCCGTACCTCGACGAGTTCGTGCAGAAGGTCGTCGCCGATACGACGGTGCAGGCTCAGCAGCTCAAGACGGGAGAGCTGACACTCGGCTCGGTCCAACCCGGTGACTACGACGACCTGTCGAAGTCCGACAACCTGAAGGTCTACGAATGGAAGGACAACGGGTACGTTTACATCGGTTGGCGCTTGAACAACCCGAACGTGCCGTTCCTCCAGGACAAGCGGATCCGGCAGGCTCTTGCCTACGGCCTGGACATACCCACTGTCGTCCAGTCCGTCGTCCTCGGACACGGCGAGAAGCAGCTATACAGCACACCCTCGGTCTCCTGGGCGTACCCCGGGGCAACGGGTTACAACGACTACAAGTTCGACACGAACAAGGCGGAGCAGCTCATCAAGGACGCGGGCTACACCAAGGGCTCCGACGGCTTCTTCGCGAAGGACGGCAAGACCCTGGGGTGGACCATCGTGACCAACCAGGGCAACAAGACCCGCGAGACTTTCCTTCAGGTGGCCGCGGAGCAATACAAGAAGATCGGCGTGAAGATCAACCCGAAAGTCGAGGACTTCACGACGCTTGTTCCGAAGCTGAATGCCGGGAGCAACGAGATCGAGACGTTCATCATCGGCTGGCAGCTCGGCAACGATCCGGACCTGTACAGCATCTGGCACTCGAGCAACATCGCGCGAGCCGACCAGGCGGGGAACAACTTCGTCGGCTACAACAATCCCGACCTGGACAAGCTCATCGTGCAGGGTCGCGGCCCCGATTGCTCGCAGGCGGTCCGCAAGGACATCTACGCGCAGGCAAACAAGATCCTGAACGAGGACCAGCCGTACAACTTCGGGTTCTCGCAGAATAGGATCCTGGCCACCGACAAGCGGATCCGCGGCATCGAGCCGGGCAGCTTCAGCCCGGACGCGACGTGGAACGTCGAGAAGTGGTGGATCAAGCAATAGCAGCGGTCTGACTTACACCCGCGCGGCGGGGCGCCCGAGCCGGGCGCCCCGCCGGTCACGGCAGGCCGGAGGTCACCGAGGAGCGATGCGCAAATACATCATCCTGCGCGTCCTGTACGCGATTCCCACGCTGCTCGGGATCTCGATCATCGTGTTCCTCGTCTCGAGGCTCTCGCCAGGCGATCCCGTACGCCTCTACACCTTCGGCGCGACCAACATCACCGAAGCGGACATCGCCGCGCTGCGGCACTTCTACGGACTCGACCAGCCGCTGCCGGTCCAGTACGTCACCTGGCTCTTCAACATGCTTCACGGGGACTTCGGCAAGTCCCTTCAATACAACCAGCCGGCGTTCGCTCTCCTTTTGGAACGACTCCCCGCGACGCTCCAGCTCGCCGTCCTCGCGCTCGTGCTGCAGATCGGGATCGGCGTGCCGCTCGGTGTGATCGCCGCACTCAACCGCGGCGGCTGGGTCGACAACGCCGTGCGCTTCTTTGGGGTGATCGGACACGCGATCCCGCAGTTCTGGATGGGGCTGCTCCTCATCATCCTTTTTGCCGTGAACCTGCATCTGCTTCCGAGCCAGGGTCTGCTCACCATCGGTAAGGACGTCTGGGACATCCCCGACCGCTTGAAACACATCCTCCTCCCCGCGCTCGTGCTCGCGCTGGCAGGCGTCGCCAACTACTCGCGCTATCTCCGCACCGAGACGCTCGACGTCATTGCGCAGGACTACGTGCGGACGGCGCGCGCAAAGGGACTGGGCGAGCGCACGGTCGTGTACGTCCACGCGCTCCGCAACGCGCTCATACCCGTTGTGACGGCCCTCGGCGGAATCCTCGCGGCCCTCGTCAGCGGCGCCTTGATCGTCGAGCAGGTCTTCACGTGGCCGGGGGTGGGTCAGCTCACGTACGCGGCCGTCCGTGGGAAGGACTACCCGCTGATCATGGCCGGCGTCATGTTCGCCAGCACGATGCTGGTGATCAGCTACCTGCTGCGTGACCTCGCCTACGCGCGTGTCGACCCGCGGATCAAGGTCTGAGCTGATGGCAACGGTCGCCCGCGCCGATGTCGTCCCCATCACCCCGACACCGCAACGGGCCTCCGCCGGCCTCTGGACGAACGCGTGGTACAGCCTTCGTCGCGACCGCCTCACGATGGGGGCAGCGTTCGTCCTTCTGCTGCTCGCGCTGGCCGCGATCGCCGCGCCGCTTTTCGCCGAGTACGTCTTCCACACCGGCTACCAGGATCAGGACCTATTGCACACCTACGCGAAGCCGACCTTCGATCCGCCGGCCTACATGCTCGGCGCGGACGAGATCGGCCGGAGCCAGGTGGTGCGCCTCCTCTACGGCGGACAGGTATCGCTGTTCATCGGATTCGTCGCCGCGCTCATGAATCTCACGCTGGGCGTCGGCCTGGGTCTCCTCGCGGGTTACATGCGCGGCTGGGTCGACGACGTCATCACTTGGTTCATCACGACACTGAACTCCATTCCGATCATTTTTCTCCTTCTTCTCATCACGTCGCTCTTCCAGCCCAGCGCCCTCACGCTCACGTTCATCATCGGCGTGCTGTTCTGGACAGGCGTGACGAACTTCGTGCGCGGGCAGACCTTCGCGTTGCGCGAGCGCGAGTTCATCACGGCGGCGCGCACGATCGGCGCAGCGACGCCGCGCATCCTGATCCGACACATCCTGCCGAACGTCCTTCCGCTCATCTTCGTTCTCGCGGCGATCGACATCGGCACGATCATCCTCGCGGAATCGGCCCTCAGTTATCTCGGGCTCGGCGTGATGCCGCCGACGCCGAGCTGGGGAAACATGCTCTCGAACGCGCAGAGCTATGCGACGCGGGCGCCGTGGCTCGTGGTGACGCCCGGCGCGATGATCTTCCTCACGGTGCTGTGCCTCTATCTGATCGGCGATGGACTCCGCGATGCTCTCGACCCGAGGCTCAAGGCGCACTGACGGCCGCTTGGCCGAGATAGTCCCCCGGCGGATGCGTTCTACGGCCGCGGTCATCGTCGCGATCGGTGTCTTCCTGAGCGCATGCACGCTCAACCCGAGCGTCCCCACGCCCACTCCGACTCCGGCGATCACGGGCGGAACCCTGCGGGTTGCCGTCGCTGCCGACGTCGCGTCTCTCGATCCCTGGAGCGATGAGGCATCGCTCGTCGCGATCCGCCAGATATTCGAAACGCTCGTCGAAGTCGACCCGGCAACGTCGAAGGTGACACCGGCACTGGCCTCGTCGTGGCAGACGGCGAACGACGGCGCGACGTGGACGTTCACCCTTCGCGAGGGCGTCCGCTTCCACGATGGCAGCGCCCTCGACGCGGCGGCCGTTGCGGCGAGCTTCGATCGCGGAAGGACGACGCGCGCCTATCGCGCGCTCTTCGGCGATGCCTCCACCGTCCAGAGCGTCCAGGCGGTCGATCCGAGAACCGTTCGCTTCGACCTGCGGGTGCCGTTCGGTCCGTTCCTCGCGCACCTTGGCGCGCCGCAGGCCGCGATCGCACGAGGGACCGCCGGAACAGGGCCCTTCGTCGCTCCCACAGGCTCGCTCGCGCCAGACGGCGGGCTCACGCTGCGACGGAACGACGCGTACTGGGCTCGCGACGCGGCCGGCAAACAGCTGCCGTACCTCACCGGCCTCGTCCTCCGGCCGGTGGTCGACCCCACGTCGCGTCTTGCCGAGCTGCGCGCCGGACGCGTCGAGGTCGCGCTCGATCTTCCCATCCCGCAGGCATCCACCGCCCGGAGCGACCCGAGCCTCGCGGTCAGTCCGAGAAAGGACGCCGCCCTCGCGTCGCTCGGGATCAACACGACAGCGACCCCGTTCGATCGATCCGAGGCTCGTCGTGCCCTGGCGATGGCGATCAACCGCAACGCCCTCTCCGCGGTCTATGGCGGCACCTCGCGACCGGCGACCCAGGCCGCCCCGCCGCGCTCGATGGCCTACGACGACAGCGTGGTCGAGTTCGCGCCGCTGGACGTGGACGGGGCGCGTAAAGCGCTCGTCGACGCTCACATCCCGACGCCGATCTCGGTCGAGCTCGCCTATCCCAATGTTCCGACCGATGCATATCCCGATCCCCTGCGCATCGCGCAGTCCATCGCCGCGGACCTCGGCAAGATCGGCATCGTCGCCCGCCTCCGCGCGGTCGACCCGGCGGCGCTACGCGAGGCCGGCGCGACGTTGACCCTGGACACGACAGCGCTCGGACTGGACCCCGACGACGTGTTTTGGCCGCTCTACGGACTCGACGATCCGACCGGAACGTCGCTGATCGTCGGCCTGGTGCGGAAGGCGCGCGCCGAGGCGGACCCGACCAAGCGCGCCGAGCTCTACAAGCAGGTGTCCAAGATCGCCCGGACCGATGCCCTCCGCGTGCCGCTGCTCTTCGCGGATAGGCCGCACGCCACGACGGCGCGTCTGGTCGGGTACGGCGGGATCGAGTATTTCGGCACAGTGTGGCTCCGGCCCTGACGCGGTCGGATACCGTTTAAGGAAGTGATCGGTCCGATGGGCGGCGGTGGCGTCCACATGTTCATGTGGGGCCAGCGCGGCGACACCACGAAGAAGCGACCCACGGTGGCGATGTATCGCAGGCTCCTGCGATTCGTCGGACCCTACCGCTGGAATCTCGGACTTGCGGCCGCGCTCCTTCTTATCTCGACCGCGCTTGGACTGGTGTGGCCTCAGATCGTGCAGCGCGTCCTCGACCTTGGTCTCAAGGAGCCGGGCCTCCTGGACGAGCTCGTCATCGTGTTGATCGCGGTCCTGCTCGTTCGGGCGGTCGTCGATGGGGTGCGTCAGTTCGTGATGGCGTGGACGGGTGAGAAGGTCATCTTCGATCTGCGGATGGCGATCGTGAACCACCTGCAGTCCATGTCGCTCTCCTTCTTCAACGTGCGGAAGACCGGCGATCTGGTCTCACACGTGACGAGTGACGCCACGCTCGTGCACGGTGTCGTGACGCAGACCATCATCCAGGTGCTCGGCCAGGTCCTCACGCTCGTCGGTGGGATCACGATCATCTTCCTGATGAACTGGCGGCTCGCGCTGCTCACGCTGGTCGTCGCGCCGCCGATCGGGATCATCGGTCAGTACCTCGGTCGCCGCATCCGCGACATCTCGCGCGCCGCGCAGGACGCGCAGGGCGAGGCCGTCGGAGTGCTGCAGGAGGCCCTCGCCGAGGTTCGCGTGGTGCAGGCCTTTACGCGCGAGGACTACGAGGCGAAGCGGTTCCACGAGAAGCTCCTCGTCATGTTCCAGAAGAGCATCGACCGCTCGCGCATCGGCGCGATCATGTTCCCGGCCATCGGCTTCCTCGGCTTCGCGTCCTCGATCGTCGTGCTCTGGTACGGCGGTCACCAGGTCGCGACGGGCGAGCTCACGGCGGGTCAGCTGGTCGCGTTCCTTCTGTACATGGGGATGGTCGCGGGGCCCGTTGGTGGTCTCGCGGGCCAGTGGACCGGCATCCAGCAGGCGTTCGGCGCCGCCGACCGCATTTTCGCGCTCCTGGACACCGAGCCAGACGTACGCGACCTGCCCGGCGCGGTTCCGATCGGTCCCGTCCGCGGCGAAATCGAGTTCGACGCGGTGTCGTTCAAATACGGCGAAGGGCCCTTTATCTTCGAGTCGCTCTCGACCGCGCTCGCGGAGGGAAAGACGACCGCGCTCGTCGGGCCGTCGGGCGCCGGAAAGACGACGCTCGTGAATCTCGTGGGCCGCTTTTACGACCCGACCGGCGGGCGGGTGCGCGTCGACGGTCGGGACATCCGCGAGGTCACCATTCGTTCGCTGCGCGAGCAGATCGCGGTGGTTCCGCAGGAGCCGATCCTCTTTGGCGACACGATTCGCGAGAACATTCGCTACGGCCGCCTCGAGGCCACGCAGGCGGAGATCGAGGACGCGGCGCGTGCCGCGAATGCGACCGAGTTCATCTCGCGGATGCCGAAAGGGATGGAGACGATCGTCGGCGAGCGCGGCGTTCGGCTCTCGGTGGGGCAGCGCCAGCGCATCGCGATCGCGCGGGCCATCCTCCGCGACGCGCGGATCCTTCTGCTTGACGAGGCGACGAGCTCGCTCGACAACGAGAGCGAGTTCCTGGTGCAGCAGGCGCTCGACCGACTCATGCGTGGCCGGACGACGATCGTGATCGCGCACCGGCTTTCGACCGTCGAGCGCGCGGATCGGATCCTCGTGCTCGACAGGGGCCGAATCGTTGAAGAGGGCACGCACGCGGAGCTCCTCACGCGCGGCGGCCTCTACCACCGCCTCTACACGCGCAAGTTTGTCGACGACAGCGGCGTTGCGCCAACCGAGCGTCGCCCCGAGCCGGTGCTCGCAGGCGAGGTCGTACGGATTAGGAGATTCGACCGCGACATCTAGCTGACGATGATGTGTTTGCTTGCTTGGTGGCTAGGGTACGGTTGGCCCGTGCCGACGGGGTCGGCCACGTTGGGGGATTCACGTGATCGCATCGACTCGGCCGACCTTCTGGTCTTCGCTCAAGGCGACCATCGCGCGGCGCCCCGCGGCCGCCTTTCTTGTCTTCTTCTACGTCACCGGCTGGCTCTTTTTTGTACCTCCACTTCTCGGAGCATCGGGCTTCGGTTTCTTTGCGTACGACCTACCGCCGCAGCCCTCGATTCTCGTCTTGACCTTCGTCGGTCTTGCCGGCGGCGCCTTCCTGGTGACGCGGATCGCCGACGGGAAGGAAGGTGTTCGCGAGCTCCGCAGCCGCTACTTCACGTGGCGCACGGGTCCGCAGTGGTACCTGCTCGCTCTCTTCGGCGCGCCGCTGCTCTTGCTCGTCGGTGCCGCTGTCGTTCAGGGTCCGAGCACCCTCGGCGCGTTCGGCGCGAACCTTCCGCAGTTCCTTCCGAACTACGCGGTGCAAGTCGTTCTGATCGCGGTGCTGATCTCTCTCTGGGAGGAGACCGGCTGGATGGCGTTCCTGACCGCGCGCTGGCAGAAGCGCTTTGGGCCGGTCATGGCGAGCTTGATGGTGGCTCCACTCTTCGGGCTGGGGCACTTCCCGCTGCTCTTCCTTGCCGGCGGCCTCACCGATTCCGGCCGGCTGACGGCACCTGAGGTTCCCGAATACATCTTCTATCTCCTGGTGCTCTTCGCCGTTCCCGTTCGACTGATCCTCACGTGGGTCTTCAATTCGACCGGCGGCTCGCTACCGCTCGTCGCGCTGCTGCATGCGTCCTTCGACGTGACCGCTTCGGCCGCGATCCTGACGGGGTTCTATCCCGGCTTGGACGGACGCCTCCTGTACTTCGGTCTCGCGATCGTCGCGATCGGAGTGCTAGTGATCACGCGAGGCAGGCTTGGTTATCACCAGCCGACCCAAGCCGCTCAGCCCGTAGTCCTGCCGGTACCGGCACCCGTGCCACTGTCCTGACCCGCGGTCAGAGCGCCCGCCTGTACAGGTCCGGATGAAGGAATGGTGCGCAGGCCATCGCGACGAGATACGCGAACGCATCTGTTCGTGACATCGCGCCCTCCGTGAGGATGCCGATGGCGCCGGCCTGACGCTTCGATTCTTTGCGCGCGAAGAGCTCGTCGATGATGTCGCCGAGCTCTTCGCCGCCGCGCAGTCTTGCGGCGGCGACGCGCGGCAGCAGCATCCGACCCCACGCCGCTTCGCCCGTCCTTCCGTCGCGAGTCACCGCGACGACGTGTCCGGTGAGCCACGCATCGTCAGCGTCCAGGATCGCGCCCCCCTCGAGCCCAAACGCGACGTCCGCGCGGGAGCGCTCGAGAGCCGCGCGTGCCCGCGCCCGGGCGCCAGCCCGGACCGCGGACTCACCAAGAGGCATCGGGCCGACGCCACTCGGAACGTCGATCGCTTCCAAGCTGCATGCGGGCGCCAATTGACCGAGGATGCGCCGCACCGCTTCGACCTTCGCGGGGTTCGTCGAGCCGATGACCGCCGAGCGAAATGGGAGAGGCACCGTGGAGACCCTAATTGAGGCCGATTCGAGGGGTTTCCGGCGAGGTATCCAACGGGTACAATTCCGAGTGAAGTGATCGGAAATTCCCCTGCCGCCTTCCACGTCTCCACGCGCGGCGAATACGGGATGCGTCTCATGGTCGATCTCGCGAAGCACTGGGGCCAGGGAACCGTCTCGCTGCACGCCGTTGCGGAGCGTGAGGACCTGCCCGAGGCCTACCTCGAGCAGCTCGTCGCCGCTCTGCGCAAGGCCGGTCTCGTGAACGGCAAGCGCGGCGCGGGCGGTGGGTATGTCCTCGCTCGCGAGCCGCGTGAGATCACGGCCGGTGACGTCGTGCGCGCACTCGAGGGCCCGATCGAGCCCCAGATCTGCACCGCCGAGGGCGAAGCGATCCTCAACTGCGTGCGTGAGCCTGACTGCGGCACGCGCGCCGTGTGGCTGAAGCTGCAGGACAGCATCGCGAAGGCTCTCGATGGCATGACTCTGGCGGAGCTTGCGAAGACCACGACGCGGGAGCGTGTGAATGTCTAGCCTCGAGATCAAGGACCTCGTCGTGAGCGTCGAGGGCAAAACGATCCTCAATGGGATCGAGCTCGGAGTCGAGAGCGGTCAGGTCCACGCGATCATGGGACCGAACGGCTCCGGCAAGAGCACGCTGTCGCTCGCGATCATGGGCCACCCCAAATACAAGGTGGAGCGCGGCAAGGTCCTTCTCGATGGCATCGATCTCCTCAAGCTCCCAGTCGACGCTCGCGCGCGCGCCGGCGTCTTCCTCGCGTTCCAGTACCCCTCCGCGATCCCCGGGGTGTCGGTCGCGAACTTCCTGCGCACCGCGATAAACGCGCGGCGCGCCGCTCCGAGCGCCGACGGCACCGGCGAGATCAAGAAGAACGACATGCCCATCCCGCAGTTCCGCAAGCTCCTCGCAGAGAAGATGAAGCTTCTGGGTGTCGACGACTCGTTCATCACCCGCTCGGTGAATGACGGTTTCTCGGGTGGTGAGAAGAAGCGGCTCGAGATCCTGCAGATGCACATGTTCCAGCCGCGCTTCGCGATCCTCGACGAGACCGACTCGGGCCTCGACATCGACGCGCTCAAGGTCGTAGCCGAGGGCATCGATGCGATGCGCTCGCCCGATGTGGGGATGCTCCTGATCACGCACTACGAGCGGATCCTTCGCTACGTGCACCCGGACTTTGTCCACGTGCTCGTCGACGGGCGCATCGTTCGCACCGGCGGCCCGGAGCTCGCGGCCGAGCTCGAGTCGAAGGGTTACGAGTTCGTCCGCGAAGCCCTCTATGCAGGGAAGGCGTAGAGCAGTGGCAGTCACAGTCAAGACCCCGACCGTGAAGGCCTCGCCCCTCGACGTTGGGCGCATCCGCAAGGACTTCCCGATCCTCGCGCAGACGGTGCGCGGGAAGCCGCTCGTCTATCTCGACAACGCGGCCACCAGCCAGAAGCCTCGTCAGGTGATCGACGCGATGACGCGCGTGTTCGAAGAGCACAACGCCAACATCCACCGCGGCGTGTATGAGTTCAGCGAGCGCACGACCGCGGCCTTTGAGGAGGCTCGCGCGAAGGTCGCGCGGTTCATCAACGCGCCGAGCGAGCGCGAGGTCATCTTCGTGCGCAACGCGACCGAGGGCCTGAACCTCGTCGCCTATGCGTGGGGTCGCGACAACATCAAGCGCGGCGACCGCATCGTGACGACGGTCCTCGAGCACCACTCTGACTTCGTGCCGTGGCAGCAGCTCGCCGCGGAAGTCGGAGCGGAGGTCGCGGTGGTAGATATCGACGACGACGGGCGGCTGCGGCGCGATCAGCTCTCGGCCGAGCTGCGCAAGGGCGTGAAGCTTCTTGCGATCACCCACACCTCAAATGGTCTCGGCACGGTGAACCCGGTGAAGCAGATCGCGACCGAGGCGCGTGCCGCCGGCGCGACCGTCCTCGTGGACGTCGCGCAGGCCGTGCCGCATACCCCGGTCGACGTGCAGGACCTCGGCGCGGATTTCGTCGCGTTCAGCGGCCACAAGATGCTGGCACCTCCCGGATCGGGCGGGCTCTGGGGCCGCGCGGACATCCTCGAGAAGATGCGCCCGTTCCTCTACGGCGGCGACATGATCAGCCGGGTCACGGTGAAGCTCACCGAATGGAACGAGCTTCCGTGGAAGTTCGAAGCCGGAACGAGCTCGTACGTCGACGCGATCGCTCTTGGAGCGGCCGTGGATTACCTGACCGACGTCGGCGTTGCCAAGATCCACGCGCACGAGCTCTCGCTCGTCGCGTATCTCTTGCCGCGGCTTCAGGAGATCGGCGGCGTCACTGTGTACGGGCCGAAAGACCTCGAGTCGCGGGTGGGTGTGGTGTCGTTCAACATCGAAGGCATCCACCCGCACGACGTGGCGACGATCTTCGATCGTGAAGGTGTCTGCGTGCGCGCCGGGCACCACTGCAACCAGCCGCTCATGACGCGGCTCGGCGTTCCGGCCACGACGCGCGCGAGCATGTACCTCTACAACACGACGGATGAGATGGACGCTCTCGTGAATGCCATCCACGCCGCGAAGAAAGTGTTCGGGGTCTAGTCATGGACGACATGTACCGCGACTACATCCTCGATCATTACAAGAACCCCCGGAACTTCGGGGAGCTCGAGGGGGCGACCCACACGTATCACGACTCGAACCCGCTCTGCGGCGACGAGATGACGATGCAGCTGCGCATCGGTGACGGTAGCGTCGAGGATGTCCACTTCACCGGGAAGGGCTGCGCCATCTCTCAGGCGTCCGCCTCCATTCTGACGGAAGAAGTAAAAGGCAAGACGCTCGATGAGGTGAAGGCGATCGACCGCGATCACGTGCTCGCGAATCTCGGCATTCCGATCAGCCCGGCGCGCATCAAGTGCGCGCTCCTCGGGTTGAAAACGCTGAAGGGCGCGGCGTGGGGACTCACGGCGTGGCCAGGCGAAGAGGTGAAAACAAGATGACAACTCAAGTTCAAGACCTGCCCAAGGACTACCAGTACGGCTGGTACGACAAGGAAGCGCCCGTCAACGTCAAGCACAAGGGCCTTTCGCCGGAGGTCGTGCGCGAGATAAGCACCACGTTCAAGCACGAGCCGGACTGGATGCTGCAGCGCCGCCTGAAGGCGCTCCGGCACTTTGAGGCCCGGGCCATGCCGACATGGGGCGCGGATCTCTCACCGCTCGACTTCCAGGACATTTACTACTACGTGCTTGCGTCCGACAAGCGAGCCCAGAGTTGGGAAGACGTGCCCGGTTATGTGAAGGACACGTTCGACAAGCTCGGCATCCCGCAGGCCGAGCAGAAGTACCTCGCCGGTGTGGGCGCGCAATACGACTCTGAGGTCGTGTACCACAACATCCGCAAGGACCTCGAGAAGCTTGGCGTCATCTTTATGGACACGGACACCGCACTGAAGGAGCACCCGGACATCGTCAAGCAGTACTTCGGCACGGTGATTCCGGCGAACGACAACAAGATGGCCGCACTGAACACTGCGGTGTGGTCCGGCGGCTCCTTCGTCTACGTGCCAAAGGGCGTGAAGGTGGAGATCCCGCTGCAGGCCTACTTCCGCATCAACAGCGAGAACATGGGCCAGTTCGAGCGCACGCTGATCATCGCCGAGGAAGGCTCGAGCGTGCACTACGTCGAGGGTTGCACCGCGCCCGTGTTTACGAGCAACACGCTGCACAGCGCGGTGGTCGAGATCATCGTGCAAAAGGACGCCGACGTCCGCTACACGACGATCCAGAACTGGAGTCACAACGTGTACAACCTCGTGACCAAGCGCGCGGTTGTGCATGAGGGCGGCCGCATGACCTGGATCGACGCGAACCTGGGGTCAAAGGTCACGATGAAGTACCCGAGCGTCTACCTCGTCGGCGAGCGCGCGCACGGCGAAGTGCTGTCGGTCGCGTTCGCGGGAAGCGACCAGCACCAGGACGCGGGCGCCAAGATGATCCACGCCGCGCCGAACACGACGAGCATCATTCAGAGCAAGGGCATCAGCAAGGGAACCGGGCAGCAGACCTATCGCGGGATGGTGAAGATCTATCCCGGTGCGCATGGCGCCAAGAGCACGGTCCGGTGCGATGCGCTCATCCTCGACAAGACCGCGCGAAGCGACACCTACCCGTATATGGAGATCGACGAGGAGGACGTCACGATCGGCCACGAGGCGTCCGTCTCCAAGGTCGGCGAAGAGCAGCTCTTCTACCTCATGAGCCGCGGCCTCTCCGAGGCCGAAGGGACCGCGATGGTCGTGAACGGCTTCATCGAGCCGATCGTGAAAACGCTGCCGATGGACTACGCCATCGAGATGAACCGGCTCATCACGCTGCAGATGCAAGGCGCCATTGGCTAGCGCGCCCCCGATGACACGCGTGCCATCGCTGCTCGACCAAGAACTGGTCGAGCAGCACAGTCTTCGGCGTAACGAGCCGGAGTGGCTGCGCGACGCACGACTCGCGGCGGCGGAGGGCTTCACGCCCGACAGCTGGCCAACCGGTCAGGAAGAGGAGTGGCGCCGGTTTCCGCTGAAGGATCTCCCTGAAGGGCCGCTCGCCTCGACGCTCGATCACCTTCCGGGAATTCAGTTCAAGCTCGAGCCCGAAGCCGCGGCTCAGGGCGTGATCTTCAAGGGCCTGCTGCGCGCGTCGCTCGACAATCCCGAGCTCGTCCGGTCCCACATCGCCCCCGGCGGCGGCATGCCCTCGCACGGAGCGTTCCGTGCGATCGCGGACGCGCTCTGGTCCGCCGGAAGCACATTCGTACACGTACCGGCCGACGTCGCCGTCGCGATGCCGATCGTCGTCGACAAGGTCTGGCCGGCGGGCGCCGAGGCGATGCTGTCGCGGACGATCGTCGTAGCAGAGCGCGGGTCGTCGCTGACGATCGTCGAGGATCTCTCGTCGGAAGGCGCGAAGCCTCGTATCGCGATCCCTCACGTCGATGTCTACGCCGGTCCGGGCGCGCGGGTCCGCTATGTCGGGATCCGCCGCTTTGCTCCCGGCGTTCTGGACCTCGGCTTTCAACGGTTCCGTTCCGCGAGCGACAGTGACGTCGCGGTACACAACGTGTTCGCGGGAGAAGCCAGTTCGAAGTTGGGCATCGAGTCGGACATGGAGGGCAACGGTGCGACCGTGAAGCTGTACGGGCTCGTGGCAGCGGGCGACAACCAGCGTATCGACGTGAACAGCTTCCAGCAGGTCGACGGCAAGGGCTCGCAGAGCGATCTCCTGTACCTCTCGGCCCTCTACGACCACGCCAAGGCCGTCTTCTACGGCAAGATCCGGGTCGAAGCGACATCGAGCGGCACCGGCAGCTACCAGGAGTGCCGCAACATGCTCCTTTCCGATCACGCCGGCGCCGATCCGATCCCGGTGCTCGAGATCCTCACCAACGACGTCGTGCGCTGCGGGCATGGCGCGACCGCTGGAGCGCTCGGCGACGAGGATCTCTTCTACGCGATGTCCCGCGGGTTCGATCGCGACCAGGCGCAGCAGCTCCTGGTGCACGGGTTCTTCCGCCGCGTGATCAATCAGATCGATGACGAGCACGTCCGTCAGCGCGTGCTGAATGCGGTGCGGCCGCGCATCGGGAACATCGCCGAGATGGGGATCCTCGCGTGAGCGAGTTCGTCCCGGTCGCGCGGGTGGACGACGTCCCGCCGGGCGAGGTGAAGGTCGTTCATGCCCGCGACAAGAGTCTCGCCCTCGGCCACTGCGAGGACGACACCTGGGGCGCGATCGACAACGTGTGCACGCACGACGGCGGGGTCCTCGGTGAAGGCGAGCTCGAGGACTGCTTGGTCGAGTGCCCGCGCCACGGGGCGCGATTCGACCTCTTGACCGGGGAGGTCCGCGCGCTGCCCGCGGTGTTTCCCGTGAACGCGTACCCCGTACGCATCCGCGACGGAGTCGTCGAGGTGGACGTCGGCGTGCCGACGAAACCGCTCGAGATCGGTTGAGCGCGGCGGCTAACTACTAGAGGCTCGTCTAACTCATACGAAAACGCACCGCCGGGATGACACGATCGGCGCATGACCGATCACGTCATCGATCACGCCGCACCGCGTCTCGGTTCTATCGATCGTTATTCGTCCGCGGTACTGCTCTCCCTCGCGCTTCTCTTCGGGCTTCTCGCCCAATCGCTCTTTTACCGGACGCCGCTCGGCGTCAACGTCGGTATCGCTTCGCTCGTCGTCCTAGCCGTCGCGTCTCGGCTCCGTCCGGCCGGCGCGCGGATGGATCGCCTTGATCGATGGATCGCGCCGGCCGCGGTGATCTTCGCGCTCCTGCCCGCGCTCCGCGTCGACGCGATGTTGCTCCTCTTCGACATCCCCGCCGCGTTCGTCCTCGTCACGATGGCCGCGGTCTCGTTCGCCGGCGTGCCGCTGACCCGTCGCGCCGCCGACATCCTCGTGATCCTCGGCCTCGTCGTGGTGGGCCGGATCGTGGCAGGTGGAGCGCTCCTCCTGGCGGCTCTTCCGGATCTCGGTCGCCCGCTTGCGCGTCGGACCGGAGGACGGATCGTCTCGGTCGGCGTCGGGATCGCCCTGGCATTCCCGTTCCTGCTGGTGTTCGCGTTCCTGTTCGCGAGCGCCGACGCGGTCTTTTCGAGCGCGGTCACAAACCTGTTCGACTTCCGCAAGTGGTCCATCGGCGAGCTCATCGCCCGGATCCTGCTCGCCGCGATCTTCGCCTGGGTCGGGGGAGGGCTCTTTCTCCTCGCGGGCCGCGGGGCCGACACGGCGATGTCCCCGTTCCTGCCGCGGCTTCGCGGCCTGCTGAGCTCCACCGCCGGCGTGACGACGCTTCTCGCGATCGACGCGCTGTTCGTCTTCTTTGTCGGCCTGCAGGTCGCGTATCTCTTCGGCGGCATCGACACGTTGAACGCGACGGGCCTGACGTACTCGACCTACGCGCGTCGCGGCTTCTTCGAGCTCATCGCCGTCGCCGTCCTCGCCGGCGGTCTCCTCTTCGCGCTCGAGCTCGTCGTGGCGAGGCGCACGCGGCTCTATGTCGGCGCCGCTCTCACCCTCGCCCTCGCGACGCTCGTCATCGTCGCCTCGGCCGCGTACCGCATGCAGCTCTACCAGCTCGCCTACGGCTGGACGGAGCAGCGCTTCTACGCGCTCGCGGGGATCGCGTGGCTCGGAGCGTGCGGCGCATGCACGGCCGTGCTCCTCTGGCGCGACGCGACGCGCTGGCTTCCGCACGCCGCGGCCCTCATCGGCCTGGCGGTCGCGATCGCCGCGAACGTCATCGGCCCGAGTGCCCAGGTCGCGCGGCAGAACCTGGAGCGGGTCGTCGATCCGAGTGGCTTGCCGGCTGACGCGAGCAGAGACCTCGATGCCCAGTACCTCGCTTCGCTCGGCGATGGCGCCGTCCCCACGCTCGTCGAATTCCTCCCGCGGCTGGGTGCGTCTGATCGCGCCTCCCTTGGTTCAGCGCTGCGCACCGTCGCGCTCGAGGGCCGCGACCTCGACCCCGGCGCGCTAAGCGGGGTCAGCCTCGATCGCGAGCGCGCTCGTCAGGCGCTCCTCGCCGTGGCGGACGAGCTGCGGACCTATCCGCTCCTCCGCGGCTCCTCGTTCCCGCGTCGACCGTGACCCGCGGGCTGGCAGGGGTCCTGCACTTCGGCCGCTCGACACCCGAAGGAGGCCAGCAATGGAAGAGCACGAGGTCATCGAGAAGCGCACCGTCCATCGCGAGGAGCCGATCGACGACAAGGTGACGAACGTCAACGTCGGCCCCGACGGGACGACGAACGTCCAGGAGTCCGGCGACGAGGTCGTCGAGGAGCACGTCGTCGAGGAGCACGAGCACCACCACCACTGATCGGCGCACCTCAGCGCTGGCGGAGGAGCGAGAGCCCCTTTCCCGAGGCGATCTCGTTGTAGCCCTGGGCCTCGAGCGTGGCGACCTCGGCGAGGTGCTTTCGCTCGTCGCGGTTCACGCTCGGGTCGGCGTAGTCGAGGATCACGTATTCCGCCCCGCACGGGTCAAGCCCGTTGAGGTGGTAGTTGAAACGACGCTCCGGCACCTGCGTCGTGAAGAAGTCGCGCGATGAGATGGAGGCGTCGGCCGGTATCGCCGCAACCGCGGCGAGGAACGGCTCGTAGCGTGGCTCGCGGGCGAAGACCTGGCCCTCCGACGGAGCGCGGTTGGGGTTGCCGCGGAGGTACGCGTCGTAAAAGTCCGGCGTGAACGGAATCGCGCCGTGCACCAACGAGAACGCCACCGCGCTCGCGAGCATCGCGCCGGTCAGCCTCCGGCGAACGGTCGCACTCCCCCGAAGCGTCGCGAAGCCGAGTATCGACGCGCCGAGCGCGAGCGGGATCACCGGGGCTCCGTACTGGTTGTGGTGCGTGTGCTGCCCACCATAATCGGATAGAAGCAGGTAGCCGAGCGGGACGATCGACGGGATAAGGGCCGACCGTGCGCGAAGAGCGAGAAAGAGCCCCGGCGCGAAGAGCGTCAGGACGAAGGCGACCTTCGAGCCCACCTCGCCGCTCAGAAGCACGCGGATCACGCGGAGAGGATCGAGAACGAGGTTGCGTGCGATCTCGAGCTCGTTGCTGCCGAGA
>Ga0209471_1000852_pt1 | contig 19030 bp, 16 predicted proteins | sample GraSoiAngelo_128_FD_185885 | JGI IMG/M metagenome (GOLD analysis project Ga0209471, IMG submission 185885) | Grasslands soil microbial communities from the Angelo Coastal Reserve, California, USA - 14_0927_12_20cm (SPAdes) (version 2) | ecosystem: Environmental > Terrestrial > Soil > Grasslands ...
AAAGGTCGTGCTGCTGGTCCGCTTCATGGGCGTCGACGTGCCTGGCCGCGGAACCGCGCCCGGCTTCGAGGTGTCGGGCAGCATCAGCGATGCGGTCAGGCGCGGCGCGGCCGCTGTCGTCTTCGTCGATCCCGAGCTGGGTGGTTATGCGAAGAGCAGGGACCCGTACGTCTTCACTGAGCAGGATGATCCCGCCGGGAGCGCCTCGGGCGTGCCAGTCGTCGTGCTCGATCCTTCGGCGGCCGAGACCTTGGTCCGCCCGCTCAACTTGGATCTGAGTCCGCTGCTCGGCTATGACCGTGTCGGCAAGGAATGGGGGCCGTCAGCCGCACGGGACACGACCGTCACCGCACGAGTCGAGGTTCCACTGCGCGAGGATACCGAGCCGATCGCGAGCCGCATTGGCCAGCTCCCTGATATACCTGACGGAACCGGGCGCGTCGTGGTGTGGGCCGCCCGTAACCTTGCGGATGATCGACTCGACCCGACTCGGACCGCGGTGCTCGCGGCCTTAGCCCGGCTTACAAGCGTGCATCAGGCGCCATTCATCTTCGTCGACTTCGATCCGCATGCGGACACCCAGGCGGTCGCTGCGGCCCTGAGAGGCGAGCGTGTGGTCCTCGTGCTCGTCCTGCAATCCCTCGATGGTGGCCTGCTTACGTTCGAGTCCGCGAACGGTGACTCGATTCCCGCGTTCGACTACTACGCCAGAGAAGTGGGCGCGCGGTACGAGGTGACTCGTACTACCGCGACACTTGAGCAGACGATCAGGCCGCTGCCCGGAGTTAGGACCGTCGTTCTCGGCAGCCGTGGACCGGGCGGCGTCTCGAGTGATGCCGTGGCCGTGATCGGCTACCTCGCCGGTCGGCTCGCGCTCGGCGCACCGGAGCTTCCGCGGTGAACCCCAAGGCTCAGCGCCTGCTGCGCGTACCGCTGACGATCGGCGCAGCCTGGGCGATTCTCGCGACAACCGTTCCAAGCTTGATGTCGAGGTACACGCCCTACGTCACCCGGCCCGGTCTGTCATGCGGGCGGAACGCTTTCGGGGTACCGCAGGGCGCGGACGTGCCGGCGGGTGGATGCACGAGCGTCGCCGATATCTACGGCCTGCCATTCATGAACCTCCTCATCGACTCGACCCTCCGCAGCCTGGCGCTGCTGATTGGTGCGGCCGTCCTCGCGCTCATCCTCGGCACGCTCCTGGGTGTTGCGGCCGCGCTCGGGCGACGACGCGCCTTCGCGAGTGGCGGGATCATCGGCATCACGACCTTGATCGCGGCCGTGCCCGCGTTCTTCGTCGCGTACTTCCTTCAGATCATCGTCATCCTGCTCGGCGAGTCTTCAGGCCGCGGCCGTCTCCTGCCCGTCTACGGCTTCGGCTACGACGAGCACCTCTTTCTTCCGCTCCTCGCGGTTTCCCTTGCCGCTATCGCCTATACGGCGCAACTCACCGCTACGCGCATGCAGGACGTGCTCGACTCCGACTTCATCACAACTGCGACTGCTAAAGGTCTGCGGACGCGGTGGATTCTCGGGATTCACGTCTTGCCACATGTCCGTCCCGTTCTCCTGGAAGCCCTCGGAAGTGGTCTGCGCGTGTCTGTCGCCAGCCTTCCGATCGTCGAATATCTCTTTCAATGGCGGGGAATCGGTCAACTCGCGCTCGAGGCCGTCGGCGTCCACGACGCGCTTGGGCTGGTGTTCAGTGCGGTCGTGCTGGCCGCCCTATTCGCGTGCCTTTCGGCGATCGCCGATCTCTCGCGGCCCGGTGCTCTCTATCGCGCGACGTAAATTCGCCTACCGAAGAAGCGCGCCTCCTCTCATGGCCGGGGATTGCCCACGCATGGCGCCGCCATGTGAGGGCAAGCCCCACCAGAGTTAAGGTCGACAGGTTCTTGGTGGAGACCAACCGAAACGGCAGCCAGTTGGCCTTCGATGACACTCGGCGGACCGCTGGGCATGCCTAGGGCAGCGAGGTCGTCTCCAGCATCCGCAACACGGTTGCCGTTCGAGGCTCCCCCGGACGCCTCCCGTCGAGCCATTCGAGAGCGACTCCGTTGAGGTAGACGTAGGTAAACGGCTCGACGCTGGCGAGGCGGACAAGGGTCTCGAGCTTGCGGTCGTAGGTCCATGCTCCCCCGCTTTGTCCCCACGCGACAAGCCGGTCCGACAAATACACGAACTGCAGGTGCGGTGCGGTCTGACCGAGGGAGCGATAGTCGACGACGACGCGATCACGGCCGGTCGCCAGATCCCGGAGCAAGACGGCTCTGAGCGAGTCATCGATCCAGGCCAGCGAGCTACCGTCGATTGCGTAGTAGCCCGCCCCTTCAATGCCCAGGTCGGTCTCGGCGGCAGTAGCGAGGTCATCGGCGACCAGACGGGTCCCCGACACCGCCGAGGCGACGTGGCGGGCAACGATCACCGTCGGCCACGCAATCACCGCGCCCAGGGACTCGGGGGCCAGCACACGCACCGTGCCCGCGTCGAGGTTGGCGATGAACGTGTCGGCGTGACTGCCAAGGGGTGCTTCCGCTGTCCCTGCCGACCACACGGCCATACCGTGATCAACCCTTGGCTGCACGTTCGGCGTCGGTACCGGTCGGTCGTCTGGGGCGTGTGCCGCACTCGCGACCAGTTTCACCGCACGCGTCTGTCGGTCGTACGCATAGAGTTGCCAGTCTTCGAAGTTCGGCTGCAGCGACGCCTCGACCCACACGACCCAGCGGTCATCGGCATCTCCATATAGGACCTGGTGTCGTGGGCTGGGCAAGTGCCGCAGCAGCACCAGTTCGTGTGTCGCCCTGTTGGCAAGGACCACATCGCGGAACTCGTCGTCGCCGTGGTCATGCGGGACGAACGTGGCGCCCAGGCTGTACTTGCCATCTGGTGTGGGGACCACATCAACGAACCCCAACCCGCCGGCGAGGAAGTGCCAGACATCGAGCGTCCGTACCTTCACGCCCGGCCACGCCGTCTCCACCGGCACGTCGTGCACCGCGCTCGCCGATGAAGGCGTCGGTGCGGTTGCCAAGGCCGTGGCGCTGGCGGGGACGCTCTCCGTGGCGCCGGCGGGCTTCGTACCCGCCGGCGCACACGCCGCGATCAGCCCGACCAGAGCGATCGCGAGGTTGAGACGCCTACCAGACGTGACCGTAAGGAAACAGACCCATCATGTAATACATCGACGACGACGGATAGTTGTAGTTATAGGCCTGGACGCTGGTCCATCCCACCACGGAGTTCGCAGCCGGGTCGACGTAATCGGTCCCCGCTCCGTAGTTGCTGTAGCCGAAGGCCGCGATCCAATGTTTGATATCGACATTCGGGTGTCCCCACAAGTGCGTGTTGCCGACCTGCTCCCACACATCGGGCATGGTCGGCCAGTAGTTGTCGATGTCGTACGTCAGCTCTGTTTCGTACGAGCCTTCGGTGCTGGGAAGTTCGGCGGCGTAGAAGCCGGTGTAGACGCCGGTGCGCCAGTAGTTGAGCGTCCCGGGCACCGGCCAGTCGGTTTGCGATACATACCAGGGTGTGTTGCCCCAGTAGTCGGTTTCCAAATACTTCTGGCTGGTGGGAGCACCGGGTCCGCACGAGCCTCCAATACACGTTTGGCTCAGTGACTCGCCATCGTGACTGGTCGAGAACCCGAGGTAGGCCAGCACGGAGTACGCGGCGCCCGCGCCGCAGTAGTAGGTCTTCTGCTGAGGTGCCTGTGACATCGCGAGATCGTGCGATTGGCAACAGGCGAACATGGGACTTGCGAGTCGGCCGCCGGCCGTCGTCGGCGATCCGTCTGCACTGGTCGCCCACGGTGCGATGGGGGAAGGCCCGAACCACTTGGCTTCGAAGGCCCGCTGATCGAGTCGATAGCGGTCCATGGGAATCGTGCCCGCACGGGCAGCGGCGTACTCGCTTGCCATCGCACGCTTCGCCTCGACGAAACCTGCGACGGGGGCGCCCTTCCCGGGGATTCCACCGGCGGGCTGCACCGAACTGCCAATCAGGGGCGTGGCTGCAGGTGGTGGGGGTACTCCGGGATCTGCCGATGAAGGCGTCGCCGTCATGACGAGTTGTGCGAACAGGATCAGGCTCGCAACGGATAGGACCGCGACAGGCTTGTGTGACTTTCTCATATCTTGCCATCGGCGTTCGCGCCGACCGTATAGAAACTGCGCAGGCGACGGACGCCACTCCTATTCTTTTCTCTCTCGCCGCCGAGGGCCCTCGGGCGCGAGCGAATGATTCGGCGACAAACGCGCCAAGGTCAAGCGACAGTTTAGTAACTCTAGTATTTCCAGGATTCCCGACATTACTTGGCGCACCAAGTACGGGCAGCGTTTGTCGTCGAATCCAAGACCGCGGCGCGCCAGGTGCTCCCCGCCACGTCTGCCTACAGCGTGAACGCACCTACGTCCGCGCCAGTGCGCGACCACTAGTACTTTCGGGGCGAGCTCCTGCGACGCGCGATGGCACCCTCATCCATCCGATGGGTTACCAGGTGATCACGGTCGTGCCCTAGGCATCCCTCGCGAAGCGTCGATTCGCTCGATCAACGGGCGCGCCTCGCGGACCTTGAACCCATCGGTCTGACCGAGCGATGCACAACCGGGCAGCAAACGCACCAGCAATTGCAGGTTGTAGGCGCCCTCGAGCAGTGCGCGCCAGTCTTCTTTCTTCGCGTGGGCGTGCTCAAGGGCTAACTGGTCGAGGACTGCCGCTTGCTGCTGCAAGACGCGGCCGACCGCCCGCACCGAGTCGTCTTCGTCGCGCGGCGGGGACGCCGCGTCCCGAGCCGCGCTCAGTCGAAGGTCGTCGCGTTGCAACCGAGCTGGACGATGCGACGGTGAGTGAGCCACCTGCCCCTGGCTGAACTCTCGGCCGATCGCATGCCGTCGTCAAGACCCAGCACGGTCCCCAACTCCGCGGGTACACGGATGCGCACGAGAAACTCGGCCCGCACGGCACTGGCCACGTCCGCGGTCTACGCACGCGCTCGCAAGATCCGGCGCGTCGCGCGCCCTAGCTCAGCATGGGAACGGCGGCGTGCAGGCCTTGGTCTGGAGTTCGAACAAGAATGCGACGAACGCGGCGATCCCGCTTGCCACTATGAGACGCAGTGCAAGCTCCCACATCGCGGACCTCCCCGGCATCGGCCTGGATATTAGGTCCGCCACACTACTACTTGTCCCTACATGACATGCGCAAGATGTGCGGTTTCTCAGACGGGGCTGGATACTTGGGCCACCGGCCCACGAACTGCGCCGAACATGATGGCCCAGCCGAGGACGGAGTGGTCGTCTTTTCGAGGCCGCGGCCTTAGGAAGGGGTTAGCGGAACGTCGGGCGATGCAGCTCGAGCGTTTTCTTTGCCTCGCCGTACGCCGCCTTCCATTCACCGCGTTCAGCAAGCATCTCCGCGTAGGCCTCATGCGCTTCCGCTCGGACCCGTGGGGGCTCGCTGCCGTAGGCCTTGATCGCGCCTTCCATCGCTTTTCGGGCCTCGGCAAGGGGCGCCTTCCGCGACGCCGCCAACCGCGCGAGAGTCAAGAGTGCCTTGCCTTTGGTCCTCGCCGAGGCGGCCGGATGGTCTGCCGCTGCCTGCGCGAACTTGCGGGCCTGCTCCGATTGACGCTGTGCTGTGGCAAGCTGGGCGCGGAGGCTCAGGAGCCGCGCCTCGAGCGAACCGAGCTTGGACTCCTTCGCGATCCGCTCCGCGCGCGTGAGCGCTTTCTCTGTCTCCGCGTAATCTTTCCGGGTGAGGTAGATAGCCGCGAGGTTGTGCCAGAGTTGTCCAACTTCGTGCTGTCGGCGAAGCTCCTCGTACAGCTGCAGACTCCGGCGCGCGTACCCAAGTGCCGCGTCAAGGTCACCCTCACGCTGGCGGGTAACCGCGAGGGTCGAGTACAAGCTCGCCAGCGCCTGCGCGTCGACGACATCATCCGCGAGTGACAACGCCCGCTGCGCCTGCAAATCTGCCGACTCGTTGTCGCCCGCCCGAGCGAAGATCGCCGCGAGGAGGCTCCGCAGCTGGAGCTCAAGCGTGCGATCGACGATTCCGCGTGCGCGCATCGACGTTTCGCATTCGATCGCGAGTGTCAGCGCGTTCCCGGGTTCATCCAGGCGAGCGTGCGCGAAGGCCCTGTCGTATAGGGTGCGACTTGCGAGTTCGCGCTGACCGAGCGCCTCGAACGCGTGTGTCGCCTCTTCGAGTGGGCGTAAGGCGTCGCGAGGCTGGCCCAGTTCGACGAGCGCACGCCCTTGGGCACGCAGCGCTCGCGCGCGCAGGGCACCGGACGCCTGCGCCAGGGCGGCCCGAATGGACTCCACCGCCTCGGCGGGATTGCCGGCGGCGAGCATCTGCTCGCCGCGCAGCATCAGCAGTTCAACGCTCCGCTCAGACTGCGAGCTGTTCGCCATCAAGTCCGAGACCGAAACACCCAGTCGCTGCGCCAGAATGCCGGCCGCCCGCAGAGACACGCGCGTGCGACCAGTCTCGAGGAGGCTGATGAATCCAGTCGAGAAGTCCTTCCCCGCCAGCTCAGCCTGCGTGAGACCGCGCTGCACGCGCAGGTCGCGCATCTTCGTCCCCAGACCCGGATCGATCGGACCTTTCGCGCGCTGATGCACGATGCGATGTCGACGAGTCGAGGACGGCACTTCGTTTGAGGATAGGACTTCTGGCGTTTCATTGTTTCAGTTAACCGTAGTAAAGAGGACTCGCATCCAACGCCCTGACGGACCCGGAACGGCCGCGAGGACGTTCGTTCCGCCAACGAAGGTCACCCCCTACTAAACCCTCGGTGGTCTCTGCGCCATTCTGCCAAGGATCAGTCCGATCAAGAGGACGCTTTCTGCCCGATCGCCTCCCCGCTGATCAATCCGAACACGATGCCTGCGAGCGTGGTGTCGAACCCGATGAGCTTCGAACTCCAGTCCTTGAGCTGCGAGCTGGTCACGGTTGCGGCCTGCGCATCCGCCAGGCTCGCGACATAGGTTGTCACGCCCATAAGGATGACCAAGAGCATGGTTGCGCCGACGAATGACGCCCACTTCGGCACCAACCCCCCGTCACCCGGCGCGACCTGCGCCGCAATCTGTTTGGCGAGGCTAGACGCGTCCTGGGGGTTCGGCGCGGGCCGGAGATAGGCGTCTTTGATCGCCGCGCGAACCTGCGGATGACGAGCCACGCCCGGATCCTTGATGGCGAGGTCCTCGACTGCCTGCGACGCCAACTGGTCTGCGGCGGCGGGCGCCGGCGGTGCTGCAAGCAGCGCGCTCTGGATCGCCTTCTCCAATCGCGGTGATGGGCGGGCGTGTGAGTCGAAGAACAGGCCCATGTGGCTCCCCTCCAAGCTGACGACGTCCGTCGCGCGTCTAGTATTACTAGTAACCGCGTCCCGGTAAATCAGGGCGCCTATCGCCTATCACGGCTGGCATGGAGGAACCTCTAGCAGGCCCTAGTCCCTGTTACAGGGAACTCACCCTGGTTCGGCCACGCAACCTCGGACGTGACTTCGCGCTCGAGAATGTGTCGCTAACCCTTGACTTCGTAAAACCGACGCAGTAGCACGTGCATGGCTCTCTCCACCGAGGGCCAACTGGGAGGGAGGCTCCGCCGGACGCTGGACCGCGCCGTCAGATGCCTACTGCGCGGTGAGCCTGACGGGTTTTGCGAGCGGCGTCCTCGAAATGGAGCGTCACCTCGTAAGGGAGACGAGAAGTGGCGAAGACGATGGAGCGCGAGCCAGCGGTCGGCACCAAACCCACCACACATCCTGCAGCAGCCAGACGGAAGCCCATGGGGATGTCGATCAACATCGGGCTCAACGGCGTTGACCCCAATGGCTATCAGGGGTGGGCCGGACCACTCAACGGCTGCGAAGCGGACGCGCGGGACATGCAAAACATCGCGACGGTGCGAGGCATCACCGACAGCCAGTTGCTCTTGACAAGGCAGGCGACGGCCGCGGCAGTCGTCAGTGCCATCAGCAAGGCGGCCACTCGCCTGAAGACTGGGGACTTTCTTTTCCTGAGCTACTCGGGGCACGGCGGACAGGTTCCGGATCACAACGGCGACGAGCGCAAGGACGCGCTCGACGAGACCTGGTGCCTGTACGACCGAGAGCTGGTGGACGACGAGCTGTACGCCCTGTGGGGAACGTTCGCATCGGGCGTTCGCATCTTCGTTCTGTCTGACAGTTGTCATAGCGGCAGTGCTACCCGCGAGTACCTACGCGAAACGAAAGCCGCGCCTGATCCCCTCGCGGAGGGTCGGACCATCAAGGGGCTGGACGAGCAACGTGCGCTCGAGATCTATGCCGCCCACAAGGAGATGTACGACCAGCTTCAGAAGGACAATCCCCATGGCAACAGCGCAGCAGTGGGGGCGACAGTGATCCTGATCTCGGCGTGCCAGGACGAGCAGACCTCGCTCGACGGTGTGAGCAACGGCCTGTTTACCGAGAAGCTCAAGGAGGTCTGGGCGGACGGCGATTTCACGCGGGACTACCGCGCCTTCAAACGCGCGATCGCGCGCAAGCTGCCACAACGGCATCACCCGAACTACTTCGTCGTCGGTGCCGCCGATCCCGCTTTCGACGCTCGCGCTCGGCGAGCGTCGGCGGCACCCAGCCGAGGCGCCGTTTGCACGGCGAGCGGTCGGTAGCGGTAGCCCCGCGATGAGGACGAGCGTGCCGCTCATCGAGTGGTTCGCGCGGTTTGTGGTGTGCCAATCGACGGACACGGTGGCAGGCGTCGCAGCCCGCATCAGGACGGAACAGGCTCCCGTCATTCTGGTCCGTCGCAGGTTGGGGGCTGAGACCCGCTACTACGTCGTCCGCGTCACCGATTTCAACCGTACGGTCCGACCGGGCAGCGCATCTCTCTTGCAAGCCCTCGGTCTGCAGAGCGCTCCGCCGGCAGTGGTCGTGGCACGTCAGGATCTCGCGCGCGATCAGCTCGTCGGTGGCGCGAACACCGGCGCGGTGATCCTCGATGCGGGCGGGTCGCCTTGCGAGGTGGGTCTGCTCACAGACGGAGTTGTCTCCGGCTTCGCACCCACACCGAGCGAACATCTCACTCCGCCTGCACCGAACCGAGAAACGCCGTTCGCGGGCGACGCATTCGCTGCGAAGCGCGAGATTACTCGGGATGAGGAATCACCCACTCGCGGAGCGCTCCGTGGGTCCATCAGCTATGTGACCGCGCCACCAGGACTGGGAGGGGGCGCGGCGGCATCTCCGTCACGACCCGTAGCTCGCGCGAGACCGCCGCTCGGAACAGCTCGGGCCAGGGCATCCCGGACGTTGGCGCGCGCACCCGTTCGGAAAAAGGCCGAAGCGCTCCACCGCGGACCGACGAAAAACGGGGGTCCGCGTCGGACTCGTGGCGCACCCGGGTCCGTCCGCCGCACGCCGAAGCTGCGCACTCGCGCTCCAGCGCCACTGCCGACGGCGGCGGGCGTTGGCGCAGTTTCGAATGGCGGTCCGCGACGAGCGACCGAGGATCGGCGCGATCCACCCCGCACGGCCTTTAGCCGTATCTCTGGGCCCGACCGCGTGGTCGTCGGCGACGAGTTCGCAGTATCGATTGGTCTGGCGGCGGAGCCTCAGTCGGGTGTCGATGGCGCTATTACTCGAGCGCCGTCGATGCCCCCGGGACCCTACACGCTCGACATTCAAGTGAGTGCCGACGGGTTCAGCAAACGGCAAGGCGAGTACTGGCGTCACTCGCTGCGCGTTACCTATGACGAGCCCACCCCCAGCTTCGAACTGCACCTCACCCCGCGTCCGCAAAAGCGGGCGCTCGTCCATCGCCAGATTCGGGTGAAGTACGCGATCGCCGGCCAGGTCGTCGGTTTCGGAATCCGGACGGTCGCTGTCGGCGCAACCGCGCGAGCTCTCCCCCGGGCGATGCCGCGCCAACGGTCCACGGCGTCCCTCAGCGCTCCCGCCGGTGTACCAGCGGTGGACCTGACAGCGACGATCCGTCTGGATGAGAGCGAGCCGGGCCGACTGGAGTGGACCTTCGACATCGCGCAGGGTTTAGTCGCGTCGCTGCCAGATGCCGCGCTCTACAAGAACATCGGCCGAACGCCGCGGGACTTCGCCAGCCGCCTCGCGGCCAATATGACCGCACGTGAGGGGAAAGCCGGCGTTGCGAAGTTTTTGCTCGGTTCGGGAGCGACGATTGCGAAGCACATCCCGCGCGAGTTCTGGAACGTGCTCCGCGCCCTCGCTCCGCAGGTCGCGCCTCGCCTGCCGACAGTCCAGATCCTCACGGAAGAGCCGTATGTGCCCTGGGAACTGGCTGAGTTTCCAAAGCCGCTACTGAGCCCGACGGCTCCCCCTTTCCTTGCGGCGCAGTCGACCGTCGCTCGGTGGGTACCCGGCTCAGGTGCCGACCCGCAGCCAGCGGCGGTACCGCCCGATCAGGCTCCCGCGAAGACGATGGCCGTCATTCGTGGCCAGTACCCCGACGGCGGCCCGTATGGACCCCTCTACCAGTCCGCCGAGGAGGCCCGCGAGCTGATCGCGAGTTACGCCGCAACTCCGATCGACGCGGGAACCCTGGCGGAAGTCCTTGCCAAGCTCGGCGAACCGATCGGCGGAGTCCTCCACTTTGCCTGCCACGGGAGCTTCGAGCCTACCGGTACGACCGATGGTCTGATCATGGTCGACGGGAGTTCCCTGGCCCCTGAGCAGATCAGTGCCCTCGACCTAAAGCGGCGCCCATTCGTCTTTCTGAACGCATGTCAGGTCGGTCGCAGCCAAGAATTGTTGGGGGACTACAGCGGGATGGCGGAGGCGTTCCTGGTCGCAGGTGCGTCTGGCGTGATCGCGCCACTATGGGCGGTCAAGGACAGCGTTGCTCGCGAGATCGCGGAGACGTTCTATCACCGGGTCTTCCAGGACCGCGCCGCGCCGGGCGACGTGTTGCGCGAGGAACGGTGCCGGTTCGCGATGACCGACGCGGCCGAATCCGCGACCTGGATGGCCTACGTCTTTTTTGGCCACCCGGCGCTCAAGCTCGCGCGCTAAGCGCTGCCCGCGGTCAGGTTCAGCATCGGCGACAAATCGGTGAGCGACCACCACGGTCATGTCACAGCAGCGAGGGAGGGACGACGTGAGCGATCAGGGATTCAATCGGGCGAATCGCGCGCAGTTCGAGCACGTGGCTCCGGGCGGTCGCATCAGCGGCACACGCGAACGAGGCGGGATGGATCTGCAGCCCGGCGACTTCATCCTGACGCACGGAGCGGAGCTTTTCAGTCAACTGATCCGCTTTGGCCAGCAGCTCCGCTTCCGCGGCGCGGACAACATCTACACCTATTGGAATCACGCCGCCCTGGTCGTGTCGGCGGACGGCGCGATTGTCGAGGCGCTCGGAACCGGGGTCGCCCACCGCTCGATCGATGAATACGCGAACACGCAGTTCACGGTGGTTCGGATCGACGCGTCGAGTGACGATCGCATAGAGGCTGCAGCGTTTGCGGAGCGCTGCGTCGGGCTCCAGTACGGATACACGACGATCGTTAGCATCGGACTCTCGCTGCTCACCGGCGGCAACTTCAACTTTGGGTTTGCGGGCCAGATGATTTGTAGTGGTCTCGTCGCTCGCGCGCTGGAGCGCACGACGGCGATCTTCGCCCAAGACCCCTCGCACGTCATGCCCGCCGAGCTCGCAAGGATTTACCGCGTGGCACCGCCCCCGGCTGGCAGTCCAAAGGGCCGTCCGGTCAAGCGTGTTGCGCGCACGGCAGGAGAGACGTCGACCGCGGACCCACCGCCGCTCGCGGGCCCAGTCAGTCCTGCCCGATCGCAGACGTCTGCGGAGGCCGGACTCGACGCTGGGAGGCCCGGGACGCACGTCGCGGGAGCATCACCCGTGACCCGAGCTAGACCGGATCAGTAGGCCGCGGGGGCCGCCGCGATTAGATCAATCGCGTCCTCCGATTCCGCGGAGCGTCGGCGACGGGCCTGGCCGACCCACCCCGAGTGAGGTCCCCGGGACAAGTCGCGGATCTATCCGGTGTGTGGCGCCCTCCTGAGCTGCTTGACGTGAGGTATAGCGTTCCCATGTCCTGCTGAACAGACAGCGCTAACCGCCCGGAAGTGGCGGCAGCGAGCGCTCCAATGTCAGCACGGCGGTCGGAGCAGGCCGGCTAAAGGCTCGCCGATGTCTGACCGGTCTCCCGTGGTCGGGGGCGAAGGGGAGGTACGGACGGTGGCGGAACGGTCGGGACGAGCGCAATCGCGTGCGGTCCGATTCACCATCGGCTATGACGGGCCCACCCTCCGGGTACTCGATCGGAGCACCGTCGAGATGGCTACACCCCCGAGCGATCCTGTCCGCGGCTACGAGGGCCAGAGCGGCTTCTGGTACGAGCTGCACGATGCGAAGGGCGGGATCCTCTATCGGCGCATCGTCGCGAACCCAATCCAGTTCGACGTTGAAGTCCATGACCTCGAGACCGGGTCGCGCCGTGTGCCCGTCGCGAAGCCCCGCGGCGTATTCGTTGTGCTCGTGCCCGACCTGCCGGATGCCGACAGCCTGGTGCTGGTAAGCAGCCCGCTCGAACCGGAGAAGTCAGCGGCGGCCGCGGAGGCCCTCGTACGATTCCCCCTCGCTCCGCCGCGGAGAGCTGGGTAATGGGCACGGCCGATGGCGCCATCGTCGGCGCGACCAAGATCCTCGACCACGGCTCGGACACGGATCGCTGGACGATCGTCATCGTCGCGGAGGGGTACCGCACGGCCGAGCTCGCCCAGTTCCACAACGACACCCAGAACTTCCTGAACACGCTCCTTACCACCGCCCCGTTCGATACGTTGCAGGGAGCAATCAACGTCTATCGACTCGACGTCAGTTCGACGGACAGCGGCGCCGACGATCCGGTCGGCTGCGGTGGCACCGGCGCCACACCGGCCACGTATTTCGACGCGAGCTTCTGCGGCAACGGGATCCAACGCCTCCTCGTTGTCAACACGACCGATGTCCTCAACGCGGTGAATGCGAACGTCGTGGCGTGGAACGTGATCATGGTTCTCGTTAACTCGCCGATCTACGGTGGCAGCGGTGGAGCGGTGGCCACAGTTTCTCGGGCGCCAGCGGCCAACGAGATCGCCCTCCACGAGATCGGGCACGCGGCCTTCGGGTTCGCCGACGAGTACGAGTATTACGCGGGTTGCGGCGTCGATGTCGGTCACGATCAACACCCCACCGTCGAGCCGACGCAGCCAAATGTCACGATCAATAGCAACCGGGCGACGATCAAATGGGCCGACCTGGTCTTGGCGACCACGCCGATGCCGACCACGACCAATGCTGACTGTACGATTTGTGATCCGCAGCCCGATCCGATGCCGGCTGGGACGGTCGGCGCGTACGAGGGCGCGCACTACTACCACTGCGGTGCCTTCCGACCGCAGTTCAACTGCCGGATGCGTGCGCTCGGTTTTCCGTACTGCGCGGTGTGTCGGCGACGCATCGTCCAGACGCTCACGCCGCACCTGCCAATCAAGTCGATCCTCAAAGACCTCAAGGAACTGAAGTTCGAGAAGTTTGAGCACAAAGAGTTCAAAGTCGAAAAAATCGAGAAGCCGGAACACAAAGAGATCAAGATCGAAAAGATCGAGAAGCCCGAACACAAAGAAGTCAAAACAGAGAAGTTCGAGAAGCTGGAGAAGTTCGAGAAGCTGGAGAAGATCGAGGCAAGGGAGAAGAGCGAATTCAAGGAGCGCAAGCCCGAGAAGTTCGAAGTTGAGCTCGACAAACGGTCACTCGAAGGCCCCAAGTTCAAGGACGCGGAGCTCGAACCCTTCGATGAGCGCTCGATGTCCGAGCGCGTCGCGCGGTTGGAGTCGTCGATGGCGCGCATGAGTCACTTCATCACGCCGCAGCAGCGGCCGGATCTGAGCCGCGGGGCGCTGAGCACGGATGGCGACGCGCGACCGCGCACTCCAGCAAAGCGATCGCGTCCTCCTCGGCGGCCTTCTGGCGCGAGGCCTCCTTCGCGCTGAAGGAGACATCGTTCGCGCCTCCCGCGCGTGACACACGGCGTATCGGCTTGATTGTGTGCGAACCCGACGATGGCACTGCCCACTGGGTTCGCGAGCGGCTCGCCGCGCGGGGTCTCGTAGCGATGCTCCTTACCACGGAAGAACTCTGCATCGGATCGGCCTGGGAACATGCCCTGGGCCACGGTCGCGCGGACTTCCAGCTCGTGATCGGCGATGGTCGCCTCCTGCGCGCGCAGGATGTCGCCTGGGTACTGAACCGGCTGATGCGCATTCCGGAGGGCTACCTCGACACAGCCGAGCCGGCAGACGTTTCCTACGTCGAGCAAGAGTGGCGTGCGCTCCTCTGTAGCGCGCTCCGCTGTCTGCAGCTGGCCGGGGTCCATGTCGTGGAACCACCCGACCCCTACGCTCTCCCTGGCCGATGGCGGTCGCCGCTAGAGTGGGAACTCCTCGCTGCTCGCGCAGGTCTCCCGGTCCGGGCGCTTGTTCTCACCGACGAGCCAGGTGCGCGTCGCACGCCCGGCTGGGCGTTGATAGTCGGCGAACGCGTGTTGACCGATGGCCAGCTTCCCGAGGAACTGACCGCACCCTGCCGACGGCTCGCTGGCCTCGCCGGGCTCGCAACCCTGCAAATCGTGTTCACGTTTGAAGAAGGGAACCTCCCCACGTTCTGCGGGGTACTGCCATTTGCCAACCTCCGTCTCGCCGGCGAGAGGTCCATCGACGCGCTGGTCGCGTTGCTGTCGTCATGACCATCCTCCTTTGTGGCATCCGATCGGAGCCACCGTTGGCCCTGGTCGCGGCCGAACTCGAGCGCATGGGCGCGCCATTCCATTGGTTCGACCAGCGGCGGATCCATGCGACCAGACTCGCTCTTGAGATTCAGGGCACATCCATCGCGGGAACGTTCGATGATGGTGGCGAGCGGGTCGAGCTGGGCTCGATCCGCAGCGTGTACGTACGCACGATGGATGACCGGCTGCTGCCGGAGATCGAAGCCGAACCGGCGGGCAGTCCGGTTCGTCAAAACTGCCGCGCGCTGCACGACCGCCTCATGGTGTGGCTCGAGATCACGCCCGCCATGGTGGTAAACCGCGGCCACACGCAAGGCAGTAACGCATCGAAGCCCTATCAATCGCAGCTGATCGCGGCGGCAGGATTCCGGATACCTGAGACATTGATCACGAGCGATCCCGCTGCCGTCCTCGCGTTCCGCGAACGCCACGGTCGTGTTGTCTACAAGTCGATGAGCGGCGTGCGGTCTGTCGTCCATATGCTGACGGACCTGGATGTCCAGCGCCTCGATCGCATCCGCTGGTGCCCAGTACAGTTCCAAGCGTTTGTGGACGGCGTGGACGTGCGGGTGCACACCGTTGGTGAGACAGTATTCGCCGCCCGAATCACGAGCTGGGCAACCGACTACCGCTACGGGGACCGGTTCGGGGCACCGCCAGCGACGGTCGAGCCCTACGCACTCGATGATGATCTGGCAGTCCGCTGCGTGACCCTGGCGCGGGACTTGGACCTCGAGCTCGCGGGTATCGATCTGCGCATCACGCCGGAGGGAGAGGCCGTGTGCTTCGAGGTCAATCCGAGCCCAGCGTTCTCCTATTACGAGCAACGCGCAGGCCTGCCGATCGCCGCCGCACTCGCGCTGCGGCTCGCCTCGGCCTGAGGCGCCTGCGGCGGGCAGGCGCTTACGCCGCCGCATTGCGGCCGGATGCGTGGACCTCCCGAAGGAAACACTGTCACGCCGGGCAGATGACACGGGTCGGCGAATCGTCGAGCCGCTGCGTCGCCGTACAGAATGCCGATTCAGAGCTCAGTAGTAGGTCTCATCGCGACCGGTCGGCAGCCGCAGGCTCATGCGCTCCGAGAGCATCGCTGCACGATCGGCCGTCCAGCTGACCTTCAACTCAAGCACAAGGCTGCCCTCCCCAGGGCCGTTCACTGGCGACCTGCCTGCGCGCGAGAAATCCAGAGGCGGCGTCTCCAGAGTGAGGTCCGGGTGAATCACCCGCGAGGTAATGCGCGGCACCCAGGTGAGGCTGTTGTATCCCAGTCCGCCCGTGAGGTGATCGCTCAAGCGCCACTGCACCGAGTGCTGACCGCGTCCGACACCATCCTCCGAGGGCCTCAGGTAGGGGTAGTTGAGACAGCGCACGACGACGCGGGGGTTCGCGGCCGAGACTGGACCGGTGTTCTGGAGCTGGAACGAGATCCCGCTCAAGCTGTTTCGGACTCGTAAGGCGAGCTCAGGTCGCTGCTGCGCATCGTCATACGCCAAGACCGCCGCAACGAGTGCAACCGCCCCGGCGATCGCGCCGAAGACGGAGGCCGCGGCTTGGATCACGCCGGCGGTGATTGCAGCGTCCCAGTCGCCCCGTCGCATCGCCCAGATTGGCACGCCAACGACGAAGAGGAAGAAGGTCACGAGGATCGCGAGCACGAGCGCGATGACGCCGGCGCGCGGTCGGCGCCTTCGACGCGATGTCCCGTGACGGGCGACGGTCGTGGCCGGCTCGTCGGCGCGCAAAACCGATGTCATCGCGGGGATGTTATCGGCGAGAGCGATGGCTCGAACCGAGGCGTCGACGAGGCCTCGATGCGAAGCTCGCCCTCACCCGAGCCTGCGCCCGTTTCCCTCCCTAGATCACATTGATCGTGGCTTGGGCCTCAAGCGGACACGGGAGGGACGGATCGAAGGTGATGTGAATAGCGCTCGACACGAAGAACCCTCCGATGTGCTGCGCTGCGATCTCGGGCGCCGTGCCCGGCTTGGTCTGGTTCACGTCTTGGGCAAAGACGTAGACGCGCCAGATGCCTTCAACGGAGAGCCGATCCTTCAGGAGCAGTTTGTACGCGCGTTCCAGATCGAGGGAGCCAGCGTAGATGCCATCATTGGCGCCGGGATCGAACCCGAGGCCGTCGTCAGTCATCGGTACGACGAAGTAGAGACCATCGCCGGGCGATCGAAACAGAGCAAACGCGTACAGCTCGGGGCCGCGAAACAGGTCGCCGGTGCCCTTACGGAACTGCGCGCGCACCCACAACGGCTGGAACGGATGGACGGCGGCCGGCGTGTCGACCTGGACGCCGTCGGAGACGTGCACGTTCTCCTGCGTTTCGCTGACCGCGTAGTCGTACGTCTGCCCAGTGGTAAAGCGCGTGTACGACCACTTCACCTCGGCGGCGTAGGCCTTACCGGCGTTCGGAGCCTCGGGAAGGGCCCACGTGGCGACGACCTCCTCCCCCGTCGTCAGCTCGTTCTTCGCCGGCGGCGTCTTCTCCTGCCCACGCCAAAACGGATCGGCGGCATCTGAGAGCGCAACCGCCGCCGCGCCCACCGCGATGGCCGAGGCTACACCCGCTACGGTGTAGTCGCGCTTCGGCCCGGCGCTCGTGTCTGGCGTGCAGCATGTGACAGACGGCTGCGTCTCGTCGAACGAGCCACTTGCGCCAAACGATGCGGTCCCGTTTCCGGTCGCTGCGGCAACGATGGCAACGATGGCCGCGATGATCGCCACGATGATCGCGAGGATCTTCCACCACGGATCCGAGAAGGGCAGGTCCCCGTGGGTTCCGGCGTATGACGGATTGGCTGCCCAGGCCAGTCTCATTCCGGTCGGGACCCATGGCCCGCCCTCGGGCGGGCATTCGCACTTGCCTTCGCGGTCTCGCGTGCCCCACGTCGGCCGCTGGACGATCGCGCTGATCTTGGAGACCGTCAGTGTGCCCTCCTCCACCGTGCAGCGATACGTGTTACTGGCCGCGTCGAAGCGCGTTTGGGAGACGAAGATCTGGGAGATGGTTCGGCGGGAGTCAAAGCCATCTGCCTTGGCCACAAAGCTCACGAGCCGCTTCCCGGGAGCTGCGTTCATGAAGTTGGCGTCCCACATCACCAAGACGGTGGCATTCGCGGGTATCGCGGCGAACCAGAAGGTCTTCGCGGTCGGGACGATGCCCGGATCGCCGACGCTCTCGATGTACAGCGTGACGTTGGTCAGATGGGCGCCCGATGTGTTCGTGTAGTGGCACGCAATGCGTAGGTTGTAGAGCGCGTTGTCGAAGATGCCGTCAGGCAAAGAGATGTTGGTGACCGGCTCGATCGCGAACGGTCTGGTCAGGACTTGCATTGGGGTGGCGGTCATGACGTTCGCTCCTTCCGGTCGGAGATGACGACCAGGGCGAGGCCGCCGAGGACCGTGTCTCCCTGACGTTCGACCACACGGACGAGCTGGTACTCGCCTTCGGCGAGGTTTTTCGCTCTCACCGCCACCTGAACAGCTGCCGCGCTCCCGTGTGGCACGCGCAGTTCCAGCTTGGGCTTGCCGATAGGATCATGCTCGCCCACACAGCGCTGGACCTGATCGAGGCCAACCTCGATGGTGGCGGCTCGCGCTGGTCGCAGTTTCGGCAGACCAAGCCTCGCTAGCGTCTGGGCATCGAGTTCGCCTCCGAGCTCGGTCGCAATGCTCACCGCCTCCTCGCGCCGGGAAAGTCCCGAGACGGTCAGCATCAGCGTCGCGGCCTGGGTCGTCGCGACCAGGACGCTGAGGTTCTTCTGGGCAACCTGCCGGTACGTGGGCGGATCGAAGGGATCCGGCACCGGGCTTGGAAGTGGATCGTTCGGGTGAATGGCCACTGCGACGAGGCACTCGTGGCCGCCGTTGACGATCGCGGGCATCCACGGCACCAGGCAGAGAACGTCCTGACCGCCGCCTCCCGGTACATCGGCATAGGCGACGCCGACCAACGTCGCGTTGCTGCGCGTCACCTGGAGCGCGGGATTCGCCCAGTAGAAGTCGATCCGCACGCCTGCCGCGTCCGTGTTGCCGCTATTCGCAACGTGCGCCCACAGGTATGCGGGTTTCCCAGCGATGGGTGCACCGGGACTGCTGTTCGGATCAGCGCCCGGGACAACCCAGATATCCGGGCTCAAGTACCAATACGGATTCCCATCGCGTATCACCAACTGCACTGACATGCCCGCCCCCTCCAGGTCAC
>Ga0209471_1000853_pt1 | contig 19030 bp, 17 predicted proteins | sample GraSoiAngelo_128_FD_185885 | JGI IMG/M metagenome (GOLD analysis project Ga0209471, IMG submission 185885) | Grasslands soil microbial communities from the Angelo Coastal Reserve, California, USA - 14_0927_12_20cm (SPAdes) (version 2) | ecosystem: Environmental > Terrestrial > Soil > Grasslands ...
AATCCCAGCCGCCAAGCCCGCCGCCGACATCGGCAACGCGTTCGTCGCCGTGGCGGACCACGTCAAGCCGGCGGTCGTGTTCATCAAGTCACAGCACGTCGACCGCGCGCAGGGCCAGAAGCTGCCGCCGGGGTTCGAGGACTTCTTCCCCCAGCGGCGCCGCCCGCAAGTCGAGCAAGGCTCGGGCTCGGGATTCATCGTGTCGCCTGACGGCTACATCCTCACCAACAACCACGTCGTCGCTGGTGCGGACAAGGTGACCGTGAAGCTGTACGACAAGCGCGAGTTCACGGCCAAGGTCGTGGGCACCGATCCCAACACCGACGTCGCGGTGATCCGGATCGACGCCCGCAACCTTCCGACGGTCGGGTTCGGCAACTCCGACTCGACCCGCGTGGGCGAGTGGGCCCTCGCCGTCGGGAACCCGCTGGGCGAGGCGTTCGCGTTCACCGTGACCGCCGGCATCATCAGCGCCAAGGGGCGGCTGCTGCAGAACCTGCCCCACCCGAGCTACGGCATCCAGGACTTCATTCAGACCGACGCGGCGATCAACCCGGGCAACTCGGGCGGCCCGCTCGTCAACATCCAGGGCCAGGTGATCGGCATCAACTCGGCGATCGCGAGCGAGACCGGGTTCTACTCGGGCTACGGATTCGCCATCCCGATCAACCTCGCGCGCACAGTGATGGACCAGCTCGTGAAAACGGGCCACGTCGAGCGCGCCGTCATGGGCATTAAGATCAACGACGCGACCCAGGAGGACGCCGAGGCCGTCGGCCTGAAGCAGATCCGCGGCGTGCGGGTGGACGATTACGCTCCGGGGCAGTCACCCGCCAAGGATGCCGGCGTGCAGCCGGGCGACGTGATCGTGGCGCTCGACGGGCAGCCGATCGACAACACGCCGCAGCTGCAGCAGAAGGTGGGCTTCAAGCGGCCCGGCGAGAGCGTCGACGTGACGGTGCTGCGGCAGGGCGGCGAAAAGAAGACGTTTACGGTGCGCTTGGCCCGCGCCCCGAGTGATTCGGAGACCGAGGTCGCGTCGTCGCGCCGGGCGAAGCCCAAGAGCGACGCCTCCGCCAAGGAGGAGGCGCTAGGCATCTCGGTGGAGCCGCTCTCGCAGGACGACCGCCAGGATACCCGGCTCAGCGCGGTGTTCGCGCAAGCCGGCGGCGGGATGGTCGTGACCGAGGTATCGCCCGACGGACCGGCGTACGGGCGGCTGTTCAGTGCGGACGACGGCGGGCCGGATATCATCGTGGCGGTGAACGGCACCCCGACCCGTACCCGGGCCGCGTTCCGCGAGGCGCTGCGCAAGCTGAAGTCGGGGGACATCGTCACCCTGCAGGTTATGACTCACACCGGCGATCCCTCTTCGAACGGCTGGTCGAGCCGCATCGTGCGGCTGCGGGCCCGCTGATCGTCAGGGCCGGCGCAGCAGCACCGCGCCGGTCACCACCTGCCACAACACCGGAAGTACGAAGGCCGCCTCGTCGGCCTTCGTGCTTTCCGGGAACGCGAGCGCCAGCCCCGCGGCGATCACACCACCGGCCACCGCCCCCGCCCCCAGCCGCCGCGGCAGCACCTTCCCGTTGATCACCGCCCAGCCGAACAGATAGGTCGAGATCCCGAGTGCGAACCCCGCGGTGCGCTGGGCCGCGAGGGCGAAGGGATGCAGCATGTCGTACAGAAACACCGCGTGCGTCGCGGTGAGGCCGGGCTCGGCCGCGACGTAGCTCCGCGCCAGGGCCCACCCCGCGCCGACCATGAAGGTGACCACCACGGCCCATGCGCCGTAGGCGAAGATCGCCACGAGCACGCCCGCCCGGGCCGCGCCCTCGCCCGGTGTGCCGACGTGCATCCCGGCGACGCCCACGAGCCCCGTGAGCGTGAGCGTGAACCCGAAGAGGAACGACCAATGGATCGCCCGCCATGCGTCCGCGCGGGCGATCGCTGCGAGCTGGGCGGCGCCGTCGCCCGTGAGGTCCGGATGCGCCAGGGCGGCGGCGACCACGAGCAGCGAGCCGACGACGAGCGCCAGCGGGTAGATGACGGGGCGGGCGAGGCGGAGCATGGGGATCTCGCGTGGTCCAAGTCGCCCCCAATCTAGCTGCCACTCCCGGTCGCGCTATATTGGAACCGGAGACCGATCCCGGGAGCGAGCATGCAGTTGACGCGGATCCTGCGTGAGGGGTTCATCGCGGGGCTCATCGGGGCCGGGGCCGTCGCGCTCTGGTTCCTCATCGTCGACGTGATCGCGGGACGACCGTTCTTCACGCCCGCCATGCTCGGCTCGGCCGTTTTCTTCCAGGAGCACGATCCGAGTAAGGTCGTGATCGCCTTCTCCCGCGTGATCCCCTACACCATGATCCACGTGTGCGCCTTCATCATCGTCGGCACCGTGGCGGCCGCGCTCGCCGCCGAAGTCGAGGTCGCTCCCCCAACCCTGTACCTCATCGTCGTCACGTTCGCCGTATTCGAATTCGGGTTCTACATCATGCTCGCGGTGCTGGCGCAGCCGCTGCTCGGCGCGCTCACCTGGTGGAACGTCGCCATCGGCAACGCCATCGCGGCCTATGGCATGGGCTACTACTTGTGGCGCTCGCACCCGAAGATCGCGGAAACCCTCAGACTGCATCCGCTGGGAGAGACGGACGAGGGCGAGTAGAGCCATAAGCCTCCAACGGCACCGCCAACTCCACATCACCGGACTCTTCCCGGGCGCTCCACCGGAACCACACCACGCTCGCCGCGACCCACAGATAGATCGTCCCCACCACCCACATCAGCAAGCCGCCCATCTGCTGGTCCGCGAGCGGCGTCAGACCCCAGACCCGCGGCGCCGCGGCGTAGAACGGGTAGAGCACCCGGTCCGAGAGCGTGATGAGCGCTCCCGTGAGCGACATCGGGAGCCCCAGCACGAACAGGTAGATCAGCTGCGTCGGATAGCTCGCCCGCGGCAGCTCGGGAACGGGCGCGAGGATCGGCCACCACATGACCACGGCCGTGGCGATGAAGACGAGGTGCTGCACGATGTGGAGCGGGTGGTGCTCGAGTGCCGCCTCGTAGAACTGCGGCAAGTGCCACAACGTGATCGGCACCGAGAAGAGCGTGCCCGCCGCAAGGGGACGCGTGGCCCGACGGGCCAACCGGAGCACCCAGGCGGGGCCAAGCAGCGGCCGGACCACCCACGCCGGCGTCCCGTACAAGAGCAGCGGAGGAAACACCAGCGTGAGCGCCAGGTGCTGCAGCATGTGCGCGCTGAAGAGATACCCGTCGGAGAGGTTGTGCAGCGGGCCGTTGAGTGACACGGCGAGCACCACCAGGGCTCCGCCGAACGCCATGATGCGCCGGGGCGGGGCCGCCAGTCCCCCTAGATACGCGTAGAGCCCGCCCAGCAGGGCGAGCCCGATCACGACGCTCGGATGGAGATCCCAGCGCTGCCACGGCGGCGGCACGATCATCCGGCTCCGGCCGCCCCCCTGAGCGTCAGCGCTCCCAAGAAGAGGAACAGCAGCGCCACCATCACCCCGACCGCGATCACCAGGGGGCCGCCGAGCAAGAACGTGAAGAGCTTGTTGTCGTCCTTCAGGTGCATGTAGAACATGACCACCAACGTGAACTTCGCCGACGACAGCACGAGCAACACCGGCACGAGCACCACGTGGAACGCGGGGACATAGAACACCCCGACTTCGAGGACGGTGAGAATCACCAGCGCGGCCCCCACGCGCAGATACACCCCGACCGTGGGGTGCGCGTGTCGCTCGGTGCCTTCGCGTTCCGCGCTCATTGGATCAGGTAGACCACGGTGAAGATCACGATCCACACGACGTCCACGAAGTGCCAGTACAACCCTGTGATCTCGACCGTCATCGCGTTGGCGGGTCCCAGTTTCCCTTGCAGCGCACGAACCCACAGCGTGAGGAGCCACAGCACGCCCACCGTGACGTGCGCGCCGTGCGTGCCCGTCAGCACGAAGAAGGTGCAGCCGAACAGATTCGTCCCGATCGTCAGGCCCTTATGTACGAAGTCGGTGAACTCGATGACCTGCCCGCCCAGGAACACGAGTCCGAGCAGCGCCGTCGAGAACAGCCAGATCTTTCCCCACTTCATGTCGCCGCGCTGCACGGCGGCCAGCGCGAGCACCATCATCAGGCTCGACATCAGCAGATCGAACGTGCTGACCGACGTGAAGGGAATGTTGAGGATCTCGGGGGGATACGGCCCCACGATGCTCTTGCCCTTGTAGACGAGGTAGGTCGAGATGAGCGACCCGAACAGCAGGCACTCCGAGCCGATGAAGGCCCAGAACGCCATCTTGCGGTTGTCGAGCCCCATGCTGGTGTGCGCGGTCATCACACCTCGAAGGGCTGGAACGCCCAGGCGTACACGCCCGCGATGAGGAGCGCCGCGCCGACGAACGCGACCCACAGCGTCTGCGTGAGCGGCGCTAGCGCCAGGACCGGCAGGCCGAGCGCCGCGACCATGGGCCACCACGATCCCCCCGGCACGTGGATCGGCTCCGGCGGCACCGCGGGCGGGTCCCGCATGGGTCCGTGGCGCTCGGTGCTCCAGCGCGGCAGGCGGTTCGTGACCGTCGGGATCACGGAGAAGTTGTAGACCGGCGGGGGCGACGAGACGCTCCACTCGAGCGTGGCCCCGCCCCACGGATCGTTCGGGGCCGGTTGGCCGTGCGTGCGGCTGCGCCACAGGTTGACGAGGAAGATCAGGATCGACAGCGCGATCAGAAACGCGCCGATCGTCGACACGAGATTGAGCGTGCCCACGCCGAGCTCGGGCGCATACGTGTAGACACGGCGCGGCATGCCGAGCAGGCCGATCAGATGCATGGGGAAGAACGCGAGGTTCATGCCGATGAATTGCAGCCAGAAGTGGACCTTGCCGAGGGTCTCGTCGAGCAGCCGGCCCGTCATCTTGGGCCACCAGTAGTAGACACCGGCGAACAGGCCGAAGATCGTGCCTCCGAAGAACACGTAGTGAATGTGCGCCACCACGTAGTAGGTGTCCGTCTGCTGCAGGTCCGCGGGCGGGGACGCGTGGGTGACGCCCGAGAGGCCACCGATGATGAACATCGCGATGAACCCCACCGCGAAGTGCAGCGCGGTGGTGCCGCGGATGTCTCCACCCCACAGCGTCGCGATCCAGTTGAAGATCTTCACGCCGGTCGGCACGGCGATCAGCATGGTGGTCGCGGCGAACACCGAGTCGGCGATCGGACCGAGGCCGACCGCGAACATGTGGTGACTCCACACGCCCCAGCTCATGAGGCCGATGAGGATCCCCGAGTAGACCACCACCGGGTAGCCGAACAAGGGCTTCCGGGAGAACGTGGGCAACACGTCCGACACCACGCCCATCGCCGGAAGGATGAGGATGTACACCTCCGGATGACCGAACAGCCAGAACAGGTGCTGCCACAGGATCGGCGTGGCGCCGGCCTCGCGCACGTAGAAGTGCGTGCCGAAGAAGCGGTCGAACATCAGGAACGCGAGCCCGACCGTGATCACGGGAAACGCCGTGATGATCAGGAACTGCGTGACGAGGGTCATCCACGTGAACGCCGGAAGCCGCATCATCTTCATCCCGGGCGCACGCATGTTCAGGATGGTGACGATAAAATTGAACCCCGCGGCGAGCGACGAGATACCGAGGATTTGCAGACCCAGCACCCAGAAATCGATGTTCGGTCCCGGCGAGTACTGGCGTTCGGTCAGGTTGGCGTAGCCGAACCAGCCGCCGTCGGGGGCCACGTTCAGCATCCCGGCGTGGAACAGCGGTCCCACGAACCAGCTGGCGTTGAGCAGCAGCCCGCCGAACAGGAACACCCAGTAGCTGAAGGCGTTGAGCCGGGGGAACGCCACGTCGCGCGCGCCGATCTGGAGCGGCACCATGTAATTGAAGAAGCTCGCGCCGAGCGGCATCAGCGCGAGGAAGATCATGGTGGTCCCGTGCATCGTGAACAGCTGGTTGTACGTCTCGGCGCTCACCACCTGGCCGTTCGGCTGCGCCAGCTGCACGCGGATGAACAGCGCCTCGATCCCGCCGATGAGGAAGAAGGCGAGGGCCGTCCAGAAGTACAGCAAGCCGATCCGTTTGTGATCGGTGGTCGTGAGCCAGCTCGTCAGGCCCCGGGCCTCGCTCATTTCAAGCTCGCGAGATAGGCAACGAGGGCCGCGATGTCGTCGTCCTTGAGCGGCGGCTTCATGCGGGTCATGAGCGAGCCGGGCTTGAGCGCGGGCGCGTCGGCGATCCAGCTCGCCAGGTGCGCTGAGTCATTGGGGAAGAGCCCGCTCGCGATCGTCGCCCGGCTGCCGACGTGCGTGAGGTTCGGCCCGATCACGCCCGGCGAGACGCCCTGGATCGTGTGGCAGCCGATACAGGCGCTGCGCGCGAAGACGGCCTTGCCGCGCTCGGCGAGCGTCCCGGCCGCCGGCGCGGCCGGCCCCGCCAGCTGCACCGTCGCCCAGCGCCCGAACCCGGAGTCCGAATCGACGACGACGCGGAGTCGCATGTTGGCGTGGGAGGCGCCGCAGAACTCGGCGCATTGGCCGTCGTAGACGCCCACCCGATCAGCGCGAAAGGCGATCCGGTTCACATGGCCGGGGATGGCGTCTCGCTTGCCGCCCAGCGGCGGCGCCCAGAACGCGTGGATCACGTCGGCCGAGGTGATGGAGAGCTGCACGGCCCGGCCGAGCGGGACGTGCAGCTCGTTCGCGGTGACGAGCCCGAGCTCCCGGTAGCGGAATTCCCACCACCATTGGTGACCGATCACGTCGACTTTGAGGGCGTCGGCGGGCGCCTCCCCGGCGGTCGCGAAGATCGTACGGACCGTCGGCACAGCCACGAACACGAGGATCGCCGCGGGGGCGAGGGTCCAGGCGATTTCCATCAGCGTGTGGCCGTGCGTCGGCTTGGGCGCGGGCCGCCCCTCACGGTGGCGGAAGCGGATCAGCGTGATGACGAGCAGCGTCTCGACAACGAGGAACACGCCGGCCGCCCACCAGAAGATGCCGGTGAAGAGCTGGTCGATCGCGGAGCCGAAATCCGACCGGGGCTCGAGCGTGGTTTGCGGGAACGGGCCGCCGCAGCCTGAAACCCACAACGCGACGGTGAGCAGCCAGAGTCGGTATCGCGGCACGGCGTCGAGAGCCCTCGGTGTCGGACGAACAACGCACCGGGACTCTAGCACGGACCCCGCCGGGCGTCAACGAACCAGCGACACCTCCCGCGGCTCGGGCGGCCGCAGCTCGGCGGCCTTCGGGACGATACTCGTCGCCCTGGCTCCCCGGAACGCCGCGTTCACCGCCCGGAGATCGCGCGTCAGCACATCCTTGAGCGCCTCCAACTGCCGCTGGATCTCCGGCGCGAACAGCCGGAACACGGCGTCCGACTGCGCGGTCGGGGCCGCGTCGATCCCCCCCGCGATGAAGCCGAGCCCACTGATGCGCTCGACGAGCTTGGGCGGAAAGTTCAGGGGGTCCTGGAACGACCGGTTACGGACCTGGTACAGCTCGCCTTCGATCGCGCTCAGCCGATCGCTCAGCCCCCGGGCGAGCCCGCCCAGGCGTGCCGTGTCCGACGCCGGCGCCGCGCGCAGCCGGTCCTCGAGCTGGGCGCGCACGTTACGGATCGTGATCACGGCGGTCGTCACCGCGTTGACGGTGTCGCGCAGTCGTTGCAGGAAGGCGAACTGCGCGCGCAGCGCGACCGGGGTCACCTTGGAGCGGGGATCGAGCTTGAGCGCGAACCGCTGCGTCTCAGTCCGGCCGCCGACACGCAGGCGCACCTGATACACGCCCGGCAGCGCCATCGGCCCGTCGGTCCCGACGCCCACCATGCCCCAGAACGCGACCGCGTCGGGGTAGCGCATGTTCCAGGCAAACATGTTCAGGCCCGCCTTGTTGGCGACGCGCGGGGCCGCCGGGGGCCGGCGCGGCCAGGGCTTGTCCTCGTCCTTGAGCGTGTCGGCAGCGAGGATGCTGTCGATCTTCACGCTGTCGGTGATGCCGGCCTGCTTGAGGCTGTCGGTGCGTTGATGCTTCACACTGTCGGCTCGGGTGCTGTCCACCACCGTGAGCGAATCCTGCCGGCTCGCGAAGCTCCGGATCAGCCGCCCGCCCGCGTCGAGGATGTCGAGCTTCACCTCCTGGTTCTTGTTCTTGAGCCAGTAATAGATCATCGCGCCGGTCGGCGGGTTCTTTCCCACCGGGTGCGCATCCGAGCCGCCGCCGCCGAAACCGCCCCCCCAATCCACGCGGTACGCGTCGCGCGGCTTGAACAGATGGACGCTCTCCCGCGGGATCGCGCGCGCCAACTGCCGCAGCGGGGAGATGTCGTCCAGGATCCAGAAGGAGCGTCCGTGCGTCGCCGCGACGATGTCCCCCTCTTTGACCGCCAGGTCGTGCACCGGCACGATCGGGAGGTTGAGCCGGAGCGACTGCCAGCTCGCGCCGTCGTCGAACGACACCCACACCCCCCGCTCGGTGCCGGCGTAGAGCAGGCCGCGGCGCGTCGGGTCTTCGCGCACCACGCGCACAAACTCGGTTGCCGGAATCCCCTTCACGATCTTGATCCAGCTGCGCCCGTAATCGATCGTCCGATAGATGTAGGGCGCGAGGTCGTCGAGCTGATATCTGTTCGCCGCGAGGTAGGCCGTCCCGGGCGCGAAGTGCGACGCCTCGATGATCGATACGCGCGTGAACGGCGCGACATCGCGCGGCGTCACGTCCGTCCACGTCTTCCCCCCGTTGCGGGTGACGTGCACCAACCCGTCGTCCGACCCGGCCCAGAGCAGCCCTTTTCGCAGGGGCGACTCCGCCAGCGCGAAGATCGTGGCGTAGTACTCGGCGGTCGTCTGGTCGCTCGTGATCGGCCCGCCCGAGACGCCGAGCGTCGCGGGATCGTGCCGGGTGAGATCGGGCGAGAGCGGGGTCCAGCTCTGTCCTTCGTTCACCGACTTGAGCACCACGTTGCCGCCGATGTAGAGCACGCGGGGGTCGTGCGGCGAGATCAAGAGCGGCGCGGTCCACTGAAAGCGGTACTTCCCTTCCCCGGCCGGGTGTCCGTCCGGACTGTCGGGCCAGGGATCGATGGAACGCCAGAAGCCGGTCTTGTGGTCCACCCGCGCCAGAAAGCCTGAGTTGTCGCCGCCGTAGGTGATGTCGGGGTCGTCAGGCCGCGCCTGGATATGGCCCGACTCACCCGCCACGTCGTACCACTGCGCCCGGTCGATGCCCCCGGGCCAGCGGCTCGGCCCACACACACCGGAGTTGTCCTGCTGGGCGCCGCACACCCGGTAGGGAAAGTGGTTGGTCGTCGTGACGTGGTAGAACTGCGCGGTGGCGTAGTCCTGGTCCGTCCAGGTTTTCCCGCCGTTCGTCGACACGTTGGCGCCGCCGTCGTTTCCCTCGATCATGCGCTGCGGATCGTTCGCCGCGATCCACATGTCGTGGTTGTCCCCGTGCGGGTCGCGCAGGCGCCGGAACGTCGCTCCGCCGTCCGTCGACTTGTAGGCGAGGACGTTGAGGGCGTACACCGTGTTCGAGTCCTTGGGGTCCGCGAAGATGCGCGAGTAGTACCACGGCCGCTGCCGCAGCTTGCGCTCGCCGTTGACGTACCGCCAAGTGGCACCGCCGTCGTCCGAGCGGTACACCCCGCCCGAGTCGGCCTCGATCAGGGCCCACACGCGCGCGGGTTTCGCGGGCGAGACGGCGAGGCCGATGTTGCCGAGCAGCCCGGTCGGGAGGCCGGAGTTGTGCGTGAGCTCGGTCCAGTTCTCGCCCCCGTCCGACGACTTGAAGATGCCGCCGCCCGCGCCCCCCGAGATCAGCTGCCACGGCTTGCGCTGCGCCTGCCAGAACGCCGCGTACAGCACGGTGGAGTTCGACGGGTCGAGCACGAGATCCGAGATTCCCGTCGAGTCGTTGCGGAACAGCAGCTTGCGCCACGTCTTGCCGCCGTCGGTCGTCTTGTAGACACCACGGTCCGCGTTGGGGCCGAACGCGTGGCCCTGGGCGCCGACCCAGACGGTGTCCGGACCGCTCGGGTGCACACGGACCCGGGAGATCTGGTGCGTGTCCTCCAGCCCCAGATGCGTCCAGGTCTTCCCGCCGTCCGTGGTCTTCCAGACGCCGTCGCCGTGGGAGACGTTGCCGCGGATCGGGTACTCGCCCGTGCCGACGTACACGACGTCCGGGTTCGACTCGCTCACCCCGATCGCCCCGATCGTGCCGCCGAAGTACTTGTCCGTCACCGGCAGCCAGGTGTGGCCGCCGTCCGTCGTCTTGAAGACGCCACCCCCCGTGGTCCCCATCCAGTACTCGTTGGGTCGCGACGCCGATCCGGCGACGGCCACCGAGCGGCCACCGCGGAAGATGCCGATCTCGCGCCACTTGAGGGCGGCGAGTGCCGTCGAGTCGTACGGGGCGACTTGAGCCCGCGCGGGGCGGGTGGGCGAGAGGATGGCGCCGAGGGCGACGAGCGCGGCGATGCGGGCGAGCACGGCAAACCTCCGAGGTCGGGCTAGGAAGGCACCCACGTAGCACGTGAACCGCGCGCCCCGCAAGGGGGCGGCTCCCTACGGCTTGGGCAGCATCATCCCCGGCATGTCCAGCGGCTTCTCGGTAATCGAGGACTTCGCGTCAGTTCCTTTTCCCGTCAGCAACAGTTCGCCGTTCTTCCCGCTGGCCTTTACGATGCCGAACGGAACATCGCGCGCCAGCCACGCCTCCCCATCGGCGTCTTGCAGGTGCAGCGCACGGGTCTCACCGCCGGGGGTCTTCACCGTTTCCCACCCGACGACCTTGGCATGGCCGCAGCGCCGGCCGATGTCGAGCACGGGCGTACTCTGACCGGTTTGCTGGCCCATCATGGCCGCCATCTGCTCGGGCATCCGCATCGCCGGTTGGCCTTGCGTCTTCACGATCATGCCGCGGATCCCCGATACGTCCGTATCGAACCCGGGAATGAGAATCTGCATGGCCCCGCTCTGGCCGGTCCCGGCGCCGCTGATCTCGAACCAGTAGAGGGTGGTGTCGCCGCGACGCTCGGTGCCGACGATCGCGAAGCGCACCTTCCCGCCCCCCTTGCTCCCCGTCGCGTCGTAGGAGGCCCACTGGCCGACGGTTATGTGAGCGATGGACTTGCAGACCTCGGCCGCCTCCTGGGCGGCGAGCGGGGCGACGAGCGACACGAGCAGGGTGGCGGCGCCGAGCGCGCGGCACGGACTTGGCATGGAGCGGCTCCCAAGGAAGTGAGCGGAATAATACACCGCTGGCACAGATTGTTTACAGACCTACAAGGAGCCACGATGAGAGCCGCGCGATCCCGTTTCATCGCCGCCGCGTTCGATCACGGCCAGATCCCCACGATCGCCTGCTTCAACCGGGCGCGCACCAGCCTGGGTGTCGACTTCGACCGACTGATCGCGGCGCTGCAGACGTTCATCGACGACTACTTCGTGCCCGTCTGGGGCACACCCGCGAAGCTCGTGAAGACGACGACGTTTCGCAAAGGAGCGTGGGCGATGGCGTTCCTGGACGACGCCGACGTCGCCAACGCGCTCGGGTATCACGACCTCACGCCCGACGGCCTGCCGCTCTCGAAGGTCTTCGTGAAGACCACGCGCGCGGTCGGCCAGAAGGTGAGCGTCACGGCTTGTCACGAGCTCGCCGAGATGCTGGTCGATCCCGCGATCAACCTGTGCGCCACGGGCCCCGGCACCGTGTTTTACGCGTACGAAACCGCCGACGCGGTCGAGGAGGTGGAATTCACCATCGGCGGCATCGCCATGAGCGACTTTGTCTACCCCGCCTGGTTCGAAGCATTTCGTAAGCCCAACTCGGCGCAGTTCGATCATGCCAGGAGAGTGAAGCGGCCGTTCCAGATCCTGCCGGGGGGTTACATGAGCGTCTTCAAGAGCGGGCGGTGGACGCAGGTGTTCGGGTCGGCCGCGAAGGCGCGCCGCTTCCGCCGGGAAGACCGGCGGGGACACCGCAGCACGTATCGGGGGAAGACGCAGCGGATGCGGGCGTCGCGACCGGCCCGCTAGGGCAGCGGCGTGGCGCTCGAAGCGCCCTTCGCGCACGCTGGCGCGCCTTCGCGCGTCGCGGGCGCGAGCGGCGTAGACCCGACGAAGACCGCGCACTGCTGCGTCGTATTGGAGCTCGTGATCACGGCGGTCCACCCGTCGCTCGTCAGCGTGATCGCGGGCGTCCGATTAGCGGGCGACACGTGGTAGGCGGTGCCCAAGTCGATCGTGTACTTCTGGTTCTCCGCGAGGAAGTTCTCTTCCATGGTCACGAGATTGCGTAAATCAGTCTTCATCGCGGCGACCTGGGCCCGCTCCTTGGTGTTGGTAAGCCTGGGAATCGCGATGGTGGCGAGGAGGCCGATCAGCGCCATCACGATGAGCAGCTCGATGAGGGTGAACCCGTCGCGTTTCATGCACCAGCCTCCCCGCCGCGCGTAGGGCGGCGGCCCGTTGTCTACCATCTTGCCTAATGAACTGCTCCTCTGCAAGCGGTGTACCAGGCTGCGGCGCCCAGCTCCCGACCGCTCTCGTCCGGGCCGCTATTCCCGCCACGGCCGTCATGCAGCTAAGTTCAAGCCCGGCAACCACGCGACCGTGGCGGAACTGGTAGACGCGCAGGACTTAGGATTCACGCCCCCCCTATGCGGGAAGCGGTCCGTATAGGGGGGTTCTGTCTTTTTCGAGCGTTTCAGTCGCCCACCCGACGCATAGTCCGGCACACTTACGGCACACCCAACCGGAGGGACACCGATGGCCGCCAACCCGATAAGACAGAAGTTGCTCGCCGACATTGAGCAGGCCGGCGGATGGGAGCAGGTGTTCGAGCGGGTCGCGAGCGGGGAGAGTCAAACCGCGATCGCTGCAAGCATGGGGGTCTCGCAAGGGTTCTTCTCCCGCGTGATGCACTTGGACGCGGAGCGGGTCCGGGCCTTTCGGGAAGCGAAACGCCTGTGGGCCATCACGCTGGTCGAACGCACGGGGGACCTGGTGAACAACGTCAAGGAAAACCGCGACAGCATCGCCAAGGTTAGTGAAGTGGCAGCGCATAACCGTTGGGAAGCCGGCAAGTGGGACCGCGAATTGTTCGGCGAGGACAAAGGCGATGTGAACGTGAACGTGACCAACATTGCCGCGCTCCACGTGGACGCGCTGCGGCACCGCATCGTGGAGGCGAGCCCGCCGCTCGCCGCGCCGCCCAGTCACGCGCCGGTTCCTGGGGCGATCCTCGGAGCGGTCCCCACCGAATCGCCGGTCCCCGACGCCCCCGCAGCCGTGGAGCGGCATGGTGTGGACGGGGACGCGGACGCCGGCACCCTGTGGTGTCACGACTGTCGGCGGAACGATTGCCGCCATGCGAAACACGAATACGCGCGCCAGGCGCAAGCCTACGCAGAGCACCAACCGACCGGCCCCCGGCTCCTGCGGGGACTGGTCTAACACGGACACCCACCAACAGCGTCCGACTTGGCTTCGCGGCCTGTCGTGGCCTGACCCCCGTCGAACTTCACCGTCCGTCCCCCCGCCGTCGCCTCGCTACCACCTGGGGAGAAGAAGGCGTCACCTGCTTATACGGCGCACGGGAAGGCGCCAACCCCCAATGCCATCGCCCCGCGTCATGTCAGCGTTAGGGCCGCTGGCCAGCGGGCGTGTACAGCTCGGCGTGAACGAATCCACGCAGCTCCGGGAAGCGGACGGTCGCGTCGCTCCAAGACTTGTGGAACCGAGCCTGCGAGGCTGTCTCGAGTTCCCTTTGGAAGGTGCCCTCCGCAGACGGCGTTGCCACCTCCACGATGACGAGATGCGTGTTCTCTCCGGAGCCGGCAATCTTGGTGAGCAACAAATATGACACGACTGCCTTACGCTTCACCAACTCGTCGAACACTGGGGTCACGACATCGACGAGCGCCGAATCGTATGCCTTCTCCTGGCCGGGCCGGACCTGATAATAGTTGACGTGATAGAAGTGGCCATGTCTCGCCTGACCGACAAGCGGGGCGGCGAGCGCAACGAGGCCGACGAAAATGGGAAGCGTGCAGCGCACAAGGCGCGCGCCGTGGGCCAGCACGACGGTCGTATCCGTTGACATGTTCGCCTCCGAAGCGAAAAGTGATGCAGAGGCTGCGGGCTGAGGCCGAGGACCTAACCTCCTTTACGCCTGCCGGCAACCCTCCAGTTATGTAAGGCGACCACAGCGGAGAAGGGCGGGAAACTCCCCCTCAGGACCCCCGTCCTCTTTACGCCGGGTCACACAGCTCCGCACACAGCGCCGGAATAGCAATGCGCGCGTGCGGAATACTAAAGCCGTGAGCCGCAGGCGCCGGGGACTGAACATCCGCAGCGCCAGGCTAACCCACGATTCGGCTTGCACGTAGCATCGGGCTGTGCCGTCGTTGTGCCGTTCACGGGACGCGGCCGGGCGACGCACCGGCGGCGCCGCCCGGGCCACCGTCGCGTATGAGCGCGCCATTCTGCGGCGGGCGTTCAACCTCGCGATTGAAAAAGGTGTCCTCGCCACGGCGCCCCGCATCACGGTGGAGAAGGTGGACAACGCGCGGAGCGGGTTCTTCACCCCGGGCGACTTCGCGGCACTCGTGGTCGAGATTCGCGACCCGGTGCTCCGGCGTTATCTCCGGGCCAAGCACCTGCTCGGGTGGCGCGACAACGAGCTCAAGCGGCTCCTGTGGTCGAACGTGGATCGCGACCTCAAGGAAGTGCGCGTCGCGGCCCGGGACAGGTAGCGCCGATTCCGCACGATCTCCGCCGGAGCGCGGCCCGCGACTGGCGGCCGTACATGTCGGAGCGGGAGATCATGAACCTGTGCGGCTGGAGGAGTCGGGCCACGTTGGAGCGTTATGACATTCAAGACCCCAAGGACGTGGCGGCGGGGATTCATCGGCGCTACGGCACAACTGCGGCACAATCAGACGTTGCCCCGCCGAGCGAGGAGCACGTAAGTTGAAGCAGGACAATCACGCGACCGTGGCGGAACTGGTAGACGCGCAGGACTTAGGATCCTGTGGGGCAACCCGTGGGGGTTCGAGTCCCTCCGGTCGCATCCCAAGAGCACTCACATGGCGACTCGCATCGCGCACCTCCCCGGCGCCTGCCTGCTGGGCGCAACGCTCGTAGCCTGCCACTCCCACGCACGCGAGGACGCATTTCTCGCCACCCGCGTGCCGGTGGCCCGGCTCGACTCCGTCCTCCGGGCGGCCAACGGCATGCGGCTGCCGCTGGCAGACGCCCGAGCCCTGCTGGAAGTGGCCCCGGACATCGGCCTCAGCTCCACCCCGCCCCACGACACGATGACGATCGCGGAAATCCTCTCCTGGGCCAGGGCCGAGCACGCCCGGAAACAGCGCGCGGTCGCGGAAACGACCGCCGCTGCCGCCGCGCGGCGCCGGGAGATCCAGCAGCAGCTCGACTCCCTGGTCGCCGTCCTGGTGGTCGACAAGAGCTTCCTGCCGAAGAACCCCGACTTGGAGCGCTACCAGGACTTCATCTCCCTGACGTTCGCGTACAAGAACCAGGGGACGAAGAGCATCCAGGCGTTCCAGGGTGACGTGAGCTTTCTCGACACCACGGGCGACACGATCTACAGCGCGCATCTCAAGGTGGACGGCCCCATCGCCCCGGGAAAGACGCGGCGCGAGCCGGGACGGATCATTCGGTACGACCCGTTCCGGCCCGGACACCAGCGCCTGCGCAGCACGCCGCTGGGCAGGCTGAAGGTGGTGTGGCAGCCGAGCGATGCGGTGTTCACCGACGGCAGCCGGCTCAGTCTCGTAAGCGTCGAACCCTGACATCCTCGAGGCTCGTCATGCGCTCCGCAATGCCGCTCGCCGCCCTCGTCGTGTGCGCCCTCGCCCGCCCTATCCCCGCCGCCGCGCAAGAGACGCCCACCGAGCGCACCGCCGCCGCCGACGTGATTCGCCGCGTGAACGACCTGGAGCGGTCGCTCGCCCTGCCCCAGCTCGTCGCGCGGCTCACGGGTAAGGATCCCCGCCGCGACGCCGTGGTCGCGCGCGCCCGCGAGCTAATGGAGCGGGAGCTGCTCGCGATGGCCGACGACATCACGCGCCATCCGGAGGTGGGCCACAAGGAAGAGCGCTCGGTGAAGATCCTCACCGACTATCTCAAGGCCCACGACTTCGCGGTCGAGATGGGCGTGGCCGGCCTAGCGACCGCCTTCGTGGCCCGTTACAAGAACGGCACACCGGGCCCGAACCTGGGCGTCATCCTCGAGTACGACGCGCTGCGCGGCACGAGCCGCGACTTCCACGGCGACCAGCACAGCGCGCAGGGACCGGTCGGGATGGCCGCCGCCGCCGCCGTCGCGGAATTCCTCACGAGATCCAAGACACCCGGCACGGTGACGGTGTACGGCACGCCCGCCGAAGAGCTGGCGTCGCCGGCGGCGAAGACCGTCATGTACTCGGCCGGCGTCTTCAAAGGCGCCGACGTGATCGTCCGCTCGCACTCCTCCACCGCGACGCAGACACCCGGGCCCGGCTTCGGAAGCTGTTGCATGAACATCGACGTGGTGCATTACACGTTCTCAGGCGCCCCGGCGCACCAGCTCCAGGCGTGGGACGGGCGCGACGCGCTGATGGGCGTGATCGAGCTGTTCAACCATATCGACGGCCTGCGCAAGACGCTGCGGCCGGAAACCAAGATTCAGGGAATCATCACGGAAGGCGGCAAGGCCCCGAACGTGGTCCCCGACCGCGCCGCCGCCGAGTTCTGGATTCGTTACCCGGACCCGATCTATCTCGCGCAGGTACTCGATCGGGTAAACGATGCGGCCCGGGGGGCGGCCCTCGCCACCGGAACCAAGGTGCACATCGACGTCGACTCGTCGTCCCGCAACGGCATCTCGGTCGCCGCGCTGAACGACGTCGCGTTTGCCTACTTGCAGCAGCTCGGCGCCACGAAGGTCGAGCGGGAACCCGGGCGGCCCCTGCCCTACGAGGAGACGGGAACGGTGGCGACGCAGATTCCCGGCGTCGGCGTCACGGTCCATTCGTCGAACGGCGGCTACCACACGTTCGAGATGGAAGCGGACGCGCTCGGCGAGGTCGGGCATCACGGCTTCCTGCTCGACGCCCAGGCCATGGCCGCGCTGCTCTACCACTTCGCCACCGACGCCCCGTATCGCGCCGCGGTGCAGCGGGAATTCGCGGGGCTGCAGGGGCTGTACGCCGACTATCTCGCCGCACTCCGCGCGGCGTATCCCCTCCCCAACGTGCCAGACCCGACCGGCAACTGAATGACGGCCTCGTGGCACACGCTGCTCGACGTCGCCATCCGCACGTCCGTCATCTACCTCGCGCTGCTCGTCGGGCTGCGGGTCACCGGCAAGCGGCAGCTCGCGCAGATGTCCACGTTCGACTTCGTGCTGCTCCTCATCATCGCGAACGCGGTCCAGAACGCCATGGTAGGACCGGACACGAGCCTCGCCGGCGGCCTCGTTGCGGCCGCCGTGCTGCTGGCGTGGCATCAGGGGATCGATCGCCTGCGCCGCTCGAGTCGTAGCCTCGGGCGGTTGCTGGGCGGCAGCGCGGATCTGCTCGTGTACCACGGCCGCGTCATGCACCAGCACCTGGAGCGGGAGAACCTCACCATCGACGAGCTGCGCCAGGCGCTGCGCGAGCACGGGGTCGCCTCGCTCGACGTCGTCCATATGGCCGTACTCGAGCCGGACGGCGCGATCAGCGTGATCCGGAGCGACGAGATCGTGCCGGGGAGGCCGCACCACCGCATTAAGGCGGTGCGCAGGAATGAGTAGGCGGGCTCCCTGGTACCTGTGCTCTATTAGATTACTGTCACATGCCCGCCATCCTGATCAAGAAGACCGCTGAAGAGCCGGGGGCCGCCTCGCTGGCGGTGACCGTGCCCGTGGAGCAAGTGCAGCAGGCGGAAGACCGCGCCACCAGCGCCTACCAGCGCCGCGCCCGGCTGCCGGGGTTCCGTAAGGGCAAGGCCCCGGCGGCGATCGTGAAGAAGCATTTCGCGGACGACATCCGGCAGGAGGCGCTGCAGGAGCTGATCCGCGAAAGCTGGAAGGTCGCGGTCGAGCAGGAGTCCCTGAAGCCGATCGCCGACCCACACGTGCACAATCTGAAGTGGGACGTCGGCGCGCCGGTCACGTTCGAATTTCACGTCGAGGTGAAGCCCGACATTCAGCTCGGCCGGCTGGGGGGCTTCCAGTTGAAGCGCACCGTGCGCCGCGTGACCGACGAGCAGGTCGCCGCCCAGTTGCATGAAGTGCGCGAGCAGAAGGCGCCCTGGACGCCCGTGGCGGGCGAGAAGCCGAAACCCAAGGACTTGGTGCACGTCACCATCGCGGCGCGCGAGGGCACGCAGCTCAAGGACGCGCAGCCGCACCAGCTGGTGCTGGGCGAGGGCCGGGCGATCCCCGAGGTCGAGCAGCAGATCCAGGGAATGCTCCCCGGGGAGACCGTCGACGCGATCGTCCGGTTCCCGGACGACTTCCCCGAGGAGGCGAAGCGCGGCCAGACGCGCGAGATCCGGCTCACGCTGCACGAAGTGAAGCGGCAGCACCTCCCCGAGCTGGACGACGCCTTTGCGCACGAAGTCGGGGACTTCGATTCGCTCGATGCGCTGAAGCGCGCGATCCGCGAGGATCTCGAGCGGGACGCCGAGCGCGAGGCGGACGCCAAGGTGCGTGCGGAGCTGATCGAGCAGATCGTGGCGGCGAACCGCGTGGTCGCACCCAAACCCCTGGTGGAGCGCGCGTTGTGGGTGTTCGCCCAGGCGTACGGGATACCGGAAGATCGCATGAGCCAGTTCGCCGCGGAGTTCCGGCCGGTGGCCGAGGCGCAGGTGCGCCGCGACCTGGTGCTCGATTACGTTGTGGAGCAGCAGCAGGTGCAGGCGACCGAGGCGGAGCTCGACCGCCGCATCCAAGAGCTGGCCGAGCGGCGCGGCATGCCTGCGGAGCAGCTCTACGCGTCGCTC
>Ga0209471_1000854_pt1 | contig 19018 bp, 18 predicted proteins | sample GraSoiAngelo_128_FD_185885 | JGI IMG/M metagenome (GOLD analysis project Ga0209471, IMG submission 185885) | Grasslands soil microbial communities from the Angelo Coastal Reserve, California, USA - 14_0927_12_20cm (SPAdes) (version 2) | ecosystem: Environmental > Terrestrial > Soil > Grasslands ...
CGACGTCTCCCGGGTCCTGCTCGACTACGTCGGCCCCGACGAGATCGAGCCGCTTCGCCGCATCGTCAAGTCCGTCACCGAGGCGATGGGGGGGTGGGTCTCGTTTTCCCTGGTGCAGCCCGAAGGCACCACCCGCAGCGTGGCCGCTCATCATCCCGACCCACGGCAGCGCGAGCTGGAGAAGAAGCTCAACACCATTCTTCCTCCCTCGCGCTGGGACGCCAATCCCGAGTTCAATCCGCTGGTGCTCAAGCGGCCGGTGGTGATCGAGCACATCCCCGACGAGCTGCTCAAGCAATGGGTGAAGCAGCCCGACGCTCTCGCCTTGCTCAAGGAGGTCGGGCTCACCTCGCTCGTGGCCGCGCCGATGTTCGATGGTCCCGAGCCGATGGGGACGATGCTGCTCGCGACGACCGGGCCTGACGGCAAGCGCCACAGCGAAGCCGAGATCGACTTCGCCGTCTCGCTCGCGGGACGCGCGGCGCTGGCGGTGCGCAACGCCCGCCTGGTGCGGCAGATCTCCGAGGAGCGCGACCGGCAGGAGCAGGCGCGCGTCGAGTCTGACCGCCGGGCAGCCATGCTGCGCGCGGTCTTCCACTCCGACCCGAACGGCATCGCGCTCTTCGACGCCAAAGGCGCCCTGCAGCTCGCCAGCCGCAAGCTGGAGGAGTTCTTCGGCACACCGCTCGGGACGATGGTCGGGCAGGGCTGGCAGGACATCTACCGGCGCAAGCTGGAGCAAGTGATCAGCGGAAGCCACCAGCAGCTTTTGGCGCGCGTAGCGGAGCTGTTCGCAAATCCCGACCGGACGGCGCAGGACGAGCTGGAGCTGGACAAGCCGCGCCACCGCTTCTTGACCCGACTCAGCGTGCCGGTGCGCGGGCAGCGGGAGGAGTATCTGGGGCGGCTCTTCGTCTATGTCGACGTGACCGAGCAGCGGAAGGCCGATCAGCAGCGAGCCGACTTCCTCACCGTCGCGGCGCACGAGCTGCGCACGCCGCTCACGCCGCTCTCGATGTATCTGCAGAGCATCGAGCGCCGGCTGCAGCGCCAGCAACCGATCGAGCCGGAGATGGCGGCCAAGGCGCGGCGGCAGGTGGGCCGCCTCACCCGGCTGGTGGAGGACCTGCTCGACCTCTCCCGCCTCGAATCGAAGCGGCTCAGCCTCGCGCGCGAGCGCGTCGTCATCGACGACCTGGTCGATCAGGTGGTGGGCGATTTCCGCAGCGTCTCGCGCCAGCACGAGATCATCTTCCACCGGCCGCGGACGCGGGCCGTGGTCGAGGGAGATCGGGTCCGCCTCGAGCAGGTGCTGGTCAACCTCCTCACCAACGCCATCAAGTACAGCCCGCAGGGCGGCGCCATCACCCTCAAGGTGGAGAAACGGAGCGGGGAGGTCTGCATCTCGGTGAGCGACCAGGGCATCGGCATTCCCACCGAGGAGCAGGACAGGCTCTTCCAGCGCTTCTTCCGCGCCTACAATGCGACCGCGCGCAACTACGGAGGCCTCGGTATCGGCCTCTACGTCTCCAACGAGATCGTCCGCGGGCACGGCGGCCACTTCGAGGTAAAGAGCGAACCAGGACGAGGCTCGACCTTCACCGTCTTCCTTCCTCTCGCGCACACCCAGGAGAACGAGAGCGACGGCAAGGCGCGCGTGCTCCTGGTCGACGACGACCCGGAGATCCTCGAGGCCACCGGCCAGGTGCTGCGCGAGTGGGGTTACGCGGTCGACGAGGCGCGCGACGGTCTGACAGCGCTCGAGCTCGCGCGCGGCGCTCGGCCCGATCTGATGCTCGTCGATCTGATGATGCCGGTGATGGACGGCTGGGCGCTGATCTCCCGGCTGCGCGAAGAGCAGCTCGCGCCCGGCGTGCCGCTGGTGGTCTTCTCCGCCGACCGCGACGCGGGGGAGAAGGCCCGTCTGGTGCAGGCCGATGCGGCGCTGCGCAAGCCCTTCGAGCTGGAGGAACTGCAGGGGGTCGTCGAGCGCCTGCTCGCCCGGACGCGAGGAGCGGAGCCGTCGCCGAAACCGTCAGGCTGAAGCCGATGTGCTCTACTGCGGCGCATGGCCCGGGTGGTGAGGCGCGTAAAGCTGCGGGCGACGCTCGCGCTGCTCTCGCGCAAGAAGAGCCTGTACTCGAGCCGCCGGTTGCTCGAGGCGGCGCGCGCCCGCGGCTTTCGCACCCGCGTCGTCGACGTGCTCAAGTGCAATCTCGTTCTCGAGTCGGGCAAGCCGCGCATCTTCCACCGCGGCAAGGAGCTGCGCGGGCTCTCGGTCGTGCTGCCGCGCATCGGCGCGAGCGTCACCGCGGCGGGGCTGGCCGTGGTCCGCCAGCTCGAGGCGCAAGGCGTGCCGCTGCTCAATGGCGCCGCCGCCATCGCCCGCAGCCGCGACAAGCTCGCCGCCCTGCAGCAGCTCGCCGCCGCAGGCGTGCGCATCCCCCGCACCGTGCTGGCGCGCGGCGGCGGCGAGGTAAAGGACCTGGTCGCGCAGGTGGGCGGCCTGCCTGCCATCCTCAAGCTCATCCAGGGCACGCAAGGAGTGGGCGTGATGATCGCCCACAGCGAGGCCGAGGTCGAGAGCATCCTCTCCACCCTCTGGGATCTCGGCGAGCAGATTCTCCTGCAGGAGTTCGTCGCCGAATCGCGCGGCTCGGACATCCGTGCGCTGGTGGTCGGCGAGCGCGTGGTCGGCGCCATGCGGCGAGCGGCCAAGAGCGGCGAGTTCCGCAGCAACCTGCACCGGGGCGGCGCCGGCACCGCGCTTACGCTGTCGCGCGACTACGAGGAGGCGGCCGTGCAAGCGGCGCGCGTGCTCGGCCTGGACGTGGCCGGCGTCGATCTGCTCGAGTCGGCTGACGGCCCCAAGGTGATGGAGGTGAATTCCAGCCCCGGCTTCGAAGGGCTCGAGCGGGCGACCGGTCTCGACGTCGCGGGAGCGATCGTCGAGGAGGCAGTGAAGAAGGCTTCAGACCTCAGGCTTCAGGCTTCAGGGTGACTCTCTTTTTTTGAGGCCTGAGGCCTGAAGTGTGAGGCCAGCATTTTCCTTGCCCGGCGCCGCCTCGTCGGGAGAGACTCGATGCATGGCGATTCGCCCCGCCCAAGGCGCGGTCCTCCAGCGCCTGCAGGGAGAGCCGGCCGCTCTAGAGCTGGTGCTGTACCACGACGTTCTCTGCTCCTGGTGCTACGTGGCCGATGCGCGGCTCGAGTACCTGCGCGACGAGTACGGGCCGCTTGTGCGCTGGAGGCTGCGTCCCTATCCGCTGCGGCCGGAGAACCAGCTGCCCGACAAGAAGGAGCGGGCGGTCCTGGCGCGCCACTTCCGGCGCGTCTCGCGCGAGCGCGAGGGCGCGGGCATCACGGCCGATCTCTGGACCGGAGCCGACCCGCCCTCGAGCTCGCTCCCTCCGCTGGTCGCGCTCGAGGCGGCGTTGCCGCAGGGATCCGAGTGGCAGCGGGCGCTGCTCAAGGCCATGAGGCGCGCGGCCTTCATCGAAGGCATCAACGTCGCCCGCCGCGACGTGCAGCTGGAACTGGCCGCGCAGGTGGGGCTCGACCTGACCCGCTTCGTCGAGCGGCTCGACGACTCCCATCTGGAGCCGGAAGTGACCGACTCGGTCGAGGAGGCGGAGGCGCTCGGCATCAAGGGCGTCCCCGCGCTGGTCATCGGCGGGGAGTGGCTGATGCAGGGCTGCCGCGATCTGACCGAGTACCGGCAGGTGATCGACAAGTACCTGCGCGAGCGCGTGGCGCCGGCGCAGATGCGCATGATGCATTGACAGCGGACCGGATCGGCGATTCCCGCCTGTGGCGGGAGCCGCTATGTTGCCGCCATGGCTCCCCTGCTCGCCACGCTCATCATCGCCGCCGGGCTCGCCCTCTTTCTCCGGACGATCTCCTTCCGCATCCGACCGCTGCTCTTCGCCCGCAAGGAGGTGCGCTGGGACGATCCGACGGCGCGCACCGAGAAGCTCCTGCTCTACGGCTTCGGGCAGAAGCGCATGCCGGCGAAGCCGGAGCGGCCGGCAGGCGCGGCGCACGTCTGGATCTTCGTCGCCTTTCTCGTCGCGCAGCTCGGGACGCTGGCTTCCTTCGGGCTCGCTTACGATGCCGGCTTTCATCTCCCGTTCCTCACGCACGAGTCGCAGGTCGGGCAGATCTATCTCTGGGTCAAGGATGTCATCGACGTCCTCGGGACCGCCGGCTGCGCGGTGTTCCTCTACTACCGGCTGGTGCAGCGCAAAGAGCGGATGACGCTCAGCTGGGAGGGCGTCTTCATCCTCTGCATGATCCTCGGCGTCCTCTGGAGCGACGCCCTCATCGACGCCGCCATGCTGGCGAAGAGCGCGGGCGAGGTGCCTTGGTACTTGCCCGTCTCGGGGCGCCTGGCGAAGTGGTTCCTCTACGGAATGTCGCAGCAGACCGCGACGACGGTGATGACAGCCGGCGTCCTCTCGCACATCACCATCGTGATGGCCTTCCTCAATTTTCTTCCTCTGGGGAAGCATTTCCACATCATCACCGCACTGCCCACCGTCTATTTCCAACGGCTCACGCCGCAGGGCCAGCTGTCGAAGCTCGATCTGGAGAACAGCGAGAAGTTCGGCGTCGCCAAGCTCGTCGATCTGTCGTGGAAGGAGATCCTCGACACCTATTCCTGCACCGAGTGCGGGCGCTGCCAGACCTATTGCCCCACCTACGTGACGGGAAAGCCGCTCACCCATAAAGAGGTGAATCGCGCCATCCGCCATCACGCCCAGCAGATGGCGGAAGGGATGCCGCTGCCGCTCGGCGCCCTCTTCGCGCGGCTCGACCGGACGCGGCCGGTCGCTTCCAACGGCAATGGCCATCGCGCCGCGCTGCAACTGCCGCCCGAAATGATCGAGAAGATGGCCCCGCTCGTCGGCGAGGCCGGGGTCCTGCCCGACGAGACCATCTGGGCCTGCACCACCTGCGGCTGGTGCGAGCAGGCCTGCCCGGTCTTCATCGAGCACCTGCCGCGCATCGTCGACATGCGCCGCAACCTGGTCCTGATGGAGAGCCGCTTTCCCGAGGAGGCGGCGCGCGTCTTCAAGGGAATGGAGACGCAGGGCAATCCCTGGGGAATGGGCTCCAACCGGCGCGCCGAATGGTGCGCCGATCTCGACGTCCCCACCGCCGCGGCGATGAAAGAGCAGGGGAGGGATTTCGAGTACCTCTTCTTCGTCGGCTGCGCTGGCTCCTACGACGATCGGCAGAAGAAGGTCTCGCGCGCGTTGATCAAGATCTTGCGCGAGGCGAAAGTCTCCTTCGCCATTCTCGGCGAGGAGGAGACTTGCAACGGCGACTCGGCCCGCCGGCTGGGCAACGAATATCTCTTCCAGGCATTGGCGCAGCAGAACGTGGACAAGTTCAATCAATACAAAATCAAGAAGGTCATCACCCAGTGCCCGCATTGCTTCAATACCATCGCCAATGAGTTTCCCCAGTTCGGCGGCAACTACCAGGTCGTGCACCACACCGAGCTGATCGCCCGGCTGGTCGAGGAGGGCCGGCTCCGTCCTTCGCGCTCCCTCGGGGAAGCCAACGTCACCTATCACGACAGCTGCTACCTCGCCCGCCACAACGGCATCAGCGAGGCGCCGCGGCAGGCGCTGGTCTCGCTGGGAATCAAAGTGAAGGAGATGGAGCGCAACCGCACCGAAACCTTTTGCTGCGGCGCGGGCGGCGGGCGCATGTGGCTCGAGGAGACTCTCGGCCAGCGCATCAACCAGAACCGCGTCGACGAGGCGGCCAGAACTCTCGGCGGAGCAGGGACCATCGCCACCGCCTGCCCCTTCTGCCTGACGATGATCAAGGACGGCATCGGCGAGACCGGCCGCGCGGAGCAGCTGCAGGCGCGCGACATCGCGGAATTGGTCGCGGAGCAGCTGCCCTGAACGGCGCCGTCGCGATCCGCGAGTTCTCGCTCGAAGATCTCGGGAGCGCCGCGCGGCTGGGCGAGCGGTTGCGCGCGGCCGATCCGCTGGTCGAGCCGTTCGCGCAGCGGCTCCCGGTGGTGGCGACCGGGCCGCGCGCTCTCTTGCCCCTCTGGCGGGTGGCGGAGTGCGAGGACGGCGAGCTGGACGGCATCGCTTTCGCGGCGCTGCGCGAGGCGCGAGACGGGCCGCAGCGGAGCACGCTGGAGATCTACGCGGCCGTCGCGCCGCGCTTGCGCCGGCAGGGGGTGGGCCGCGCCCTGCTCGAGCCCCTCCTTTCGCTCCCGCAGGTGACCTTGCGCGCCCGCGTCCGCGACGGGCATGAAGACGGCCGCGCCTTTCTCGAGGCGCTCGGCTTCGCCGAGGTCTCCGCCCAGCTCTCGCTGACCTGGGACGGCGAACGGCGGAATGCGCCCGACCTTCCGGCGCTGCGCATTCGAAACGCCGTCGAGCGAGATCGGGAAGTGCTCGAGCGCCTGAGCAACGACGCCTGGGCGGACATTCCCGATTCCTTCTCCTCGCGCGCCGACGAGATCGCGCAGCTCTTCACCAAGGAGGACCGCCTGGTGTTGGTCGCCGAGGCGGATGGGAGAGCGATCGGCTATTTCGCGGCCTTGCGTCTCGGCCGCGCGCTGGGCATCGAGGAGGTGGCGGTCCTGCCGGCCTTCCGCCGCAGGGGAGTGGGCCGCGCCCTGCTCGCCGCGGCGCTGGCCGGGAAAGAAGGCGCGGTCCTCTCGGTCGGCGAGAACAACCGCGCGGCGCGCGCGCTCTACCGGTCGCTCGGATTCGCGTTGTCAGCGCGCCGCATCGTCCTGGAGCGTCAGCAATGAGTGAAGTGAAGGTCCGTCTGGCGCGGCCCGAGGACGACGAGCGGCTCGGCGAGATCCTCGTCTCCGGATACGTCACCGCCTATGCGCGCAAGATGCCGCAGGTGGTGCTCAGCGATCGCCGCAAGGCGGAGCTGCGCGAGGTCGGCAAGAAGCGCGAGCAGGCGACGGTGCTGGTGGCCGAGCTGGAGGGCCGCGTGGTCGGCACGGTCACTCTCTGGAAGAAGGGCGCGCCGCAGAGCGAGGCCTGGCTGCCCGACGCCGCCGACCTGCGCCATCTCGCGATCGATCCGGCCTTGCAGGGCAAAGGCCTCTCCAGGGCCCTGCTCGACGAGGCCGAAAGGATCGCGCGCGAGGAGTGGCGCCTCTCGGCCGTCTGCCTGCACGTGCGGCGCGGCAACATCGGCGTCGCCAAGCTCTACAGGTCGCGCGGATATGTTCGTGAGCCGGAGGGCGACCTCGATCTTCCCGAGGTCGAGCTGGACGCCTACGCGCTGCGCTTCTGAGATCACGGCCGCGGCTGGGGCGGCGGCTGCGACGCTTTGGCGCGGCTGACGCGCACCAACCGCACGCGCCGATCGTCGCGCTGGACGACCGTCAGCTCCAGCCCGCCGACGTAGAAGCGGTCGCCCGCCTGCGGAATCGCGCCCGCGCAGGAATTGAGCAAGCCGCCCAGCGTCTCGAAATCTCCGCCGCCGGGCAGCTGCGATCCGAGCGCGCGATTGAGATCCTCGAGGCGCATTTCGGCGCGCACCAGCGCGCTGCCGTCCGGGCCGAACTGCGGCTGCGGCCCTTCGCGGTCGTGCTCGTCGCGGATCTCGCCGACGATCTCCTCGAGGATGTCCTCCAAAGAAACGATGCCGGAAAAGCCGCCGTACTCGTCCACCACCATGGCGATGAGCGATCGCTTCTGCTGCATCTCGCGGAGAAGCTCGCCCACCGGCTTGGTCCAGGGAACGAAGAGCGCCGGCCGCAGCAGGTCCTGCAGCACGATCAGCTCGGGGTGCGCGAGCAGCGGAATCACGTCCTTGGCGTGCAGCACGCCCTTGATGTTGTCGAGATCGCCCTCGTATACCGGCATGCGGGTGTGGCCCTCCTCGGCGAGCAGCTCGATGACTTGTTGAGGAGTCGCGTCGATGGGCACGCCGACCACCCGCGTGCGCGGCACCATGATCTCCTTCACGGTCCGATCGGCGAAGGAGAAGAGGCCGTGCACCAGCTCGGGTGCAGGCGCTCCGGGAGCGCCGCCCCGCGCCTCTTCGGAAAGGATCTTCTCGATCTCCTGCAGCGGTGGAGGCGGCGGAGTGTAGCGCGCAGTCGCGCCCTGGCGCAGCAGGACGGCGTCGAAGAGGCGCAGCATCAGCCGCACCGGCCCGCGCAGCGATCGGCAGACGAGCCAGGCCGGGCCCGAGAGCGAAAGTCCCCAGCTCAAAGGGCTGGCGGAGGCGAGCGATCGCGGTGCGAGGTCGAGGGCGAGAGCGACTGCGCCGGCGAGCAGGCCGGCGAGAAGCTGCAGGGTGGTGCGCGAGACCGGGTGGACGCCGGCGACGAAGAGCGCATCGCCGACGACGATCGCCGCCGCCACCGCGGCGAAGGCGAGCAGGGAAGAGCTGGCCCCGCGCAGCGCCGTCGCGGTCGTCTCCGGATCGCGCTTGAGTTGCAGGAGCCAGCGCACCTCGCGCGGCGCCTTCCGCTCATGGGCGATCACTTCGTCTTCGCCGACCGCGAGGATGGCCGCGTCCGCTGCCTGCAAGAGCGTGCGGCCGGCCAGGGCGGCGCCAGCCGCCAGAAGCTCGAGCATGGCCCGATCGTAGCACGCGCCCTCGAAAGGCTGCGCGAACGGTACGCTTGTGGAGTTGCACCCTGCGAGGTTATGAGATGCGCTTCAGTTTGCGCGCCTTTGTCGAGGAGACGTCGGTGAAAGCTCGCGTGGTGGTCACCCTCAAGCGCTCGGTGCTCGATCCGCAGGGGCAGGCGGTCGGCCGCGCCCTCGGCGCGCTCGGTTTCACCGAGGTGAAGGACGTGCGGCTGGGCAAGATCATCGAGCTCGAGCTGGAGGAGTCCGACGCGCGCAAGGCGCGCGAGCGGCTGAAAGAGATGTGCGAGAAGCTCCTCGCCAACACCGTGATCGAGGAGTACCGCATCGAGGAGCCGGCCTGATGCTCTTTGCGGTCGTTGTCTTCCCCGGCTCCAACTGCGACCACGACGTCTACCACGTCGCCAAGCACGTCCTCGGCTGCGCGGCGCGCTACGTCTGGCACAAGGATCGCGATTTGCGCGGTGCCGACGTCGTGGTCCTGCCCGGCGGATTTTCCTACGGCGACTACTTGCGCACCGGGGCCATCGCGCGCTTTTCGCCGATCATGGAAGAGGTGCGCCGCTTCGCGCAGCGGGGCGGACACGTGATCGGCATCTGCAACGGTTTCCAGATCCTGCTGGAGGCAGGCCTGTTGCCGGGCGCGATGCGCCGCAACGATTCCTTGAAGTACGTCTGCCGCGACGTGCACCTCAAGGTGGAGAACGCGCTCACGCCCTGGACGCGCAAGTACGCCAAGGGGCAAGTGATCCGCATCCCCATCGGCCACGGAGACGGCAACTACTTCATCGACGACGAGGGGCTGCGGCGGCTGGAGAGCGAGGGGCAGGTCGCCTTCCGCTACAGCGACGCCGCCGGCGTTCGCGGCACGCCCGGCAGCAACCCCAACGGCTCGCTCGCCGACATCGCCGGCATCACCAACGCCCGCGGCAACGTGATGGGGATGATGCCGCATCCCGAACGGCTCGCCGAGGCCGTGCTGGGCGGCGAGGACGGGCGCCGGCTGTTCGAGAGCATCCTCGAGGCCGTCGGTTGATCGCAGCGGCAGCGCTGCTTCTCGCCATTCCCGCCGATGCGCGACTTTCGCTGCGCGCGGGCGCGCACGCCATCGAGAAAGTGAGGCCGGGCTTCGTCGCCGTCGAGACGGAGGGGCCGCTGCATGCTGAGCTTCTTCCCAGCGGCAACGAGCTCTTGCTCGAGCCGCAGTCGAAGGGGATCGCGCGCGCGTTTCTCTTCGGACGCCACGAGGTGCACGTGGTGGAAGTCGCCATCGATACGGCCTTTCCCGAGCCGGGGCCTCTGCCCTCCTGCACCTCCGTCAAGGACGCAGCCTGCTACGCGCAGTTTCGCGCGCATCCGACCGACAAGCTCGTCTTCGAGCTGGAAGGGCTGCAGGCCGAGGCGAAGGCAGCGCAGGAAGAGCTGGCGCGGGCTGGACTTCCGCACATCGAGGTGGGTCTCTCGCCCTTCGGCGTGAAGCTCAAAGGCGCCAAGGACGAGAGCGAAAAGCGCAGGGCGCTGCGGGCGATCTACCCGGCCATCCTCGGTCGGCTCAGGCTCGATCAATGAGAGAGGCCCTGCGCCCCGCCGTCAAGCTGGCGTTGCGCGCGCTCTCCGCGGCGTTCGCGCCGGTGACCGCCGCGGCTGGAGCAGTCTGGCGGGCCGGCGTGCGGCTGCGTTTCATCACGGACTGGACCTTTCCTCCGACGCCGGATTTCTTCGATCACCGATTCGACATCGCCTTCTTCGAGCGATGGCGCCAACCGCACTTCTTCGAGCGCGGCGTCTACGCGTCCGAGATCTGCCGGGGCAAGCGCGTGCTCGATCTCTGTTCCGGCGACGGCGCGGGGGCTGCGCTCTTCATCGCGCCGGTCGCCGCGAGCGTGCTGGGACTCGATCAGCATCCGGGCGCGGTCGCCCATGCGCGCCGTCGCTGGCAGGCCATCGGCAACCTGCGCTTCGAAGAGATGGACATCCGCAAAAGCGAGCTGCCGCAGCGGGCGTTCGAGGTCATCCTCTGGGATGCCTCCATCCAGTACTTCACAGAGCAGGAGATGGACAGCGTCCTCGCGCGGGCGCGAGAGGCGCTGGCAGCCGGCGGAATCCTGCACGGCTCGACCATCCGCGGCGGGTCGAAGAAGGCGCAGGAGCAGCATCGCCACGAATTTGCCTCCGCCTCCGAGCTGAGCGAGCTCCTCCGCCGCCACTTCTCCCATGTGCTGATCTGGACGCGCGAGCACGCCGACCGCAGCAGCCTCTACTTCCGCTGTTCGGAACTGCCCCTGCAGCGCTAGCTGCGCGTCTTGCGCTTGGCGTGCACCCGCGGCGCCGCCCAGCGCTTGCGCTCGTGCAGGCCGACGGCCGCGGGCGGCAGGGCCTTGAGCGCCTGCTTGAGTCGGCCGTGCGCCATCGCCACCTGCGGCTCGCTCTGCAGGAAAGGAGCGTACTTGTCCCAGAAGGACGACCCTCCCGCCTGCGTGAGGCGGTCCACCTCCAGGCGCACGCCTGCGACCGTCCCGGCCGGCAACAGCTCCTGCGCGAGCAGCGCATCGAGATCGACGATCAGCTCCGACATCGGATGCAGCCAGGCGAAGAATGGATCCTCGGTCAAGAGCCGCAGCATGTGGCCAGGCCCGCCCGCCGGGGCAACCTCGCGCTCGTACGTCGCCCGGGTCGCGGCCACCAGCGCGCGATGCACCTCGCGCAGTGCTTCGGCTACTTCGAGGAGGGCCGGCTTGTGATTGCTTTCCGCAGCCATCGCTGCCGCGGATATTATGCCGGAATGGCCAGCCGGGCAGGCTTTTCTGCGGCCGGCAAGGTCAGCTGTTCGGGCCGGCCCGCCCAGCGGCGCAGGGTCGCCTGCCCCTCCGTCACCATGACGTGCGGGAAGCCGTCGCCCGGGCGGCCCGTCCAGGAGCCGAGATTGAAGTAGCGGGCGCCGTTGCCGACCGCCTCGTCCACCGCGCGGTGGGTGTGTCCCATGACGATGTACTTGACGTCGAACACTTGCGCCACGCGCCGAGCCGCCTGCAGCAACATGGGATGAGAGTCGGTCTTCCGCTGCGCCCCGAGCAGCGCGTTGAGGGCGGCGAAGACGATGCCCACCACCGTGAGCGCGCCCGCTTTCGCCCAGAAGCCGTGCACCGACAGCGAGGTGCTCCAGGCGCAGAAGAGGCTGAGCAGCGCGAGCAGCATGCGGTCGAGATAGAAGAGCTGCATCGAATCGAAGAGGCTCTGCTCCGCGGGCCGGGAGGCGATGGCGAGAAGCTGTTGCGCTTGCTTTTCCGTGCCCTGGACCGTGGAGAGCATCCGGCGCACGTGCGCGGACGGCTCGACCGTGCGGCCGAGAACCTTGTCGGCGATGCGGGCGAAGGCGCGGGAGATTTTCAGCGACTGCCAGACGATCGGATGGATGACCCGGAAGACCATGACGAAGTAATCGGCCGCCACCCGGAGCGGGTTGCCGGCCTTGAGCACCCAGTCGAGATACTCGCGCAGGCCCCAGGCGTCGACGTGGTCGAAGACCTCCACCTGCTCGGTGTAGCGGTTGATGAAGTAGCGCAGCACCTGGGAGCTGAGGGGCAGCTGCATTTCCGGCTGCTCGGTCTGCCCGCGGAAAAAGTCGGGATGCACGGAGTAGTGATCGTGCGCGTGGCCGTGCTCGGCGTAGAAGAAGCCGGGCTCGAGATAGAACCAATCGTGGAATTCGATCTGCCGCTCGATGCGCTTGCGTGCGGCTTCGCTCGATGCCCCGCACCGGTCGGCGAGGATGCGGCGGAACTCCTCCTGCACCGCCGGCCAGCGCCACTCCGCGTCGTGGTTCCCCCGGATGATGTGAAGACAATTTCCCTTGTGGAGAAACCGGGCGAGTGCGTCAAAGACCTGGCGGTGCCGATGGGCGGTGCGCTGCAATTTCCAGACGCACTTCATCTCCTCGGGCGCGAGGCCGAGAGCGCGCTCCTCCTCACTCACCTTGAAGGGCACCGGCTCGCCCGGCGCAGGCGTCATGGTGATGGCGATGAAGTCGACGATGTCTCCGTTGAGAATCAAACGCCACGGCTTGCCGCCTTCCCGGTGCGTGGCGTGCCAGTCGAGAAAAGAAGTGAGCGGCGCGTCGGCGGGACGCATCTGGGACCAGGCTTCTTCGCGGAGTCCCGCGCGCAGATCGCAGCCGAGATGGAGATCGGAGATGGCTATTAGATTATGGGGCCGCTGGGACAGCGACCGCACTCTGCGCCATATCCTCCGCAAGCCCATTGCCGAGGCCCCTTCTCCCCTGCCTGGGGGTTGAGCAAGGGACGTGCCGCCGCGTGCGAGCGAAATATGAAGGAGCCCGGCGAGGCCGACGTGACGACTACGGAACGTTTCGGCGACACCGCGCGCTATGCGCGAAAGAAGATCCCGTCGGCCTGCAGCAGCCGGCCCGTCGCGGGATCGGCAAACATCGGCTCGATCCCCTGGCAGACGAAACCATCTCGCTGCAGGCGCTCGATCATCTCGAGCCAGAGGATCTGACCTCGGTAGAGCGGTGCGAGCGAGAGCTCCACCTCGATGCCCTGGATGCGGCCCAGCGTGGCGGCAGCCCCTTGCAGGACTTGAAGCTCGTACCCCTGTACGTCGATCTTCAGCAACACGTTCGCCGCTTCGTCACGGAGATAGGGGTCGGCGGCGACGTCGAGCGGGAGCATCGGGACGGACTCGGTCGAGACATAGCCCGTTCCGGGCGCCGCCTGCAGATGCAGCGGCAGCATTTCCAGGACGGAGCTGCTCGCTGAATTCGCGGCGATGTTGAGCTGCGCCGTCCGTTGCGCCTCGCCGATGGCCGCTCGAGGAGCGACGGACCACGCCGCATCCCGCTGCGCCCGCGCGCGAAGCATCCGATGCGCTCTCTCCATCGGTTCGAAGGAGACGATGCGGCCCGCATACCCGAGCTCGCGCAGCTCCTCGCCGTATTGTCCCTCGTTGCTGCCGACGTCGAGTACCAGCCCGATGCGGTGGTGCTCGAGGAGCTTCGCCAGTCTGCGCCGCGGCGAGTTGTGCACCGTCGCGCGGGTCAGCTCGAGCCCGGCAGTGGTGAGGAGCCGGCGAACGGTCCGGGCAAGCCAGGGTGCCATCCATCCTCCTCGGGCCGCCAGGGCGGAGCCCCTCGCAGTATCACTGGACATGGGCCAGTGTGCAGATCCACGCTCTCGCCATGATCGGGTACGCAACCCGGCTGCGACGGAGGCTGATGGAGGCGCTCGGATCGGACCGGTATTCCCATCTCGCGCTCAACGAGCTCGATCGGAAGCTGAAGAGATATCTCGATGTCGAGGGCGGATTCTTCCTCGAAGCGGGCGCCAACGACGGTCTCTCGCAGAGCAACAGCTACTGGTTCGAAGCGTTCCGCAACTGGTGCGGCGTCCTCGTCGAGGGCGTGCCCGAGCTGGCGCGGGAATGCGCGAAGAACCGCCCGCGCGCGAAGGTCTTTCATGCCGCGCTGGTGGCAGACGACGCCACCACGCAGGTGACGATGAAGACGGCACATCTGATGTCGCTCGTCGCGGGCGCCTTCGGCTCCGAGGCCGCCGATCGGAGTCATGTCGAGCAGGGAATCGCCGTGCAGAAGCTGGGCGCCGGCGCAGCGCGGGAGATCCGCGTCCCCGCGCGAACGCTCACCTCCATCCTCGCCGAGGTGCGGCCCGCCCGCTTCGACCTGCTCTCGCTCGACGTCGAAGGCTACGAGGTGCAAGCGCTGAAGGGGTTGGATCTGGATCGCTTCTGCCCTCGGTACATCCTGGTCGAGGCGCGCTCGCCGCCCGACGTCGAGCGGCTCCTGGCGTCCCGTTACGACCACGTCGACCAGCTCAGCCATCACGACCACCTCTTCGCCGCGCGGCCATGCTGAAGAAAGCGATCTGGCGGATCCTGGAGGCGGGCAGCGCAGCCTGGATGAACCGCTACGTTCCTCCGCTGCGCGACAACGGATGGTTTCGCAGCCGTCGCGAGGACCGCTGCGTCGACGGCGCGGGAGAGCCGCTCCCCTGGCTCGCCTATCCGGCCATCGATTTTCTCGAGCGCCGCGTCTCGCCCTCGCTCAGCGTCTTCGAATACGGCAGCGGCGCGAGCACGCTCTGGTGGGCTCGCAGGGTGCGATCGGTCAGCTCGGTCGACCACGACGCGTCCTGGGCGGGCAAGGTTGCGGCGCAGGCGCCCGCCAACGTCGAGGTCGCACACGTGCCTCTCGATGGGACCAGCGCCTATGCGAGGCACATCCTCGCTCAGGGCAAGCCGTTCGACATCGTCGTCATCGACGGGGCGGAGCGCGTCGCCTGCGTGGCCCCCGCGATGTCGTCGCTGACGGCGGCCGGGGTGATCGTCTTCGACAATTCCGAGCGCCCCGAGTACCAGGAAGGCTACCGTCAGCTCGGCGCGGGCGGCTTCCGCAGGTTGGAGCTCGTGGGGATGGCGCCCTTGATCGACTACCAGATCGAGACGTCGATCTTCTACCGGCCAGGCAATTGCCTCGGGCTCTGATCGAGCCTCCCCGGTCGGGGCAGGAGGATGGCAGAAGTGAGCATCCGTCCGGTCTGGCGCAGAGGCGGGTAGACGAAGCAGCTTCCGTGCGCCGCCCACCAGTAGGCGATGCACGAGGCGATCACCGCTCCCATTCCTCCCCAGCGGGGGATGAGCAGGAGATTGAGGAGGACGTTGAGGGCGCCGCCGGTCGCCACCGTGAGCAGATGCGTGCGCGTCCAGTTCATCGCTGTGAGAAAGGCGCTCCGCGCGACGCCCAGGCTGACGAAGAGCCCGCCCCAGACCAGCACCGCCAGCATCGGCCCGGCGCGCTCGTATTCGCGCCCGAAGAGAAGGCGCACCAGCGGCGTCGCGACCAGCGTGAGCGGAATGGCAAATGCATAGGCGACGAAGGCCACCGTGGAATAGAGGCGCTGAAGACGCTGGAGAAACTGCGCTTCGCCGGCCGCGCGCGCCTGAATGATCCCGGGCAGCGAGGAGGCGACGATTGCGGCGGGCACGAAATACCAGAGCTCGGCGAGTCGCACCGCAGCCGAGTAGATGCCGAGCTCGGCGTCGCCGGCCATCTTGCCGAGCATGATCTGGTCGATGCGCATGTAGACGAGGATCGCCACCGATGAAAGCAAGAGCGGGGCGCTGTCGCGCAGAAGCGAAACAGCCCGCCGCGCCCGCGCGCGCCAGAGCGAGAGCCGGCCGCGGGAGAAGCGGTAGGACAGCGAGAGCGCGACGGCCGCGAGCGCCGACTCTGCCAGCCAGGCCCAGGCGAAGGCCTCGAGGGGAGCGCGGCGGAGGATGAGCACGACGCGCAGCGCCGCCGCGATGGCGAAAGCGACAGTCCGCCCGATCGCCGCGGGGCGCGAGAGGACCTGCGACTGGAACCAGTCGTCGATCACGTCGAAGGCAGCCAGCGCCGAGGCGGCGGCGATGATGGCGGTCATCCGCTGCGCGAGCGGATCGTCGGGGCGCAGGACGTACGCGGCCGCGAACGCCACCCCGATCATCACCGTACCGACCAGGAGCCGGAGCGCAAGCGAGGTGCCGAGGATCTCGGCGGCGTTGGCCGGCGACTTCACCAGCTCGCGCACCGCGATGGTGTCGAGGCCCATGCTGCCGAAGCCGCCGAAGAGAAGTGCCAGCGCCATCGAGAAGCTGAACACGCCGAAGGCGGACGGTCCCAAGTAGCGCGAGATCCAGATGGTGAGCACGGCTCCGCCGCCCAGGCGGACGATCTTGTCCGCCATCAGCCAGCTCGCGCTCCTCCCCGGCTGCGATCGCATCGCGGCCGTCAACTGGCGAAAACCCGCCTGCAGCCCGGCGACGAGCCTCGGGATCATTTCATCTTTCGCCAGACGCGGCTTCCCAGTCGGGCCCAGGTCGCGGGCTCGAGGATGCGCGAGACCGTCCGCCAGCGCGGCGGCGCGTCCCAGCGCCGGCGGAAAACGGCCTGGATGCGAGGATCGAATTCCAGATCGGGCGGCAGCCGCAGCCGGGCGCCAGCGAATTCATCGCAGAGCGGAACATGGAAAGCATCGGTGCGGTCGTGGTGGACGCCGCTGCCGTCGAGGCCGATGTTCTGGATATAGGAGTGCTTCGGCCAGGCGCAGACGCCGCGGTTCTTGAAGAGGGAGAAGTACCAGCGGATGCCCCAGGAGTCGATCTTGCCCGCCATCTGCATTTCCAACAGGCGCGAGAAGATGCTGCCGGGCGCCTCGAACGCTCGCCGCGATGCACGATCGCGGAGCACTTCTTCCCATCCGCGGGCCTCGGGATCGAACTTGCGCCAGCGATCCGCCCACGTCGCCCAGCCCCACGACGAGGAGAGCGGCGCGAAGCAGACGTCGTACGGATAGTCGGCGGGGAACTCCGGCAGGCCGTATCCGCTGATGCTGAAGACGCGCGGGTTCTCGCGCAGCCGCTCGAGCATCTCCCGCATGTAAGCGAGGAACACCGAGGAGGGAACGCAATCGTCCTCCAGGACCACGATGGCCTGATGGCTCTCCAACAGTCCGGTCACGCCTGAGATGATCGACCGCGCCAGCCCCAGGTTCTCTGGACGGCGCACGACGGAAGTCCGGCAGAAGTTGATATTTTCGATGAGCCCGCCCACCTGCCGGTGCGGTTGCGCGGGATCGCCCTGGCGCAGGCCGTCCTGGAAGACGTGCAGCTCCTCGATCTGGTTGCGCCTCAATCCATCGAGCACTTGCCGCGTATGCCACGGCCGGTTGTACGTGAAGAGCGCGACGGCGGTCCTGACTCCCATGAGGAGTCAGCGTAGCAGCGCCGCGGCGACAGCGCACATTTGCGCGAGCGGCCTTTTGCAGCGAAGGTGAAGCATGGGGCTGCGCGACATCCTCGATGAAGACGGCCTGGTCGCGCCGTTTCTCTACGGGCCGGCGCGCCATGCGTATCGGCTCTTCACCCAGGAGAGCTACCGGACTCATGCCTGGCTGGCCTCGCGCCTGGCCGGAGCGCCGCGCAGGCGCGAGCGGCGCGTGCGCGTCCATGGATGGGACCTGCTCGTTCCCGACGCCGCTTCTTTCCTCTCTACCTACCGGGAGCTGTTCGTCAATGGCGCGTATGCTTTTCCCGCGGAAGGCCGGGCGCCGCGGATTCTCGACCTGGGTGCGAACATCGGGCTGAGCGTACTATTCTTCAAGAAGATGCATCCTCAAGCGAGGATCATGGCCTTCGAGGCCGATCCAGCCATCTTCACCTATCTGGAGCGCAACGTCCGCGGCAATGGCCTGGAGGATGTCGAGCTGGTGCGCGCGGCGGCCTGGACGGAAAACACCAGGTTGCGCTTCCTGCCCGACGGCGCCGACGGTGGTCGGCTGGCCGCGTCGGGCGAGGCGGGCGCCATCGAAGTCGAGGCGGTCGATCTGCCCGCGCTGCTCAAAGGCCGCGAGTTCGATTTCCTCAAGATCGACGTCGAAGGCGCCGAAGGCCGGCTGCTCCCTGCCTGCCGCGCGCTGCTCGCGACGGCGCGCCGCGTGTTCCTCGAATACCACTCGCGGCCGGGCGAGCCGCAGGCGCTGTCCGGGATCCTCTCTCTCCTCTCGCAGGAAGGCTTCCGGCTGCACGTCCAGGGCACGCATTCGAGCCCGGCGCCCTTTCTCGGGGTGGGGACGCACGCGGGCTTCGACCTGCAATTGAACGTCTTTGCCTGGCGAGAGCCGTGAATCACTTCTGCACGCTCTTCGACCGCAACTATCTCCTCCAGGGCATGGCCCTCTACCGTTCCTTGCGGCGGCACGCGAAGGGTTTCGTCCTCTACACCATCTGCATGGACGAGCAGTCCTTCGCGATGGTCTCGCGGCTTCAGGCGGATGACCTGAAGCCGATCCCGGTGTCCGCCCTCGAGGACGAGGAAACGAGGCAGCTGCGGGCGCGCACCACCCACGGCCAGTTCTGCTGGGCATCGCAACCGCTCTCCTGCCTTCATCTGCTCGATCGATTCGCCCTGCCGCGGATCACCTATCTCGACGCCGATTCGATGTTCTTCGCCGATCCCCAGCTGCTCTTCGACGAGCTGGGAGATGCCTCGGTCTCGCTCGTGCCGCACCGGTATTCCAAAGGCTACGACCAGACCGAGGCCTCGGGAAGGTATTGCGTGCAGTTCAACGCCTTCCGCAACTCCGCGGAGGGCCGCGCCGTCCTCGCGTTCTGGAGATCCGAGTGCTTCAAGTATTCCAAGGATCGTCTGTCAGCTCTGCCCGGCCAGACGTGTCTCGATCGCTGGCCTGCCTTCCGCGGCGTGCGGGAGATCGAGCACCGGGGAGCAGGGGTGGCGCCCTGGAACGTGCAATCCTATCGGCTCAGCGAGCGGGGCAATCAACTCTACGTCGACGACCAGCCGATTGTTTTCTATCACTATCATCAATATGGCCGGTATCCGGACG
>Ga0209471_1000856_pt1 | contig 19010 bp, 25 predicted proteins | sample GraSoiAngelo_128_FD_185885 | JGI IMG/M metagenome (GOLD analysis project Ga0209471, IMG submission 185885) | Grasslands soil microbial communities from the Angelo Coastal Reserve, California, USA - 14_0927_12_20cm (SPAdes) (version 2) | ecosystem: Environmental > Terrestrial > Soil > Grasslands ...
CAACATCCGGCTGGAGACGGCTGCTTGGCTCTCCGGCGGCGGTGTCGTCGGCGCGGTTGGCGGCGCCTTCCTCGCGCTGGCCAGCCCTGACGCGATCCTTCGCCTCCTCTTCGGCGGCTACCTCGCCTTCACGGGCGCCCGCATGCTGCAGGCGCCGAGCACGAAAGTCACGCAGCCTACAATGGCGAGTCGATGAGCCTGGTCGATTGGTCGGTCATCATCATGGGAGGCTGGACCCTCGCCATGATCGCGACCGGTCTCCTCATGGCGCTGCGGCCCGGCGTAGGCGAGATCGAGTACGACACGCCGCTGGCGGAACCCCTCGTCCTGCGCCAGTCCGCGGGCGTGATGCCGCGCCGCGCCTGGGGCTTTCGCCCGGCGGTCCACCACTCGCGGTACGACCCGGCTCCCTGGCAGGTGCAGCCGCCGCCGCGGACGGACGAGCACCGCCTCGACATCGTCGAGCGCGCCACGGATATCAAACGCGAGCTTGGCAGTGAGCACCCGCCGTGGGAGCGCCTCGACCGCCAGGGACTCTAGACCCTATTCGCCGAGTTCGCGGCTGACGCGGTCGAGCACGTCGAGCATGCGCCGCGAGGTGGCGTGCAGGCTTTCCTGCAGGAGCGTTAGCGCGTGGTGCGCATCGGCGAGAACGTCGGCATTGCCGGTCAGGTCATCCGGCGTTTGCGCAAACCGGGGCAACACGTCTTCGAAGAGCAACTGGAAGCGCTGCTCCGCCAGTGCCAGGCAGGTCGCGAGCGTGACGATCTGGTCTTCGACCTGCGGATCGAGACTGCGCAGCGCCCGCCAGGCGGGCTCGGGCACCGCACTGCTGCCGGGTGACGACGCCCCTGCCATCTCGACCATCATGCTAATGCGCGCATGATCGCCACCGCCGCGGACGGCACGCGCCTGCATTACATCGTGGAGGGGACGGGTCCGCCGGTGGTGCTGATCGGTGGCCGGACTTCGACCATCGAGGGGGCCTGGTGGCGCTACATCCCCGCGCTTTCTGCGCGATTCCGGGTGATCGCCCTGGACAATCGCGGCACCGGCGGCTCCGGTAAGCCCGACACACCCTACAGCACGTCATTGATGGCCGAGGATGCCCTGACGGTGCTGCGCGATGCCGGGGAAACATCGGCGCACTGGTTCGGCCTCTCGATGGGCGGGATGATTTTGCAGCAGCTCGCCCTTGCGCATCCCGACGCGGTTCGCAGCTTGATCCTGGGGGCGACTCACTGCGGCGGCGAGCGCCCGGCGGCGGCCAGCGCCCCGGTGATCGAGGGCCCGCTGCGCCGCTACGCAAATCTCTACGATGCGAGCTTCATCGCCGACCATCCCGAATGGGTCCGGGATGACGCGGCACATTTCGGCAAGATGCCGCTCCATGCCATCGTTCGCCAGGACCAGGCGGTCAGGCACCACAACCTGTGCGATCGCCTGGCCGAGATTCGCCAGCCGGTGCTGATCATCCATGGGCGGCAGGACCAGATGGTTCCGGTGGCCCGCGCCGAGGAACTGCAGCGGCTTCTGCCGAATGCGCGGCTTCAGGTCCTCGACCCTGGCGGGCACCAGGTCCATTCGGAGCAGTTCACGACCGTGCTGCGGTTGCTTGGGGACTTCGTCGACGAGATCGAGCGCCAGCGAGCTTAGGCGGCCATCCAGGTCACCAGCTCGCGGCTGACCTGCTTGTGCAGCCGGCCTTCGACGGCCAGTGACTGACAATGCGCCAGGGTCTCCTGCAGCGCGAGTCGCTGCTGGAACACGTTGCGCTGCATGATGCCCTGGAACAGCTCGCCGGCCAGCTGCCAGCCGGACTTCGGAGCACCAGCGGCGAGCCGGACCAGCGCCGCCTTGCGTGCCTCGTGGTGCTCGATGATTTCATTGATCCGACTGCGATGATCGAAAAAAGGATCGCCGTGCGCGGGCAGTACGGTTTCAACTTCGAGCCGGCGAATGCGGTCGAGCGAGGCGATGTAGTCGTCCAGAGGATCCGCGCCCGATTGTGGGTGCAGGCCAATGTTCGGGCTGATCTTTGGCAGCAGGTGATCCCCCGACAGAAGCACGCCACGCGCCGGCCAATAGAAGCAGCAGTGGCCCGGCGAATGGCCCGGCGTCCAGACAACTTCGATCTCGGTGTCGTCGACCGGCAGGCGCTCAGCGCCCTCCAGCAGCGTGTCCGGCTCGACGACGGACACGTATTCGCGCGCCCCCATCGATGCGCTCTTGACAAACTCGGCGTCCTCCGCTGGCACCCCGTTCAGGCTCAACCACTTTCCCACGTCATGCACCAGGTCTTCGGCGCGCGCATAGCGGGGTTCCATCAAGGCCACTTCCAACCGGTGAATGATGAGCTCCGCCCCGGACCGCTCGCGCAGCTCGCCGGCAAGGCCAAAGTGATCCGGGTGGATGTGGGTGATGAGGATCCGATTGATCCGGTCGACGCGGACTCGCAGCGCGGCGAGCTTTTGATTGAGCACCTGGCGTGATTCCTCGGTCTGCAGGCCGGTGTCGACCAGCGTGAACTGGTTACCGTCGCGGAGCAAGTAGACGTTAACGTGCCGTAGTTCGAACGGCATGGGGAGCTCGAGCCGGAAGATGCCGGGTGCGACTTCCACTGACCGGTAACGGTACTGGACGGAACCCCCACCCTACCCTCCCCCAGGGGGAAAATCTGCGAAGTGTCAGGGGGCGGTCTCGTAGTTCAGCGGCTGTCTTTCTTGGTCCAGTCGCTGTTCTGTCCCGGAAAGTCGAAGGGAAAGATCCGCTTCATTGGATTGATCGCGTCCCCGAGGTTCTCCGGAGCGAGCGGCTCGGACGGCTCGCGCTTCTCGGTCTTCTCGCGTTTGTCACGCTTGAGGCGCCGACTGAATCTCACCGTGCCCGATCCTAGGCGGCCGTTTGCACGGGTTCGTCCGGACGGTTCGGGACCACTTTCTGGCCCTGGTCTTTGGTCGGCAACGGTAGATGCACGGTATCGGTCGCGATCAGGTCGAGGAAGGCGTCGACGACTCGCGGGTCGAAGTGGCTACCCCGGCCGGTCTTGATCTCTTCAAGCGCCTTGTTCAGGCCGAGGGACGGGCGGTAGATTCGGTCGGCGACCATGGCCTCGAACGCGTCGGCCACGGAAATGATGCGCGAGCCGAGCGGGATGTCCTCACCCTTGAGGCCCTTGGGATAGCCGGTGCCGTCAAATTTTTCGTGGTGGTGCCGGATCAACGGGGCGACATGGTGCAGACCCTCAACTGGGCCGATGATATCGGCGCCGATCTGCGGGTGCCGCCGCATCCAGGCCATTTCGTCTTCCGTGAGGGCCATCGACTGCCGGAGGATCCGATCCGGGATCCCGATTTTGCCGACGTCATGAAGGATGGCGCCCAAACGCACGGCGGCCGCCTCGTCGCGGGAAAGCCCCATCCGCTCGGCGCAGGCGCCCGCCAACTTGGCCAGCCGCTCGGAGTGCCCACGGGTGTAGCTATCTTTTGCCTCGATCGCATTGGCCAGCGCCATGTTGACCTCGGTCATTAGCTTGGCTTCGACGTCGCGACGCGTCACCAGCTCCTGGTGGGCCGACACCGCGCGTGCCATCACCGAGCCGACCACGGCGACGACGACGAAGAGGAAGAGGCGCTGCAGGATGATCGAGCGCTCATCGGTCACGGTGGCGAGGTAGGTGCCGGCCTGCAGCGGCGCGACAGCGCCCGCCGTCAGGAAGAGGACGGCAACCAGTCCGGCGCACAGCACGGAACCGCCGGCGCCGAAGCGCAGGGCGGAGACCGTGATGACGAGGAAGAAGAGCACGGCGAAGGGACTCTCGTAACCACCCGACGCGTAGGTGACCATGGTCGCCACCAGCATGTCGACCGCGGTGGTCGTGTAGCTGAAGGCTCTGCCGGGGCGTTGATGCAGGAAGAGCAGGAGCAGGGTCGTCAGGCAGACGACGCCCCAGGCCGCCAGGATGGCATTGATCCGGCCCTGGTCATAGCCGGCCGCGGGATTGAGGTTGTTGAGGATGACGGCGAAGATGAGCAGCGTCCAGCGAAACAAGCCGGTGAGCCGCTCATTGCTGAGATTGATCAGACTCTCGGCCGGATCCTGGGAGCGCTGCCGGGCCTTGCGCGACGCATTGCGGGCGACGGCCATTGCCGAAATTATCGGGCCGCTCTGTGACGACGAGCGTTACAAACCGGTCGCATTCCATGTCGCGGACTGACGAGGACTACGCTGGCAAGCGGACGCCCAGAAAATCTGACAGCACCTGCCGCACGTCCTGGAAGCGGAGAAAGGCCGTGTCGGCCTGGACCAGGGCGGCGTCAACCGCGTCGTAGGCATCCTTGAGCGGACCCACGAGGTCGGTGGTCGTGACCTGGGCCCGCTCCGCATGAGCGGCGCGGAGCTGCTGGCCGATCGCCTGCGTCGACGCGCTGTAGTCCTTGGCGATGCCCTGCGCCTGTTGCAGGACGACTGGAAGATCGTCCGGCGTGAGCGCGCGGCCAGCATAGTCTTGCTTCAGCCCCGCCACCTGGATCGCCACTGCGGTGGCCGCCTCCCCTGCCCGGCTCATGTCGGCGCCAATGGCCGCCAGGTGCGTCACGGCATCGAGGTTGCGCCCGGCCCCAGGTAGTCCACCCACGGCGCGAAGTGCTGGGTCGTCGTGGGCTCGCCGGCCGGCGTCGCTGAAGTCGCGCTCCGCCTGCCTGAGATGGACTGCCGACGCTCGAAGTTCAGCAGGATCGACGGACTGCTTGGCTGCAGTCATGGCCGCCTGCGCCGCGACCAGCTCCTGGCGGCCGCTGTCGAGCTGCTGGTAGACGGTCGTGCCGGCGTAGCCGGTGTAGGCCACGAGCGTCAGCAGCGCGAGGACGACGATCGCGACGACCGCGCCCCGACCGTGGCCAGACCTCATGCCCCCACCCTACCCTCCCCCGCGAGCGGGGGAGGGAAACTCCAAAAAGAGAGCGGGCGCCCCGGCGCCCGCTCCTCTTGGCGGGACGACCCTTTAGGCGCGCGCCCGGTTGCCGGTCACAAGCCGGAGCAGCATCAGCAAAATCACCGCGCCGATCAGCGAGACGATGAAGCTGAAGATGTAGCCGCTGCCTGTGATGTGGAAAAGGTTCGTCGCCAGCCAGCCGCCAACGACGCCGCCGATGATACCCACGATCACATCCAGGATGATGCCGTAGCCGTGGCCGCTCACAAAGCGTCCAGCCAGCGCGCCAGCAATGCCACCGACGATGATCGCCCCAAGCCAGCCGATTCCTTCCATACCCGTACCTCCAGGCAAATAAGTTAGCTAGTTTATTTGTACCTGTTCCCCATAAAGGTGTCAACGCCGGTATAAGGAATCGCCTAGCCGGCGAGCTGTTGCTCGAGGCTCGAAGGATCCCCGGTGACGGCCGGCACCCCGGCAAAGAGATCCCGTTCCAGGACCCCGGTCACCCACGGGTCAGGAAAGGCCCGCACGAACATTTCCGGTGATCCGCCGGGTACGGCGATCGAGGTCGTCACGCTGACCAGCGGGCCCGAGTCGTCCATCCGGTAGTAGAGCTTGGCCGGCAGCGCCGAGGATCCGCCCGCCGCGCGGCGAACACGCGAGAAGGCCGACGCCACGGCATCCCGGATGGCCGGCTGGGTGCCGTCGGCCACGACTACGTGGGGACGCACGCCGGTCATGACGTCGGCGAGGAGATCCTCAAGCACGACCGCAGTCAGCTCATGGAGGTTGTAGTCGAGGAGTACGAGGTCGCGAACGCCGAGGCGGCGTACCGCTGGCAAGTGCTGCGCTCCGCGCCAGTCGCGACCGCCGGCACCGACCAACGTGACGTCGGTGCCCGAGGCCGCATAGCGGGCGAACGTGTGTCCGGTGAGGTCGGCGGCCTGGTTTGGATCGGCCACGACACCCAGCAGTCGAAAGGGCACATCGGATAATCGAGGGCACAGTCGGATTCTTTCAAAGGGGCCCCGCTCCGGCGTGAAAAAGTGGGGAGAAAATGACGGGGCCCCGCTCCGGCGTGAAAAAGTGGGGAGAAAATGACGGGGCCCCGCTCCGGCGTGAAAAAGCGGGGAGAAAACGGCGGCTTGTTTAGACGGCGGCGCGCGCGCTGGAGAGCAGCCGGTCGTAGGCGTGCTTCAGCTGCGGGTAGCGCAGGAAGATCAGGTGGGCGAATTCCTGGGTCAGGGCGCGCGGCGGCCGGATGAGGCGCATACCCGCCTCGCTCAGCAACCGGTTGCCCTTGCGGCCATTGCAGCGCCGGCAGGCGATCACCTGGTTCTCCCAGCTGTTGGCGGCCCCCCCGCGAGAGGTGGGAACCACATGATCGACCGACAGTTGGGAGGACGGCATCCCCTTGCCGCAGTACTGGCAGGTGCCATCGTCGCGCAGGAGAAGGTTGCGGCGGTTCGCCCGCAGCAGGCGGCGCGGGATCTGAATGTTGGAGAGCAGCCGGACGATGACAACGTCCTGACCAAAGCAACGCCGTGCCATTGCTTGCTCGACCGCCTGCCGGGCAACGTCGTCAATGAAGGTGACGCGCTGCTTGGTCAGCAGGACGACCAGCCGCCGCTTACTTATGACGTTTAGCGGCTGAAGTGAGGCGTTTAGCAGTAGGACGAGTTCGAACGACCTCCTGTTGTCGAGTTTCCGCCCGCGGGCGCCACTAATATAACGGAGATCGTCCGGGCAGTTTTCGCCTAGCTGGCGGCCTTGACCCGGCGGTCGATCGGGACGTAGGCAACATCCTTCTCCCCCACGTACTCGGCACGCGGCCGGATCAGCCGATTGTCGCCGTACTGCTCCAGAACATGCGCGGCCCAGCCGGCAATCCGGCTAACCGCGAAGACGGGCGTAAACATGTCGATCGGAATGCCCATCGTGAAGTAGCAGGAAGCCGAGTAGAAGTCCACGTTGGCATAGAGGTGCTTCTGCTGCATGACGACCTCTTCGAGCTTGCGCGAAATCTCGTACCAACGAAGGTTGCCGATGTGCTCACCGAGCTCACGCGACATCTCTCGGAGGTGGGTCGCGCGCGGGTCCTCGGTCCGGTACACCCGGTGGCCGAAGCCCGAGATCTTTTGGTGGGCCGCCAACCGCTCGGTGACGTAGGCCTCGACGCGTGACGGCTCGCCGATCTTCTGCAGCATCTTCATGACCTGCTCGTTCGCGCCGCCATGCAAGGGACCGGCCAGGGCGCCGATCGCGGACACGATGGCTGAGTACATGTCGGCCAGCGTCGCCGCCGTCACCCTCGCCGCAAACGTCGACGCATTGAGCTCGTGGTCGGCGTGAAGAATCAGGGCGAGGTCCATCGCCCGGATAAACAGCGGATCCGGCTCGGCGCCGAAAAGCATCCGAAGAAAATTCTCCGCGTGGCTCCCGTCGGGTTCCGGATCGACCGGCCGGCGTCCGCGCCGGATCTGCTCGTACGCCGCGACGATCGTCGCCGTCTGCGCGGTCACCCGCATGGCTTTGGCAACGTTCGCCTCGCGGGCGGCGTCGTGCGCCTGTGGATCGTAGAAGGCGAGCGCGGAGAGCCCCGTCCGCAGCGCATCCATGGGCGTCGCCGTCCGCGGAAAGTCCTTCATCAGGGTCAGAACCTGGGTGGGGAGCGCTCGGTGCGAAGCCAGCTCCGCGCTGAACTTCAGCAGCGCGTCGCGCGTCGGCAACGAGCCGAACCAGAGAAGGTAGGTCGTCTCCTCGAACGAGGAGTTGCGGGCCAGGTCGTGGATGTCGATGCCCCGATAGGTCAGCTTGCCCTGCGCACCGATGATGTCGCAGATCGCGGAGTTTGCTGCGATGACGTCTTCGAGACCAGCCTTGGTTGTCGCCACGAGCCAAGTATAGAAAGCGCTAATAGACTTACTCCCGGTGACAGAAGTGACCTGGAAGTCGGCCGTCAAGGATTCGGGTAAGGGCTACTACACGCTGCACACGGAGGCGATCGGCCCTGTTCCGGTTCGGCTGTTCCTGACGCCCAACCTGCTCGATCAGGTGGAAGAGTCGATCTATCCCCAGATCGTCAACGCGGCCAGCTTTCCGGGCGTCAAACTGGTCGCGATCACGCCTGACGTGCATCATGGCTACGGGGTACCAATCGGCACCGTCCTGCTGACGGATGCCGACACTGGTGCCGTGGCCATGGGCCCCGTGGGCTTCGACATTTGCTGCGGGATGATGTCCGCGTCCAGCGATGTCCCGGTGAGCGCGGCGACTCCAGAGAATCGTTTGCGCTTCAACCGGGAGGTCACGCGGCGCGTCGCGCTGGGGCCGGGCAAGGTCAGCCACACACGCCTCAAGAGCCTGACGCAGAACCAGTTCGAGGCGATCATCCGCGGCGGCGCGGCCTACTACGCGCAGAACTACGGCGAGCGCGTGGACCGGACGCGCACCGAGCGCGACCGTCTACCCGTCGATGACGCCTGGCAGCCGCCGTGGGGCGGCGAGGGACGCCCCGAGCGCGGCATTCCCCAGCTCGGCACGCTGGGCGGTGGCAACCACTTCATCGAGCTGCAGGGCAATATCGGCAGCGACACGCTCTACGTGCAGCTGCACTCGGGCAGCCGCGGCTTCGGGCACGGGCTGGCGACGAACTATTTCCGGAAGGCCAAGGAGGAAAATCCCGCCATCAAGGCGCTCGATCTCGGCTACTTCACGCCCGAGTCGGCGCATTACCGCGACTATTTGAACGCTGTCGCGGCGGGCGGAAACTTCGCCATCGTGAACCGGCTCGCCATGTTCGAGCAGATCTCCATGGCGTTCGAGGATGTCTTTGGCAAACCCCTTTCGCTGGTTTACGAGATCAGCCACAACCTCGTGCAGCGGGAGCATCATCCGGAATTCGGTTGGGTCCACGTCCACCGCAAGGGCGCAACGCGCGCCTTCCCGGCCGGATACGACGACCCGCAGGCCGGACATCCCATCCTGATCCCGGGCAGTAACCGGGACTCGAGCTTCATCCTCCGGGCGGCCGAACACGCGCATCTGAGCGGCTACAGCGTCAACCACGGATCCGGCCGCCGGATGTCGCGCAATGCGGCCCGGAAGGGCCTCAAGCAGGACGAGGTGAATGCCGCCTACCGCGAGGCGGGCATCGTGGTGAACACCGACGGCATCGTCCCCATCGACGAATCGAAGGACGCCTACAAATCGTCCCGCGAGGTGGTCGAGGCGGTCACCCGCGCGGGCCTGGCAACGATCGAGCACGAGCTCGTGCCCCTGGCGTCGATCAAGGGCACGGAATGATCAGGGCGAAAGTGCAACGGTCTGCGACTGCGACAAGAGCCCACCATCGCTAACCGTGATGCCGATCGAGGTCTCCGGCGTCTGCACTTCAAGCGCTCCTGATGAATCGGTCCCCGGCTGCAGCAACTGGAGAATCGCTGTCTTTGCGCTCGAGCCGCCGAGAAGGCCGAGTGGCCGATTGAATCCAGCGGCTCGACGGATAGCGGGACAGATGATGAATGTGCCGCGGGTCGTCCGCGTCACCTTCGGCGGATCGAGCACGAAAGTCCGGACCACGCGGTCGATGCGACCCGCGTTGAACTCGGTGTAGTACAGGTTGTCGGCGTAATCGAGCGCGATGCCCTGTGGCTGCTGGATTCCGGTGATGACACTGACTTGATGACCCTGGGCGTCGAGCTCGTGGATTGCGTTGTCGCCCAGCGTATTGACGAAGATATGACCGGCCCGGCTGACAAGGACATCATCGGGCGTTGGCAAGGTCGCGAAGCGACGCCGTGCCGGATCGAGCACCCAGAGCGCGCCGCCCTCATCGGCAACGAAGATCCGCCCGTTCTTATCAATCGCGGCCCCGACTGGGCGCACCATGCCGCTCGCGATCTGCGTCGCGGTCTTGCCGTCGGCGGTGACGCGCCACACAACGCCGTTTGGGCTGTCCGGCACGATCACGTTGCCACCGGTCGAAAGCAAATTACCCGAGCCATCTAGGCTCGGCAACACCGGACCAATGCCGTCGATCCCGGCGCGTCCGGTTCGATTCGCAAAGGCGTGCCACTGGCTGACGGCGTGCGTCTGGGGATCGATGGCGATGACCCGGTTCCGGCCCTGCTCGGCGACGAGGATGCGCCCATCGTCCTGTAGCACGATTCCTTCCGGTTCGGACATCCCACCGGCGATACGCTCGACGGAGCCATCGGCCTTGAGCGCCGAGACGGTTCCGGCTTTGATGTCGCTGAAAAGGAGACGGCCAGCGTTGTCGAACGCGAGGTCATCGGGCGCGGGCAAACTTTGAAGCAAAACCTGCTGGCCCGGCGCTGCTGGTGTAGCCGGACAGGCGGCAATGCTCGAGGGGGTGACGCGAGCGGTCGCGCTCGGCGTTGGAGATGGCGTGGGGGCCTGCTGGCACGCGGCCAGCGCCAGCAGGGCGACCAGCGGAAACCACCAGCGATGATGTTTGACCCGCGCGAAATGCCAGTCTACGATGGCGTCGTGCTCAAAGTCATTTCGGCTCCCGAACTCGCCCGCAACCTCGATCCCATTCTTCAGGCACTGGAGGAAAGCGGCACCACGCTGATCATCAAGCATCACGACCAGCCCGCAGCGCTGCTGGTTCGGTTCGACGCTTATGTTGCCATGCTCGCCACCATGGATTATTCCGGGTGGGAACGCTGGATCGAAGAAGTGCGCGCGGCCTTCCCCACGTCCGTCTTCAGTCCTCCGCGCCGCCCGAAGTCGGTGGTTCCCGCGTTCATCGATCCCGAAGACATTGGCTACGCCCCGCAACATGGGCAGGTCGGTACCGCGGCGGGCCGGCGGCGGCTGGCCGAGGAGTTGGGGGCGATGGGCATCCAGCTGGAGGAACAGCAACTCGGATCCGTGTACTCGCTCGTGATGAGCCTCGCCGAGCGCAAACGTGTTCTGTACGCCGAGGATCTGAAGCTGGCGGTCGATGAGGCCCTCGGGCGCGCCACGCCGGGACGGTATGCGCTCAAGGAGGTGCAGGTGCATTCCCAGAGCGGTCTCTCGAGCAGTGCCGAGGTATCGATCATCGACGACGGAAACAGCACGACCGGAACCGCCAGCGGAAACGGCACGCTCGACGCCGTCTTCCGCGCCATCCAGTCCGTGACCGGCGTGGAGGCCGAGCTCGAAGACTTCAGCCTGGCGGCAGCGACCCAGGGCAGCGACGCCCTTGGGGAGGCGGTCGTGACACTGAGCCAGGGGTCGCACGTTGTCATCGGGCGCGCCATGGCCCTCGACGTCATCGAGGCGGCGGCCAATGCCTACGTGAACGCGCTCAACTGGCTGGTGCGCCCTGGGCAGGAAGTGGGAGCCCGCTCAGCGACGGCTTAGGGCGAGCTCGAAGGTCGGCGGCGCCGCCGCCAGATCCATCAGAGATGGCGCCCAGACCGGCCAGCGGGCGCGCAGGGCAATCACCCGCGCGGCTGAGGCCTGCACCTGGTCCATCGGGATTGCCCCCGCGCGCACCTGCTGCTTGACCGCGTCGATCGCCGATGCCTGGTAGCCGGCGTCGGCGCTGTTGAGCAGCACGAGGTCGTTGCCGGCGCGCACCGCGGCGATGGTCGCGTCCGGAAGGCCGTACAGCATGGTGATCCCGCCCATGCCGAGGCCGTCCGTCACGATCACGCCCTGGAACTGCAGGCGCTCGCGCAAGAGGCCGGTGACGACCGCTCTGGAAAAGAGCGCCGGCGTCCCGCTGGGGTCGAGGCCGGGCACGACAACGGCGGTGGTCATCACGGCATCGGCGCCCGCATCGATGCCCGCCTGAAAACTGCGCGCCTGGGTCGCGATCCAACGATCGAGGCTCTCGGGATCCGTCGGCATCACGCTGTGTGGGTCACCGGCGGCCCCACCCAGGCCGGGAAAGTGTTTCAAGGTTGCGGCGACCCCTCCATCGTGGAGGCCGTCGACCGCGGCTGCCACCAGCGAGCCGACCACGGCGGGATCGCCGCCAAACGAGCGGTCGCCGATGACGGCGTCGGCGGGGTTTGAGCGCAGGTCCGCGACCGGCGCCAGGTTGAGCTGGATGCCCAACGCGTGAAGGCCCGACGCATTGTCGGCCACTGCCTGCCTCACGGCTTGCGCGCCGCGGGCACCGCCGGCAGGCCGGCTTCCCGACCCAGTCGCTGCAATTCCGCCGTCAACCGACGCAGGCTCGCCGCGTCGGTGAAGTTGTCGCCGAAGATCAGCACCGTGCCGACCTTCTGATCGAGGATGAGGCGGCGCAGGCCCTCGGTGATGCTCGGTCCCGCGAAGCTCGCCGCCATCATCTGGCCGACGGCCATGTCGAGCGTCAAGAGCGGCGGGCTCGGATCTGGCGTGGGGGCTGGTAGGGCAGCAGGGCTCGGCGAGGGGGCCGGGGTGGCCGACGACCGGGCCGACGGTGTCGGCGGGGCGACCTGGGCCGTTGGACGCCCCGAACCTGGGCCGAGCGTCGCCGGCAGCGCGGCAACCACCAGCAACAGGAGCAACGCAGGACGGACCAGCCGGCGAAGGGACCGCACCGCGGCCGCCCGCTACTGCTTGAAGCTTCGCCCTACCAGTGGCTGAAGGACGGGTTCAAGCAGATTGAACAGGATGCTGAAGATCAGCAGAAAGATCAAGTAGACGAAGAAGACGCCCGCGATAACGATGCCGATGAGCAGGCCCTTAGAAAAGCGCTCCATGTCGAGGCGCACGACCTTGATCAGCAGCGCGGACATCAGCAAGCCGAAGACCGCGCCGATTGGGTTGGGGAAGCCCAGCAGCGCCCCGATGGGTACCGGGAGGTAGCAGGCAAACTCGGGTAGTGTCCGCGGGATCAGAGAACGCCGCGGCTGCGCAACGGCGGCGGTGGCCGCCACCGGACCGCCGAGCCAGCCCTTGCACTTCCCGCACGTCTGGTTCTCGGGCGCGTTATAGCGGTACCCGCACTGCGGGCAGGCCTTGAGGGTCATCCTCGCCTCAGGCAGCTCCGCGGAGCCGAAGCACTTCTTGCTCGAGCTCGCTGATCCGGTTGTCGCGCTGGATGATCATCTTCTTGTGCTCGAGCAGAACTTTCTTGGTGAAGCGGCTGGCCATGAACCAGCGCACCCGATCGACCAGGCTGATGACAAGCACCATCAGCGCGCCGATGGCTGCGCAGGCGAGCATCACCACCCAGGTGGGGATGTCCTGGTAGGTGGCGCCGAGAACATTGATGACGGCCGGCTGCTGGTTTCCCACGGAAAAGAGCGCAAGCACGATACCCAGCGCCAGCGCCACGAGCCACCCGACGATCGCCATTGCGCCCTGTTCACCCCCAGCTTCGGTCAGTGGTTTCGCACCGACGGACGAGTCCTCGCCCGGCCTGTATAACCGGACGCGGCGGCGCGAACTTGCGGGCCGATACACTGCGAACTTGATGGCGGTCGGCACGAAATCCGTCTGGAGCAGCCCCGCTGAGCCGGCGCAACTCCGGCCCTTTCGGTTTCGCGGCGGGACGCGCGGCATCCTGCTGATCCACGGCTTTGCCGGGACTCCGCCGGAGATGCGCGGCATGGGACAGTTCCTGGCCGCCCGCGGCTACGACGTCATGGGACCGTTACTCGCCGGGCACGGGTTGACGCCCGAGGCCATGGCCACCACCCGCTGGCCGGACTGGGTGCGCTCCGCCGAAGATGCCCTCGCGGAGCTGGCGCGTGACTGCCCCGACGTGTTCGTCGGCGGCCAGTCCCTGGGCGGGACGCTGGCGCTCCACCTGGCGGCCACCCATCCGGAAGTCCGCGGCATCTTCACCATGGGCGCGATGAGCTCGCCGGTCTACTTCCGCGACTGGCGCATCAGGGTGATTCGCGGGCTCAAGTACGTGGCGCGCTGGCATGTGCCGGGCGATGACGTCGACCTGGGCGATCCGAGCGCCGTGCGCCTGCTGCATAGTTACGCCCGCCGGCCGAGTGTCTGCATCGAAAGCCTGATGCGGCTGCTGCGCGTCGTCGACCACGAACTGCCGCGGATCACGGCTCCGGCGCTCATCACTCATGGCCGCCGCGACCGAACGGTCGACGTCGCGAACGCGCCCCACATCATGGACACGATCGCATCGACCGACAAGCAGCTCGTCTGGTTCGAGCGCTCCGGCCATGCGATCACCGTCGATCTCGAGCATGACGCCCTCTTCACCACGGTGTTGGACTGGCTGAGCACACGCTGATGGAGCGAGGCTGGCTGACCCGGGAAGCGCTGCGCGCCGGCTACCGACGCATCTCTGGGTGGTGGACGAGCACGCAGCGTGGTCTCCCACTCCACAACCTCTACGCGGGTTGAGTCGGAATCGCGCATCAGTCTCGAGGCCCCTTTCGGGACTCGCTCGTCAGGTTGCTGTGTGAGCGCGGTGCAGCGTGGAGCCGACCGGCGATTGGGCGGCGAGGTTGCTGCGGCACCAGGAGCGTCATCGGCTAGTGATGTGCCACGCGGGGAAGTGCTTGTCTTTGGGGAGAGCCGATGCTATAAATCGCAGGTAACAGCAGCGGGTCCTCATCCGCATGAACCAGGCGCGAACTCTGCGTCACGCATCCGAGGGAGGAAAAATGCCAGCGAAGAAGAAATCCTCGACTAAGAAGAAGTCGACCGCCAAGCGATCGACGGCCAAGCGGGCCGGCGGCAAGAAGGCGACGGCCAAGCGCAGCACGGCAAAGAAGAGCACGGCGAAGCGGTCAGCTACCAAGAAGACGACCGCCAAGCGCGCGACGGCGAAGCGAAGCGCCCCGGCCAAGCGGAAGACCGCACCCGCCAAGGCAGCTGCGCCGAAAGCCGCCCCCAAGCCCGCCGTTCGCGCGGCGACCCCGGCGCCCCGCCCCGCAGCTCCGGCGGCCCCCAAGCCGTCCACCACGTTCGGGACGCGTCCGGTGGCACGGCCGGCTGAGCCGCCGAGCATGCCGTCGTTCGGTGGATTCGGCAGCGAGTCCGGAATGGGTAGCGAATCCGAGTCCGGCTCCTCGGGCGGGGCCGAGCGCATCAAGATCGGCGAGCGTCCCCCGGAGCAGACCTGGCCGGGAGGCGGAAACCGCTAGACGAGTCGATCGCCAGCCCCTGCCCCCTTAAGGGCAGGGGCTTTTTTGTTGCGCTGCGGGTTACAGCTACGTCCGTCTGCGTAGCGCGAATGGCCCAATTCGGTAGACGTCCAGTACGGTGGCGGACGTTTACTTCTGATAGAGGAACTTCATGACAGCAGCGCGGCGCCTGGCGGCGGGTGGTCTGGCGAGCTTGGTGGCGCTTGCCTTGACCAGTCTGCCGGCCTATGCCGCTACCAAGCGCCCGACTCCAACACCGAAACCGGCGGCGCCCCGACCCGCACCGGTCAGCCTTGCGCCGCAGATTTACCAGCTGAACCCGGTCAAGGTCAACCCGACCGTACTGCCCAACATCATGATCCTCGGCCAGCACCTGACCCCAACGACCACCGTGCAAGTCGGCGGACGTCCGGCAACCACCATTCAGGTACCCGATGCCAATCACCTGCTCATGAAGCTGCCCGAGAACCTGGCGCAGGGTTCCTACCTGGTCGCCGTCACGAACGAAGCCGGTACCGCAACGGCGAGTGACCAGCTCGTGATCGACGACACGGGGACCCACCCGAGCACCCTGATGATGCTCGTCGGCGGCGGCTTCCTTCTCCTCCTCGTGCTCGTCATGCGCCTCGCGCGCACACCGGGCCTCACTTAAATTAGCGGCGGGAGATCAGCAACTGGAGGTCGGGCTCGTCGACCTGGTCGATGTCCGGCTCCTGGCCCAAGGCCGCCTGCGGCACCGCGCGCATGGCGGCCAGCGCACCCCGCATCTGTCCCAGGTTGCGCTTAGCGTCGGTGAAGGCGTTCTGGATCATGGTGCTGCCACGCGCAATGCTGTTCTCGAGCAGGCGATCGAGCGCGGCGACGTTATCGTCGATTTGCTGCAAGTAGCCTTCGAGGTTTTCGATGTCGATGGACTTCGCGTACTGCAGGTGCAGGCGAAAGAGGGCCAGCACGTAGGGGATGGTCATGCTGTAGGGCATCAGGATCACCCCTTCGCGATAGGCCTCGAGGTGGGCGCGACGGCAGGCGTTGAAGACCGGGTCGGGAACGGCGGCCACGGCGAAGCCGAGCGTCGCCGCCGGATCGATGTACTGCTTGACCTCCCGCACCTTCAGCCGCAGGACTCGCTCGATCTCCTGGACGAGCGTCGTCTCTTTGCCCGGCTCCTGCAAGCCGTCGCTGAGCCGGTCGAGCAATTCCGGGGATGGCCACTTGCTATCGATCGGCAGCCGTTTGCCGTTGGCCAGGACCAGCGCGTACTCAACGACCTTGCCGTTGACCCGGAAGTTCATGTCGATCATCTCAGCGGGAAACTGGCGGAACGCGTCCTGAAGGATGTTCTCGCCGGCCGCACCACGTGTGCGGCTGCCGAGCAGGACGGTCTCGATCCGGCGCGCTGAGGCCTGCACGTCCTCTTCCATGCGGCGGCGCTCTTCAGCGTCGGCCTTCAAACGTTCCATGGCGACGCGTGCGTCGGACAGGTCTTTCCCGATCGCATCGCGGACGCCCGCCGAGCTTTCGAGCACTTTGGTCTCAACGCCCTGAACCGCCGTCTGCACCATGCTGAGCGACTGACTCAGTGCACTCTGCTGATTGCTGACGGTTTCTGAGGGCGCCCAGATCGGTGAGCGCCGCCAGCACCGCGTCAGAGGGAGCGGTCGTGGCCGGCCGCCGGAGGAGCAGGCCGACAAGGCAGATCAGGGTGGCGACCAGTAGCACCGCGAGGACCAGTTCGAGGACGCTCACTTGGACTCCTTCAGGACTTGAAAAGGACGGTTGGTCGTGTCAATGGTGGTTTGGCTCACTCCCAAAGTCAAGCAGGCCGTATTGACAGCTGTCTGTCGGAGCCCCTGCCCTCCCCGGCAAGCTGGGAAGGCTATTTGTCTACGGGGAAGCCTCGTTCGATCCAGGCGGCAGTGCCGCCGTCGACGTTGCTGACCGAGGTGTAGCCGAGTTGCTGGAGGTAGACGGCCGCGGCGAGGCTCCGCTGGCCGCTATGGCAAATGGCCAGGATCGGGCGATCCCGTGGCACTTCGTTCACGCGTTGCTCCAGCTCCCCGAGCGGGATCAATTGCGCGCCCGGCACGTGAGCCTCCTGATATTCCCACGGCTCGCGGACGTCCAGTAAGAAGGGCGCCGGCTCGGCCTTGAGTCGTTGCCGGAGCTGGCTGACGTCGATCCCGGGAACCTGGGCCACCGAGAAATCTTAGCCGCCGGGGCGCAAGCTTCACCGGCCACCGCGCGTCGTTTTCACAGCGTGAGCAAGGGCCAGCAGTACCTGCAGTTCTTCGGCTCGGACGCGCTCAAGCGGCTGCACGGCTGCGCAATCGCCGAGGCGGACCGGGGCGCCGACAGCCCCTGCGCTGGACTGGCTGAGCCGCTGCGCCGGCCGGAGATCGGGTTCGGGAACCCGCAGGCGCCCATCGTGTTCATCAGCCCCAGCCCATTGGATGCCGCCAGCGCCAGCAACGAGGCCTTCAGCGAGTGGCTCGATCACGAATCCGGACTCGAGCACCACATGACATCGGACACGCCGCAGCCTTACTACCAATTCGTACGGGCGGTGCTGCTCAACGCGCGCCGCCGGCTCGGGCAGAAGCCGGAGAAGCACGACGTCATGGACCTCGCCTTCCATACCTGGGCCGTCCGTTGCCCCACGGCAAACCCGGACCTGGTTATCGATGACGCCGTCAACCAGTGTGTCGACCGCCACCTGCAGAGCCTGCTCGCGAGCATCAACCCGCAGCTGGTCGTCGCCATGGGCGGTCCGGTCGCCCGCCATCTCTGGTGGCGGACGATTCAAACCTGGGATGGCTGGGGTCGGATGACCACCTTGCACGGCCGGGTGCTCGACGTGAAGCTGGGCGACCGAACCGTGCCCGCGATCCTGAGCGTCCACCCCTTCCAGCGCGGCGTCGAGCTCCATCCGGAAGTCATCGGCCGTGCCATCGGCGACCGGCTGCGGCCGGAGCAGTTCCAGCCACACGAGCTGAAGGCCGCATGAGCACCCAGACGCCTACCGATCCGCGCTTCATCGAGAAAGAAGACGACAGTCATCTCCGTGAGCGCATGCAGAAGGCGGAGCAAGCCGCTCCCCTCCGTCCCGGCGCGCTCTGCCCGCATTGCGGCGGACACGCCTTCAAGCGGGCCGAACTCAAGGCGGGAACGCCGTGCCCCGCCTGCGGCAAGCAACCGCGTCTCGCCGCCTAGCCTAGGGCATCGCGCCGCTCCTAGTATGTCCCCGGTGGAAACCGGACTTCGCGGACGACGCGCGCTGGTGACCGCGGCCAGTCGCGGCCTCGGGTTCGCCTCGGCGCGGGCGCTCGCTGCGGAGGGCTGTCGTGTGGCGATTTCCTCAAGCGATGAGCAGCGCATCCGGGCCGCAGCGAAGACGCTGCGCGACGAGGGCTATGACGTCGTCGCGCGGGTCGCCGATGTCCGCCAACCCGACCAGTGCAGCGACCTCGTCGAATGGGCGGTCGAAACGCTGGGCGGCCTCGAGGTGCTCGTCAACAACACGCGCGGGCCCATCCTCGGGACCGTGGCGGAACTCGACGACCAGGCGTGGGCGGAGGCCTTCAACCTGGTGTTCATGAGCGCCGTTCGCCTGACGCGCGCCTCCCTGCCGGCGCTGCGGCGTGATGGAGGCGCCGTCGTCAATCTCACCTCGATCGCGGCGCATCAGCCGGTCGACAACCTCGTGCTCTCGAACGCGCTGCGGCCGGCCGTGGTTGCCATGGGAAAGACCCTGGCGAAGGAGGCCGCCCCCGAGGTTCGGGTGAACTCCATCCTCACCGGCCGCTTCGAGACCGATCGCATCCGGGAGGAGAACCGCCACCAGGCGATCACGCTCGGCGTCGACCCCGGGGAGTACACGGCGCGCAGCATTCAAAACATTCCGCTAGGGCGGCACGGACGGCCCGAGGAGCTGGCGGCCGCGGTCGTCTTCCTGGCTGGCGACGCCGCCAGCTTCATCACGGGAACGACGCTGGCAGTCGACG
>Ga0209471_1000857_pt1 | contig 19003 bp, 18 predicted proteins | sample GraSoiAngelo_128_FD_185885 | JGI IMG/M metagenome (GOLD analysis project Ga0209471, IMG submission 185885) | Grasslands soil microbial communities from the Angelo Coastal Reserve, California, USA - 14_0927_12_20cm (SPAdes) (version 2) | ecosystem: Environmental > Terrestrial > Soil > Grasslands ...
GCTTTGCGATCGTCAGGTCCGCGCTGGGCTACGTTCTCGTCGCCCGCAGCGCGAAGGGGGTGTGCGCAGTTCTCATGGGCGACAGTCCTTCGCTCCTCGAGCGCGATCTGCGCCAGCGCTTCCCGCAAGTACGTCTGCTCGGCAGCCATGCGCACACCGAGTCGCTGGCCGCTGAAGTCGCGCGTGTGGTCGAGAACCCGCGTCTCGGCCTCGATCTTCCCCTGGACGTGCGCGGCACAGCCTTCCAGCAACGGGTCTGGCGGGCGCTGCGGCAGATTGCCGTGGGCTGCACCGTGAGCTACGCCGAAGTGGCGCGGCGCGTCGGCGCACCGCGCTCGGTGCGGGCGGTGGCGCAGGCCTGCGCCGCCAATCCCCTCGCGGTACTCATCCCCTGCCACCGCGTCGTGCGCCACGACGGAGCGCTGTCCGGCTATCGCTGGGGCATCGAGCGCAAACGCGCGCTCCTCACGCTCGAATCGGGCCGGTGAGCGCCGGGGTGCTGAGCACGCACGCGGGAGTCTCGCGCAGGCGCGGGGCGCCTGACGCCGTCGGGCCTGGCCTTGCGGAGGGGTTGCGGACTCTTGATTGGCAGCGCCTGTCGCGGGATCTCGATGCTCATGGCAATGCCATGATCGGTAGTCTCCTCAGCCGCTGCGAGTGTCAGCGCATCGCGCGCTGGTACACGGACGACTCGCTCTTTCGTACCCGGGTAGTGATGGGCAGCCACGGATTCGGGCGGGGTGAGTATCGGTATTTCGCCTATCCGCTGCCTGAGCGCGTCGCGGCGCTACGCGCCGAGCTCTACCCGCCGCTCGCAGCGCTCGCCAACCGCTGGAACGAAGAGCTGCGCGTGGCGGCTCGCTTTCCCGTGGCGCATGAGGAATTTGTGGCCCGCTGCCGCGCGGCCGGTCAGACCCGTCCCACCCCGCTGCTGCTTCAGTACGGGCCCGGTGACTACAACTGCCTGCACCAGGATCTCTACGGCGAGTGTGTCTTCCCGCTGCAGGTGGCGATCCTGCTGTCGCAGCCGGGTGAGGACTTCACGGGGGGCGAGTTCGTCATTACGGAGCAACGGCCCCGCATGCAGTCGCGGGCCGAGGTCGTGCCGCTTCGCCAGGGAGATGCGGTAATCTTCGCCGTGCATCATCGCCCCGTGGCAGGCACTCGCGGAGTGTATCGCGTGAATCTTCGTCACGGCGTCAGCCGGGTTCGCACCGGACACCGTCACACCCTGGGCGTGATATTTCACGACGCCAGGTGAGCGCACCGAACCATGGCCACAGAGCCTGACGCGCGGCCGGACCTGTTCGCGGACGGGTACGCGCAGCCACGCCGGGAGACGCTCGGCCCGGGCGCGGTGCTGCTGCGCTCCTTCGCGAGCTCCAGAGCCAGCGCGCTGCTTGCGGCGCTGGAGGCAGTGGTTCGACGCAGTCCCTTTCGCTTCATGAGCACGCCGGGCGGCTACCGCATGTCGGTCGCCATGACCAGCTGCGGAGCCGTGGGCTGGGTCACGGACGGGAGCGGATATCGCTACGACGCGCTCGACCCGCTGAGCGCTGCGCGCTGGCCGCAGATGCCGCCGGTTTTCCGGGAGCTCGCGGTGCAAGCCGCGGGCGCCGCCGGCTTTGATGAGTTCGAGCCCGACGCGTGCCTCATCAATCGGTACGAGCCCGGTGCGCGGCTGTCGCTTCATCAGGACAAGGACGAACGGGATCTCAGCTCCCCGATCGTCTCCGTATCACTGGGGCTGCCGGCGGTATTCCTGTTCGGCGCTCACCGCCGCGCCGAGCGCCCGCGGCGCGTCCCTCTGGCCCATGGAGACGTGGTGGTCTGGGGCGGCCCGGCGCGGCTGCGATTTCACGGCGTGCAGCCGCTGAAGGAGGGGCGGCATCCGGAGCTTGGAGCCTGTCGGGTCAACCTGTCCTTCCGCAAGGCGCGCTAGCGAGCGAGCACGAGGTAACGCTGGCACGGCCATCATTAATGCTGTGCCGGCGTGTTGACATTCCTCGGACCTCGGAACGAATACGACACTGATTTCCGATCCCGCGTGACGCAACGCGCACAGCGCGCTGCGCTCCAGTGCACGAAACCGGGCTGGCGGGAAGGGACGCTGCCGTGGCCGTTGCCAGGCCGCGACCGCGAGGCCCGCCGAAGAACCGGGGGTGCCTTCCCCGGGCGTGGGCAACGGATTATTCTGGCAGAAACCCTGCCCCTGGCCCGCCGACAGTCGATCCTGGGAGAACATTCATGAAGAGCTACAGCCTGGTGACAGCAATCGCGTTGCCGATGATCCTCGTGTCAGGATGCGGTGGAGGGGGATACGGCGGAGGCGGCGGCGGATACGTGATGAATCTGTCCTCCGCCCCCGGAGAAGCGGCCTTGGCTGCTTATGTCCGGGCAAGCCATTCGACGACGCTGCATGCGACTGACAGTTCCGGCAACAGCTGGACGCTGCAGTTGAGCACGGCGGCAAACGCGGGGACCACCACGTTCAACGGCACCCCCAATGCATACAGCACGGTGGATACGGTCACACTCGACAAGAACGGAACGCTGGTCGCAACCAACACCTCGACGAGCTACTTCCTCCTGAATCCCTATGTACCCTTGGGCAAGGTTTCCAGCAGCGGGACACCCTATGGTGTCGTGACGAGCTCTTTCCCATTACCCACCACTGTCACGGTGGGTAATTCCGGGGCATTCGCCAACCTAACTTACTACCACGATACCACACAGGCGGTCGTCGACGCCGACGAGATAGCTACGTACTCCGTCGAAGCCAACAACTCGACAACTTTACTCACGTGCTTCAACACCGTTATCTCCAGCGTGACTGCGCAGGGCACTGCAGATGGCCTTGCAGCCGGTACGGAGACGGACTGTTACACCGTGAATGCCGCAGGTACCGCAGCGCTTTTCTCGATCACCGTTACTGCCAGCGGGATAACCTTGAAGTTTCAATGACGCGGGTTCGCCCGGGGACGCGATGCGATCGGGAAGACGCCGCTGGAGGGCGCGGCGTAGAAGCGCATCGAGGAACGATCCCGAGTCGCATGGTCTAATCATCCATGCAATCTTCTGGCCGCCTCCGTGGTGTCGTCCGCGTCCCGCGATGGATTTTCATGTGCACGGCGGTCGCCTTGATCGCCTTCAAGGCACATGGGACCCCCTCCTCGGCAGTTGCCGCCGAGACAGCGCGTCAGGCCGGGGTTTCAGCGCGGGGCGCGCAGGTGATGCCTTTCGAACTGAGCGCGACCACACACGTCTTTACCAAGACCGCCGTCGGAGCCCTGCAGAAGGTGGTCGTGAAGGATCCCAGGGACGCAGCGCAGATCCAGTTGATTCGCCGGCATCTCAGTGACATCGCGCAGCGCTTTGCGCGGGGCGATTTCTCCGGGCCGACCGAAATCCATGGCGAGCACATGCCGGGACTGGCGGACCTCAAGAAGGCCAAACCTGGAGAAATCAGTGTGCACTACCACGACCTCGTCAACGGCGGGCAGATTGTGTATTCGACACACAAGGCGAATTTGATCGCGGCGCTACATGAATGGATTGATGCGCAGCTGTCCGATCACGGTGCAGACGCACACGAGGGTCACGAGCATCATCACGGTCATACGATCGACCAATGACCGTGGACGCAAACTCACGCTCCAAGTGAAAGCGCCGAATGCGCACCGGCCTTCCGTTCGCCGATCGGGAGGCTTCCGTCAGCGTGTCGCCAGTAGATGTTTCGCGCGAATGAGTCGATACGCCGCCGGGACCACGAACATCGAGATCAACGGCGCCGTGATCATGCCTCCGACCATCGGCGCGGCAATGCGGCGCATCACCTCCGAGCCGGTCCCGCTGCCCCACATGATGGGCAGGAGCCCCGCGATGATCACCGCCACCGTCATGGCGATTGGCCGCACCCGTAAGGCAGCGCCGTCGATGATGGCCTCGACGAGATCGCGCTCGCCATTCAGACGGCCGGCAGCGGCGCGGGCGGCGAGCTCCTGGTTAAGGTAGACCAGCATCACGACGCCGATCTCTGCAGCGACGCCTCCCAGGGCGATGAACCCCACGGCCGAGGCGATCGACATGTTGTAGCCCAGGAGAAACATCAGCCAGAACCCGCCAACCAGTGCACAGGGCAGCATCGCCATGATGAGGGCGGCATCACTCGTGCGCCGGAACGTGAGGTACAGCAGGACAAAGATGATGGCGAGCGTTGCCGGCACGACGATCTTCAGCCTCTCGGTCGCGCGCTCGAGATACTCGAACTGGCCGGACCAGGAGACCGAGTAGCCGGCCGGCAGTGTGACCTGCCGCGCGACCGCCTGCTGCATGTCGCGCACCGCCGTGCTCAGGGCGCGCCCGCGAACATCGACGTACACCCAGCCCGAGAGGCGCGCGTTCTCGCTCTTGAGCATCGATGGCCCATCCGCAATGCGGATGTTCGCGACATCACCGAGTCTGATCTGTGCGCCGCGCTCGGTGAGCACGGGCAGGTCGCGCAGACCCTGCAGGGAGTCGCGGACCTCGCGCGGATAGCGCACATTGATCGGGAAGCGCTGCAGGCCTTCCACGGTCTCGCCGATGTCATCCCCGCCAATGGCGGCGGATACGATGCTCTGTACGTCGGAGATGTTGAGGCCGTAACGCGAGGCGCGCTCACGGTCGATGTCCAGGTCGACGTAGCGCCCGCCGGTGAGACGTTCGGCAAACGCCGACGTCACGCCCGGGACCGGTCTTACCGCGCTCTCGACTTGCCGCGCCAGGTGGTCGATGACCTGAAGGTCGGTGCCGGCGATCTTGACCCCCACCGGGCTCTTGATGCCGGTGGCGAGCATATCGATCCGGTTGCGTATCGGCGGCACCCAGATGTTGGTCAGTCCTGGCACCTGCACCACCCGATCGAGCTCCTGCACGAGCTTGTCCGGTGTCATCCCGGCGCGCCATTGTCCTCGTGGCTTGAACTGGATGGTGGTCTCGAACATCTCGAGCGGCGCGGGGTCGGTGGCGGTCTCGGCGCGTCCCACCTTGCCGAACACGCTCGCCACTTCGGGCACAGTCTTGATGAGCCGGTCCGTCTGTTGCAGCAGCTGCGTGACCTTGCCCGCCGAAATGCCGGGCAGGGCAGAGGGCATGTAGAGCAGGTCGCCCTCATCGAGCGGGGGCATGAACTCGCCGCCGATATGCGTGACGGGGTAGGCCGTCGCGAGCACGATCAGCAGCGCCGCGAGCAGCAGCGTCTTCGGGTAAGCGAGAACCCGGCGCAGCAAGGGCTGGTACAGGCGAATGAGCCCGCGATTGATCGGGTTGCTGTGCTCGCGCGGAATGCGGCCGCGGATCAGATAACCCATCAGCACCGGGACCAGCGTGATCGCCAGCCCCGCCGCGGCGGCCATCGAGTAGGTCTTGGTGAAGGCGAGCGGCGAGAACAGCCTCCCCTCCTGGGCTTGCAGCGTGAAGACCGGAACGAACGAGAACGTGATGATCAGGAGCGACGTGAACAGCGCAGGCCCCACCTGGACCGCCGCATCCCCGATCACCTGCCATTGCTCGGGCCCTGCGAGCGCCCGTCCCGCGTGCGTCTCATGCCAGACCTCCAGATGCTTGTGCGCGTTTTCGATCATGACGACCGCGGCGTCCACCATCGCTCCGATGGCGATCGCGATGCCCCCGAGAGACATGATGTTGGCGTTGACCCCCTGGTAGTGCATGACGATGAACGCCGTCAGCACGCCCAGCGGCAGCGACACGATCGCAACCAGGGCGGAACGCAGGTGAAAGAGAAACGCCGTGCACACGAGCGCGACGATGAGGAACTCCTCGATCAGCTTACCCGTGAGATTCTCCACCGCGCGCTTGATGAGTCCCGAGCGATCGTACGTGGGGATGACTTCGACACCGGACGGCAGGCTCGCCTTCAGTTGCGCCAGCTTCGCTTTGACGGCGTTGATGGTTTCGAGTGCGTTCTTGCCCGAGCGCATGATGATGACGCCGCCGGCCACCTCTCCCTCACCATTCAAGTCCGTGATCCCGCGCCGCATCTCGGGACCCACCTGCACGTGCGCCACGTCGCCCAGGCGCACCGCCACCCCGGCATCGGTCGTGGCGAGGGGGATGCTGCGGAAGTCTTCGAGCGAGCTGAGGTAACCCGAAGCGCGGACCATGTACTCTGCTTCGGCAAGCTCGAGCACCGAGCCGCCGGTCTCCTGGTTCGCGTTCTGGATCGCGCTGATGACCTTGCCGTGTGGGATGTTGAACGCGCGCAGGCGCTGCGGATCGAGCACTACCTGGTACTGGCGCACCATGCCGCCCAGCGATGCGACTTCGGCCACGTTCGGCACGGACTTGAGCTCGTACTTCAGGAACCAGTCCTGCAGCGCCCGCAGCTGCGAGACGTCCAGCCTGTGACTCCTGTCGATGAGCGCGTACTCATAGATCCAGCCGACGCCGGTCGCATCCGGACCGAGCGCGGTCCTCGCTTCCTTCGGCAGGCGCGACTGCACCTGGTTCAAATACTCGAGTACCCGCGAGCGGGCCCAGTACAGGTCCGTGCCGTCCTCGAACAGGATGTAGACGAACGAATCGCCGAACATGGAGTAACCGCGTACGGTCTTCGCGCCGGGGACCGAGAGCATGGTGGTGGCGAGCGGATAGGTGACCTGGTTCTCGACGATCTGCGGAGCCTGCCCGGGATAGGTGGTGCGGATGATCACCTGCACGTCGGAGAGGTCGGGGAGGGCATCGAGGGGAGCTCTGAGCGTCGCCCACAGACCCCACGCCCCGATCATCGCGACCCCGAGAAGCACCAGGAAGCGGTTGACGATGCAGGAGCGGATGAGCCGGGCGATCATCATTGCAGGCGGGCCTCCGTGCTCTTGAGGCTGGCCTCCGAATCGATCAGGAACTGACCGGAGACGACCACCCTTTGTCCGGCTGCCAACCCCGATAGGATTTCGGTCTGCCCCCCGCCCTCGGAGCCGATCTCGACATCGGCCGGCCGGAACTTGCCCTCTCCTTCGGCGAGCATGACGACGCTGCGGGTGCCGGTCCGAATGACCGCCTCACTCGGCACCAGCAGCACGTCCTTCTCTGCGAGGGGTGCGAGCTGCACCGTCACGAACATGCCGGGAAGCAGTTGCATCCTTGGGTTGGCGAGCTCGACGCGCGCGGTGAGTGTGCGGGTCGTGGGGTTCACATCGGGTAGAACCGCGCTGACCTGTCCCTCGAACGCGATCCCGGGTAGCGCCGCCGTTCGAGCCTTGGCGGCATCCCCGGGCCGCACCTGCCGCGCGAGACTCTCGGGCACCTGGGCATCGACCCAGACGGTGGCGAGTGCGTTGATGCGAAAAAGCGGCGCACCGCTCGCGACGGTCATTCCTTCTCTCGCTGCAAGCTCCGCGACGACTCCGCTGATCGGCGCCGTGAGGGTGAAGCGGGACTGGACCTTGCCGCTCTCCTCGAACGCTTTGATCAGATCGTCGGTCATGCCCGCAAGGCGCATGCGCTGGCGCGCACCCTCGAGCAGGTCCGAGGCGCCAGGGCTCTTGAGCTCTCGGACGGCGAGATACTCCTCCTGGGCCGCGACCCAGTCCGGCACGTACAGGTCGGCCAGCGGCTGGCCCTTGTGCACCGGGTCGAGCCTCGCACGCACGCGCAGGTGTTCCACAAATCCGTTCGCTCGGGCTTGAACGACGGTGACGTCACGCTCGTCATAGACGACCGTGGCGGTCGCGGTGATTTCCCGAGCGAGCCTGCCGCGCGTGACTTCGGCGGTGCGGACGCCGAGGTTCTGCTGCACACGGGGGCTGATCTCGACGCTACCGGCCGTCTCGCCGCCTTCCTCCACCGGCACCAGCGGCATATCCATGAAGGGAGACTTTCCGGGATGGTCGAATCGCTGGGCGGGCGCCATCGGATCGTGCCAGTACAGGATTCTCCTTCCGGTTTGCGGATCGATGTCGCCTGGCCGTTGCGCCGCCTGCCGCCCTGGCGCTGGCTGCTGCGCGCTCGACATCGACCCGCTTTGGCCTGCACGCATGCCGGCGCGATAGAGGCCGTAACCGAGCAGGGTCAGTACGATGGCCGCGCACAGTCCGGCGGCAAGAAATCTTCGGTTCATTGCAGCTCTCCGCGACCGGACCCGGCGGAAGTGGCGGTCGCAGCCTCGGCGGTGGCAGGCGTGGGATTGAGAAAGGCGAGCTGCGCCCACAGGCGCGCCGCGCTGGCTTCGAGCTGCAGCGCCTTCAGGCGCGCATCGATCTCGGCGCGCTGCGCGAGCAGCAGATCGCTCAAGCTGGCCTTGCCGCCGTCGTACGCTGCGCGCGCCGCTACCGAGCGATCCGCGGCGAGCGGAACGATGGAGCTGCGATAGCGCTCGCGGCGCTCGCGGGCGCTGTCCCACGCATCGATCATCGCGCGGATCTCCGCTGCGTGCGCGCGCAGCATGTCCTCACGCTCGGCCTTCGCCTGGGAGGCCTGCGCCAGCCTTGCGGCGAGCCTGGGGTCTTGTCGGTTGGCGCGACGGATCGGCAGCGGCACGGTGAGCTCCAGTGTCACCATGTTGGAGTAGCCGCTGCCCCGTTGGCTGTACATGAGCTCCACCGACCAGTCGGGGTGACGATCGGCGCGCGCAACTTCGGCCTCGGCGCGAGCCAGTTCTTCGCGCCGCTCGAGCGCGAGGATTTCGGGATGCTCGGCCAGTTGCGAGTCGAGCGCGTGTTTGTGCAGGGGGATGGTGTCGATCGCCGGCTGCCCCGCGAGCGGCCGATCCGCGGCATCGCCAACCCACCGAACGAGCGCGATCCTGGAACTGCTGACCCCGCGTGAAGCGTCCGCGGCCAGGTCCTCGAGCTCCGCGAGCGTTCCGCGAGCGGCCAGAACGTCCGCCGCCGTACCACGACCTCCGCGATAGGCTGCATCGGCGGCGGTCACTTCGAGCCGCGCTGCCTGGAGCTGTTGAAGGACGGTTTGCTCGGTGGCCTCCGCGTAGTAGCGGTCGAGCCAGGCGAGCGCACTGTCGCGGCGAACGACGACCAGGGCCTGCGCCTTTTGCGCCTCCGCGAGACGCACCGCCTGTTGAGACTCTGCCGCCCGCGCGCGCAGCTTCGCCGGGCGGGTGATTTCCTGCACGATCCCGACGCTGCGCAGGGTCATGAAATCCCGTTGGACGCTGAAGCGCTCCGCGCCGTCGATGGGCAGATTCTCGAGTCCGACTTTCGCGACCGGATCCGGCCGCTCGGCCGCGGCGACCGCCAGGTCTTGCGAGGCGGAAACCGCCAGGTCGCTCGCCTCGACCTGCTTGGAGCGCAGGGCTGCGAGCCGCTGCGCTTCGGGGAGGCTGAGGGGTGGCTGGTCCGCGCGGACCGCGCTCGCCAGTGCGAGTGCGGGCAGCAGGGCGGCGCTGAGCGCGAGCGTTCGGGCGCGGTACCGCAACCGCGCACCGGGGAACAGGCACCGCCGGGCAGGGCGGCGCAACTGCCCCGCGAGCGAGAGAGCAGATCGGTTCATGAGCCTCACCGAATCAGACTGGACGTCGAGTCAGTCAGCGAGCCCACGGCACGAGACCCGGTTGCCCAACAGTGCGGCTTGCGGATCGGTCGGCGTGGGAGTCACCGGCGGTCAGCCGGTGTCGACAGGGTGAGTTAAAGGCGCAGGCGCGCCGTGCGCAGGTAGGTGAGTGATCCGTCGACGTGATCCGGCACCCGCAACACTGGCGTTCGCAGCGCCGGCACGTGTTGCCCGAGGGGGACCACGGTCGGCAGAGCGACCACAGCGGGTGATCCGGACGCATGCCCCTGGGCGGTACGGGCCCGTACGGCCGAGACTGAGGGCGAAATGGCGGCGCGCAGCGCACAACAGCCGTATGCCTCGATCGAGGCAGAAGCCGGGCGCATCTGCTCGCCGGCGCCTGCGGGCGAGCCCGCGGGGCAGCAGTCGGTCCGCGAGGCACTGTTGGCGCAGGCGAGCGCCGGCTGGACGATGCCGAGCAGGCACGCCACGAGCACCAGGGAAGCGATCAGCCGACGAATCACCAATGCCACCTCCGGGCCTGTCCCACTGACCCGTGGAGACTAAGTTCCGCGATCCGGGGTCGGGAGTCAACCATTCACTGCGCCGTGGTTCACAAGTTGGCGGCATTGATTGCCATGGATGGCCCATGCAAGATCTGTGTATGGCTACCAAGACCATCTCCATCGAGATCCATGCCTACGAGCTGCGGGTCTCGAGGAGGAGATCGTCAGCATCATCACGCTCGGGGAGTTACCTGGCCTTTTAGGGGGCGATTCTGCCCTTTGGCGCCGATCCAGCACGATTTTAGGCCGCGCCACAGTTTGAAATGAGCCGGCGCGCAGGAGAGCTCTCATGCCACAGATGATCGACGTACGAAGCGATACCGTCACCCGACCGACCCCGGCGATGCTGGAAGCGATGCTGCAGGCAGAAGTCGGTGACGACGTATTCGGTGAGGACGAGACCGTCAACGAGCTGCAGAGGAAGGCCGCGGATCTGTTTGGCAAGGAGGCCGCGCTGTTCTGTCCGACGGGCACGATGTCCAATCAGATCGGCATCAAGATCCATACGCAACCCGGGGATGAGGTGATCTGCGACGAGCTGGCGCACATCTATCTGTACGAGGGCGGCGGCATAGCGGCTAACTCCGGCTCCTCGGTGCGCCTGCTGCAAGGCCAGCACGGGCGGTTTACCGCCGCGCAGGTGCGCGAGAACATCAACCGGCGCGACGATTCCCACCTTCCGTGGACGCGTCTCGTGGCCGTCGAAAACACCGTCAACAGGGGCGGAGGCTGCTGCTGGGACCTGAGTGAGATCGAACGCATCCGGGCTGTCTGCAAGGAGCACGACATTGCCATGCATCTGGACGGCGCGCGGCTCTTCAACGCACTCGTGGCTCGCAACCAGGCCCCACGCGACTATGGCCGTCTGTTCGAAACGATCTCGATCTGCCTCTCCAAGGGACTCGGCGCCCCGGCGGGTTCGCTCCTGCTCGGCTCGCGGGCACTCATTTCCAGGGCGCACCGACAGCGCAAACTGCTGGGCGGCGGCATGCGGCAGGCGGGGTATCTGGCCGCCGCGGGGCTGTTCGCCCTCGAGCACAACGTGCAGCGCCTGCAGGAGGATCATCGCAAAGCAAAAGCGCTGGAGGCCGAGCTGCGCTCGCTCCCCTACGTTTCGAGCGTTTTGCCCGTCGAGACGAATATCGTGATTTTCAAGCTTCACGGGCAACTTCCTGCCGAGCTCTTCCTGCAGCAGCTGCAGCATCAGCAGGTTCGCGCACTCAGCATGGGCCGCCAGACCATCCGTTTTGTGTTCCATCTGAATGTCAGCGACGCTCAACTCGAGGCTTTGCTCGCAGCCCTGCGTGGCATCCGGGTGCCGGCCTGAGTGGCTGGCGCTGATGTCAGTTGGCGCTCCGCGGACTCATGCCGGTAGCGGCACCGCGCTCGGGCGGGCCGGGCGTTGGCGTCGCCGACAACGAGCTCTTCGCTCTGATTTCAAAGCGGTCCGGCTCGCTCCACGGATTGCCGCTTCGATCGGCGGCATCAAAGCGGACCATGGTTCCGGTCAGTCGCTCTCCGTCCAGGGTGAAGCGCAGGTAGTGAAAGTTCACCGCGGTGGTGAGCCTGGATAGTTCTCCAAACATCCGGGCGGCCGGAACGGGCTTGGCGCCGCCGCCGCCGCTGACCAGGTAAGTGACGCCGCCTTTGTCGTAGCGCTCGTAGTTGTGCACATGACTGCCGACCACGACGACCTGCGCGCGCAGAGCCCCGGCATTGCGCGACAGGTAGCGCGCGATCTCCTTCTCGTCGCGCATCACCGGGTAAAAGGGGCCATGGACCGGGGGGTAGTGCAGCACGATCAAGATGAATTTGACGTGCGGGTCGGCGGTGCTGATTTGCCGTTCAAGCCATTCCCGCTGTTCGCTCCCCGGTTTCAGTGGCGCATCGGAATCCAGAATCACTGCCAGCAAAGCGGAGCCGATGCTCACCGAGTACCAGCGGTACGGGCGCAAAGGCAAGGCGCCGAATGCTGTCCACCAGTTCTCGAGACAGGGAGCCGCGTCGCCGTTGCATCCATTGAACTCGTGATTCCCGAGCGCGGGAAACACCGGGATCTTCCGCCTGGCCCACTCTATCGTCTCGCTCTTGTACGTGTCATAGTCCTGTGGATTGCTGCCTTCGTAAACCAGGTCCCCGCCTATCAGGATCGCCGCCGGGTTTTCGCGCGCGATCCTGCCGACGAGCGCGCGCCGCGCGGGGGCGCTGCCGACGTCATCGCGCCTGCTGAAGCGCGTGTCGCCGTAGACGACGAAAACCAGCGCAGCTCCCGCCCCCGACGCCGGCACCTCGAATCGCGGCGGCTGATCGCCGCGTGCCGCGCCCAGAGTCAGCCACACGCACAGGAGCGTCAATGCCGTCCGGTGCATCGCCTGACCCTGGGGACCGTTGTGCCCACTCGCAACAATTATCGAGCCTTTCCCGGCAAGTCAACCGCAGGTACCTCATGCCACCCAGGATGATCGCCCTCCTTGCGCTGGCGCTCCTTACGCCCCTCGCCACCGCCGCGGATCCCCTCACGAACCCGCCCAGGGGACGCGCGCGCGCCCGCGACCTGGGTGTGCCCTTCGACGGCGCGCCAGGGCCGCTGAATGCGATCACCGACATCGAGGGCGTGCTGGTGGGCCACACGACCCTGATCTCGGGCAGCGGCAAGCTCATCGTCGGCAAGGGCCCGGTCCGCACCGGCGTCACGGCGGTGCTGCCCCGTGGACTGGCTTCCATGCAGCGCTTCTCATTCGCCGGCTGGTACTCGCAGAACGGCAACGGCGAGATGACCGGCACCACCTGGGTCGAGGAATCGGGCTTTCTCGAAGGCCCGGTGATGATCACCAACACCCACAGCGTCGGCGTGGTGCGGGATGCGGTCATCGCCTGGCGTGTGGCGCACGCGGCGGCGGACGCCACCGGCGCCTGGTGGTCGCTCCCGGTCGTGGCCGAGACCTGGGACGGCTGGCTCAACGACATCAACGGCTTTCACGTCAGGCCGGAGCACGCCTTTCACGCGCTCGACACGGCGCACTCGGGGCCGGTCGAGGAGGGGTCGGTCGGTGGCGGAACCGGCATGATCTGCAACGGTTTCAAGGGCGGGATCGGCACCTCCTCCCGCAGGCTCTCCGAAAAGGACGGTGGCTACCTCATCGGCGTGCTGGTGCAGTGCAATTACGGGAGGCGGCAGAACCTGCGCATCGCGGGCATCCCGGTCGGGCGGGAGATCGAGAGCGAGGATCCCTATGCCTGGGTACCGTCCGAGGCGGCCGAGCACGGATCGATCATCGTGGTCGTGGCCACCAACGCGCCGCTCCTGCCTCACCAGCTCAAGCGCATTGCGCGACGGGTATCGCTCGGCATCGGACGCACCGGCAGCATCGCCGGCAACGGATCGGGCGACATCTTCATCGCGTTCTCGACGGCGAATGCCGCCGCCAGCGACGTCGACCATGTGGTCGAGCTGAAGATGGTGCCAAACAACTCCATGGACCCGCTGTTTGCCGCGACCGTGCAGGCGACCGAGGAAGCCATCGTCAACGCCATGGTGGCCGCCCAGGACATGACGGGCGTCGACGGGCATCACGTGAACGCACTGCCGCACGAGAAGCTGCGCGCGGTTCTGGCCAGATACAACCGGCTCACGCACTGACGTGACCCTATCTGGCGGGTCGGCTGTGGTGCGCCAGCGCGGGAGCGGGCGAGATCGGCCGACAGCGCCACGACAGGCTCCGGATGAGCGTTTTTGTCGAGCCCTGCTAGAGAGTCGCGCGCGCGCTGCGCAGCCGGCCCAGCAGCAGGCCCAGCGTCGCGGCGAGCACTGATGCGACCAGCACCGCGAATTTGGCCGCGGCGAGCAGCCGCGGATCCTCGAAGGCGAGGTTCGCGATGAAGATCGACATCGTGAATCCGATTCCCCCGAGCAGGCCCACCAGCACCACGTGACGCCAGTGCACCCCCGCGGGAAGAACGCACAGCTTCAGGCGCACTGCGGCGATCGAGGCCAGCACGATTCCGATCGGCTTGCCGAGCACCAGCCCTGACACGATCCCTGCGCCCACCGCCAAAGGCGCCGCGCCGCTCAGGTCCAGACCCTGCAAGCTCACGCCCGCATTCGCCAGCGCGAACAGCGGCATGATGCCGAAGGCCACCCAGGGGTGCAGCCGCGCCTCCACACTCTCCACCGGCGGCGCGGCCGCGCGCCGCGCGCCGGCATCGCGCGGCAGCCGTCCGAATGCGCTCGTGGCGGGTGTCAGAAGGCCGAGCAGCACGCCGGCGAGCGCCGGATGCACGCCGGCGCGCAGCATTCCGAACCACACCACGGCTGCCGGCAGCACGTAGGCCGGCGCCGGTTGCACACCCAGCCACTGCAGCAGCAGCACCCCGAGCACGCCCGCCGCCGCGATCAAGAGCCCCCCGGCCGCGATGCCGCTCGAGTAGAAGAACGCGATCACCACGATGGCTGCGATGTCATCGATGATGGCGAGCGTCAGCAACAACAGGCGCAGCGCTGGCGGTATGCCCCTGCCGATGAGGGACAGGACCCCGACCGCGAAGGCGATGTCGGTCGCCGTGGGTATGGCCCAGCCGCGACGCGCGGCCGGGTCGGAGTTGATGAGGACGTAGAGCAGCGCCGGAACGAGTACGCCGCCGGTCGCGGCAACGATGGGAAGGGTGGCGACCCGCGGGTCCGACAGTGCGCCATCGTGCATTTCACGGCGGATCTCCAGGCCGACGACCAGGAAGAAGACGCTCATGAGCCCGTCGTTGACCCAGAAGCGCAGGTCGTGCGCCGGCAGGTATTGCGCGACACCGAGGCCGAGCTGCAGATGCCACAGCGCCTCATAGGCCCCCGCCCAGGGGCAATTCGCCCACGCGAGGGCGAGGGCGGCGGCGGCCAGCAGCGCCACGCCGCTCAGCGCCTCGACGCCGATGAAGCGCAGCGGCCAGAGCGCCGGGTGAGGGGGTGCCTGTGGGGACAATCCCAAGACTTTCAGTTACTTGGCGTGGGTGCAAAAAATCCCGTCGAGCGTGTCGATTCTCACCGGTCTCGCTCGTCGTACTCACACATACGAGCTCACCGGCCAATCTAACCGATGGAGGAGACAAACATGCGAGTCATGGTGATCGTGAAGGCGAACAAGGAGTCCGAATCCGGCGTGCTGCCCAGCCGCGAGATTCTCACCGAGATGGGCAAGTTCAACGAGGACCTGGTGAAGGCGGGCGTGATGCTCGCGGGCGAAGGGCTGCACTCGAGCGCCAAGGGCGTGCGGGTCAAGTTCGGCGGCGGCAAGAGCACCGTGACGGATGGCCCGTTCACCGAGACCAAGGAGCTGATCGCCGGTTTCTGGCTGTGGCAGGTGAAGTCCATCGAGGAGGCGGTCGAATGGATCCGGCGCTCCCCGTTCCAGAAGGGCAACGAGGAGATCGAGATCCGCCGGGTGTTCGAGGCCGAGGACTTCGGCGCGAACCTGACGCCGGAACTGCGGGCGCAGGAGGCGCAGCAGCGCGAGCGCATTGGCGCCAAACACTGACGCCGACCCGACACTCGCAGCGCACCCGACTATTCACACTCTCGGAGCGAACACCATGCAAACCAGCACCCATCTGCATTTCAACGGCAACTGCCGTGAGGCGTTCGACTTCTACGCCAGGACCTTCGGCGGCAAGATCGTGTTCTCGATGACCTACGGCGAATCGCCTGGCGCGGAGAAGACCTCGCCGGAATCGCGCAACAAGATCATCCACGCGCGGATCGATTTCGGAGGCCAGTTCCTCCTCGGCTGCGACACGCCGGCAGAGCGCTACCACACGCCCGAGGGCTTCAACGTGATGGCGGCGGTCGAGCAGCCGGCCGAGGCGGAGCGGATCTTCGCGACGCTGGCGGACGGCGGCCAGGTCACCATGCCGGTCCAGGAGACCTTCTGGGCCCATCGCTTCGGCATGGTCACCGACCGCTTCGGGACTCCCTGGATGGTCAACTGCGCGAAGCCCCTGGGCGCCGTGACCGCTGCGGCCCGCAAGAGCGCGTGAGGCTCTCGGCTTGCGCCGCGCGCGCGACGATGGTGTCATCCGTGGCCATGACGGCCACGGATACCCATCGCACCATCGACGCGCTCTGGAGGATCGAGTCCGCGCGCCTCATCGCCGCACTTGCGCGCTTGGTGCGCGACGTGGGCCTGGCGGAGGAGCTGGCGCAGGACGCGCTCGTCACGGCGCTCGAGCAGTGGCCGCGCTCTGGCGTCCCCGACAATCCCGGGGCCTGGCTGATGGCCACCGCCAAGCACCGTGCCATCGATCATCTGCGGCGCGAGCGCATGCTCACACGCAAGCATGAGGCGCTCGGTCACGAGCTCGAGATGGAACAGCAGTTGAACGGCGGCAAGCTCGAAGCGAGCGCGGACGACGAGATCGGCGATGATCTGCTGCGGCTCATGTTCATCGCCTGCCATCCGCTGCTGTCCACCGAGGCTCGCACCGCGCTCACGCTGCGCCTCCTGGCCGGACTGACCACCGGGGAGATCGCGCGCGCCTTCCTGGTCCCGGAAGCCACCATCGCGCAGCGCATCGTGCGGGCCAAGCGCACGCTCAGCGACGCGCACGTGCCCTTCGAGATCCCGCGGCGCGGCGAGCTCGCCGGGCGGCTGTCCTCGGTGCTCGAAGTCATCTACCTGGTGTTCAACGAGGGCTACTCGGCCACCGCGGGCGAGGACTGGATGCGCCCCGGACTGTGCGAGGAGGCGCTGCGCATCGGGCGCATCCTCGCCGAGCTCGCGCCGCGGGAGCCGGAGGTCCACGGCCTCGTGGCGCTGATGGAGATCCAGGCGTCACGCATCCGCGCGCGCATCGGCCCCAATGGCGAGCCGGTCCTGCTCATGGAGCAGAACCGCGCACTCTGGGACCGGCTGCTCATTCACCGCGGGTTGCTGGCGCTGGCGCGCGGCGAGACGCTCGGTGAGGCGCGCGGGCCGTACCTGCTGCAGGGGGCGATCGCCGCCTGTCATGCGCGCGCGGCGACCGCCGCGGACACGGACTGGGTGTACATCACCGCGCTCTACGATGAGCTGGCGCGCCTCACGCCCTCGCCGGTCGTGGAGTTGAACCGGGCGGTCGCCGTGGCCATGGCCTACGGGCCGGCGGCGGGACTGGAGCTCGCCGACCGGCTTGCGGCGCAAGGCTCGCTCGAGTCCTATCACCTGCTGCCGAGCGTGCGCGGGGATCTGCTCGCCAGGCTCGGCCGCTACGAGGAGGCGGGCGTCGAGTTCGAGCGCGCGGCGACGCTGACGCACAATGCGCGCGAGAGTCGCCTGCTGCTGGATCGCGCTGCCGCCTGCAGGCGCGGCGGAAGCTGAACCTTCATTGGAGAGATCATGCCGTACATGCTGTTGATCGTGGAACCGCAGGGGCAGCGGCGGCTGCGTTCGCCGGAGGAGGGCCGTGCGGTCTACGAGCAGATGCTCGCATACAGCGCGGGCCTGAAGGCGCGCGGTGTCCTGCTGGAGAGCAACTCGTTGCGTGCCGAGTCGGTGCGGCTCGACATGCGCGCCGGCAAGCGCAGCGTGACCGATGGTCCGTTCACCGAATCCAAGGAGCTGATCGGCGGGTTTTTCCTGCTCGACTGCGCGACCCGCGAGCAGGCGCTCACTTTCGCGGCGGAGTGCCCGGCCGCTCAATGGGCCACGATCGAGGTGCGCGAGCTCGGTCCTTGTTACGACTGACGCGCGGGCCTCGGTAGCTGGGCCGCCAACGCCTGACTGACATCGTCTGCTGAGCCTTCATAGCTGCGGCGCCCACGCCGTGCACCACCCGGCGGCCTTTACCTGCCTGCCGGGGAACAGCTGGCACGGCCCCTGCGCGGAACCCGCCGCGCCCTGGTACATGCCGCAGTTGGCGCAATTGCTGCCTGCCGTGGCACCACTCGCCTGCCGCGCGTCCTCCACGTATTTCACCGCCTGCGCTTCGGGCGCGCCGACCGCGAGCAGGGGCGCATCGGCTGCAAACGCCAGGCGCGCGCTGCCCGCCGCCACCGGAGCGAATCCTGCCGTGAACGCGAGCCTGAGCAGGCGTCGCCGGGACAGAGGGCAGTGTGGGTTCATGAAATCGGGCCGCCGGCACCCGCGATGAGGGTAGCAGACGGCAAGTCGGATCGGTTGACGCCCCGGTGAGGACCGCGACGCAGGATCAGCCCGAGGCCTGGGCGAAGGTCTCCATCAGCAGCCCGGTGCCGCCGCGCGAGACGTGCGCGACCACGGCCGTGCGCCGGTGCAGCTTGGTGATCGCGCCGAGATTGATGGCGAAGGACAGCACCACCTGCTGCCCCTTGCGCAGCCCGAGGTTCGTCGTCTCGATGAAAACGCCGGTGGCGCTCAGGTTGACCGCCTTGCAGAGCTTGCGGCGGCCGCCCGGAGCGGTGATGTAGACGATGGTGCGCGCCCGGTGTCTGGTGTGCAGTCTGCGTTCCACTGCTGATCTCAATGATTGTGTTGTTATAGTCCCGGCCCGCGCATTATGCCTTCCCCGGCGCGGTTTGCCGCAGCCAGTGAACTTATTTCGCGACGACCTTGGCCTTGACCGCGAGCATCACATAAGCCAGGGCAGCACCGACCGGGCGCCGCCGCCGCTCATCCGCCGCGCAGAAAGGCGCCGATCTCGCGCCCGAAGGTGTCGAGGTCCACCAGAAAGGCGTCGTGCCCCTCGATGCACGGGAGCGGGGCGAAGCGCGTGGCGACGCCCGCGGCCGCCAGCGCGCTGGCGACGGCCTGCTGCTCGGTCAGCGAGAACAGCAGGTCCGACTGCACCCCGATCACGAGCGCGGCGCTCAGGCCGGCGCGCCGGAACAGGCTCACCGGCTCGCCGTGCGCGCTGAGATCGAAGCGGTCCATGGAGCGTGAGATGTACAGGTAGCAGTTGGGGTCGAAGACGCTGACGAAGCGCTGCGCCAG
>Ga0209471_1000860_pt1 | contig 18957 bp, 25 predicted proteins | sample GraSoiAngelo_128_FD_185885 | JGI IMG/M metagenome (GOLD analysis project Ga0209471, IMG submission 185885) | Grasslands soil microbial communities from the Angelo Coastal Reserve, California, USA - 14_0927_12_20cm (SPAdes) (version 2) | ecosystem: Environmental > Terrestrial > Soil > Grasslands ...
CGTGCTCGCGGTCAACAAGTGGGATCTCGTCGCCCGCAGCCCCGAGACGACGGCGGCGGTCGAGAGCGAGATCGGGCGCGAGTTTCAGTTCGCGCCCTGGATGGACCACCGCCTCGTCTCGGCGAAGACGGGCCGCGGCGTCGAAGACACGCTGAGCGCCGCGGTGGCGATCGTCGACGAGCGCAAGAAACGGATTTCCACCGCGGACCTGCATCGCCTGCTGACGGAGGCCGTGGCTGCGCACCCGCCCCCGAGCGATCGGAATGGCAAGGAGATACGTTTTCATCACGTGACCCAGGCGAAGGGACCCGCGCCGACGTTCGTGTTCTTCGTCGACCGTCCGGCCGCGGTGCACTTCTCGTACACCCGTTATCTCGAGAACCGGATCCGGGAGCGGTATAGCTTCCACGGCACTCCGATAAAGATCGAGCTGCGCGGAGCACGGGAATGATCGAATCGCCGGCCTCCGCGTTGGCGCTCGTTCTCGTCGGGCTTGTCGGCTACCTCGTGGGGTCGATCTCGAGCGGGTACATCGTCGGACGCATCTATCGGAACGTGGACCTGCGCAACGTGGGCTCCGGCTCGACCGGCGCGACGAACACGTTCCGCACGCTGGGCACCGGCGCTGGGCTGCTCGTCGCGATCTTCGACATCCTCAAGGGATCTCTCGCGGTCGTCTTCGCGCAGCTCGTGTTCCCGGAAGGCAGCGCAGGGCGTCCTCTGGCCGAGGCGGTCGCCGCGGTGTTCGCGGTCACGGGTCACTGCTGGCCGGTCACGCTGCGCGGTCGGGGCGGCCGCGGCGTGGCCACCGGGTTCGGTGCGCTCCTGTTCGTAGCGACTCCCGCATGGGCGACCGCCGTCCTATTCTTCGCGATCGCCCTCGCCCTCACGCGCATGGTGTCTGTGAGCTCACTCGCGTCGGTGATCGGCGCCTTGGTCGGCTATCTCCTCTTCTGCGCCACCGGTTGGCTCCACTTCAACTGGTGGACGTTCCTCTTCATCGTGATCGCGGGCACCGTCGTCTTCGTGCGCCATAAGGCGAACATCGAGCGCATCGTTCGCGGGGTCGAGCCGCGCGTCGGCACCTCATGACGGTAACCGTGCTCCAGGCCGGGTCCTGGGGCACGACCCTCGCGACGATCCTCGCGCGCGACGGCGGGAAGGACGTGATCCTCTGGGCGCGAGACCCGGCGCAGGCGAGGGACATCTCGGCGCGCCGGGAGAACCGCAAGTACCTCGCCGGGATACGCGTACCGGACCGCGTCGAGGTGACCGCCGATCTCGAGCGCGCGCTCGCGTCGGACGACCTCATCGTCGCGGCGCCGAGCCGAGGGGTGCGCGAGCTGCGCGATCGCGTCGCGCCGCTGCTGCGACCGAGCCACCGCGTGCTCTCCGCGACGAAGGGACTCGCCGAAGACGGCCGGCGCATGAGCCAGATCTGGACGGAAGCGCTCGCGCCGGATCGGGTCGCGGTGCTCTCGGGTCCAAACATCAGCCGCGAGATCGCGGCCGGGCTGCCCGCTCCGACAGTCATCGCGTCGGCAGATCCGGCGACCGCCCGGCATTTTCAGGCGCTCGTCGGCACGCCGATGTTCCGCGTGTATACGAACGCCGATGTCGTCGGGGTCGAGCTCTGCGGCGCGCTCAAGAACATCATCGCTCTGGGTGCGGGCGCGGTCGACGGTATGGGCTACGGCGAGAACGCCAAGGCCGGGTTCGTGACGCGCGGCCTCGCCGAGATCGCGCGGTACGGGTTCGCCGAGGGGGCGAATCCGCTCACCGTGGCCGGACTGGCCGGCTTCGGCGACCTCATCGCGACCTGCACGAGCAAGTTCTCACGTAACCGGACCGCCGGCGAGATGCTCGCCAAAGGCGTTCCCGTGAGCGAGATCGCCCAGCGGCTCGGGGGCCAGGTCGCGGAGGGGATGTCCACGGCCGAGGCGGCCTACCGCGCGGCCCGGAAGCGCAGCGTGGTCATGCCGATCACGGAGCAGACGCATCTCGTGCTCAGCGAAGGCAAGCCCATCCGCGATGCGATGCGCGATCTCATGGACCGGGAGCAGGGCGAGGAGGTCGCCGGCCCGCTCGCCGAGATCTCCCACCTACTTGCTACCTTTGCGGCCGCGCAGCGCGAGGGGGAGACCACCGGCTCTAGGCGAACATAGAACTGTGAGGCTCCGTCCGCTCGCCCTCGTCGCCGCTTTGGTCGTCGCGTGCCAGGCGGCGTCACCCTCACCGTCTGTCACCCCATCGGGATCGCCCGGCGGAGCTCGCACGCTCGCGGTGGTGGTGACCGAGGCGGCGGGTGCGCCGGTCGTCGGTGCCGACGTGTGCGCGTTCACGGTCGCGGGAACGCAGGAGCGCTGCGGCGAGACAAGCGCGGCGGGGACCGCGCGGCTCGGGCTTCGTCCCGGCGCCTACCAGCTGATCGTGACGGCGCGGCCCCCCACGCGTCTTGCGCCCGGCAGAACGTGGGCGGACGTGCTCGACGCGGACGCCACGAGCGTCGTCCACCTCGACGCCCATTCGACGATCAAGGGAGTCGTGAGGGACGAGGCCGGCGCCGCGGTCGTGGGCGCCGAGGTGTGCGCGCACCCACCGTCGGCGTCGGCGCCGCCGACCTGTGCGCGAAGTGCAGCCGAGGGGAAGTTCTCGATCGACGTGCGCTCGGATGTCTACAAGCTCGACGTCAGCGGGCCTCCCGGCGGAAAGCTGATCCCGCAGTGGGCCACCGGACGGCTCTCGAGCAGCGATGCAGACCTCGTCGACGTCCGCTCAGCAGACAAGGATGGCATCGCCGTCACGATGGTGAAGGGCGTCCTCCTGACGGGCGTGGTCCGCGGACCGGCCGGTGCGCTCGAAGACGCGCAGATCTGCGTGCGAACCCTCGCCGCGCCTCTGCCCTGGGACTGCGAACGCTCGAAGAAGAACGGTTCGTACCTCGTGCTCGTCGAGCCCGGCCGCTACTTCATGTGGACCGTCCCACCCGACAACACGCGCCTGTTGGCGCAGTGGTACCCGGGCGTGCTCGAGGGCGTGAACACGACGGACATCAACCTGGACGGCGATCGGCGGATCGACGTCGAGCTCGATCCGGGTCCGCAGCTGCACGGCAAGGTCACCACGACGGACGGGACGCCGATCGCCGGGGCTTTCGTCTGCGTCGACACGCCGTTCCCCACCGGCCGCATCTGCCGACCGACATCGGGCGATGGCTCATATCAGGTGACGACGCGGCCGCAGACATACACGGTGCAGGTGCTCGCTCCGGGGAACACCGATCTCATCAGCGAGTACTGGCTTGGTAAACGTACGTGGGTGGACGCGAACGAGGTCAGCCTGGGCAACGCCGACCGCACGCTCGACCTCACCATGCGAAAAGGTGTTCGCGTGACGGGCGTCATCCGCGACACGCGCGGCGTGCCCCTCGAAGGTGCGACGCTCAACTTTAACGACGACCTCGGACCGCTCGCGGCGACCGATACGGACATCAGTGGGACCTATAGCTTGGTCGTGCCGCCGGGCACTTACCAAGTCGAAGTGTTCGCGCCCCGCCGTGGCGAGAGCGGAGCCCTGTTGTCGCAGCCGGCGCGCGAGGTCGTCGTCAAGGATTTCCTCCGGTACGACGTGGTCCTCGAGGATGCCAATCCCTGAGTCGTGCTAAAACGGAGCCGAGCACTCAACAAATTTGGGGGACGATCATGTTCTGGACAAATCTGCTGAAGCCGAGGATCACTGCCTCCGCGCACTGCGATCTGCCGTGCGGCGTGTATGACCCCGAGCAGGCCCGCATCGAGGCGGAGTCCTGCTACAAGATCATCGAGAAGTACAACGCTTCGAACGACGAGCAGTTCAAGACCCGCGCAATCGTCATCAAGGAAGAGCGTGCCGAGCTCGCCAAGCACCACATCGACGTCCTGTGGAGCGACTATTTCAAGCCCGAACACGTCCAGAAGTACCCCGAGATCACCGAGCTCTGCTGGAAGGCGGCGAAGCAGTGTTCGAAGGTCAAAGGCTCGCTGGACCTCGGCGATGCCCGGACGCTGCTCGACATGATCGACAAGATCGCCGACGTCTGGACGAAGGCGGGCGGACCGCAGGCGACCCGCGTTCAGAAGGCGGCCGCAGCCCGAGCCTGATTACCGTGCTTCATCGCGTCGCCGTGACGGGCCGGAGCATGGAGCCCGCGCTCTCGGCGGGCGACTGGATCGTCGTGTCCGAGCTCTCGCGTCCCCCACGGGTGGGGGAGATCGTGCTCGTACGGGACCCGCGCGACCCTGAAAATCTGATGCTGAAACGGGTCACCGCGGTCTACGACGGGCGTTGCACCGTCCTCGGCGATCGCCCCGAAGAGAGCACCGACAGCAGGACGTTCGGCCCGGTCCCGGTGCAGAACGTGGTCGCCCGCGCGCTTTTCCGATACGCGCCTATCGGCCGGATCGGCTGGCTTTGGTGAGACTCGTTTGTAAGATGACCGTGTGGCAATCGTCGTTTGTGCGCGGTGCGGCCAGGAGCGCGAGGGTGCCGGCAAGGTAGGGCTTCCCGGCTCGCTCGGCGCGGACATCGAGGCGCGGATCTGCGCGGAGTGCTGGCAGGAATGGCTCAGTACGCAAATCCGGGTCATCAATCACTATGGCCTGCGGCCCGCTCAAAAAGAGGATCGCGACAAGCTCTACGAGCTCACGCGTGATTTTCTGCAGCTCGGCGTTCCCGCATCGGAGGTTTGATGGAGACCACGATCACGACGACGTCGCCCGGCGATTCGACAAGCTCGAGCGGCGTGTACGTGTACTGCATCATCGAATGCAGCGAGCCCCGGAGCTTCGGCAAGATTGGCATCGGCGGCCGAGGCGATGACGTCTACACGGTCCATTACCGAGACCTGGCGGCCGTCGTGAGCCGCGCGGCGCTTCAGGTCTACGATCCGACCCGCGAGAACGCGCTCACGCACGAGCACGTGAACGAGGTCGTGATGATCGACAACGGCTTCACGCCGGTGCCGATGAGCTTCGGCACGCTCTTCAAGACCGAAGAGGACACCGTCGAGTTCCTCAAGGACACCTACGACGCGCTCCGTGACGTCCTGCAGAAGATGAAGGACAAGCTCGAGTTCGGGTTGAAGGTGAACTGGGATCGCGAGTCCGTTCTCACGGAGATCGAGCAAGAGAACGAGGAGCTGCGGCGGCTCAAGGCCGAGATCGAATCGAATCGGCAGACCTCGACGTACTTCGCGCGCATGCAGCTCGGCCGCCTCGTCGAGCAGGCTCTCGCGGACAAAGCCGATGCGTATGTGCGCGAGATCTACGACGAGCTCCAGGAGGCCGCCATCGCCTCGCGGTCGAACAAGGTGATCGGCGACAAGATGATCATGAATGCCGCCTTTCTGGTCGCGCGGAACAAGCAGGAGCAGTTCGACCAGAAAGTGCACGAGATCGGCAAGCGGTACGAGGGGAAGCTGAACTTCAAGTACACCGGCCCGTGGCCGCCCTACAACTTCGTGACGATCCGTCTTCAGCTCGAGCGCTCGGCCAGCGTGTAGGCCCGATGATCCTGTTCAAGCTCCTCGCGCTCCCGATCACCGCTCCGGCGGCGGGCATCAAATACTGCATCGACAAGGTCGTCGAGTTCGCCGAGCACGAGATGACCGACGACGAGCCGGTGCGCGAGCAGCTTCTCGAGCTCCAGCTCGACCTCGAAGAGGGTCGCGTCACCGAGGACGAATACACCGAGCGCGAGACCGTGCTCCTTGCGCGTCTGCGCGAGGTCCGCGAGTACCGCAAGCAGCTCGCGCGAGAGGCGGCGGAGGCGTCGGCCGCGGCGCAGGGAGAAGAGCGAACAGTCGTCATCGAGGTGCCCGAGGAGCTCGAGTGACCGGCGAGCTCCGCTATCTCTATGCGGTCGCGCGAGCGAATGCGGCGGACGCAGTTTCCCGGGCGCACCTCCGTGGAATCGAGGGCGGCCCGGTCGAAGCGATCGTCGAAGGTGGCCTGCTCGGCGTCACGAACGTCGTGCCCGCTTCCGAGTACGAGGAGCAGCCTTTGAACGAGCGGCTCCAGGATCTGGACTGGCTCGCCCCGCGCGCGGCCGCGCATCAGGAAGTGAATGCCAAGCTGTTGGACCTCGCCGGCGCGGTCATTCCGCTCGCCTTCGGTGCGATCTATCGAGGCACCGACGGCGTCCGGGACCTCCTGCGCGTGCGTGCCGAGGATTTCGCCGATAGGCTCCGCGCCGTCGACGGGCGTGCCGAATGGATCGTCTCGATCGAACGCGAACCATCCACCGCCGTCGCGGGCGACATCGTCCGCGGCCTGGATGCCGATATTGCCGCGGCGCCTCCCGGCCGCGCGTTCCTCCTCGGCAAGCGCCGCGAGGAGGCACTTCGCGATGAGCGGCGCATCCGTGATGCCGCGGTGGCGGAGGAAGCGCGGGCGACGATCGAGGCGATCGCCGAACGCGTGTACCGCGAACCGCTCATCGACGATCCGACGGCCGTCGCGGTCGCGCGCTTCAGCGCTCTCGCGAAGCGCGATCGAGAGATCGAGCTCGGTGATGTCGTCCAGCGGCTCGGTGCGAGCGGAGCGACGGCGGGCTATCGCGTGCGACTCTCGGGTCCGTGGCCGGCATATCGCTTTGGTGGACTTCCGAGCGAGCGCGTCGCATCCGCATGAATGAGCTGACCGCAGAAGATGCATCGCTGCTCGAGCTCGTCGACCGTCTCCTGAACAAAGGCGTCGTTCTCACCGGAGAGGCGACGATCTCCGTCGCCGGCATCGACCTCATCTACCTGGGACTGAACGTCGTGCTGACCGCCGTCGAGACCCTCAACAAGTCTCAGGAGCGCCGGGCCTCATGACGCTCCTCGCACACGCCATCGCCGCGGCGCCTCCGGCCGTGCTCTCGCCGGAAGGTCTCCGCGGCCGACCGCTCGCCTGGTCGGAAGCGTCAGCGGGCCTGGGTCTTTGGAGCACTGAGTGGGCGCCGGACATGAAGCTCGAGCGACCCGACGCGCTCGAGCATCACCGCCTGGTCGAGCGGATCTGCGCGGCCCAGCCGTGCCTACCCGTTCGCTTCGGAACTGCCTTCGCGAGCGTGGACGCGGCACGCGCGTCACTCGACAAACGTTCCGAGGTCCTACACGCGGCCCTGGCGCGAGTCAGCGGCAAGAGCGAGGTCGCACTCACGCTCCTCTGGCGCCGGCGACCAGCCCCCGTGGAGCCGGTCGCGGGTCCGGGCCCGGGACGGCGCTACCTGGAGATGCGCAGGGCAGAGGAGAGCGAGCGTGAAAGCCAGCAGGCACGCGCCGCTTCGCTCGTCGAACGGATCCTCGCCGAGCTTGCGGTCGAGCGACCCCTTGTCTGGCATGAGACGTGCACCAGCCCGAGCGTGGCTGTGTCCTTGGCTGTCCTGGTGCCGACGGAGGAGGCGCTCCAGCGGAAGGCGGATCTCGCCAGGATCGTCGCCGGATTCGACGACGTCACCCCCGTACTGAACGGCCCCTGGCCGCCGTATACCTTCGCGAGGACCGAATGAGCATCGACGCCGAGCTCGACGATCTGCGCCGCGAGGTGGAGCGGCTTCGTGGCATCCTCCCCGAGCGAGTGGACGTGGATCCCGACGGCGTGGAGCACGGGCTCGCCAAGCTCGTCCTCACGCTCGTCGAGTTCCTGCGACAGTTGCTCGAGCGACAGGCAGTGCGGCGGATGGAAGGAGGCACATTGAGCGACGAAGAGGTGGAGCGCATGGGTCTCGCGCTCATGCGGCTCGAACAGAAGGTGCACGAGATGGCGCGCACGTTCGGGATCGACCCATCGGAGTTGAACCTCGAGCTTGGGCCGCTGGGGAGGCTCGTATGAGCATGCAGGCGAGGGGAGTCGCTGTCCCGCGCGAGACGACGACGCTGGCGGATCTTCTCGATCGCGTTCTTGACAAGGGCCTCGTCGTCGCCGGCGACATCTCGGTCTCCCTCGCGAACGTCGAGCTTCTGACCATCCGGATCCGGTTGCTGGTCTGCTCGATCGACAAGGCGGAGCAGATCGGTTTGAACTGGTGGAAGTACGACCGCTCACTCACCGGACGCGACGGGGACGACCAGACGGCGATCGGCCGCTTGGAAAAGCGCATCACGGAGCTCGAGCGCGAGCTCGAGCGAGCACGGAAGCCAGGGAGGTAGGTCATGCCAGTCGAACGTGCACCAGGCGGCACAAGCCTCATCGACGTCCTCGACCGGATCCTCGATAAGGGCATCATCATCGATGCGTGGGTCCGGATCTCACTCGTGGGTATCGACCTCGTCACCGTCGAGGCGCGGGTCGTCGTGGCCTCGATCGACACGTACCTCCGCTACGCGGATGCCCTCGGCCTCATGCCCGCGCAACGCGCTGGGAGCCTCGGCGCGGGCGGCGGGTCGGTCGAGTCCTCGGCCGCCCGTTCGCGTTCGTCGGAGCGTGCTTAACGGACCGATTGGCTCTTCATGGCTGATGTCCTCGAGCGCGCGCGTCGCTCGGCGCCGGTGCGTGACGCGCGCGAGGCGCTGGAGCCGCTGCTGGACGAGCTCATGCGGAGTCTCGGGTTCGAGCGCGCCGCGGTCCTGCTCTACGACGACGACCGTGCGGCTCTCGCTGGAGGGTTCGGGGTTGGCGTCCCGGATGCGATCGTTCGCGAGCTGGTGATCCCGTTCGCGCTTCCGGACGATCCGATCGTCGCCGTGCTGCGCGGCGGTTTGGCGGCGCGGATCCGCGATGCGACCACCGACGAACGTATCTCACCCGCCACCCGGGAGATCCTCGCGAGAGCCAGCCTTGGTCCGGTCGTCGCCGCGCCCCTCCGGAGCACAACGGACCTCAGGGCGACCGGGCAGGACGGCAAGAGCGGCGCGGCAACGCCGGGCTGGGAACATCACGGCCAGTGGGCCGGAGTCGTACTCCTCTCGCGGGCGGCAGGGGTGACCCAGAGCGACGTGGACGCCCTCGTCCCCTTCGCTCGGCAGGCGGAGGAAGCGCTCAGCTTGCAGCGCGATGTCGAGGTGCTGCGCGAGACGAGCGAAGCGCACGCGATTGAGAAGGAATGGCTCTGGTGGATGGTGAACGGTGTCGGTGACGCCGTCCTCGTCACCGACTCGAACAACGACATGGTCCTGCAGAATCGCCGCGCCGAGCTCCTCTTCCGCGCGAGCGACGAGGACAGCGCCGGTAAGCGCCGTGCGGTATGGATGAACAACTTCCTGTTCACGGCCGCGCTTTCGACCTGGAACCTCGAACGCGCCGGCGCGACCACGAGCCGCGAAGTCACCCTCGTCGATCCGATAGAAGGCGACGAGCTCATCTACGAGGTCATCACCACTCCCGCGACGAACTTCAGGGTGGGCATGCGCGGCACGGTCTCGGTGCTCAAGAACGTGACCGACATACGGCACATCGGCGAAGAGCTGGCGCGCGGCCGCCAGCGGCTGCAGAGCGCGGAGGAAGAGATTCGGATCGAGCGCGACCGGCTTGACCTCGTGCTGCGGAATGTGCCGAACCCCATCATCGTGGTCGACAACGACAATCACATCATGTCGATGAACCCGGCCGCCGAGCGGCTCTTCAAGCCCGCATCGGCCACGGCACGCGCCTCGCATACCGCGCTCGCGAACGATGCGCGATTCACCTCGTTCCTTGCGGGTCTTCGCCTCGATCCGGCCATGTCGAAGCGCGGAGAGATCGCCCTGGCCGATCCGCGGAGCGACGACCGTCTCGAGATGGAAGTGAGCGCAACGGAGATCCGCGACGCACGCGGTGCGGTCATGGCCATCGTCTCGGTCATGCAGGACATTGGCCGCCTCCGCGAGCTCGAGCGACGGCGCCTCGAGCAGGTCCTCTTCGACTCGGAGAAGCTCGCGGCGACCGGACGTCTGGCGGCGTCGATCGCGCACGAGATCAACAACCCGCTCGAAGCCGTGCAGAACGCGCTCTACCTCCTGCAGAAGGAGCTCGGCGCGGAGGCGAACAATCGGCAGTATCTCGACATCGCGTCTCGCGAGACGCAGCGGATGTCGCGGATCCTGCGCCAGATGCTCGGCTTCTATCGCCAGCAGGAGGCCATGGCCGAGACCGATCTCAACGCACTCGTAGAGGAGGCCGGCGGTCTCGTCGCGAAGCGGCTCCGCGAGCGCGGGGTCCAGATTGCGAATCAGCTCGATCCGGTGCTGCCGCGGATCCGCGCGTCGGCGGATCAGCTGAAGCAGGTGCTCCTCAACCTCCTGCTCAACGCGGCGGATTCGATGCCAAAGGGCGGGACGATCACGGTCGCGACGCAGGCCGGCGCAGGCGCCGAGACCGAGGTCTTCGGACGCGATGCCGTGCAGATCCAGGTGCGGGACACCGGCGCGGGGATCCCAGACGAGCTCATCGCCCAGATCTTCGAGCCGTTCTTCTCCACCAAGCCAGGGAAGGGGACCGGGCTCGGGCTCTGGGTATCGCAGGGCATCGTGCAGAGCCACGGCGGGACGATGCGCGTGCGCAGCCGCGTGGGACGCGGGACGACGTTCATGATCACGTTGCCGGTCCAGGGACCGCAGAGCGATGTCCGAGCAGTCTAAGGTCCTCGTCGTCGACGACGAAGAGAGCGTCGTCATCACGATCAAGGCGATCCTTCAGCATGACGGCTACGACGTGGCCACGACGACGAGTGGAGTTCAGGCGCGCGCGATGGTGCGCGAGGTGGAGTACGACCTCGTGCTCACCGACCTGCGCCTCGAGGATGGGGACGGCCTCGACGTTCTCAAGGCGGTGCGCGAGAACCACCCGGAGACGATCACGATCATGCTCACCGGATACGCGTCGCTCGAATCGGCGATCCAGGCGCTCCGCGCGGGTGCGTACGACTACCTCGTCAAGCCCAGCGAAGTCGAAGAGCTCCGAAGCACGGTGGCGCGCGGGATCGAGCGCCGGCGCCTCGGGCAGGAGCTGCGCAAGCGCGTCGCCGAGCTGGAGCGGGCGAACCGCGAGATCGCGGATCTCAACTCGTCGCTGCAGCGGCGCATCGACGACGCGACAGCCGAGCTCAAGGAGCGTTACGAGCAGCTGAAAGAGCTCGACCGCATGAAGTCGCAGTTCCTCTCGATCGCGTCACACGAGCTCAAGACGCCGATCACCGCGATGTCCGGATTCCTTCAGGTCGCACTCCGCAGAGTCCGCCGTCTCAGCGAGGGACCCGATGCCGGGGCGGCCGCCGAGGGATTGCGCGGGATCACCGAACAGCTCGAGGTCGTCTATCGGCAGACCACCAAGCTTGCGCGCCTCGTCGACGAGCTGCTCGACGTGTCGCGCATCCAGACCGGCCGCATCGAGTTTCGTTACGGCGATGTCGACATAGCCGAGCTGGCGGACGAGGTCGCGACGCGGATGCAGCTCACGACCACGACGCACAGGATCTCCGTTACTCGCGATTCCGAGAGCGTCGTCACCGCTGACCGCGATCACCTCGAACAGGTGCTCAACAACCTCCTGACGAACGCGATCAAGTACTCGCCGAGCGGCGGCGCGATAACGATCGACGTGCGTCCCGAGCCGGACGGCGGGGTGCTCGTCTCGGTGACGGACGAGGGGATCGGCATCCCCGAGCAGGAGCTCGAAGCGATCTTCGGTCTCTTCTATCGATCGCCGGACCGCGCCGCGCGCGACGCCGCAGGGATGGGTCTCGGTCTCTACATCAGCAAGGAGATCGTCGTGAGGCACGGCGGCCGCATCTGGGCGGAGCGCGGCGCGGCGAAGGGCAGCCGGCTGAATGTGAGCATCCCACGCGTGCCGGTCGGCGCGACGAAGCCCGATGTCGCGCAACCGAGCGGAGCGCGCCGCTAGACTTCATATCGCGATCCGGGGTGTAGGTCAGCTCGGCAGACCGCCTGGATGGGGTCCAGGAAGTCGGCAGTTCGAATCTGCCCACCCCGACATGTCTGGATCGCTTGCGCTCTGAGGTAGCGCAACCCTTTACGGGTTCGAACACATGCTCTAACATGACCCGGTGGAGGGTGAAGAAACGTGGCGCAGTTTCACTCTTCGACTAGTTTGGGCCGCTGGCCTGTTCGATGGGGAGGGTTGCACCAGCGCACGAGACGACCAGCGAAGATCTCATTCCATTCGCGTCCAGGCGTCAGTCGGCCAGTCGTCTCATAGTGCCGACCTGGTTCCTTCGGTACTCGTCCGCTTCCACCGCGCGGTGGGCGGCCTCGGATTCCTGAGCGCGCCGTACTTGGACGAACGAAGCGGAACCTTCGCCTATCAGTGGCGAGCAGGGAGCTTCGAAGAGACGCAGGCGGTGGTCGCGTTGCTATGGGCGAATCTCGGAACGGTCAAGCGTGCCCAGGCCGCCGAGGCATTGGTGCGATTTCGGGGGCAGTACGGGACGATCCGCTCTCGACATCGAACTCCCATCAGAGCGCGACGGCTCAGCCTGTCGCTGCCGGGTCCTGCGGCCTCCACCAAGGAGCAGCGCTTGGCGTGGGCCGCGGGTCTTTTCGACGGCGAAGGCTCGACCGAGCTGCACACTCGTCGGACTCTTGCGCGGACTTGGTTCTCGCTGCGGTCGAGGGTGTCCCAGTGCGATGCGCAGGGTGTCCCGGAGGTCTTGCAGCGATTCCAGTCCGTTGTTGGCTGTGGTCGGATCGATGGTCCCACGTCGGGCGAGGGATATGAGAACGCGTACAAGTGGGATGCAGGCGCTGACGACACTCTTCGAGTCCTGCCGATGATCTGGCCGTGGCTCGGGATTGTGAAGCGCGTGCAGGCAATCGACGCGATCAATAGCGTCGACGCATTGCCGGTCCTTCGGCGGCATCCTTGGCGTGATGAGGCGCGCCGTTTCACCCAGCTCTACACCGAGACGTCGAGCAGTTCCTTCCAGACCTAGCGGCGACGCGGATGAGCTCGGGCTCGCAGATCTTCACGCGCGCATCCGAGCCTGCACGAGATGCGTTGCAGCGGGTTATCTCGAGCGTGCCCGTCCCGTCGTCGCTGGATCCATTCGCGACCGCATCGCGATAGTCGGGCAGGCGCCCGGCGCGGTCGAGTTGACCACAGGGCAGCCGTTCAGCGGACGTTCGGGCGCAGAGCTTCGACGCTGGCTCGCGGAGGCCGGGATCGACGAGGAGCACTTGCCCTACCGCACCGCCATCACGAAATGCTTTCCCGGAAAGTCTCCGACCGGAAGCGGCGATCGTCGCCCATCGCCGGCTGAGATCGCGCTCTGCGGGCCGTGGCTCGATGAGGAGCTCGCGCTTCTCCGACCGCGGGTGATCCTTCTTCTGGGCAGCCTCGCCATCGACCGCTTCTGGGGCAAAGTCCCCCTCGAGTCCGCGGTCGGCCACTCGCGTACGAGAGACGGCGTCACGTACATCCCACTGCCGCATCCATCGGGCGCGTCGCGATGGTTGAACGATCCGGCGCATCGCGCGCTTCTCGTGAAGGGTCTCGCCCAGGTGCGTCGCGCGGCCCGCGCTCTTGACAGGCAAGCCAGTGGATTGACAATGCGATCACCGCGCGGAGAAAAGCGCGGCGCTTCCTTTCAGAGTCGCGCGTCCACAGTTCGCTGACGGGAGGAGGTGATAACCAAGATGCCGAAGAAGAAGAAGGCCGCGAAGAAGAAGCACTAAGCCACGTGGTGTACGTGGAGCGCCGCGGGCGGGCGGCGCTGCCACACCGTTGTCCTTTTCCGTTACAAACATCCCCTGTTACCCCGCTGACATAACGGTCCGAGCGCGTTACCCGTTCACTAAATGCGATGAGGTGGGATTTCGCGCGCGCTGCGCTTGTCAGCGCTTTTGTCAGCCTTCCGATCAGCCTGGCTTTGGTGGCCATGCCGCTGTCGACCTCGGTCGCTGCGTCGGCCACTGACATGCTGCTGCTCACCAACCAGTTCCGTTACGCGATCGGTTCGCCGACCGTTCCGACCGATCCGCGACTCCAGCAGGCCGCGCAAAACCACGCGAACTACAACAGCGCCAACGGGATCCTCGGTCACTTCGAGACCGCCGGGAATCCCTACTACACCGGCTACTCGGCCCGTGATCGGTTGATCGCGCAGGGCTGGACCACGTCGTTCGTGAGCGAGGTCGCGACGGGCGGCTCCGAGCTTGGTGGCGTTAGCCAGTTGTGGGACGCGCCCTATCACCGACTTGGCCTGATGCATCCGAACGCGACGACGATTGGCTGGGGGCACTCAGAGCTGAACGGTCGTCAGAACAATGTCGGAGACATCGTCTACAACTTCGGGATCCGTCCGGTCGAGTTCGTCCGCTCGCCCGCGAACATGCAGACGAACATTCCGACCTCGTGGAGCGGGCACGAGTCGCCGAGCCCGGTCCCGGCGGGCACGTCCGGGCCGTACGGCTATCCGATCATGGTCGTCTACTCGGCGGGTCAGAACGTTCAGTTCCGCGCGGCGGAGCTCTACGGGCCGAACGGCATTCGTCTTCCGTTCTTCGTGGCGCCGCAGCAGTTCGAGTACGACTACCAGGTCATCATCCCGCAGCGGCCGCTCGCGACGAACACGACGTACCACGTGCGCTTCGACATCACGGTCGCGGGCACATGGCTGACGAACGAGTGGAACTTCAGCACCGGCTCGACGATCAGCGGGGGCGGTCCCACCTCGACAGTGCCTTCCGACAACGGTCTGCACTCAGCGTGGGCGTCGCAGACACAGGTGCCGCCGCTGCAGCCCGCGTCGACGACTCAGGTGACGCTGCTCTTCCGCAACACCGGCACGAAGACCTGGACAAGGGGCCTCGCCGGTAGCCAGGTCACGCTCGGCGTGAACGGCGACAGCGGTGCGTTCAGCGCGCTTGGTATGAACGTCGGGTGGCCGTCGGCAAACCGCGTCGCTCTGCAGAACGAGGCGTCGGTCGGTCCCGGCGCGATCGCGTCGTTCACCTTCGCCGTGAAGGCGCCCTTTAGCGCGGGCACGGTCCGCATCCCGCTCCGTCCGGTGATCGACGGCGTCGCCTGGCTCGAGGACCAGGGGGTCTTCGTGCCGGTGACTACCGTCGTCGACTACCACAGCCGCTGGGTTTCGCAGTCGCCGTACCCCACGCTGCGCGCCGGCCAGATCAGCGGTCCTCTTTCGATCAGCTTCCGCAACGCCGGCAGCCAGTCGTGGATCCGCGGCACGCTCGGTCAGGAGGCTCGGCTTGCCGTGAACCAGGACAACGCGCAATGGGCCGCGCTTGGAGTCAACTGGATGTCGGCCAACCGCGTCGCCGCGCAGACCGAGGCGACGGTCGTTCCGGGCGGGACGGCAACATTCACGTTCCAGGTGCGGGCACCGACGACGCCTGGCCTCTACGCGATCCATCTGCGGCCGGTCATCGACGCCGTCACATGGATGGAAGACGAAGGCGTCTTCCTCTACATCACCGTCACGAACTAGCCGCAGCGACATCGCGGCGCGCGGCGTCTACGCCCTGAACACGACCTCGAACTCTTCCTTGCACCGCGGGCAGCGCACGGTCGCCGCGTAGGGCGGGTTCGGTGGGATGTCGAGGTGCTCGCGCGTCACGAAACGCGGCCCGACGTTCTCATCGCAGAACGGGCAGGTCACCTCGTAATGGTTAAAGGCGCGACGATCGACCGAGATTCGGCGCCGCTCGTCGATCTTCTGCATGAGGCTAGTCTAGGTGCGTGCCACCTCAACCCGCGAAGGGCCGAACGAAGGTCGCGAGCGAGACGAAGACGCTCAAAGTCGGAGACGCTGCGCCGGACTTCGCGCTGCGTTCCCACGATGGCCGCGAGATCAAGCTCTCGGACTTTCGCGGCAAGCGCGTGGTTCTCGCGTTCTTCGCGTTCGCCTTCTCCAATACCTGAAACAGCGAGGCGCCCGCGCTGAACGCGCTCCAGCAGCGCTTCGCCGGGGGCAAGGCCCAGGTCGTGGGCATCTCGTGCGACTCGGTCTACACACTGAAGGCCTGGGCCGATTCGCTTGGCGGCGTCGAATACCCGCTGTGCTCCGACTATTGGCCGCACGGCAAGGTCTCGCAGGCATACGGGGTCTTCAACGAGGATGTCGGGCGGCCCGAGCGCGCGATCATCGTCGTCGACGCGGAGGGGATCTGCCGCTACATCGACGTGCACACGCTCCGCGAGGTGCCTGACGAAGAGGAGATCGCCGAGGAGCTGAAAAAGCTCGACTAGCGCGTTGGAATCAGGTAGGCCTTGCCCTCGTCGGCGATGACGAAGCTGATCTCGTCACCCCCGCTGACGTTCGGAAGGGTGTCGCCCGACACGAGAACCTGTATACCGCAGTCGACCGCGACGATCTCACCCACGCTGACGACCGTGCCTTCGACCTTGGCGCCCGGCGCCACGAGGTTTCCTGAGACACCTCGGCCCTTCGCCTTCGCGACGTCGCGCGCGCGGTACTCGATCGCGATCGTGACGCGATCGCCGAGCGTGAGCCGTGATTTGCGGACCGCGCCTGTCGCGTCGCGTCCGCGCAGGTCCACCTGCTGCGCACCTTCGCCCACGCGCATCGTGAGAAGCACATCGCCGTGCGTGCCGTCGAGCGCGACCACGATCCCGCGCGACGCGCGCTGACGCCATTTCTCGATGAACGCGAGCTGATCGAAGTCGAGCATGAGCGCCGATACGATACTTGCGTGCCCCTGCGCGCCGTCTTCCTGGACATCGGCGACACCCTGGTCGAGGGATGGTCGCCGCGTGAGCGTCTCAACGAGCTGATGCGCGAGGCGCTCGTTCGCGAGTTCGGCGAGCGCGAGTGGTACGACGCCTTTGTGAGCGCGGAGTTCGGCCCGGCCGCGGGTGCGGAGACCCACCGGCAGGAGACAAATCGGTGGCTCGAGGAGTGGTTCACAAATAGCGGGTATGGCCTCGACGACGTCGCCGTCGATCGGTTGCGGTCGACCGGCAGCGTGCCGCTCGATCTGGTGGCGCAGCTCGTGCCGGGCGCTGCCGATGCGCTGCGCTGGTCCAAGAACAACGGGCTGACCATCGGGCTTGTGACGAACACGCTGTGGCGGGGCGACGACGAAGTCTGGGAGGATTTGCGGCGGTTCGGATTGCACGAGTTGGTCGATCATGTGGTCAGTTCGCACAGCGTCGGGTGGCAGAAGCCACATCAGGAGATCTTTCGACGGGCGCTCGAACTCTCGAGCAGCCCGGCGGACGGGGCCGTGATGGTGGGAGATCGCATGCTCCAGGACGTGTGGGGCGCCAAACGGCTGGGCATGCGTGCGGTCTGGCGTCGACCGCTCGCTGGGGCGCCACAGGATCCCGTCGACGTCGAGCCCGACGCCGCCATCGACGATCTGACCGAGCTTCCGGCCGTTCTCGAACGCTGGATGTAGCGCGCGCTCCTTGTCCTCGGCCGCCGAGGATGTTAGAAACGGATTCTTGACCCAGCAGGTCGGAAATTCGCCTCGCGCTCGCTTCCGGTCCTCCCGGCTGACCTGCGTCTGTCCGTAGGCCGGTAGCGCTCGACCGCCGGTAACCGGCGGATCGTCGTTCCGGCCATCTCCAACATCCGACGGAGATCAGAAAAGAAAGAAGGGGTCGAGCCATGTCTTTGGCCGAGCACATCCAGCAGCAGAACGCCCGCTATGCCTCGCGTTTCGATCGCAGCACGCTCGCGCTTCCGCCCGCACGGCGCTGGGCGATCGTCGCCTGCATGGACGCACGTCTGACCGTCGAGGAAGTCGTCGGCATCGGCACAGGCGACGCGCACATCATCCGTAACGCCGGTGGTCTCGTGACCGATGACGCGATCCGATCGCTCGCGATCTCGACACATCTCCTTGGCACGAACGAGTTCGCGATCATCGAGCACACCGGCTGCGGCATGTTGACCTTCGAAGACGAGCCGGTCCGCCGCCAGATCGCCGAACGCACCGGCGCCGACACCGGTGATCTTCGTCTCTTCGCATTCCGGGATCTGGAGGCCAACCTGCGCGAACAGGTCCGTCGCGTCGTCGAGTCGCCGCTCTTCCAGACCGGGATCCCGGTCACCGGATACGTCTATGAGGTGGAGACCGGCCGGCTTCGCCCGGTCGTCTCGGCGAAGACCGGCGCCGCGAACGTCGAGCGCGAGCCTGCATCCATCCGCTGACGCAAGAAAGAGAAGAGGGGAATTCACATGGCCAGCTACGCAAACGACGTGCTCGTCGAGACCGAGTGGCTCGCGGAGCACGCTAAGGACTCGAACGTTCGCGTCTTCGAGGTCGATGTCGACACCGCCGCCTACGAGCAGGGGCACGTCGCTGGGGCGATCGGCCTCAACTGGAAGACGGACCTTCAGCAGCACCCGGTCCGCGACCTTCTCGACAAAAAGCAGCTCGAAGCGCTGCTTTCCAAGAGCGGCGTCACGCCCGCCACGGCGATCGTCGCGTACGGCGACAACAACAATTGGTTCGCGGCCTGGTTCTTCTGGCTCCTCAAGTACTACGGCCACAAGGACGTGAAGCTCGTGAACGGCGGCCGCGCGAAGTGGATCGCCGAGAAGCGCCCGCTGTCGAACGACGCGCCGAGCTATTCGAAGAGCGAGTACCGCGCCGGCACTCCTGACGCGTCGATCCGTGCGCTTCGCGATCACGTCCTCGAGAAGGTCGTGGCGGGGAACGGCACGAAGATCGTCGATGTCCGCTCTCCGAAGGAATACGCGGGCGAGCTTCTCGCACCTGAGAACCTTCCGCAGGAGGGCGCGCAGCGCGGCGGACACATCCCCGGCGCGCAAAACGTCCCGTGGGCGACCGCCGTCGCCGAAGACGGCCGCTTCAAGTCCGCCGACGAGCTCAAATCAATATATGGAGCCAAGGGGATCGACGGGCGCGGAGAGACGATCGCCTACTGCCGCATCGGTGAACGAAGCGCTCACACTTGGTTCGTCCTGAAATATCTCCTCGGCCAGGAGCGTGTGCGCAACTACGACGGATCGTGGACAGAGTGGGGCAGCCTCGTCGGTGTGCCGATTGAA
>Ga0209471_1000862_pt1 | contig 18955 bp, 15 predicted proteins | sample GraSoiAngelo_128_FD_185885 | JGI IMG/M metagenome (GOLD analysis project Ga0209471, IMG submission 185885) | Grasslands soil microbial communities from the Angelo Coastal Reserve, California, USA - 14_0927_12_20cm (SPAdes) (version 2) | ecosystem: Environmental > Terrestrial > Soil > Grasslands ...
TGTACCGGCCCTATTGATGACCCCTAGTCCTTGACATCATCTTTTTTCGGGTCTACGGTCGCCGCCTGCACCGCTAGATGTTGGGTCTGACCGGGCGGCTGGACCCAGATGTAGTGGCAAAGGGCTAGAGTCAGGGAAGGTAAGAAGGAGGGTCAAATGACCCGTCGGCCATTCGCTTTCGCGTCCGCAGGCGAGAGGCTCCTTCTCCTTCTTTTACGGGCTCTGGCGAGCGGCTCAAACCTCGCGGCTTTCTAGGGGGGCACGCACATGGCAATCGCGGACATCGCAGAGGTCTCTGTTCACCGCGCGGAGCCGAAAGGCCTGCGGATCGACCGACGCTTCACCCGCGAAGGGGTCCACCCATACGACGAGGTCGAGTGGGAGCGCCGCGACTCCGCCATCCCGGGCGAGAGCGGCAACGTCTTCGAGCAGAAGGGCGTCGAGGTCCCGAAGTTCTGGTCGCAAACGGCGACGAACGTCGTCGCCTCCAAGTATTTCCGGGGCAAGCTCGGATCGCCCGAGCGTGAATCGAGCGTCAAGCAGATGGTCGATCGCGTGGTCGACACCATCGCTCGCGCCGGCTTCGAGGGCGGCTACTTCGCGAGCGCGGTCGACCGCGACGCCTTCGCCGATGAACTCAAGTACCTCATGGTGAATCAGTACGCGTCCTTCAACTCGCCGGTGTGGTTCAACATCGGCGTCCCTGGCGTACCGCAGCAGGCGAGCGCGTGCTTCATCCTCTCGGTCGAGGACGACATGCACTCGATCCTCGACTGGTTCCGCGACGAGGGGATCATCTTCAAGGGCGGCTCCGGCTCTGGGGTGAACGTGTCGCGGATCCGCTCGCAGAAAGAGAACCTCTCCGGCGGCGGGTTCGCCTCCGGCCCGGTGTCGTTCATGCGTGGGGCCGATTCCGTCGCGGGCTCGATCAAGTCCGGCGGCACCACGAGGCGCGCGGCGAAAATGGTCATCCTCGACGCCGACCATCCCGACGTCCATGAGTTCATCTGGTGCAAGGCCAAGGAAGAGAAGAAGGCCTGGGCGCTCGGCGAGGCCGGCTACGACATGAGCCTCAACGGTGAGGCCTGGCAGTCGATCCAGTTCCAGAACGCCAACAACTCGGTCCGCGTGACCGACGAGTTCATGAAGAGGGCCCAAACCGACGAGGACTGGAGCCTCACCGCACGTATCGGAGGAAACGTTCTCGAGACGGTCAACGCGCGTGCGCTCTTGAGGGAAATCGCGGAGGCAGCCTGGCAGTGTGGCGACCCCGGCATGCAGTTCGACACGACGATCAACGACTGGCACACGTCACCGGCGAGCGGTCGGATCAACGGATCGAATCCGTGCTCGGAATATATGAGCATCGACGACTCCGCCTGCAATCTCGCATCGCTCAACCTGCTCCGCTTTGTGCACAGCGACGGCGAGTTCGACGTGGAACGTTTCCGCGCCGCTGTGGCGATCGTCTTCACCGCGCAGGAAATACTCGTGGGCCACTCGGACTACCCGACCGCGAAGATCGCGGACAACGCGCGCTCGCACCGCCAGCTCGGTCTGGGCTATGCGAACCTCGGCGCGCTACTCATGCAGCGCGGGCTCCCGTACGACTCCAACGAGGGTCGCGCGTACGCGGCGGCGATCACCGCACTCATGACCGGCGCGGCGTACGCGCAGTCCGCCCGTATCGCCGAGGCGGTGGGACCGTACGAGGCATACCCGAAGAACAAGGATCCCCACGACCGGGTCATCCAGATGCACCGACTGCACGCATACCGGATCCGGGACGAGCTGCTGCCGGCGAGCCTCCTTTCGGCGGCGCGTCAGGCGTGGGACGACGCGGTCGATTTCGGGCGGTCCGCCGGGTATCGCAACGCACAGGCGTCGGTCCTGGCACCGACCGGAACGATCAGCTTCATGATGGATTGCGACACGACCGGTGTTGAGCCGGACATCGCTCTCGTGAAGTACAAGAAGCTCGTCGGCGGCGGGATGCTGAAGCTCGTCAACGGCAGCGTCCCCTCGGCGCTCCGGCGCCTCGGCTACAGCGACACCGAGTCCGGCGCCATCACCACATACATCGAGCAGTACGGCACGATCGAGGGCGCACCGGGCATCAAGGACCATGACCTTGCGGTGTTCGACTGCGCGTTCAAGCCGCAGAACGGCGAGCGCACGATCCACCACATGGGTCACATCAAGATGATGGGCGCGGTCCAGCCGTTCATCTCGGGGGCGATCTCGAAGACGGTCAACCTTCCCGAGACCGCGAGCGTCGACGACGTCAGCGAGGCGTACGTCGAGGCCTGGAAGCACGGCCTCAAGGCGATCGCGATCTATCGCGATGGCAGCAAGAAGGTCCAGCCCGTCAACACGACCAACAAGGAGAGCAACGCCAAGACGGTCGAGACGATCGTGGAGCGCATCGTCGAAGTCACGCGGCCGCAGCGCCGCCGCCTCGCCGACACGCGGGCTTCGCTCACTCACAAGTTCAAGATCGAAGGGCACGAGGGATACATCACCGTCGGGCTCTTCGAAGACAACACCCCCGGCGAGCTCTTCGTCACGATGGCGAAAGAGGGCTCGACCCTCTCGGGCATGATGGACGCCTTCGCCACGAGCGTCTCGCTGCTCTTCCAGTACGGCGTTCCGCTTTCGCACCTCGTCGAGAAGTTCGGTCACATGCGCTTCGAGCCCGCCGGTTGGACCGGCAACCCTGAGATCGGTTTCGCGAAGTCGATCGTCGATTACGTCTTCCGCTGGTTGGGGAACCGCTTTCTTTCCGAGCCTGACCGCGCCGCACTCGGTCTTGTACGTACGACCGAAGTGGCCGACGCGACGTCACAGCTCGAGCTTCTGAACCGCGTAGTGCAGCTCGCGACACCCGAGACGCCGGCGACGAACGGGAACGGGCACGCGGTCGCGCCCGTCGCCGAGGCACCGGGTTACCGACGACTTAATTCCACACCCGACGCGCCCCCCTGTCCGCGCTGCGGCTGGCTGACCGTTCGAAGCGGCACCTGCCACAAGTGCGAGAACTGTGGAGAGACCACCGGGTGTAGCTGATTCACTCCGTCAGGCCCTGGCCGGCCCGCCCGCTGGCCAGTTCCGCCTATTGCCCGGGCACTCCCTGCTCCCCTGGGGTGCCCGGGCTTTTTCTTGCCTGGATCGCGAAGCGCGCGCGAGGCTGTCTGCATCTCGTTCTGCTGCTGCGGGTCCTGTCCCGGGCTCGGGGCCGTGCGCTCGCCGCACCCTCCCCACCTCGCGCGGCATTCGCTTTGCGAATGCCGCGCGGCGGGGCCCCGGGGCACCCGCGGCTTGCGCACAACCCGCTCGCCCGTGCCACCCGCATCAGCAAAGCGTCCCACCGTGCGCGTCCTCTGCGTTCCGTCGCGAATCCGGATTTGTGTGTTCAGGCGCGAAGGGATCCGGGACTCTCCTTCCACTGAGGAAGACGTGCTCGAGTGTGCGGGCGGCACGGGGGAGTGGGTTGCGCGCGAGCCGTATGGCCGGCCGCGTCGCACGCGTGCCGTCCCCAGTGGTGAGGAGCGGCCGGTAGGCGAGCGCGCGAGCCCGACCCCGTGACAGGACCCGCACACAAGAAGAGCAGTCGTTTACCGAGTCCTAACTAATGCGAATGAAATAGCTCGCCTGTCAGGAGTGTCGCGTAGGAGACAGACGTAGTAGTTGCCAACGTCTCAAATCAGTCGCCCGGCGACCGGAACGTGCCTGACACTCCGTTCGTCTAGGCATGTAGAGAGTTCACGGCGAGCAAGCGTGCGTCCGCTCTACGGCACAGGCCTTGCTCGAACAGTCGACGCGCTAATTGGTGTGCGCAGGGGAGGTAGGCGGCATGGCGGTCTTCGCGCGAAGCGGCGATCAGGCGCGGACGTCGCGCCGTGGCGTGTGGATGCTCGCCATCGCACCCCTGGCCGCGATCGCGCTTGCGGTCGGAGCAGCCTTTGCCGCCGACGCCGTCTACGCCCATCGCGCTCTGCCCGGCGTGACCGTCGGCGGCGTCGACATCGGTTCTCTCGAGGCGAACGCTGTCCGCGACCGCCTCACGACCGAGCTCGCCGCTCCGTGGGCCTCGTCGACCGTGGCCCTCGTCGACGGTTCGCGAACCTGGCAGACGACCAACGCCGCGCTGGGCATTGCGCCCGACATCGACGCTGCCCTGGCCGAAGCCCTCAGCTACGGGAAGGCCGGCAGCGTCGTGGACCGGCTCGGTGCGTGGATCGACGCCGTGCGGGGTCAGGCGAACATTCCGTTCGCGATGCACGCAAAGGGCAACGCGCTCGATCAATGGGTGGCGGCCGCGGCTCGCGACGCCGATCGCGCGCCGGTCTCCGGCGAGCTTCGCGTCGGCCCTGCCGGTCTCGAGGTGACGCAGCCGGCTCTCGGTCGTGAGGTCGATCGCGTCGGTACGGTTGCCGCGCTCCTCTCCGCCGATTCGCTCGGCGACCGTGAGGTCGCGCTTCGCGTTCGCACGTCGTATCCCGCCGTCGACGCGTCCGGGTTCGACGAGGCGTACGCGCGCGCCGCCGCGGTCGTGACTCCGGCCACGGTGCACGTCGAAGATCGGACGTTCACTGAGAACGCGAACTATCTATCGAGCCTCCTCGCCATCGAGCGCATCGCTGCGAAGCCCGGCGAGCTGCTCGCGATCCCGCAGGACTCGATCGCTCCGGCGGTCAGGTATCGCTATCAGGTGTCGCTCGTGAACGATCGCGTCGCGAGCTGGGTCACCGCACTCGGCCTCGTCCTCGACCATCCCGGCCGGAGCGCCAAGTTCAAGGTGAGCCCCGAAGGCGTGCCGTCGATCATTCCGTCGGAGAGCGGGGTCAGGGTCGACCAGGAGAAGCTGCGGGCCATGGTCCTTGACGAGCTCCTTCGTCCTGCGGGCGGGTCGACGCGCGACCTCGCGGCGCCTGCGGCCGTCGATCCCTCGAAGTTCACCACCGAGCAGGCGAAGGCCCTCCTGCCGAACCTCGTGAAGACGTCGACGTACACGACCTCCTACCCGCCGAGCGCGTCGCGTCACGCGAACATCTCGACCGGCGCCTCGCAGTTCGATGGCGTCGTCATCCTCCCAGGGCAGACGTTCTCGTTCTGGGAGCTGCTCGGCCCCGTCACGGTGGAGCGCGGCTACGCGTATGCCGGCGCGATCATCAACAACCGATCGGACGAGAACGTGATCGGCGGCGGACTCTGCCAGGTCTCGACCACGATCTTCAACTCGATTTCGCGCCAGGGCTACGACATCGTTGAGCGGCACGCGCATGGCTACTACATCGACCGCTATCCGATCGGCTACGACGCCGCGGTCTTCGAGCCCGGCGTGGACTTCAAGTGGCGCAACGACACCGCGAACCCGGTGTTCATCTGGTCATGGTCGGGCGCCACCTCGCTCACGATCGACACGTGGAGCATCCCGACCGGACGGACGGTCGTGATCAGCGAGGCCAGCCAGAGGAACTTCGTGCACCCGGCCGCGGACCAGCCCGCCGACCCCGCGTTTCCCAAGGGTGTGTCGGTGGACGGCCGCGATGTCTTCCGGACGCGCACCGTCTACGAGAATGGCGCGATCCTCCACCAAGACTTCTTCGGAAGCCACTACGCCCCGGTCTGGGGCGGCCCGGTGACACCTCCTCCGGACGCGCCGAAGCCCTGACGCCGGGCCCGAGACCGGCTTGAAAGCGGCGCGGATAACGGCCTAGCAGACAGGCCGTTAGAAGCCTGTGGTGGGACAGCGCACCACGAAAGACACGGCGAAACTGATCGAGGAGGTCGCGCGCGGCGACCGGCTGCTTGAGGACATCAAGGACCCAGAGCTGCGCGAAACCGTACGCCTCGCCCTCCGTCTGCACAAGGATCCCTACAGCGCACCCGACTCCCGGACCCGATCCCGAATCAGGTCTCGCGTCCTTTTTGGGTTGCAGCCGCGCGGGGCGACGATCCTCGACCGCCTGGCCGTCGCGTTCGAGCTTCTCGGCCGACCGACGCCCTACGCGATGCGCGTCCTTGCCGGCGGTCTCGTCGTCGCCGTCATCGCCGCGGCCACCGCCCTCGTGAGCGCGGGCAGTGTCGCGAACGACGCGCTGTACTCGGTGAAGGTCACCTCCGAGCAGATGCGGCTCGCGCTCGCGACCTCGCCGGAGGATCGCGCAGTGGTCGAGCTTTCGATCGCGGAGCACCGCCTTGCCGAGGCGACCGCGCTTGCGTCGCTGGGCAACGCGGACGATGCGATCGTCGCAACGAGCGAGTACGGGGAGCACATGGCGAACGCTGCGGCCGAGCTCGCGCAGGTCGAGTCGCTCCAGCCGGAGACCGCGACTCTGGTGGTCCAGCTGCAGCAGCGGATCGACGAGCATCGCGCGACCGCCGCTGCGGTGGTGGCGCGGCTGACGGAAGACCCCGAGACCGCCGCCGCGGCTGCGGCGCTTGCCCCATTCGCCGCGCGAGGCACCCCCGCCGCCGGGCTCAGTCCTGCGGCGGCCATCGCGCAGGATGCCGCGGACACGGCCGACGAGGCCGCCGCGGTCGCCGAGCGCACGTCCTCGGGAAGCGCCGGCCGAACCACAACCGCGGCGACCGCGGCACCCCGCGACGGCCAGACCGCTCGCCCCGTCACCACCGGCCAGGGCGAGAAGATCTCCAAGAAGGACCGGGCGGCGGGCGCGGCGCGGAAAGCGGCGGACGAGGCCAAGGCCGCGGCAAAGAAAGCGAAGGCCGGAGCGAAGCGGACGCCGGCGCCGAAGACACAGGACGACTCCAACAATCGAGACGAATCCAACAATCGAGACGACTAGCCAGGCCGTAGCATCGCGACCACCCACGTGACCCCCCAACGCCGTGCCGATCTCACGTACGTCGCGGCGATCCTCGTCGGTGTCCTCGTCATCGTCCTTCTCGGACCGCTCGATCGGCGTCTCGAGATCCTCCACATCAACGACTTCTCAGGCTTCTGGGCCGGACCTCGCGCAGTCCTCGCCGGGGTGAGCCCCTGGGATCCGACCGAGTATCCGAAAGCGCGTATGGCTTTCGACACGCAGCTCGACGCCGCGCCGGTCCTCAACTACATGCCTTGGACCGTCATCGCCCTGCTCCCGATCGGTCTCCTGCCGCTCGACCTCGCGGCATGGATCTGGATGGCCCTGTCGCTCGTCTGCTCCGCGATCGCGCTTCGCGCGCTCCTGCGCGAATTCATACCCGGTCGCGCCCTCGCCCACGGCATGCTCGGGCTCGCGCTCTTCGTCGGTCAGCCGGGCCTTCTCACGATCGTGCTCGGACAGTGGGCTCTCCTGCTGATGTCGGCGGTTGCGGCTGTCGTCCTGCTGGTGCGTGCCGGTCAAGCGCGCCGCGCTGGGTTTGCCGCGCTCGCGATGCTCGCGAAACCGCAGCTCTTCGTGTGGACCGCGCTGGGGCTCGGGATCGCAGCGCTCTTCGACGTTCGCTACAGGCGGTTCGTCATCTTCGCGGTTGTCGTCGGCGGCGCGCTCGTCGTGGCGAGCTGGCTCGCTTACCCGGACTGGTTCGGCGCGTGGAGTGCCGACATCCCGGCGCGCCGGACCGGCCGTTCCGCCGTGCTGCTCTCCGCGCTCGGTCAGCTGTTCGGGACACCGGGTCGCGTCCTCGCGATTGGCGTGATCGGTGTGGGCCTCGTGCTCGCATCGCGATTCGTTCCCGGGAGCGATCCGTGGGTTGCGATCTGGCTCGCCCTCTCGAGCGCCGGCGCGATATACAGCTGGTCGTACGACCACGTGCTTCTTTTCGTGCCGCTCGTGATCGCCGCGGGAGTGCTCGCTGAAGCCGGCCGGGAACGGATCGCTCAGCGGCTGGCGGTCGGCGGGGCCCTCACGCTCCTGCTGGTCTCGCCGGCTTTCTACGCGTTCGGGGTTTGGCGCCACGACGAGACCTTCAGCATCGTGGTCCCCGTGGGTTTCTTTGTCGCGATCACATGGTCGCTCTGGCCGTACCGTCGCGGCGCGTCAGTCAGCGAGCGTTCGGCGCAGCAGGTCCAGCCCGCTTAGGAGCGCGCGGCGGCGTCCATCCGCGGGAGAGCGAAACCGAATATCGAGTCGTCGCGTTCGTGCGGGGGTGATCGCGCGCAGCTCGCAGGTCTCAGCACCGTGCGGGGTCAGCAGGAGGACCTCGCCACCGAGTCGGCGTCCCTCGGTTTCGAGCGTCGCCGCATCCGCTGAGGGACGAACGATCGCACCGGCGAACCAGCGGTCGGCACCGGGTGCATCGGCGAGCGACCGCGCGATGTCTCCAGCCGAAAGCGACTCCGCCACCGCGAGCCGCCAGCCGCGGGCCTGAAGGCGCCGGCCGATCACGCTCGGGAGCGTCTCGTCATCCGTGCCCCACACGTACTCGCCGAGCCGCTCGCGGATCTTTTTCTCCATCTCCGCGACGTGCTGATCGGCCTCCTCGGGAGCCGATGCCTTGTCCGCCACGCGAACGTGCACACCGTCGTTCTTCGCGTACGTCGCCACGGTCGGGCTAGTAGAGCGCACGAGCTCGCCGAGCTTCTCCTCGACCGCGCTCTCGCCGATGCCGAGGAGCTTGAGTGTGCGCCAGCGAAGCGACCCGCCGCGGGTGAGCGACGGCTCGACCGACTCCCACATCGGCATCATCTCGCGCGGCACGCCCGGCATCGCGACGATCCGCCTTCCGTCTTTCTGGACGTCCCAGCCAGGCGCGGTGCCGTTCGGGTTGAGAAGGGCGTGCGCCGACGGGATCAGCCACGCCTGCTTGCGGTTCCGGTCGGGCATCGCAAGGCCCCGTCCAGAGAACCACGCGACGAGCTCGGCCTCGAGGGCCGGATCGATCGAGGGTGTCTCACCGAGAGCGGCCGCGATGGCCTCGCGGGTCAGGTCGTCTTCGGTCGGCCCGAGGCCCCCTGTGGCCACCACCAGGTCGCTCCGGCCGAGGGCTCGCTCGAACGCTTGCCTTGCACGCCCGAGGTTGTCTCCGACCGTCTGCATGTACAGGCAGTCAATGCCCAAGAGGGCAAGACGGCCCGCGAGGTAGTTGGCGTTCGTGTCGACGATCTGGCCGAGCAAAAGCTCGGTCCCGATAGAGAGAAGCTCAGCTTTCATCGACATGATCGGACGTCATCGCCGCACGAAGTTCCTTGGCATGGGGATTGCAACCGGTCGGGTTCGACAACAAGAAATCCCAACCCTTCCCTTCCTCACCACGAACCCCGTCCGCAAGGACGGGGTTTTGTGGTCGTATGGGGTCGCCTGGCCGAGCCAGGGGGCTAGGGTACGCTGCGGAATAGAGACACCCTACGGAGGTGCTGCGTTGGCCACGGGCTATTGCGTCAAGTGCAAGGCCTCGCGCGAGATAAAGGACGCGCAGCAGATCACGATGAAGAACGGGCGCCCCGCGACCCAGGGGATCTGCCCCGTGTGCGGGACGAAGATCTTCAAGATCGGCGCTTCGACCTAAGCGCGCGACGCGTCCCACGCGACGTGAACACCGCCTAGGCAGCTCCAACGGGGAGGTGCGCTTATGAAAGTTCGCGAGCTCATGACAAGAGAGCCGACCACCGTCGAGCCGAACGCCACGCTCGGCGAGGTCGCGACGCTGATGAAGCAAGACGACTGCGGGTCCATCCCGGTCGTTCAGAGCGGACGCCTCGTCGGAATCGTGACCGACCGCGACATCGTCATTCGCGGAATCGCGGCCGGAAGCGACCCGAAGACACAGCGCGTGAGCGCGATCATGTCCGCTGATCCGGTCACCATTGGGCCGGACAACGACGTCACCGAGGCGGAGAAAGTCATGGCCGACCGTCAGATCCGCCGCCTGCCGGTGGTCGAGAACGGAAAGCTCGTCGGGATCATCGTGACCGCACAGATCGCGCGCGCGGGCGACAAGAAAATGGTCGGAGAGACGCTGAAGGAGATCAGCGAGCCTACGAGCGGCCGCGCTTCACACGCACGCGGATAACATTGGTGGACAACTCGGTTGATGGTGCTGCTTGGCCGTCGGTACCATTTCGATGGGCCAGTAGCTCAGCGGTAGAGCAGGAGACTCTTAATCTCTTGGTCCAGGGTTCGAATCCCTGCTGGCTCACACGGTTCTGAAGCAGCCGCGGCGGTAATCACTCGGTAGCCGACGCGAGCTCGAACATCCATACCGCCCCGCGGCGCGTACTTTCTGGCAGGTTGCGCAAGCGAAGGTCTATCGGCATCGCTGTCGGTGGCGCGGTCGTCGCGCTCGTGGTTCTGGTCGTGGCCGTCCCGCTTGCCCTCACCCATCGTCAGGACTTGCCGCTCGAGCGCGCCTACGGCGATGCGGCCGTCTCGGTGGTCTCGCGCATCCTCGGCGGCGACGCCGCGAACCCTCTCGCGAACGACGCGCGCGCGCTCGCGACCGGCCGCGTCGAGTACACCGGATCGTGCGCGGTCTGCCACGGCGCGAGGGGCGATGGCCGCGGGGTCTTCGGCCCGACGACGTACCCCGACGCGACCGACTTCACGACCGAGGCCGCCAAGGGGAAGACCGACGCCCAGCTTTTCTGGATCGTGAAGAGTGGTCTCGGCTTCACGGCTATGCCGGCGTTCGGCGGCCAGTACAAGGACGCCGACATCTGGGCGATGGTCGCGTACATCCGCCACTTGCAGCGCGGATCCGCGAGTGCCCTCGCGATACCCGAGCCCACCGTCGCGCAGCTCGCGGCGGCCGATCCGTCGGTCAGCCGCCAGACGCGAGGCGCGGCGATCTATTTCGCGCTGGGTTGCCATCTTTGCCACGGACCCGAGGGCGATGCGCCAGGGGATCTCTCCATCCGCGGGCGCATCGAGACCGAGATCGTGCGCCGCGGAAGCGATCGCGGGATGCCCGCGTACGGGACGGCTCAGATCAGCGACGCCGATCTCGCGGACCTCGAAGCCTACCTGCTCCGTTTCGCCGTGGTTCCCTCCAACCCCGACTGACCGCGGAGCAGCGATAGCGGATAGGTCGTGCCGCGCCAGCGCACGCCGCGCGTCTCTGCGAGGTAGGCCGAGCGGACGATCGCATAGGCGAAGCAGAGCGCCGCGAAAGGCACGAGAAGCGCGAGCACCAGGGCCGAGGCCGTGAGCGGCCCCGTCGACTGGCGATACGTCTCGAGCACGCCCGCCGCCAGGCACGCGACGACGATCCCGAGGAGCACGCGGTCGATGCCGCCGAGAACGATCACCCCTACGAACGGCCACACCATCGTGGCCAGCAGATAGAGAAGCACGCCGATCGCATCGCGCACGCGGTACTCAAGGCTCGAGTACATGCTCTTTTCGAGGCCCGATATCGCGGCGCCGAGAGACGAATACCACTCGACCGACAGAAGAGCGCTGCCGTTCAGAACGCGCTGTCGAAAGCCGAACCCGCGCAGCCGCCGGCCGAGACGAATGTCGTCGTCGGGGCGGAGCGAAAGCGCCCGCATCGTGCCGATCCGCTCGTACGCGGAACGGCGGACCAGATTGAAGGCGCCGATACCGACACCGCGATCGCTCTCCGGGTCGTTCGCGAGATACGCGCCCCAAAGCGCGATGAACGCGTAGGCGAAGAACGCGAGGAACGCGCGGAGCGCGAGGCCGCGCGCGACGAGACGCGGCGTGAGCGTGAGGTGGTCGAGCCCTTCCGCCACGGCGTACGTGACGGCCCGACGGAGCGTGCCCGGCGCGAACACGATGTCCGCATCGGTGAAGAGAAGCCACTCGCCGGTCGCGGGCTCGGCGCCGCGCCAGAGCGCGTGGTTCTTGCCGAGCCATCCCGCCGGCAGCTCCGTCACATGTAACGCTCGGATGCGCGAGTCGCGCGCCGCGAGCTCGCCCACCACCACGCCGGTCGCATCCGTCGAACGGTCGTCCACGACGATGATCTCGAGCTCGGCGTAGTCCTGCGCCCGGAGCGACTCCACGGCGCGACGGATCGTGGATGCCTCATCGCGAGCCGGCACGACGACCGAAAGCCGCGGCAAGGTCACGCTCCGGTCCAGCGCCGGGAGCTTTGGGATCGCGCCGCGATGTCGAACGAGGATCGCGAATGGCACGACCGCAGCGACGAAAACGAGCGCGTCGAAAATGGAAAGCAGCAGCGCCGCAGTCACCAGGTGAAGCTAGCCCACCCGTCGCAGTACTCACACCGATGGGGGAGGTGTCACCCTGAATTCCCCCGTTCGCGTCCCCCGCGGAGCCCGCGAGCAGTACGTTCTGGGCGTTCCCGTGCGGGCGCGTCATCCCTAGCGTCTTGGGCGTGATACGAAAACTGCTCTCCGCACATCCGCGCGGCGCGATGCCCCGGTGCATCGCAGCGGTCATCGGGGCTGGCCTTGTCTATCTGGCCGAACAGCTCCTCGCCGATGACTTCGCGCGCTGCGCTGTTGCCGACTTTGCGTGGACGGCGGCCGCGATCGGCGCGATCTTCGGGACAGGTCGCGCGGTCCGTGCGTCCCGGGCCGAGGACCGTTTGGTTTGGCTGCTGTTCCTCGCCGGTTCGGTCTCCTGGCTCATCGGTCAGCTTGTTCGCGACGCGACGGAGATCGGAGGGTTCCCGCTGCGCTCTCCGCTTCTGGCCGACCTCGGTTTCATGACGGCGGCTCCGCTCTGGGCGATTGCTTTCGTTCTGCTCCTGCGCCGTCACGGCCAACGTCTCACCCTGTATGCGCTGGTTCTCGACGTCGGCGCGGTCGTGCTCACGCTCGCTGCCTCCGTCACGCTCTACCTCGGGACCACGCTCGCCTCGGACATCGGCCGCGACCCGCAGGCGACGGCGGTCGCGGTCCTCTATCCGCTGCTCTATGTGGCCGCGACAGCTGCAGCGCTCTCTGCCGTCTGGGGCCTACCGCTGCGCGAGCCGCGTGGCGCGGTGACCGCGCTGTTCTTCGGGCTCGGCCTGAATGCGCTTGCGTTCGTGCTCTACCTGCCCGCGAACATCGCGGGGACGTTCAAGGCGGGCACGCCTATCGACGCGCTGTGGATCGTTGGCATCGGGGCCATCGGCATCGCGGGCGCGCAATGGGTCGAAGAACGGGAGGACGGCCGGAACAGTCGGTTGTCCGGAGCGGCCATCCACCTGTCGCGCATGGTCCTGCCGGGGGTCGTGGCGGTGGCATGCTCGGTCCTCTTGGTCTTCGCCAACATCCGCACCATCCCGGAACGATTCGCCGACCAGATCGACGGCGCCGTGGCTCTGACCGTGCTCGTCCTCGCGACCCGCGCCGGGCTCGCCCTCTACACGAACTGGCAGCTCGGAGAGCGCGAGCGGCGCCGCGCGGAGGAGCTCGCGGTGCTGTACGACGTCGGCCTCGCGACCGCCGGCGAGCTTTCGCTGGACGAGCTCGCGAGCCTCATCGCACGCGAGGCGACCGCCCTCACCGAAACGGACGGCGCCATGGTCGCGCTCGCGGAAGAGGGTCAGGGGTTCATCGTCCGTGCGGTCCACAACGCGCCCGCGCTGGGGCTGCGGTCGTCCGTGGGCGAGGACCTGCGCGGGATCGCACTCGAGAGCCTCCGTACGCGCGATGTCGTCGTCGCGAATGCCTATCGCGACCACCCCGACAGCAATCCGGCACTGCACGGTCTCATCGCGTCGGCGATCGCCGCGCCGCTCGTCGCGCACGGCGAGATCGTCGGAACGCTGACCGCATACGTGGCGCGACCGCGCGTCTTCTCCGAGGAGACCCGCCGGTTGGTTCGGCTCTACGCGGCGCAGGCGGCCATCGCCATCGCGAACGCGGCGCTTCTCGCCGAGACGCGCCGGCTCGCGCGCGACGATGACCTCACCGGCGTCCTCAACCGACGCAGCTTGCTCGAGAGGCTCGAGGTGCAGATCGCGGACGCCACCCGGCACGGTGAGACCTTCGGCGTCGTCCTCTGCGACGTCGATGGGCTGAAGGGCGTGAACGACTCGGCCGGCCACCTCGTCGGAAATGAGGTCCTTCGGACGCTCGCACGCGCGATGCGCCAGGCGACGCGCGCGGAGGATGTCGTCGCTCGGTTCGGGGGCGATGAGTTCGTGATCCTTCTTCCGCGGACCGGTCCGCTCCCCGCTCAGGCGATCGTCGGCCGGATCGCCGCCCGCTTGCGCGAAGAGCGCTATATGTGGGCAGGCCAGTCAAACGAGCTGCCGCGTGCGTCGTTCGGCATCTCGTGGTTCCCGATCGACGGACGCGACGCCGACGCGCTCATCAGCACGGCCGACGCGCGCATGTACGAGGACAAGGCGCGCTCCAGGGCGACACGCCTCGTTGCCGCGGCGGAGGCCGACTGATTCGCTAGGCTTTCCTCTCAGGTCCTGTGAGGAGGGGAACGTGGCGAAGTGTCCCGAATGCGATGCCGACGTCACCGTCGGCTCGGACGCGGTCAAGGGTGAGATCGTGTCCTGCCCCGATTGCGGGGCCGAGCTGGAGGTGAAGGAGACGGTGCCGGTCGCGCTGGCCCTCGCCCCGAAGGCCGAAGAGGACTGGGGTGAATAGTCCTCGCACCTCGCGGTGCTGCGGTCTGCTCCCATCTCGTCGGCTCAAGGAGCCGACTCGTTGAGTAGTAGCAAGCCCCGCGTCGGCGTGCTCCTCTCCCGCGTTCGTGTCGAGGAGAAGCTCCTGCTGGCCGAGCTTGAGTCGCGCGGCGTGGAGACCAAGGTGATCGACGACCGCGCGCTCGTGCTTGCGGTCGAGCAGCGCCCGGAGCTCGGCGTCGACGTCATCCTCGAGCGCTGCATCCAGCACGGCACCGCCCTCTACGCGCTCTCGGTCTTCGACGCCTGGGGTGTTCCCACGGTGAATCGCTACGAGGTCGCGGAGATATGCGGCAACAAGCTGCTCACGACGATGCGGCTCATCCGCGACGGCGTGCCGAGCCCGCGAACCCGCGTGGCGTTCACGCCGGAATCGGCCCTCGTCGCCATCGAGGAGCTCGGATATCCAGTCGTGCTCAAGCCGCTCATCGGCTCGTGGGGGCGGCTCATCTCGAAGGTCAACGACCGCGAGGCGGCGGAGGCGATCGTTGAGCACAAGGACGTGCTTGGAAACTATCTGCACTCGATCTACTACATCCAGGAGTACATCCAGAAGCCCGGCCGCGACATCCGGGCCTTCGTCGTCGGAGGCGAGACGATCGCCGCGATCTACCGCGCGAGCGACCACTGGATCACGAACACCGCTCGCGGCGGGCAGGCGTCGAACTGTCCCGTCACGCCCGAGCTCAATGATCTCTGCGTGCGCGCAGCGCGTGCCGTCGGCGGGGGCGTGGTCGCGATCGATCTTCTCGAGGCGCCCGAGGGCCTGCTCGTCAACGAGGTCAACTACACGATGGAGTTCCGCAATTCCATTGACACGACCGGCGTCAACATCCCGGCAAAGATGATCGATTATGTCCTCGAGGTGGCGAGAGCCGCCAGGTGAAAGCTGGAGTGGTCGGCGCCGCCGGATATGCGGGCGGCGAGCTCCTGCGCCTCCTTCTGGGTCACCCGAACGTCGACGAGATCGTCGCCGGCAGCGAGTCCCTCGCGGGCCGGCCGGTGTCCTCGGCCCACCCCAACCTCCGAAAGCGCACCACGCTCACCTTCGTCCACTACGAGGACGTGGGGCGCTGCGACGTGTTGTTTCTCGCGCTCCCGAACGGTGCGCACCGCGCCCACGAGTTCGAGGATCGGACCACGGTCCTGATCGATCTGTCGAGCGACCATCGCCTGCGCGACCCGGCCGACTACGACCGCTGGTACGGCTCGCCGCATCCGCGGCCGACGCTCCTCGACCGCTACACCTACGGCATCCCGGAGCTCCACCGCGACGAGATCCGCGGGTCGAAGCGGATCACCGGCGCGGGCTGCAACGCGACCGCGTCCATCCTGGCGCTGCTCCCGCTCTTCCGAGCCGGCCTGGTGGACCGGAGCCGGCCGATCGTGATCGAGTGCAAGGTGGGCTCGAGCGAGGGTGGGCGCGAGCCGAGCGAGGACAGCCACCATCCGGAGCGCTCGGGTGTCGTGCGCTCGTTTCGGCCGGTCGGGCACCGCCACACCGCGGAGATCGAGCAGGAGCTGCGCCTCGGCGGGCAGAACCTCCGCGTCGATCTCTCGGTGACGTCGGTCGAGCTCGTCCGCGGCGTGCTGGCGACCGCGCACGTCTACAGCACGACGACGCTCGACGAAAAGGCGCTCTGGAAGGTCTATCGGGATGCCTACGCCGCCGAGCCGTTCGTTCGGATCGTCAAGGAGCGCACCGGTATCTGGCGCTACCCCGAGCCGAAGCTACTCGCGGGGACAAACTTCGCCGACGTCGGATTCGCGCTCGATCCGCGCGGCGAGCGCGTCGTCGCACTCTGCGCGATCGACAATCTGATGAAGGGCGCGGCCGGCAACGGCATCCAGGCGATGAACGTGGCGTGCGGCTACCCCGAGGACGCCGGTCTTGCATTCGTGGGGCTGCACCCGTGACGCTGCGCGCAGTCGTGAAGGCCGGCGGAAGCGCGGGCGTCGACCGCGACTCGGTCGCCGACCTCGTCGCGGACATCGCGCGCTCGGACGAGATCGTGTTGGTGCATGGCGCATCCGGCGAGACGGACAAGCTCGCCGCGGCGCTCGGCCATCCACAGGAGAAGGTCGTTTCACCCTCGGGTCACGAAAGCCGCCGCACCGACCGGCGGACGCTCGAGATCTTCGCGATGGCTGCGCTCGGCGTGGAGAACTTCCTCTACGTCGAGAAGCTTCAACAGCGCGGGATCGACGCGGTCGGGCTCTCGGGCATCTCCGGCCGACTCCTCGTCGCGAGCAAGAAGGACGTGCGTTCGGTGCGCGACGGGAAGACCATCCTGCTGCGCGACGACTACACCGGGAAGGTCGAGGCCGTGAATCTGCCGCTGCTCACGCAATTCATCGGGCCCGGTCGCGTACCGGTCGTCGCGCCGCTCGCCCTGTCCACCGAGCAGCAGGCGCTCAACGTCGACGGCGATCGGGTCGCGGCCGCGATCGCCGTGGCCATCGACGCGGACGCGCTCATCATTCTCACGAGCGTCCCCGGGCTGTTCCGGGATGCGGACGACCCGCGCACGCTCGTGCCCGAGACGACCGTCAAGGAAGCCGAGTCGCTCGCTCGAGGACGCATGAAGGTGAAGATCCTCGCGGCGCGCGAGGCCATCGAGGGCGGCGTCGACGAGGTCGTGATCCGGTCGGCCAGCGGCGACCCGGGCGTGCGCACCGTGATCCGCTCGTGAGCGCGACGCTGCGGTCGACCGCCGACGTCATCGCGGCCGAGGAGGCGCACACGTCGGGCCTCTACACCAAGCGCGGGATCGTCCTCGTTCGCGGGGACGGCGCGACCGTCTACGACAGCGAGGGGCGGGAGTACATCGACTGCGTCGGCGGGCAGGGCATGGCCAATATCGGCCACGGCAACGCCGCGGTCGCGGACGCGATCGCACAGCAGGCCCGGACCCTCGCATCGTGCACCGAGCTCTTCTACAACGACCGCCGAGCGGAGCTCTATGACGTGCTCGCGCGCATCCTGCCCCCGTCGCTCGACCGATTCTTTCTCTGCAACAGCGGGACCGAGGCGGTCGAGGGAGCGCTCAAGTTCGCGCGCGCGGCAACCACGCGCACCGGCATCGTCGCGGCGATGCGCGGCTTTCACGGCAAGACGATGGGCGCGCTCTCGGCGACGTGGGGTCCGGAATACCGCGACCTGTTCGGCCCGCTTGTCCCTGACTTCTCCCACGTCCCGTTCAACAAGCCCGAGGCCCTCGACGCCGCCATCACCGACCGCACCGCAGCGTTCATCGTCGAGCTCGTCCAGGGCGAAGGCGGCGTGCGTCCCGCGACGCATGAGTTCGCGGAAGAAGCGGCGCGGCTATGCGCCGAGCGCGGCGCGCTCCTCATCGTCGACGAGGTCCAGACGGGATTTGGGCGGACGGGGACGCTCTTCGCCATCGAGCAGTACGGGATCGTGCCGGACATCCTCTGTCTCGCGAAGTCGATCGCCGGTGGGATGCCGATGGGCGCCATCGCGTTCTCCCGAAAGATCGGCGACCTCGCCAAGCGGTCGCACTCGACGACCTTCGGCGGCAATCCGCTCGCCTGCGCCGCCGCCATCGCCGCGATCGGCGAGATCCTGCGGCAGGACCTCGCGCGCAACGCCAGAGATCGAGGAGCGCAGCTCCAGGATGGCCTCCGTGCGATCGGGAGCGATCGCATCCGCGAGGTGCGAGGCGTCGGCCTGCTGGTCGGTGTCGAGCTGAAGGAGAACGCGGCGGGCGCCCTCCGCGCCCTCCAGGACGACGGCGTGCTCGCGCTCGGCGCGGGCCCGACCGTCGTGCGGTATCTGCCCCCGCTCGTCATCACCGATCGCCAGATCGATCGCGTCATCGCAGCCTCGACGAAGGCGCTCGGGTGAGGCCGAGCGAAGCCGACCTCGCCCTCCTTCGCGGCCTCGTCGAGATCCCGAGCGTTTCCCGCCGCGAGGGCGAGGCCGTCGAGTGGCTCGTCGGGCGCATGGGCGAGCGCGGATTTCGCGCGACCGTCGACGATGCCGGCAACGCTGTGGGCGAGATCGGCGACGGGCCGTTCCATGTGGTTCTGCTCGGGCATATCGACACCGTCCCCGGCGAGATTCCCGTGCGGATGGAGGGTGACGAGCTCGTCGGCCGCGGCGCCGTCGACGCGAAGGGTCCGCTTGCCGCGTTCGTCGCGGCCGCGACGCAACCGGTCTCCCGTGTCCGTGTCACCGTCGTGGGCGCGGTCGAGGAGGAATCGCCGACGAGCGCCGGCGCGCGCCACCGCGCGACGCAGCCCGCGCCGGACTGGTGCGTGATCGGCGAGCCGTCGGGGTGGGACGCGGTCACCGTCGCGTACAAGGGACGGCTGACCCTCGATATCGCGCTCTCGCGCGAAGCACGTCACGGCGCCGCGCCGGGACCGACCATCGCGGAGGAAGCGCTCGCGCTGTGGCAACGACTGCGCGAGTCGGCCG
>Ga0209471_1000863_pt1 | contig 18946 bp, 14 predicted proteins | sample GraSoiAngelo_128_FD_185885 | JGI IMG/M metagenome (GOLD analysis project Ga0209471, IMG submission 185885) | Grasslands soil microbial communities from the Angelo Coastal Reserve, California, USA - 14_0927_12_20cm (SPAdes) (version 2) | ecosystem: Environmental > Terrestrial > Soil > Grasslands ...
AGCGCTGTCGAGGGGCACATTTCACTCGTCTGCAAGACCGGGTAAAGGAGGAGGGCAGATGGAGATCGAACTGCAGCAGTCGCTGCGCGAGCACTTCGGGTACCAGGAGTTCCGCAAGGGACAGGAGGCCATCGTCCGCTCGGTGCTCTCGGGGCGGCCCACCATCGCCATCCTGCCCACCGGAGGCGGCAAGAGCCTCTGCTTTCAGCTCCCTGCGCTGCTCCTCGAAGGCACGACGGTGGTGGTCTCGCCGCTCGTCGCGCTGATGAAGGACCAGGTCGATGCGCTGCGCGGCCGCGGCATCGCCGCCACTTTCGTGAACAGCTCACTCAACGAGGCCGAGCGGCAGGAGCGGCAGGCGGCGCTGCGCCGGGGAGAGGTCCGGCTCGTCTATGTCGCGCCCGAGCGGTTCAAGTCGCCCTCCTTCCTTTCCGCCATGGTAGGCATCAAGGTCCCGCTGCTCGCCGTCGACGAAGCCCACTGCATTTCCGCCTGGGGGCATGACTTTCGGCCGGAGTACCAGCGAATCGCCCAGGCGCGCGAGGCCCTCGCCGCCGAGCGCGTTCTCGCTCTCACCGCCACTGCCACGCCCGAGGTGCGCCGCGACATCGCCGATGCCCTGGAGATGCGCGACCCCAAGGTCTTCGTCGCCGGATTCGACCGCCCCAACCTCTTCATCGAGGTGCTTCGCGTCGGGGGCGACAAAGACAAGCTCGGGCGCCTTCTCGCGCTCGCTCGCGGCGGTGGCCCCGGCCTCATCTATGCGGCCACGCGCAAGAACGTCGACAAGGTCGTCGCCGCATTGCGCGCCGCCGCGGTCGACGCCCTCGGCTATCACGCCGGCATGGGGGACGAAGAGCGCACTTCGGTGCAGGACCGCTTCGTGCGTGGCGAGGTCCCTGTCATCGTCGCCACCAACGCCTTCGGGATGGGGGTGGACAAGGCCGACATCCGCTTCGTCGCGCACTTCGATGTCCCCCGCTCGCTCGAGGCCTATTACCAGGAGATCGGCCGAGCCGGCCGCGACGGGGCGGAGAGCTTCGCGCTTCTCCTCTTCAATTTCGCCGACGTGATGATGCAGCGGCGGATGATCGAAGGGGGCCGGCCCTCGCGCGATCTGGTCGAGCGCGTCTGGTCCGAGGCGCGCAAACAGCTGCACGGATCGATCGATGATCTCGCCCGCGCCTCCGGGCAAACTCCTTCCGAGCTCCATGGAGCGATCCGGCTGCTCGAGAGCGCCGGACATCTCGAGCGCGGCGAGTCGCGCGAGGGGCGCTTCTTCGCCGCAACGCCCTCGGTGGAGGCGGCCGAGCTCGCCGTCGACTTCGAGCTGCTCGAGCTGCGGGTCGCGCGCGAGCGGCAGATGCTCGAGCGGCTGGTGCGCTTCGCCGACACGCGCGGCTGCAGGCGGCACAATCTGTTGCGCTACTTCGGCGACGCCGATGCGCCCCGAAGCTGCCAAGGCTGCGAAAGCTGCATGGGCAGCCGCGCGCCGGAAGCCGAGGCGGTGGCCGAGCCGAAGCGCAAGGTGCGCACAGCCGATCCGGCCCAGCCGGAAGGGCCGTTCGACCAGCAGATCTTCGACAAGCTCCGCGAACTGCGCACCGAGCTTGCGCGCGAGTCCCGCGTCCCTCCCTACGTGATCTTCCACGACGCCACGCTGCGCGAGCTGGCCCGCGCTCTTCCCCACGATGAGCGCAGCTTTCTCGCCGTGAAGGGCGCCGGGCCCGGACGCTGGCAACGCTATGGCGGCAGGGTGGTCGCCATCACTTCCGCGGCGCGGCCGGATGCCGAGCCGACGATGGTGCGCGACAGCGCGACGCCCGTGCGGCCAGAGGCAATCGATCCGCTCTGGTCGCTGTGCGAGGCGGGTGCGTCCCTCGACCAGATCTGCCATCGCCTGCGCCGGTCGCCGGCGGATGTCGCCACCGAGCTCGCCGCAGGCGCGCGAGCGGGCCGCAGCCTCGATGCGGGGCGACTGCTCGGCCCCGAGAGAGTCGACGCCATCCGCGCAGCGGCGCACGGCGGCGATGGCGACCTGGTCGCGGTGCGCAAGCGGCTGCCCTTTCCCGCGGCGCTGGCCGAAATCCGCCTCGCGCTGCTCTAGGCAGGGCCCGCGTCGCAACTAGAAGGGGATGTCCTCGTCGCTGCTCTTGGCGGGAGGAGCGCCGCTCTCGTCCATCGCGGGCGGGGGCGCACCGAAGTCGTCGGAGGGCGCGGAGCCTTGGCGGGCGCCGCGGCCCTGGCCGCGCTCGCCGCGCTCGCCGCCCTGGAGGAAGGTCACTTGATTGGCGACGACCTCGGTCGTGTACTGCTTGGCGCCTTCCTTGTTGGTCCACTCCCGCGTCTGCAAGCGGCCCTCGATGTAGACCTGCCGGCCCTTGGAAAGGTACTCGCCGCAGTTCTCCGCCGTCTTGCCCCAGACGACGATGCGGTGCCACTCGGTCCGCTCCTGCTTCTGGCCCTGCTTGTCGGTCCAGGCCTCATTGGTGGCGATGGTGAAGTTGGCCACGGCCTGGCCGCCGGGCGTGTAGCGGACCTCCGGATCCTTGCCCAGGTTGCCGATGAGGATGACCTTGTTGACGCCGCTGCCCGCCATCGTGCGCCTCGCTGTTCAGTGCCCCCGCCTTCCGGCTGCGGCACATCGGAAGAGTCGAGGCACGGTAGCACAGGGGCCTGACAACGATCAGCCGCCGCCGGGTCGGGCGGCTTCGGCCGGAACCGCGCAGGGCGTGGCGGCCCCGGCGGCGCAGGGCGCGGCCGGCTTGTTCGCGTCGGGCGGCGGCGCGGCGCGGGCCGGCGCCGTGTCACCCGCGGCAGGAGCAGCCGGCGCCGCGGGGCTGGCCTCGGACGGCGATGCGACCGCCACTGGAATTGCCGGCGGTGGAACGACCGCTGCGCGAACCACCGCGGCGGCCGCAGCCTCCGGCGGGACGGCGGCAGCCGGCGCCGCGACGACGGCGGACGGCCCCGACATCACCTCGCGATGCTCGAGGATGGCCAACCACTTTTCCATCTGCGGAGCTTCCTCCGCCGCGGCGTGCATCGCGCGCGCGAGCGGATAGCGCGACTCGTTCGTCCGCGCCTGGGCCAAGCCGATCCCCACCAGCTCGACGGCCGCCTGCGCCTGCTGCTGCGGCGCCGCGCGCAGCGCCGCCAGCATCTCGTCGGGCGAGGCTTCGCCGACTTCCAGGAGGCCATCGCTGAGAAGCGCCTCGAGCTGCTCGTCGTGCTGCTCGCCGCGCGCCAGGGGGGCCACCGCGAAGAGCCGCGCCAGGGCCTCGCTGCTGCCGTCGACGGCGAGATCGAGCAGCGAAGAGACGGCCGGAACCGGCAGCCCCAGCTCGCGCCCGACGCTGCGCAGCCGCTGGAAGAGGTCGGGCGAGGGCGGCATCGCCTCGAGGAGCAGGCCTCCCCCTTGGTCGGGATCGCTGCGGTAGAGCGCATCGGCCACCACCACCCGCAGGAGCGGATCGCGCTCGGTGCGCAGCGCCGACCGCAAGAAGGGCAGGTTCTTCTTGTCGGCCGCGACGGCCAGCGCGGCATAGGTGGCGATGCGCGCCTTGAGCTCGGCCGGCTGCAGCTCCTGCGGCGCGAGCGATGCCAGCGCGGCCTCCCGCGCGCCCGCCTCGGGAGCGCCGGAGGCTGCGAGCATGGCGCCGAGCCGATCGATCGCGGCATTGACCGGCCCGGTGCGGCCGCTCCAGTCGTTGACCAGCGCCGAGAAGACGAAACGCTCCCCGCCGAGGCTCTGCACGTAACCGGAGAGCGCGGTCACGCGCTCGAGCGTTCCCGTCTTGGCGCGCAGCCGGCCGGCGGCATCGGTGCCTTCCATGCGCAGCCGCATGGTGCCGTCTCGGGCGGCGATGCCGAGCGAGGCCATGAACTCGGCGGCGATGGGGAAGCGCTTCCACACCGCGCTGAGCAGCGTCGCGATCTGCCGCGCCGAGAAGCGGTTGGTGTCGTTGAGGCCGCTGCCGTTCTTGAGCGTATAGCTTCCGCGCGAAAGGCCCATCTCGGCGAGCAGGTCTTCCGCCACCTGCAACCCCTTGGGCCAGGTGCCCGGCGTCCCCTTCAGCTCCGCCCCCAGCGTCTTGACCAGCATCTCGGCGATGAAGTTGGAGGAGGCCTTGTTCATGTCGCGCACGATCTCGGCCAGCTCGGGCGAGTCGTACGACTGCAGGAGCAGCGCATTCTCGGGCGCCACTCCGCGCTTGACCCGCCCCGTGACGCGGATACCGCGCCGCTTGAAGAGCATCCGCAGCGTCTGTCCGTAATAGAAAGTAGGGTCGCCGACCCTGCGGTACAGCATCACCGGATCGGCCCGGAGCGGGATCCGGCCCTCCACCTCGATGCGGGTCTTCTCGCCGTCGGGCAGGGTGTGCGGGCGCAGCTTGCGGCGACCGTTCTGGCGCACGGTGACGACCTCGTTCCAGACGGTGAAATAGTCGCGAGTGTCGGGCTCGACGTCGATGCGGGCGCGCGCCCCGGCCCGATTGCCGGGCGCCATGTAGATGCTGACGGAGTTGTGGTTGAGCGAGAGAGCACCGACGCCCGCCGCCCAGGCTTTGTCACTCGTCTCCTGCTCCCAGCCGGGGCCGAATTCCTCGCGGTCGAAGAAAGAGTCGTCGAGGACGATGTCGCGAACTTCGCGCAGGCCGCGATGCCAGAGATCGGAGACGAGCCCATCGAGGCGCTCGGTGCTGACGGAGGGATCGCCGCGCCCTCTGACGTAGAGGACGCCGGTGCGGCCGCGCTGCAACGGGCGGTCGGTGAGGTAGTCGGTGGCGAAGCGGTACTCCGGCCCCAGCCGCAAGAGCGCCGCAGCCGAGGTGATCAGCTTGGTGTTGGAGGCCGGATTGAGCTGCTCGTCGGCGCTGCGCGAATAGACGGGCTGGCCGTCCTCCAGCGAATCGACCTCGATGGAGATGTGCGCGCCGAGAAGCGGCGGCTGCGCGAGCAGCTGGTCGACGGCCTTGCGCAGCGCCTCGCGGTCGGCCGGCGTGGCCCGGGCCGACGTTGCCAAAGCGAAGCAGGCCGCGCAGGCGGCGAGAAACGGCAGCGGGGAGCGGCGTCGATGCACTTCCACCTCGGGGGCTGGACGCCCCTTGGAGAATCATACCAAGCGCCTGCTCGCCCGGCAATGAAAGTGTCGGGTATTCAATTGCTTGCGTCCCCGCAGACGAAGGGCTGCCCTCGGACAACAAGCGGCCTTCCCCACTGCATCCCGGCGTGCGAGAGTTCGCCGGGTTTTCGCCCAGGCCGGAGAAGGAAATGACCGATTTCGATCGCCAGGCCGCCCGCTGCGTCATCGTCGGAATCACAGGGACTTCGCCGACCGCGGCCGAGCTGGAGCTCGTCAAGCGCGGCGTGGGCGGGGTGATCCTCTTCGCGCGCAATGTGAAGGAGCCAGCCCAGGTGGCCGATCTGGCGAAGCAGTTGAAATCAGCGGCGCCTGGGCCGCTGCTCCTCTGCGCCGATCAGGAAGGCGGCCGCGTGCAGCGGATGCGGCCGCCCCACTGGACCGGCTGGCCGAGCATGCGCCGCCTCGGTCAGCTCGATGAGCAGGGCGGAGCGCTGGGGCTGAACGGCACCGCGCTGGTCGAGCGGGTAGCGAAAGCGATCGCGAGCGAGCTCGCCGCCTGCGGGGTCGATCTCGACTTCGCCCCGGTGGTCGACGTCGACACCAACCCGCTCAATCCCGTCATCGGCGACCGGTCCTTCAGCCGCGATCCGAAGCGCGTCGCGCGCCTCGGCGTCTCCTTCGCCAAGGGGCTGGAGAGCAGCGGCATCGCCTCCTGCGTGAAGCACTTCCCCGGCCACGGCGACACCTCGCAGGACTCGCACGTCACCTTGCCACGGCTGGCGCACGACAAGCGGCGGCTCTGGGAAGTCGAGCTGGTGCCTTTCGTCGCCGCGGCGCGCGCCGGGCTCGCGTCGGTGATGACCGCCCATGTGCGCTTCGAGGCCCTCGACCGGCTGCCAGCGACGCTTTCGCCCATGTCGCTCGAGCTCTTGCGCAAGGACGTAGAGTTCAAGAATTGCTGCATCTCGGACGACCTGGAGATGAAGGCGATCTCGCAGACCTGGGGCGTGCCGGACGCCGCCGAGCTGGCGATCGCCGCCGGCTGCGACGCGGTTCTCGTCTGCCACACGCTGCGCGAGCAGCACGACGCCATCGACGCCATCGCCCGAGGGGCGCGGGCGGGATCGCTCCCGCGCGATCGGTTGGCGGAGGCCGCTGCGCGCGTGGAGATCCTGGAGAAATTCGCGAAGCCCGCCTCGGCGATCGATGCAGCCGCCGCCCCTGCCGCCTGCTCCAGCGAGGAGAACCGGCGCTTCGCAGCGCAGCTTGCCGAAGCCTCCGCGCTCGCCCAGACGCAGGTGCGGCCGGACCCGACGGAGCGTCGCGCGTGAAGTGGTTCTTGCTGGCGCTCGTCGTTTCCTCGGCTGCCTGGGCGCGCACGCCGAAGCATCCGGCGCTCGATCCGACGCGCTGGTTCGCCCTGCGCGCCGGGCTGGTGCGGATCTACGAGGGCCGCGCGCCCAGCGCGGGAAAGGACATGCCGCGCGCGGGGGCGTCCTGCGAAGTGCTGGAAGCGAAGCCGCGCGAGCGCTCGGTCAAGGAAAGCTGCGTCACCATCGTCGCCCGACAAGCGCGGCCTGCGACGCAGATCACTTACCAGCTGCGCAAGGACGGCATCTGGAGCGCGGCGGCCGAGGGCCAGAAGGAGCGGCTCGTCCTCCCGGCGCCGCTGCGGGTCGGCTCGAGCTGGCGCGAGGCGCGCGAGGCGGCGCAGCTCGATCGCACCGTCCGAAGCGCGGGCGGCGCTTGCAAGGCGGCGGGCCGCAGCTTCGTCGATTGCCTGGTGCTGTCGGTGACGCAGCGGCAGGGCAAGAAGGTGTTGCGCAGATACACGGAGACGTACGCGGCGGGCGTGGGTCTGGTCGAGGATGCGCAGTGGCAGCTGATCGACGTGAAGGGCTTGTAGATCATTTGCGGGTGAGCGTCCCTTCGCCGAGCAGCGCCAGCGCCCCGAGCAAGAGCAGACCGCTCCACAGCGGCGTCCCGTGCGCCCCTTGCGCCGCCTCCGAGCTGGCCGCCACCTGAGCCGAGCCGGCGCCGCCGAGCTGAGCCTTGAGCTCGGATTCGTCGACGCGGCGCAGATCGCTTTCTCGAGGATCGAGCGTCGCGACGAAGGCGAGCGAGCCATCCTCGTGCGGCGTCCCCTTGAGCGGCCCCACCTGCGTCCGATAGAGGCCAGGAAGCTGCAGCGGCCCGACCACCGCGTCGGTCTCGCTCTGCTTCTCGCGCCGGAGCGCCACCGGCTTTCCGTCAGGCCCGACCACCGCCGCCACCGCCAGCCCCTGCGGCGCGGCGATGGCGCGCTCATCGCCCACCTGCGCCGGCGAGGGCGACTTCTCCTCCAGCGCCGCGGCGAGGAAGCTGACCGCCTGCTGCAACACCGGCAGGAAGCTGGAGCGGATCGGCCAGTCCGTCCAGCCGCGCGAGGCCGAGCTGGTGTAGAGCAGCACCCGGCCTGCGCCAGGGCGGCCCTCGAGCAGGGCGGGCGCGCCGTCGTCGTAGGAGGCGATGGTGTGGGCCTGCGATCCGGGATCGGGCTTGAGCAGCGCATAACGGAAGGTCCGCGCGGACTCCAGACTCTCCCGCTCTGCCGCGCCGAAGATCCGGAAAAGGGGATGGGTCCACTCGATCACCCCGAAACGGGCGGCGTGCTCCTCGGAGCCCTGCTCGATGGAGCTCTTGAGCAGGTGGAGCGAGCGCGGCAACAGGTCGCCGAGCGCGTCGTTGTAGGCGTCGGGGTCGACGTGGTCGCCGAGCGCGATGAAGAGTCCCGCGCCGCGGTGGGCGACGGCGTTGCGCAGCCGCTCGGCGAAAGCGCGCTGCGGCGCCGGGACGTTGAGCAGGAGGATGACGTCAAAGCCATCGAGCGATGCGTTGGCGGCAGCGTCGGCATCGAGCGTCTGCGCCGAGATCCGCCCGCCGCTGCGCGCCGGAGAGAGCGCCGCCTCGACGAAGAAGGCCTCGTCGCGGCTGCGCAGCGAAGAGGGCGAGCCGTCGACGATCAGCGCCTTGACGTCGCGCGGGACGTGGACGACGAAGTCCTGGCCGTCGTCCTCGTCGAGGCCCTGCGCCTCCTCGCGCGCCAGATCGACCCGGCCCATGATCACGCCGGCGGGCAGCACCGCCCCGAGCGTCTTCTTCGCCGTGCCACGCGCGGGGACGTCGACGAATCCCTTCGCCAGCGTCTGCTGCCCGATGTGCAGCGAGACTTGCAGGCCCGAGGCCGCTTGCGCCGAGTAGTTGGCCACCGTCGCGACCACTTCGTATCCGCGCGGTCCGAGCGAGGCCGAGGGCCGGACGGCCGTCCCGATGATGGCTGCGTTGGGAAGCTCGCGGCCCTGCGCGGCGTCGACCAGCACCACCGTGGGACGGATGCCCGTCTGCGAGCTCGACTTGCCCGGCGCCGAGGGCGGCGGCACCAGCGGCGGCGGCGCGTCGAGGCGGATCGAGTGCGCGGCCAGATCGGTGAAGGCGATGATGCGCTTGCCAGCGACCGGGCTTTCTCCCAGGGCGCGCGCCGCCGACGCCAGACAGCCGGTCATGTCGCTGCCGAGAAAAGTCGGCTGCGCGGACTGCAAGAGCCGCCGCGCGGCCGCGCGATCGAACGAAGGCGTGCCGATGCCCACGCCGACGAATCCCGCAGGTCCGGCGCAGAGCCCGACCGAGGCCGGCTCGTCGGGACCGAGCCGATCGAGCGCCGCCAGCGCCTCGCGCCGCGACCGATCGAAGAGCGTGCTCGCGCCCAGCCGGTAGCGCATGGAGAGGGAGGCGTCGAGCACCAGCGCGGTGGCCTGTGGACCGGTGCTCTGCGCGGCGACGGCTCCGCGCGGCTTGAGAGAGGGCCGCGAGAGCGCCAGCGCGACGGCGGCGATGAGCAGGCAGCGCAGCGCGAGCAGGATGATCTGCCGCAGCCGCAGGCGCCGCGCCTTCTGCCGCTGCGAGCGCAGCACGAACTCGATCGCGCCGAAGCTCAGCGGCCGCGGCCGGCGCTGGTTGAAGAGGTGCACGAGGATGGGCAGGGCCACCGCGAGAAGGCCCCAGAGATAAGCCGGATGGGCGAAGGCGAGCCGCTCCATCGCTCAGGCCGCTTCCCTGCGCGCGAGCAATTTGATCAGCACCCGGTCGGGAGGCGAGTCGGTGGGGATCTGCTCCACCTCGACGTCGGCGCGGGCCAGCTCGCGGCGGGTGCTCTCCAGGAAGCGGCGCATCTCCGAGAGGTAGCTCTCGCGGATCTGCCGGGGCTGCGCTTCGATCTGCCGCTCGTCCTCCATGGAGAGAAAGCGGGTCGGGTCGTCGAAAGGAAAGTCCAGCTCCTCGCGGTCGAGGGTCTGGAGGAGAAGCACGTCGTGGCGCCGCGAGCGGAGCATCTTCAGCGCCGGAACGCTGCGCTCGCTGGCGTCGAAGAGGTCGCTGAGGACGACGACCAGCGCGCGCCGCCCGGCTTTCTCCGCAGCGTAGTCGAGCGCCGCGGAGAGCAGCGTCGCGCCCCGCCCCTGGGCGGAGTCGAGCCGCTGGAGGAGCTCCTGCACGTGCGTCGGCGAAGAGGCGAAGGGGACGAAGCTGCGCACGCCTTCGGGCAGCCGCTCGCTCGAGCCCGGTTCGGCATCGCCGGCCACCAGCAGCCCCACCTGGTCGCCCTGCCTCGAGAGGAGATAGGCGAGCGCGCCGGCGCAGATGGCCGCGTACTGCAGCTTGGAGAGCCCGCCGCGCCCGTAGGCCATCGAGCCGCTGGCGTCGACCACCAGGAGCGCGCGCAGGTTGGTCTCCATCTCGAAGCGCTTGACGTAGTACTTGTCGAGCTTGGCGAAGGCGCGCCAGTCGATGTGCTTGATCTCGTCGCCGGGCGCGTACTCCTTGTGCTCGCTGAACTCGACCGATTGGCCGTGGTGCGGGCTCTTGTGCAGGCCGGTGAGCACGCCCTCCATCACTTTGCGGGCGCGTATCTGCAGCGGCCCCAGGCGCGCGAGCAGGGCCGGGTCGAGCGTCACGGTCTCGTTTCGCGAAGGAGCTCCGCGATCACCTTGCGAGAATCGACGCCCTCCGCCTCGGCGTGGAAGTTGGTCAGCACGCGGTGCTGCAGGACCGGCTCGGCGAGCGCGCGCACGTCCTCGACCGCCACCGCGGGCCGGCCGGCGAGAGCCGCGCGAGCCTTCGCTCCGAGGATCAGCGCCTGGGAAGCGCGCGGTCCGGCGCCCCAGGAGACGTGCTCCTTGACGTGCTTGGACACTCCTTCGCCCGGCCGCGTCTTGCGAACCAGGTCGACGGCGTAGCGGATGACGTGCTCGGCTGCCGGCACGCGCAGGATCAGCTCTTGAAGATCGCGGATCTGCTGCGGACCGAGCACTTTCTCGACCGAAGGCTGTCCGCCCGAGGTGGTGGAGCGGACGATCTGCACCTCCTCGTCGGCCGAGGGATAGCCGACGTCGACCATGAACATGAAGCGGTCGAGCTGCGCCTCGGGCAAGGGGTACGTGCCCTCCTGCTCGATCGGATTCTGCGTGGCGAAGACGAGGAACGGCTCCTCGAGCGGATAGGTCCGCCCGCCCGCGGTCACGCGGTGCTCCTGCATCGCTTGCAAGAGAGCGGCCTGCGTCTTGGGCGGCGTGCGGTTGATCTCGTCGGCCAGGAGCACGTGCGCAAAGATGGGTCCGGCGACGAAGCGGAAAGCGCGCCGCCCGGTGGTGTGATCCTCCTCGAGGACGTCGGTGCCGGTGATGTCGCTCGGCATCAGGTCGGGCGTGAACTGGATGCGGTTGAAGGTCAGGCTGAGCGCCTCGGCCAGGGTCGAGATGAGCAGCGTCTTGGCCAGCCCGGGCACGCCGACGAAGAGGCAGTGGCCGCGCGAGAAGAGCGCGATGAGCAGCTGCTCGATCACCCGTTCCTGGCCCACCACCCGCTTGGCGATCTCCGCCGCGATGCGGCTGCGCGCCCGCGCCAGCTCCTCGATCAGCTCCGCGTCGCCGGCAGCGGGCACCGCCGGAGGGATGCCATTCACCATGGCCGGAAGCTCACTCATCCGCATGATCCTTAACACCCTTGCCCGGGTCCGCGCCCGTCGAGAGCGCGTAGGCCCGCCGCTCCTGCTCCTCGAGCTTCTTGTCCTTGAGCCCGCGCGCCACCTCTACATAAGTGGCGTGCAGATCGGGATCGAAGGGATCGACGGCGATCCCTTGCTCGAGAGCGGCGCGCGCCTTGTCCCAGGAGCTGCGCTTGACGAGCACGTGCGCGTAGAGGGCCTGCGCGGCCTCGTCCTCGGGATCGCGCTCGACCGCGCCGCGCAGCGCCTCTTCCGCCTCCGGCCAGTTGCCCAGCTGCACCTGGGCGAAGGCATAGCGCCGCGAGACCGAGGGCATCTCCGACGAGAGTCGGGCCCGCGCCTTGCCGTACTCCTTGGCGGCCGCACCCCAGCGGCGGCGGGCGAAGAGGATGTCGCCCACCCGCACCGATCGCTTGCCCTCGGAGTCGGCCGCGTCCTGCTCGCGCGAGGGCTGCAGCTGGGGCGGCTCGCTTCTTCCCTTGGCGTCCTCGCGAAAGACGAGCTTGCGCGCCACCAGCGGGCGGACATTTTTCGCCGAGGCCATCTTGGCGCGCGGCTTCGCCACTTCGGCGCGCCACTCGGCCTCGAACTCGCGGAAGCTCTTGCCGTAGGCCTGCGCCACCGCCTGCTCGTCGCTGAACCCTGCCGCCATCGCCGAGACCAGCTCGGTCAGCGCCTGCTGTCCGCCGCGCTGGTAGAGGAGGCGGATGGCGGCTTCCACCTCGGCGAATGCGAGCGCAGCCTGCTCCTGCGTGGGCAGCATCGCAATCGACGGATGCATGCGCGCAAAGGGGATCAGCTTCCCCCGCCGGGCGGCGTCTTGCAGCAGCGCGAGCGACATCTCGTCGACCGCGAGCCCCGGCTGTCCTCGCCAGCGCGTCTCGAGAAACTTCGCCAGGCCCTCCTGCAGCCAGATGGGGACGCTGTTCCGCCCCTTCTGGGTGACGAGATAGTGGACGAACTCGTGCGAGAGCGTGTCGAGCCAGGGATAGCCGCGCAAGAGAGCCTTGGGGCTGGTGATCATCAGCCGGCTGTACTTGCACAGGGCGATCGTCCCGCTCGCCTTGATCTGCTCCACGGTGAGCGGCGAGACGTGCGCCAGAGAGCGGGCGCTGTCGTAGACCTCGACGCGGATCCTGGAGGACGGCAAGACGCCCAGGTCCTTGGTGAGGCCGGCGAAGGCGCGCTCGAGCGCCTTGAGCGCATAGGGGGCGAGGAGCGTGTCCTTGCCGGGCCGGGTGCGGACGACGAAATGCTCGCTCTCGAAGATCTCGTCGCCGGCCGTCTCCTCCGCGGCGGCCCGCGCCAGCTTCTCGTCCTCGCCGCGGTGGAGCAGCGCCGCGACCGAGGAGTCCGCTCTCTCCTGCGCCCTCTGGAAGGCCTTGGCGGCCTCCTCGTATTTGCCCTGCTCGAAAAGCACGCGACCGTGGAAGTAAGCCGCCTCGGCGGACTCGGGCCGCTTCTGGATCAGCTCATCCACGCCGCGGGCCGCGGCCTCGATGTCCCAAGCCTCGAGATCGGCTTCGATCCGCGGGACATCGGCCGCGAAGAGGAGCGCGAGCAAGAGCGCGCTCACTTCACCAGCTCCTCGTAGTACTGCTTGACCCGCTCCTTGTAGCTGGAGGGCGGCGCCTGCTTCATGGCGTCGAGCAGCTCCTTGCGGAACTCGGCCGGCGCGCGGGACGACTCGGCGTCGGGGATGTCGACGTGGTCGTGGCGGACCGAGTCGGACTCGCCCTCCTCGTCGCCTTCGCCCGAGGGCTCGCCCCAGGGCATGGGCAAGCCGCCGCCGCCCTGACCTTTCGATTGTCGCGCCATCTGATCCATCGCGTCTTCGAACTGCTGCAGCTTGTCGAGCGCGCGCTGCTCGCCGGCCTGTGCTCCGCGCGGCTCACCCCGGCCCAGCCGCTGCTCGGCCTGGCCCATGCCCTCCTGCGCCTCCTGCAGCATCTGCTCGTGCTGCGGCCCGAAGATGGGCGCCTTCTTTCCCACCTCCGCGAGCTGGTCGCGCACCTTGCCGAGCTGGTCGCGCACCCGCCCTTGCTCGGCCTGCTGGCCGCGCATCCGGTTCATCTGCTCCGGCGACACGCCCTGGCCCTCGCGCGGCAGCGCATCCTGCAGCGCCTCGACCACCTCGCGCAACGGCTGCTGCGCCTGCGACGATCCCGAGAGCGCCTTGCGCACGCCGGCCGGATCGCGCGAGAAGCCGGGATAGCGCTGCGCGACCTGGTCCTCCATCGCCAGCCGACCCTGCAGCGTCTCCACCGCGCGCAAGCCGCGCTCGGCGAGATCGAGCGCCTCGTCGAAGTCGTTGAGCTCGAGCGCGCGCGACAGATCCTGCGCCCGACCTGCCGCCATCTCCAGCGAATCCTCGAGGCCGAGGTGCTCGGCCACCTTGGGGTCGATCTGCGAGATGGCCTTGCGGGCCGCCTCCGCTTTCTCGCGCAGTCTCCTGGCCAGCTCCTTGCCGCCCTTCTGCTCGAAACGCTTCTCCGCCTGCTGCCGCATCTCGCGGCGCAATTGCGCGGTGCGCTTCTCCAGCTCCTTCTCCTTCTCCTTGATCTGCCGGAGCGCGCTCGCCGCCTCGCGCAGCTGCCGCGCCTCCTGCGCGTACTTCCCTCCCTGATCGCGCTGCGCCTTCGCCTGCAGGTCGTTCTCCAGCTTCTCCAGCTGCTGGGAAAGCCGGTCGAGCTCCCTCAGGGCCTCGTCGACCTTGCCCGACTGCAGCTTCTTCTGGATGTCGGACAGCTGGCCGAGGAGGTCCTGCTCCTTCTCGACGGCCTGCATCGCCTCCTGGTTCAAGTGCTCGTCGCGGATCCCCTTCGCCAATTCCGACATCCGCTGCATCAGGTCCTGGATGCGCTCGCGCAGCCGCTCGACTTCGGAGAGCAGCTGCTTGCGGGTCTCGGCGTCAGAGCCGGGGGGCGCCTTGCGCAGCTTCTCGGCGAGGCGGGCCAGCTCGCGCCGCGAGGCGGCCAGCTCCTTGGCCAGCTCCCGCATGGCGTCGAGCCGGGCGCGGTCGAGCAGGTCTTCGAGGTAGAGGACGTCCTTCTCTTCCTCGCGGATCTCGTTGGTCAGCGCGCCGGCGAAAGTCCGCAGGGCGCCGTCGTGGCCCATCGCTCCGCGCGAGAGCGGCGCGCGGGCGATGCTGGTCCGCTGCAGCGCCGGTCCCAGCGAGCTCGCGGCGTAGCGGAGCGCCCGGCCCACCGCGCGCGGGGCGAGCTTGTCCTTGATCAGCTGGCGGCCCGCCGCGTCCATCTCGGCCGAGAGCACGCGCGCGTCCCTGTCTTTCTGCGCGGTCTGCGCGTACCAGGCAGCGGCCTCGGCCGCTCCCTGTGGCGCGGGCTTCTCCTCCAGCCGATCGGCGAGCAGCGCCACCAGCCGCTCCCAGAGCGCCTGCGCGCGCACCAGCGATTCGCGGCTGTGCTCGGCGGCGGAGAAAATCTTCAGCCCCTGGGAGGGCGACACTCCCCGCTGCGGCCCGTCGACCGCGTCGTTGTCTCTCGCCTCGAGGTGGTAGCTGACCTTGTCTCCGGCGCGCAGATGGAGCGGGGACAGCTCCCAGGCGTGCACTCCGCGGAGCCGCTTGGCCGGCGCGGCCGGCGCGTGGAGCACGACGCGCTCTTCCTTGCCGCCCTGCAGCTGGTAGACCAGCTCCACCTTGGAGAGCCCGTAGTCGTCGGTGGCCGACCAGGAGAGCGCGAGCTTCCCCTGCGGATCGACCTCGAGGATCTTCTCCTTGGGCGCATCGATCGAGACCTGCGGCGCGGCGTCGGCGATGATCTCGATCGGCCGCGGCGGTCCCTCCGCCACGGTGCGGCCGCGCGCGTCGGCGAAGCGCAGGCTCCATTGCCCCGATTGCGAGAGGGTGAAGCTGCCCGAGAGCTGGCGGCGGCCTTGTCCCTGCGCCTCGAGGTGGATGGCCGCGCCGTTGACCACCGCGAAGGCTTGCTCGAGATCGCGGTCGGCTCGGGCCGAGAGACGGACCTCCGTCCCCTTGGGCGCGCGCAGATCGCCGGCGGTGCCTTCCTCGGTGCGGGGCGGCAGCCCGGTATAGATCGGATAGAGGTAGGTGATCGACAGATCGCCCGCGATCGGCGACAGCTCGATCTGCGGCGCACCGGCCTCACCGCGAAAGAGACGCCGCAGCCCCTGCGAGACATGGCGCGGAGCGAGGAATGCCGCGAAGAAGAAGAGCGCACCTCCCGCGAGGAGCGCCGCGAAAGGCCAGCGCAGCGAGGAAGCGGGGAGCGCGCGCGAGACGTCGATCTTCCGGGCGGCACCTGCCGCGCGCAGATCGAGCAGTGCGAGCAGCTCGGTCGACGCGCCCCGCGGCGGATCGCGCGAGAGCTCGACACTGGAGAGCAGCTCGGAGGGTCCCCCCAGGAGCCGGGCCAGGTGGCGCGGATCGCGCGCCATCGCCGCCGCGCGCTGCAGCGGCGAGCGAAGGGAGAAGAGGACGACCCCCGCCAGCGAAAGGCCCGCCAGCAAAAGGGCGACCGACCGCGCCAGCCAGGCACCGTTGACCGCCGCGAGCAGCGCTCCGGCGAGCAGCGCGATCTGCAGGCCGGCGATCAGCACCGCCAGAGCGCGCAGCGTCGCGAGCCGCATCGCCCGGGAGCGCGCCTGCGCGAGGAGCTTCCCGATCTCCTCTCGCGCCTTCCCGCCCCTCTCTTCCAGCTCGGAGAGCCGCGAGGGCGGGGGCTCCGGTGCAAGTCCGCCGAGAAGTGGGATTTCCTGCAGTTGCATCGAGCTTGCCAACCTGCCCCTTGTAGCTCCCGCGGGCAATCCGCGCGAGCTCGTCACAGTCTAGACAAGGATGTGCGAGGTACATTCCCGCCGTGCGCCCGCCCCGTCGGCTGCCGCATTTGCTAGTTTGGATCTCGCGTGAATAGGCGGGGTTCGAAGGCGTCCACATGAGTGAGGGCACGAAACCGGACGCGGCCGAAGACCGCAGGCTGGTGCGCGCGGCGCAGACGGGGGACGAGCAGGCTTTTCGCCAGCTCGTGGTGCGGTACCAACGCCGGGTCTACCAGCTCGCGTTGGGAATGACGAAGGATCCGGACGACGCAATGGACATCGCGCAGGAAACATTCGTTCGCGTCCACCGCTACCTGCCCACCTTCAAGGGGGACTCGTCGTTCTTCACCTGGACCTACCGCATCGCCATGAACCTCTCGCTCGATTTCCAGCGGCGCAAAGGGCGGGCCGAGCGAGTCGACCAGCTGGAGGGCGATGAAGCCGAGATCGAGGCTGCGATGGACCCGCCTTCGGCGGCTCTCGCCGGCCCGCAGCGGGCAGCCCTCAACAGCGAGCTGAAAGAGAAGATCGAAGAGGCGCTCGCCGGCCTTTCCGAGAACCACCGCGCCATCCTTCTTTTGCGCGAAGTGGAAGGGCTGAGCTACGCGGAATTGGCCAAGGTGCTGGGCATCCGCAAGGGCACGGTGATGAGCCGGCTCTTCCATGCGCGGTTGAAGATGCAGAAGAAGTTGCGGGAGTATCTCGGCGAGGACGAGCCGGAAGGTGAGGAGCGATGAAGCGCTGCCCGGACGCCGTTCCTCTCCTCGGGCCGCTCCTCGACGGAGCCCTGCCGCCCGACGACAGCGAATGGGCTCTCGAGCACCTGCGCGAGTGCGCAGGCTGCCGCGAGCGTCAGGCGCTCATCGCCGCGCAAGGAGCCGCCCTGCGCGAGAAGATGCTCGCGCGCGGGGCAGCGGCCGACTTCGGCGGCTTCGCCGACAGGGTCCTTCTGCGCGCGGGAAAGGAAGAGAAGCTGCGCGGCCTCGAGCATCTGCGCGTCTACGGCTCGGAGATGTGGGGCGCGCACAAGCGTGCGCTCCTCGCAGCAGGCGGCCTGGCCGCTGCAGCCTGCCTGGGGCTGGCCGTGTTCTTCCTTCCGCCGCGAGCGGCCGGGCCCGAGGAGCTGCTCTACGCCGACGCGAGCATCCCGCAGATCGAAGAGGTAGAGTTCGGCAGCCACGACGGCGCGGTCCTGCACCTGCGCGACCAGACGCCCGTCATCTGGCTTTCCGAGGATCGTCAGTGAGAGTTGCGTTCGTTGCCCTGCTCTTGCTCGCCCAGGCCGACGCCGGCTGGGTCGAGCCGCTGCAGACTTCGCGCGCGCCCGGCCCCAACGAGCAGCGGGTGCGCATCACCATCCGCGCCATCGCCGCTTCCAACGAGCCCGGCGGATTCGACCAGAAGCTCGCGCCCATCGAGCAGCACCTGCGCAACTTCGGCGAGCAGTTCCGCTACCAGAGCTACAAGCTCCTCGAGGAGAAGACCTTCGATCTCGACTGGAAGTCTCCCGCCGAGATCGAGCTGCCGGGCAGCCGCAATCTGCAAGTTTTGCCCCGGCAGCTGGCCGCGGACGGAAAGATCCGCGTGCACCTCGAGCTGCTCGGCGAGCATCCGGCCCATTCGCGCAAGCTGCACACCGACTATTCCATCCAGCGGGGAGGGACCTTGCTCGTCGGCGGGCTGCGCGTCGATCCCAAGGACGAGAGGTCGGGCACGCTGCTCATCGCCGTCACCCAGGCGGTCGAGAAGTAGTAAAGTGCGCGCCCTTATGACTCGAGCTCTGGCCTTGTCCGCCCTTCTCGTCTCGTTCGCCGCCGCGGCCCAGCCGAAGACCGACGAGGAGAAGACCCTCTACGCCATCGGATATCTCGTGGGCAGCCGCAACCTCGGGCCGCTCTCGCTCAAGCCCGAGGAGATGAAGATGGTCGAGCGGGGCATCTCCGACGGCGCGCAGGGAAAGAAGGCGGCGACGGACGTCGAGGCGCAGATGGAGAAGGTGAACGCCTTTGCCCAAGGGCGATCGAACGCGGCCTCCGACAAGGAGAAGGCGGCGGGCCGCGAGTACGCGGAGAAGGCGGCCAAGGAAGCCGGGGCGAAGAAGATCGAGGTCGACCTCGGCGGAGGCCGGAAATCCTTCTTCGTCTCCAAGACGCTCAAGCCCGGCGACGGTCCCACCCCGGCCCCGAGCGACAAGGTCAAGGTCAACTACGAGGGCCGGCTCACCAACGGGACGGTGTTCGACAGCTCCTACAAGCGCGGGCAGCCGGCCGAGTTCCCGCTCAACGGCGTGATCAAGTGCTGGACCGAAGGCGTGCAGCGGATGAAGGTGAACGAGAAGGTGCGGCTCACCTGCCCCTCCGACGTGGCGTACGGGGACCATGGGCATCCGCCGACGATCCCGGGCGGCGCGACGCTGGTTTTCGATGTCGAGCTGCTCGGCGTGAGCAAATGAAGCTCAGGCGGCCCGTCGCTTCTGGCCGCGGCCGATGAGGCGCTCGAACAAGGACTCGTAGACATCCATCGCGCGCTCGCGGTCGTGGTTCGCCTCGACGTAGCGCCGGCCGTGCTCTCCGCGCGCGCGGCTTTCAGCCGGCCTTTCGGCAGCGTCGAGAATCGCCTGTGCCAGCCGCGCCGGATCGCCCGGCGGCGCGCAGACGCCACAGCCCGCGTCGCGCACCAGCCTGGGCGCGTCACCGCCTTCGGGGAAGCTGGCGATGATCGGCTTGCCGGCCGCCATGTATCCGAGAAGCTTGGCGGGCACGACCGGGCAGCGCAGCGAGGGCTGCAGCGTCGCGAGACAGACGTCCGCCGAGGCGACGACCTGTGGATAGTCGTCCTCGCTCACGGCCGGCATGAAGCGGACGTTGGTGAGGCCGAGCTTGCGGGCCTTCTCCTCCAGGCGACGCTTCTCGACCCCCTCGCCGACGATGAGCAGCGCGATCTCGGAGCGCTCGCGCAAGAGCGCGCCCGCCTCGACCACGCTGTCGAGATCCTGGGCAAAGCCGAGATGCCCCGAGAAGAGC
>Ga0209471_1000865_pt1 | contig 18938 bp, 18 predicted proteins | sample GraSoiAngelo_128_FD_185885 | JGI IMG/M metagenome (GOLD analysis project Ga0209471, IMG submission 185885) | Grasslands soil microbial communities from the Angelo Coastal Reserve, California, USA - 14_0927_12_20cm (SPAdes) (version 2) | ecosystem: Environmental > Terrestrial > Soil > Grasslands ...
CGGAGAAGAGTGCGCCGGCGATGAGCGCGGCTACGACCACCAACGCGACGATAGCGAGCGCCAGCGCCATGCCGCGCTCGTTCTTCAGTACGTGCTTCATATCGGACTCCTTTCGCCCACCCAGGAATCCGAAAAAAATGGCAATTAGTGTGCCTGTTGGTTTCTAAAACGAGACGGGGCGAGGGCAAACTAGACTGAGCCCCCGCCCCAAATCCCTAGGTCTGGGTCGCTTTAGTACAGCTGGACCCAGCCCCGCGACCGCATCATCGCACCGTTCCCTGTCTTGTCTAACGCCTTGACGATAGCGCACTTAGAGTACAGGAGGTTGGCGGCGCCGGAGATGTTGTTGGTGGTGTCTGTGAACGCCACCGTGTCCTGCACCATCACTGTGCCCCAGAAGTGCGCCGGAGTGCCGCCACCGCCCGAGGTCTTGATCGAGCCTTTGACGATCACTACGCCGAAGAACTGGAACCCGCCCTGGACCGACAGGCTGCCGTCCACGAGCAGGACTCCCTGACCTTCGTTTCCGTTGATGACGGTACCGTCCCCCGTGATGTGGATGATGGGGAAATAGCTGCCGCAGGGGCCGGCCGGGGTGGTGGGGCTCCCCCAGTTCGTCAGCACGGTCAAGTCACACGTGGTGCCTGCCACGACCGGGCCAATCCCGTTGGAGAAGTTCTGGGCCGGCAGGGTGATCGTGGCGCTCTGGGCGAGCTGTGTGTACGTGATGTCGCCGTAGTGCGTAAACGAGCTGTCGGCCAGCGTCGGGTCTTTGAGCACCGGCGGATTCCCGAGAATGGCGGGGTGCCCGCTGGTCGCGACCGTCCCGTCCGACTGCGTCCGGATGCCGGCCTTGGCCGAATCGAGGGGGGGACACCCTGCCCACCCCGTCGGCGCGTGATCGTTGCCGTCGATGCTGGCGCTCCCGACCACGACGTTGCTGCCGCCCGACGTGACCGCCGCCTGCGTATTGAGGTTCACGGTTCGGATCCTCGCCAGCAGCCCGAGACGCTGGCTCGCGCCCCCGCCCCGGATGCGCCCCGCGAGGCTCATCGTATCCTGGGCGGTCATGTCGATGAGGTACAGCTGGTCGTTGAGCTTGTACATCGTACCGTTGTAGCTCCCCGTCTTCGAGGCCGCCGTCGTCGCTCCCAGCGGCAAGCTGCTCTGGGCGGTCCCCCCCGCCGGATGCGGGTACAGCCCGGCGTACGCCGTCCTGTTCGCGGGCGTGTCCCAGCCGCGGATGATGTCGTACACCCCTTCCTCCGCGACGCCGAACGACGCCTGCACCCGGCGCACGTTCTCGGCCACCCGCTGCTCCTGGGTTCCCGAGAAGAGGGCGCCGGCGATGAGCGCGCCCACGATCACCAGCGCGACGATCGCGAGGGCGAGCGCCATGCCGCGCTCGTTCTTCAGGACGTGCTTCATACACGACTCCTTGTGGTTCACGTGTGATCTCCCTGTCAGCAAGCGACGGGAGGCATCGAGCCCGTGCCGCAGCGCGGGTTGTTCCGCAGCGCGACGCGGGTCAGGATGCTGTCCACCTTGTAGTCCATCGCGCCGTCCGGGCTGCTGCGGATAGGAGACGCGGTGCGAGCCCGGAGCACGAATTGGATCTGCGCCACCTTGGACGAATCGGCCGTCACGGTGCCGACACTGTCGTAGTAGCTGAACGTCACGCCGTTCGCGCCAATGAGCGGTCCAACCACCGGTTGGATCGTGCCGCCCACGGCGGGATTGCGCTGCCCCAGGTACCAATTGCCGTCCGGCGCCTGGTACAGCTCGTAGGCCAACCGGTCGAACCCGCGCACTGGAGCCCCTGCCGTGATCGCCGTAGCCACGTTCAGCCCCGGGTTGGCGAGCCACTGCGGTTGCATCCGCAGCGAGATGCCGGCGTGCGGCACCGTCAACGGGCCGGCCGGGCCGCTGTCGTTGCACAGCGGTCCGGTGCCATTGATGCTCTGGATCTGGGCGGGAAGCCAGATATCGTCCGCGCGGGTCCCCGGGTTGCCCTCCCAATAGATCAACAGGGAGTCGTTCCGGTTGAACGTCTGCCGGCTGCCGTACAGCGGTGTGGATCGAATGACGACGTCGAGGTTACCGATCCCTCCGCCCAGCAGGGGCGTGTTGCAAATGAACGAAAGCTGCCGCATGGCGCGGATCTGGAGCGACGTCGGGCCCATGGCGGCGATGTCGCCGTCCGAGGCGTCCAGCTCGCGGAACTCCGCGGGCAGGATCGCGGCCGCCGCGCGGATATTCTGCTGCAAATCGATCGTCTGGGTCTGCGCCAGGTACACGCGCTGGTTGTTCACCAACACCTTGTAGACGGCAGCCGACACCATGCCCAGCAGCACCAGCGCGATCATCAATTCGATGAGGGTAAACCCTCGACGGGCTAGAAGAGACATGAGATCTGGGTCTCCGTGCTGTCGGTACGCCACTTGCCGAGCGCGGTCGGGTACGTGCTGCGCACCACGACCTGCCAGTGCTTCGGCCCGGTATTCGCGAATCGCCACGTGATCGAGTCCACCGGTGCCGAGCCGCGCATCAACACCTCGCTGCCCCCCGCTTGCGACTTGCAGCCGGACGCCCGCAGCATTTCGAGCCGCCGCTGAGCGTACTGCGCCGCCACGGCCGAGCGCTGCCCGCGGCCGATCATCCGCGTCACCAGCGCCGCCGACGTCACCAGCGCCAGCAGGCCGATGGTGAGCACCAGAATCGCGACGATCACCTCGACGATCGTGAACCCCTGCTCGCGTTTCATTGCCGCACCACCTTGCCGATCGTGTTGATCATCACCGAGTCCTGGTTCGTCGAGTTGCTTCCGGTGAGCCGCACGACGGTGTTCGAGCTGAACCCGTCCATGCTCAGCCCGCGCGGGTCGTATTGCACCGAGTCGCGCGAGGCGGAAAGCGTCACCTTGAACCGCGTCGTGAGGTTCTGCACTCCTGAAACCGTATCCACCTTGGTCGGGCACGCCGTCGTCACCCAGACGGTGGACGGCGACGCGGTGAAGTGCAGCGCGCTCCGACAGCCGCGCTGGATCGCCGCGGCCCGCGCCGTGGCCGCCAGCGTTCCCAGCGCGTCCCGCGCCGAGCGGACGTTGGTCTTGTCGAGCGTTCGCAGGATCTTCGGGAAGCCGATCAGCGTGATGATAGCCATGATCGCTATCACGATGATCAATTCGATGGTCGTGAAGCCCGAGCGCCGCATGACAATGCCTCCAGTCGGAGGTATTCCTATCACACCTCATGCCATAGCGTAAATCGTTGTGCTGTAGCGTATTAGGTACTTCGGCAAGAGCGTGGGATACTGCAAAACACTGCATAAGTGCAGAGTCCTGCACTAGTCGATGCCGTATCGGTCCATCTTGTAGAACAGGGTCCGGAGGCTCACGCCGAGCCGTTTGGCGGCCTCGCGGCGGTTTCCCGCCGCCCCGGTCAGGGCGGCGGTGATGGCTTGGCGCTCCGCGAGCTCCACTGCGTCACGGAGGGTACCGCTCCCCGCTCCCTGCTCCCCCCCGTGGGAGCTGGGAGCGGGGAGCGGTTCCTTCCGAAAATCCGCCGGCTCCAGGATCTCCTTGTCGCTCAGTACCGCCGCCCGTTCGATCGCATGCTCGAGCGACCGCACATTGCCGGGCCACGGCTGCTCCCCCAGCCACGCCAGCGCCGCTGCGCTCAAGGCCACGCGCCGGCCGAGCCGGCCGCCCAGCCGGGCGGCAAAATGCCCCGCCAGGGGTGCGATGTCGGCGCGCCGCTCGGAAAGCGGGCGCAGGTGAATCGCCACGACGTTCAACCGGTCGAACAGATCGTGTCGGAACCGACCCGCTGCCGCCTCGGCGGCGAGATCCTTCGCGGTCGCCGCGAGCAGACGCACGTCCACCCGCCGCGTCTTCTGGTCTCCCACGCGCCGGATCTCGTTCTCCTGCAGCACCCGCAGCAGCTTCGCCTGGAGGGCGAGCGGCAGCTCCCCGACCTCGTCCAGCAGCAGCGTGCCGCCGTCGGCCTGCTCGAACAGTCCCGGACGATCGCCCGCGGCGCCGGTGAACGCGCCTTTTACGTAGCCGAACAGCTCCGACTCGAGTAGCGTGTCAGGGATCGCCGCGCAGTTGACCGCCACGAACGGGCCGGCCGCGCGTGGACTGGCCCGATGGATGGCCTGGGCGATGACCTCCTTGCCGGTGCCACGCTCGCCGGTGATCAGCACGGTCGTGGGGTGTCCCGCCACGCGGGCCACGATCTCGAGGGCCTGCCGCATCGCCGGGCTTTCGGCGATCAGCGCCCGCGTGCCGGGACTGCTGTCCAACTGCGCTCTTAGTGTCGCGATGGTGTGGGTGAGGCGCTCGCGCTCTTCGGCCTTGCGAAGCGTGAGCACCACCTCGTCGGGGCGGAACGGCTTGGGCACGTAGTCGTACGCACCCTCCTTCATGGCGGCGAGCGCCGCCTCTTCGCCGCCGTAGGCGCTCATCATGATGACAAGGCCGGTACCCCCACTCCCCTTGTACGCGCGCAGGAACGCCAGCCCGTCCATGTCCGGCATCCGCACGTCGCACAGCACGACGTCGAACGATTCGGCGCGCGCCCGGTCGAGCGCGCGGGCCCCGTTGCCCTCGGCCGCCACCTCGTAGCCCGCGTCCGCCAGCAGCAGCCCGAGCGACTGCCGGAGACCGGGCTCGTCGTCGACGATCAGGACTCGGCTCACCGACCCGCCGCCGGGAAGAACATCTTGAAGGCCGCCCCGCCCTCTCGAGCGGTGTCTACCCAAACGACGCCCCCCATGTCGTGCACCGCGCGGGCGACGATGGCAAGGCCGAGCCCGGTGCCCCGGCCCGGCTCCTTGGTGGTGAAGAACGGATCGAAGATCCTCTCCCGGTCTTGGGGCGGCACGCCCGGCCCGGAGTCGGCGACGTACACGAGCACACCCGGCTGGCCGGCCACGAAGTCGGTCCGCGCGGGGCGGCTCGCGGGATCGCGGGGGAAGCTGGCCCGCTCGGGGTCGCTCGAGCGCTTGAGCACCGCGCGCCGTGATTCGTAGGCCCACGCCCTCACGCCCAGTACGACCATGCCGCTCGGTGCCGCGTCCAGGGCATTCAGAACCAGGTTGACGACCGCCTGCTCCAGCAGATGCGCCCGGCCGAGCATGTGCGGCACGTCGGGAGCGATCTCGAGTCTCGCTCGCACCGCTTTCAGCGCGCCCTGGGCCTCGAGCAGCCCATAAGCGCCCTGCGCCACGGCGCCGGCATCGAGCGGCGCGAGCGCCTCTTCCTGGGGTCGCGCGTAGTCGAGCAGCCCGCGTACGATGCGGTCGAGGCGCTCGAGCTCGCGGGTCACGCCGGTGACCACCTCCGGGTCGGCACCGCGACGTCGCAGCACCTCCACGTAGGTCCCGATCGCGCCCAGCGGGTTTCCCACCTCGTGGGCGATCCCGGCCGCCAGCCGGCCGATGCTGGCGAGCTTCTCCGAGCGCACGAGCTGACCCTGCGCGTCGAGCAGATGATCGGTCATGCGGTTGAGTCGCTCTGCGAGGGTGGCGAAGTCGCGCGTCTCCGCGTCCGGCGCGCGTCGCCCGAGATCGCCGTCTGCCACCGCGTCGGCGGTGGCGACCAGGCGCTCCAGCGGCCACAGGACCAATCGGTTCACGAGGTAGCGCCCGAACACGAGAAACACCCCCACCTCGAGGGCGACAAGGAGTAGCACCAGCACGAACGTCCGCTCCGGGGCGAAACTGGTGGCCACCAGCATCGTCGCCACCCCCACCAGCAGGGCGGCGGCGGCGAGGAACGACAAGTAGAACAGCAACTCGGTCCGGAGCGCGGGCTTGGCCGGCATTGCGCTGGAATAGGCACGATAACAAAGCGGCGGGGAAGTCCCCGCCGCTCGGTGTCGCTCCTACTAATCCAGCAGCTTACTTGCAGGCCGGCGCGCCTTCCGAGGTCGCGATGCCGAGGGCCGGTGTCGTAGCCCCGACGTAAATCTCGCAGCTCTTGGCAGTGTTGGCGTTGGTAACGCTCGCCGTCCAGCCCGCCTGCGTCCCGGTGCCCGTGGTGATGGCGCCAAGCGTGTTGCCCGTGGTGACGCAATACGCTATTGAGCCCGCCGGGGCCGGGTTGGTACAGGTGTTGGTAGTGGTGTACTTGATCGAGTCGGCGAAGTACGCCTCTTCCGCCGTAACCAGGTTACGGAGGTCCGACTTCATCGAGGCGAGGTACGCCTTTTCCTTCGTATTGGCGAACTTGGGGATCGCGATGGCGGCCAAAATGCCGATAATCACCACCACGATCAACAGTTCAATGAGCGTGAAACCCTTGCGGTTCATCTGACTTTACTCCCGTTGGAGTCCAACCATGGGCGATAGACCCGTGCAGAAACGGTTGATCTTGGCGGACTACAAAGCAAACCTCGTGCCCCCCACTACCGAAGCTGCTAATATGTTGCCCGGCTACTTGTTACACCAAGAGACCAAGTCCTGAGATTCCCCGCGGCTCCTCGGTCCAATCGGGTGTTTTGCAAGGCACCGGGCTGACCGCAACGGTCCTGCCACCAAAACGAAGCGGCGGGGAAGTCCCCGCCGCTCGGTGTCGCTCCTACTAATCCAGCAGCTTTACTTGCAGGCCGGCGCGCCTTCCGAGGTCGCGATGCCGAGGGCCGGTGTCGTGGCCCCGACGAAGATCTCGCAGCTCTTGGCGGTGTTGGCGTTGGTGACGCTCGCCGTCCAGCCCGCCTGCGTCCCGGTGCCCGTGGTGATGGCGCCGAGCGTGTTCCCAGTGGTGGTACAGTACGCCACCGAGCCCGCCGGAGCGGGGTTCACACAGCTCTTGGTCGTAGTGTACTTGATCGAGTCGGCGAAGTACGCCTCTTCCGCCGTAACCAGGTTACGGAGGTCCGACTTCATCGAGGCGAGGTACGCCTTCTCTTTCGTATTGGCGAACTTGGGGATCGCGATGGCGGCCAAAATGCCGATAATCACCACCACGATCAGCAGCTCAATGAGCGTGAAACCCTTGCGGTTCATCTGACTTTACTCCCGTCCCGTTGGAGTCCAACGATGGGCGATAGACCCGTGCAAAAACGGATGATCCTGGTGGAGCACAAGGCAAACCTCGTGCCCCCCCACTACCGAAGCTGCCAATATGTTGCGCGGCTGCTTGTTACACCAAGAGACCAAGTCCTGAGATTCCCGCGGCTCCTCGGTCCAATCGGGTGTTTTGCAAGGCACCGGGCTGACCGCAACGGTCCTGCCACCAAAACGAAGCGGCGGGGAAGATCCCCGCCGCTCGGTGTCGCTCCTACTATCCAGCAGCTTACTTGCAGGCCGGCGCGCCTTCCGAGGTCGCGATGCCGAGGGCCGGTGTCGTGGCCCCGACGTAAATCTCGCAGCTCTTGGCGGTGTTGGCGTTGGTGACGCTCGCCGTCCAGCCCGCCTGCGTCCCGGTGCCCGTGGTGATGGCGCCGAGCGTGTTCCCGGTGGTGGTACAGAACGCCACCGAGCCCGCAGGAGCGGGGTTCACGCAGCTCTTGGTGGTGGTGTACTTGATCGAGTCGGCGAAGTACGCCTCTTCCGCCGTAACCAGGTTACGGAGGTCCGACTTCATCGAGGCGAGGTACGCCTTTTCCTTCGTGTTGGCAAACTTGGGGATCGCGATGGCGGCCAAAATGCCGATAATCACCACCACGATCAACAGCTCAATGAGCGTGAAACCCTTGCGGTTCATCTGACTTTACCCCCGTTGGAGTCCATCATATAGACGGCCTTAAAATCACGTGAAGCCGTATGTGCCACTGGTGGTCAAAGCAAACCCCGTGCCTTCCGTCACTGACCCAATCTAACAGGTTTATTTGCAACGTGTTACATCGGCCGGGCTCATCCAACTGGATGCGGTGAGACGCACGCAGGTCGGGCTCTTTGCAAGGCACAGTTGCTGACCGCAACGGCCCTCACGGCCGCGTCGTTTCCCGCGCGGACCGAGCGAGGCGCCCGAGTATCGAGTCAGCAACGGCGCTATCTCCCCGCGCTCGAGCCGCCGCCGCTTCGAACCGATAGTAAAACTCGCACTGGGTGCATAGCTGCTCGAGTCGCGCCAGCATCGAGTCCGCGAGACCGGGGCGGCCGAGGTTGAACGCCACGTCCGCGCCGGCCATAAAGAGCCAGGGAAGCTGGTTATAGATCCGCTCGGCGATCGAAAAGGCCTCGAACGCCTGCCGCGGTTTGTGCTGGCTCAGGTAGATACCCACCATGCGGGCCGGTCCGTCGAACGAACGGGGCGAGTCCTCGAGCTCGCTCAGCACCACCGTCAGCTCGTCGCGCCATACGGGCACCCGCAGCGCGGTGCGCACGCCCCCGGCCACCACCACGAGCCCGAGCACCCACGCGAGCCGCCGCAGCGCCGCTCCCCGCTCCACCCACGCCCCGAGCGCCGCCCCCGCCGCCAGCGCCAACCCCACGGACGGCAAGTACAACGTCCGCTCCGCCACCAACACCCCCGCCGGGTACAACAGGTTCGCCACCGGCAACAACGCCACGCCGATCCACCCCAGTCCGAATGCCTCGACCCTACGCCCGCGCCGCCACGCCAGAACCAGCAGCGCTGCCCACGCGAGGAGGCACGACACCCCCAGCGCAAACCGCCAGTCGAGCGGCGTGGCGACGAGGGTCCGCTCGGCGGGGGAGTAGTCGACCCGCAGGTGGAGCGGGAAGACCAGCAGCCGCGCGAAATCGGCGAACGCTGCCACCGCGGTCAGCCGAATCTGGAGCGGGGACGCGCCGACGAACTGGGCCGCGACGTTGAAGACGCCCGCGTAAGGTCGGAGCACCGACTCCCGGACGATCGCATACAGCACCCCCACCCCGATCCAGCTCACCACGTAGAGCGCCATCCGCGAGCGCGACGGTCGCGCCAAGCCAACAATCCAGCCCCAGGCGATGAGTGCCGGCACCACCGCCCCGTTTTCCTTGCACAACAAGGCGAGCGCGCCCGTCAGGGCACTCCAGCCGATGCGATCGCGCGCCAGCGCGGCATACACGGCGAGCACGGCGAATAGTGCGGCCATCAGCTCGGCGCGGCCGGCGATGTTGGCCACGGCCTCGACATGGACCGGATGCACCGCGAAGACGAGCCCGGCCGCGAGCGCCGCTTTGTCACCCGCCCAACGACGCGCGAGCGCGGCCACCGCGACGCTCGTCCCGGCATGCCACAGGAGGTTCACCGCGTGGAACCACGCCGCGCGCGCCACGTGCCAATCGATGGCGTAGCTCGCCACGGTGAGGGGACGGTACATCCCGCCCCCCATCTCCGGGGGCCAGTAGGGGGACGCGAACGCGCGCCGCCAGGCGCCCGGCTGCCGGAAGAGCGAGTTCCAGAGAACGATCGGGAGATCGTCGAACGCGAAGCGATTCCACAGGGCGCCGAGGTACACGACCGCGGCGCACACGGCGACCACGAGAAATATCCGCTTGGGAGTCACGGGCCCGACTCCCCCGGCTTTCGCAGACGGGCAGCGAACAGCTCGGCCGCTGCCATGTTGCCGCGCGCCAGGGCCGCTCCCGCCTCGTAGCGATAATAGTGATCACAGCGCGCGCACAACCGCTCGAGCCGCAGGAGCAGTGAGTCGGCGGTGAGCGGGAACCCTGCACTGATCGCCGCTTCCGCGCCCGTGACGTACACCCACGGCAGCGTGGCGTCGTAGATGTCGATGGAGCGGCGGAACGCCTCGAGCGCTTTGGCCGGCTGGTGCGCGTTCAGGTACAGCACCACCATGTGGGCCGGCCCTGCATACGAGCGGGGCGAGTCCTCGAGCTCGCTCAGCACCACCGACAGCTCGTCGCGCCACACGGGAACGCGGAGCGCCGTGCGGACCCCGCCCGCCACCACCACCACTCCCAGCACCCACGCCAACCGCCGCGCGTCGAATGCGGCGAGCTGCCCCAGCAGCGCCCCCGCCGCCAACGCCAGCCCCACCGACGGCAGGTACAACGTCCGCTCCGCCACCAACACCCCCGCCGGATACAACAGATTCGCCACCGGCAACACCGCCACCCCGATCCATCCCAGCCCGAACGCCTCGAGCTTGCGGCCCCGGCGCCACGCCAGCACCAGCAGCCCCACCGACACCGCCAGGCACAACAAGCCGAGCAGGAAGCGCCCGTCCAACGGCGACGTCACGAGGGTCCGCTCCGCCGGCGAGTAGTCCACCCTGAGCTTGAGCGGGAACACGAGCAGGCGGGCGAAGTCCGCGAACGCCGCCACCGCCGTCAGCCGAATCGCCCACGGCGACGCGCCGATGAAGATCGGCGCGCCGTTCACGAAGGTCGACTCGTGGCGCAGCACCATCCAGCGCACGACGACGTACGCGGCGCCGACGGCTACCCAGCTCGCCGCGTAGACCGCCATGCGGCGGCGCGATGGCCGCTCCAGACCCACCACCCAGGCCCACGCGATCAGCGCGGGGACAACGGCAGCGTTCTCTTTGCTGAGAAGCCCAGCCGCGAGGGCGGCGGCGGACCAGCCGACGCTGTCGCGCGCGAGCGCGGCGTACACGGCGAGCACGGCGAACGCCGCGGCCATCAGCTCGGCCCGGCCTACGAGGTTCGCGACGGCTTCGACGTGCACCGGATGCACGGCGAAGATGAGCCCAGCGGCGAGCGCGCCGCGATCGCCCGCCCAGCGGCGGGCGACGAGCGCCACCGCGACGCTCGCCCCGGCGTGCCACAGCACGTTCGCCGCGTGAAACCACGCCGTCCAGCCCACGCGCCAGTCGAGCGCGTATGTCGCGAGGGTCAACGGACGGTACATCCCGCCGCCCAGCTCCGGAGGCCAGTATGGCTGGAGAAACGCGCGCCACACACCGCTCCCGCTGAGCACCAGCGTGTTGAAGTGCACGACGGGATTGTCGTCGAGCGCGAAGCGGTTCCACAGGGCGCCCGCGTACACCGCCGCCGCGCAGGCGGCGACAACGAGCGACAGGCGCCTAGTGCTCACGCGTCATCTCAAACGCCAGCCGTTGGCCCGGCCAGCGATGCACCAGCTTGAGCCTCCCCGGAGTAGCACCGAGCAGTGCGTCCAGTTGCGCGGCCGACTCGCCCGGGCCGCCCAGCAACACGTGAGTCACGCCGGCCCGCTCGAAGAAGGCGAGCTGCTCGGACGGCGAAACGGCAGCGTCGCCGGCGCCACGGTACCCGTAGACGTACAGCGGGACGGTGCGGCGCCCGGTGTAGAGGGAGACCAGCGGGTCGGCATCGGTCGCCAGCACGGCGTCCGCCGGGAGCGTCTCGACCCAGGGCAGGAGCTCGGTGAAGTTCGCCGAGATCCGCTGCCCCGAGACGGCCCACCAGCGGCCCGCGAAGCCGCGCGCCTCATAGACGCTGTAGCCCAAGGTGAGAGCCGTCGCCAGTACGACGATGGGCAACCGCAGGCGCGCATGGCGCCACAGGGCGAGCGCTCCAGCGCCCCAGGCGAGCGCGATCCACGGCAGGACGGCCCACAGGAAGCGATCGGCGCGCACCGGCCACACCGCCAGGATCGCGAGGTAGGCGACGAGGGTGGCTCCGCTCGCCGAGCGCGAGGCCAGCACGATGAGCCCGTACACGCCGACGACGAGCGCCGGCACCGCCAGCAGGTAGTAAACGGGGACGGACGGCACCCACCCCAGCGTCAGGACGGCGAGCGGGCGTGGCAGGTCGAGAGATCGCGTGGCGAGCGCGCTCAGACCGGCCTGCCGGATCACGTCGCCGTACGTCCCGTAGCTGGCGGCAATGGCCGGATCGATCCCCGCCCGGTGACTCAGCGTCCACCACCCCCACCCGAGCGCCGCGAGCACTACTGGAAGCGCGGTGAGCAGCGCGGTCTTCGCCTCCACCCGACGCACCACCACCAGGAAGACCACGATGCCAACCCCCGCCGCGACCCCGATCGAGCGGGCGAGGAGCGCGGCCGCTGCAGCGACGCCCGCGAGCACAGCGCCCCGGGACGGCACGCCCGACCCCGCCGGCAGGTCGTCGGCGCAGACGATCGCGGCGGCCAGGAGGAGTCCGAACAGCGGCTCGGACAAGAGGGCGGTGAGCACAGTGAGGACCGGCACCGCGAGGCTTGCAGCGGCGACGACGACGGCGGCGAGCCAGCGCGGCGCGTCAGGCCCGAGCAGCTCGCGGCGCGTGGCGTGCCACGCGATGAGCCCTGCCCCCACGGCCGCGAGGCCCACGTTGAGCACCTTGCCGGCGAGCGCCGCAACCGCGACCGGGAGCGAGCCAAACAGCGGGGCGAGGAGCAGGGGGTAAAGGGGGGGAAAGTGCACGGCGGCGGGCGTGCCGGGCAGATTCGGGTGGACGTACCCGAGTCCATGCCCGAGGGCCCACCCTAAGCCTGCGTACACGCCGTCGTCATAGAAGACGCCGACCAGGTTACGGTTGAGCGTGAGGGCGCCGCCGAGGACGGCGAGGCCTGCGGCCGCGAGGCCAGCCCGCGCCGCGTGGGAGGGGGTCGGGAGCATCACGCCGCGGGCACCCGCTCAGCGCACCTGGGCATCGTACCAGGACGCGTCCCACGGCGCCTGTGTGCGGGCCGTATCGGCGAGCGCCGTGGCACCGGCGCGCTGGCCGCGGAGCAGCAACAGCAGAACCTGCGCGCGCAGTGCGATGGGCTCGTAAGGCAGCCGCTGCCGCGCGCGCTCGACGAGGGGACGCGCGCCGGCGGTGTCTCGCAGACCGAGCAGAAACAGGGCGTGCGTTGCATCGAGGTGCGGGTCGCCCTGGAACAGAGAATCGGCGCGCGCGTACTCCCGGCGTGCTGCGGCTGTGTCGCCGAGCCCCGCCAGCACCGCCGCCGCCGACCAATGCCCGCGGTAGGACTCCGGGTGCTCGGTCAGAAGCGTGAGGAGAAACGTGCGGTTGTCGCGCCACACGGGAAGCCGCGAGAGCGTGCGCCAGCCGAGCACGACGGCGAGCGCGGCCGTCACGATTCCGATGCCCCGCGGCGCCGCTCCCCACCGGCCCTGCGCCCACTGCACCGCCAAACCTGTCAACGCCGCGACAAGCAGCACCGGCAGATAGAGGTTCCGCTCCGCGAGCACGATGCCTGACGGAAACGCCAGATTGGACGTCGGGAGGTACGTGGCCGCGGAAGCCCAAGCGCCGAAGCTCAGGGCGGGAGCCGCTCGTCTGGCCCACCATCCGGTCGCGAGCGCCGCGCCCACGATCAGCGTCCCGCCCAGCGCAGCCACGGAGAAGGCGCTGTAGGCGGGGATGACCTGCGGGCCGTAATCGGCGGACAGATCCACCGGCCACACGAGCAGCCCGGCGGCTCGAAGCACGGCGGGAAGGGCGATCACCAGACGCTGCCCGGTCCCCGCCCCGAGGAACACCGGCGCCACGTCCGACGTCGCGCGGTGCCCGATCAGGTACCAGGCGGCCAGGAAGGCCGCCGTCACGCCTCCCAAGGCGACATACAGCCCGGCGGGATACCGCGGCTCGTCGGTGGGTCGGAGCCAGCGATCGAGCACGATCAAGACACCGGTCGCGACACCATGCTCCTTACTCAGCATCGCGGCCGCCGCACACGCGACGGCGGCGGCCCACCAGCCGCGTCGGGCACACAGCACCGCGCCGAGCATGCCGGCTGCTGCGAGCACTTCGGCCCGGCCGACGAGGCCCGCCACGGCTTCCACATGGACGGGGTGCAGGGCGAAGATCAGTCCCCCGGCGGCGGCGGCGGCCGGGGACAGCCACCGCTCGAGGACCAGAACCGCCAGCACGGACACGAGCCCGTGCCACAGCGCGTTCATCAGGTGCAGCCAGCCCGCCCGACCGCCGCTCAGGGTCCAGTCGACGGCGTAGCTCAGGATCGTGAGCGGCCGATAGTACTCTCCGCCGGACGGGGTAGGCCAGTACGGCTCGTCGAAGGCGCGCAAGGCCTGCGACACCGAGTGGGCGCGAGGATTGGCCGCGATAATGGCGCGGTCGTCCTGGACGAATCTGGACTGTGCGGTCGGGAGGTAAACCGCCGCGCCCGCCACGCAGACGAGCGCGAGCGAGAGGCGCCTAGAGGGCACGGCCTCGGGGCGGCAGGAGATTGTAGCGCACCACGTGAATCAGCGCCGCGACGCCGTCGCGCCAGGTGATCTTCTTCCCCTCCGCGTAAGTGCGCCCGCTGTAGGAGATCGGCAGCTCCCAGATGCGGGCGTGCGCCTGCGCGAGCCGCGCCGTGAGCTCGACCTCGAGGCCGAAACGTTCGGACGTGAGGGGCAGGCGTTTGAGCAAATCGGAGCGCACCAGTTTGTAGCAGGTCTCCATGTCGGTGAGGTTCAGGTTGGTGAACATGTTGGATAGCAGGGTGAGCAAGCGGTTGCCCACCGCGTGCCAGAAGAACAGCACCCGGCGCGCCCCGCCCTGGAAACGCGATCCGTAGACGGCGTCGGCGCGGCCGTCCCGGATCGGCTCGAGTAACCTCACGAGCTCGCCGGGGTCGTACTCGAGATCGGCGTCCTGGGCAACGACGACGTGCCCCGTCGTCGCGGCGACCCCGCTTCGGTACGCGGCCCCTTTGCCGCGGTTGGTCGGGTGGCGGATGACCTTGTGGACCAACCCCCCGCCCTCGGCCGCCAGCCGGTCGAGGATGTCCCCGGTCCCGTCGGTCGAAGCGTCGTCGACCGCGATCACCTCGAGCCGCAGCGGGACCTGCCGCAGCCGGCGCAGCACGGCCTCGATCGTCTCGGCTTCGTTGAAGGCCGGGACCACCACGGACAGCACCAGCTCGTTCGGGAGCACCGGCTTCGTCACGGTGGCACCTCCCCGATCGCGATGAGGGACTGCCCGATCCGCCACGGGAGCAGCCGCTCCAGCCGGAACAGCGGCACCAGCGCCTCGTACCAGCGCAGCGCGCCCACGGGGATGAGCCGGCGGCGCAGTACGCGGCCCGCGAACCACCATCCCGGGACGCCGGCGAGATTGAAGTACTCGAGATGACGCACCCGGAAGCCCGCGGCGGCGAGTTTCGCCGACAGCTCCCCGGGCACGTAGCGACGAAAGTGCCCCAGCGCTTCATCGAGGGTGCCGTACAGGGCCGGCAACGAGGGCACGAGAAGGACGAGCCGCCCGCCCCGCTGCAACAGCCCGTACATGGCACCGAGCGAGGCGCGGTCGTCCCCGATGTGCTCCAGCACGTTCAGGCACACCACGGTGTCGAGGCGCTCGGCGACCAGGGTCGCGTCCACCGCCGGCAGCTCCAACCGTCCGACGGTCACGTGGTTCCGGCCCGCGAAGCGCTCGCGCAAGCGGCCCAGGTAGTAGTCCTCGGTGTCCGTGAGCACGAGACGCTCGCGGTCGGCCAGGAAGGCGGACATGTTGCCGATGCCGGCGCCGATCTCGAGCACTCGCCGCCCGACCCAGGGGCGCAGGCGCTCGAACATCCACCGGTTGTACCGGGGGGCGGCGGCCATGCGCTCGAGCGTCGCGGCGCCGAGCTGGTCGGCTGGCCCGGAGGGCGTCACCGTGCAGTTAGCGTCCACCGCGGCTCAGCCGGGGACATCGCCTTCGTAGCGGGTCAGCTTGCGATACAGGGTGGAGGGATCGATGCCGAGCACTTCGGCCGCGCGGGTCTTGTTGCCGCCCTCGCTCTGGAGCACCCAGGTGATGTAGGCTCGCTCGATCACGTCGAGGGTGGGGTTCACGTGCGGCCGCTCCGCGACGAGTGGCTCGGTTCGGCGCTCGGTCAACTTGTCGGGCAGGGCGGCGAGGTCGATCGTCGTTCCCTTGCTGAGCACCACCGCGCGCTCGAGGGCGTTCTCGAGCTCACGGACGTTGCCGGGCCAATCGTAGGCGAGCAGCGCTCCTTTTGCTTCCTCCGCGAGCGCCTTCGGCTGTTCATCGCGCTCTTTCGCGATGCGACTCAGGAACTCCTCCCACAGGATCTGGATATCGTCGCGCCGCTCGCGCAGCGGCGGCAGGTGGATGGCGATCACGTTCAGCCGGTAATACAGGTCGGTTCGGAAGCGCCCGCGCTTGATGTCCTCTTCCAAGTCGCGGTTGGTCGCGGCCACGACGCGGACGTCCACCGGAATGGCCTCGGTGCCGCCCACGGGGATCGCCTCGCGCTCCTGGAGCACCCGCAACAGCTTCACCTGGGTCGCGGGCGACATCTCGCCGATCTCGTCCAGGAAGAACGTGCCGCCCCGTGCCGCCGCGAACAGGCCCTGTTTGTCCCGCACCGCTCCCGTGAACGATCCCTTCACGTGGCCGAACAGCTCCGACTCGAGCAGGCTCTCGGGCAGCGCCCCGCAGTTGAGCGAAAAGAATCCGCCGTCCGCGCGCGCGGACAGCTCGTGAATGTAGCGCGCGATGACTTCCTTCCCCGTCCCCGACTCGCCCTGGATGAGCACCGTGCTCTCGGTAGGCGCCACCTGCTCGGCGAGCTTCAGCACGTCCTGGAAAGCCCGCGCCTTGCCGAGCGGCGTCACGAGTCCGGAGCGCTCGCGCCGACGGATCTCCTGCTTGAGCTGCTTGTTCTCGGCCTTGAGGAGTCGCTGTTCCGCCGCCCGCCGACAGATCGCGACCAGGTCGTCGTTCGAAAAGGGCTTCTGGATGTAGTAGAAGGCGCCCTGGTTCACCGCCTGGATCGCGCTCTGCAGCGAGGCCTGCGCGGTCATGAGGATCACCGGGGTCTCGGGGTCCTGGTCCCGCACCGCGGCGAGGATCTCGGTGCCCGAAACGCCCGGCATCTTGATGTCCGTGAGGACGATGTCGGGCGGGTTCGCCTTCAGCGCCTCGAGCCCGGCTTTCCCGCCCTGGGCGGTGGTGACGTCGAATCCTTCCCCCTTCAAGAGGATCCGCAGCACGTCCAGGATCCCCATCTCGTCGTCGACGACCAGAATCGATGGCTGCTGGCTCATGCTGCTTCCTCTTTCCGCCGGGCGGCGGGGAAGTAGACCGTGAATGTCGTCCCTTGCCCCGGTGGGGAGTCCACGAGCACCAGCCCGCGGTGCGCGTCCACCGCGCGCTGCACGATGGCGAGGCCCAGGCCGGTACCGCCTACCCGACCGGTCACGAACGGCTCGAACAGGCGGGCCCGCAAGTTCTCGGGGATGCCCGGGCCGTTGTCGCTCACGGCGAGGGATACGGGGCTCTCGATGCCGGCGCCCCCCGGCAGCTCATGCGACCCGGGCCGTCCGGTGCGCACCACGACCCGCGCGCCCGAGCCCGTGGCCTGGACGGCGTTGAGCACCAGATTCGACACCACCCGATGCAACAGGTCCTCGTCGCCTTCCATGGGGGTCGCGTCGCCCGTCAGATCGATGACGGCGTCCTCGGGGCAGTCCGGGTGCTCGCGCACGAGGCGGATCGCCGCAGCCGCCACGCTGTGCAGGTCGAGCGGCCGGCACTCCGTGGCACGTACGCGGGAGAAATCGAGAAACTCCGAGAGCAGGCGCGACAACCGGTCGGTCTCGCGCACCACCAACGACGTCAAGAACTTCTCGTCGGGGTTCACGCGCTTCGCCCGTCCCAGCTGCTCTACCGACGAGCGGATCGACGCGAGCGGGTTCTTGATCTCGTGCGCCAGGCTCGAGGACAGCTCCGCCACCGCTTCGAGCCGTTCGGCGCGCAGGTGGAGCTCCTCGAGCCGCTTCGAGTCCGAGATATCGGTGAAGATCGCCGTGACCCGGGGCTCTCCCGCCGGCTCGACGTCCAGCGTCGTTGTCGTCACGCCGATCGGGAAGGTGCGATCGGGACGCCGCACCGTGGCCTCGACCCGCATCGCCCGTACGCCCCGCCGCGCGGTCGCCGTGATCGCGGCCCAGAACTCGGGCGCGATCTTCGCGAACTCCGGCATGATCGGCCGGCCGCGCCACTGGCGCTCCTTGAACCCCAGGATCTGCTCGGCCGCCGGGTTGCAGTACAACAGGTGGCCTCCCTGATCCACAGTTACGATCCCCGTCGGGACGCTGCGCAGCACGTCCGCCGCCTCCAGCCGGGCCTGGCGCAGCTCGCCCGCCAGCGCCTCCCGCTCCGCCCCCATCACCGACACCCGGCTCGCGAAGTAGGCAGTCACCGCAGCCACCGCCGCGAACACCAGCAGCTGCAGCGCAACCTGCGCCGTCATCGGCGTGGTGTGCCCGTAGAACACATCGGCGAAGTAGACGATGCTGACGAGCGCCGTAATCAGGCCGGTGCTCGCGGGCGGCATCAGCACCGCCGTCACCGCGATCAACGGGACGTACAGCGGGGTCAGGTCACTCTGCGGACCGCCCGTGATGTGCACGACCGTGGTGATCAGCGCTACGTCGAACAGCGCCTGGCCGTACAGGAACGTCCGGCCGGGCGCGCGGCGCGACAAATGGGTGTACCAGTAGGAGGCGATGGTCACCACGACGGCCGCGACCAGCACAAACGACGTAACGAGCAGATCGAGGGGCGCCGCGACGGCGAACTTGAGCGCCGCCGCCAGGTAGATCGCACCGGCGACGCAGAGCCGCCCGGCGTACACCGACCGCAGCAGACTCTGCGGGGTCGGAAGGACTGACCCCCGCCGGTCACCCCTCAGCCAGGTCACGCGACAGCCGCCAGCCGAAAGTCGTAAGCCGTAAGCGGGTCCTCTCTGAAGACGGGCGCAACCTGAAAGTCGTAAGCCCCAAGGCAACCGCAAGTTACGCCCCTTGCGGCTCTCGGCTTGCGGCTTGGAACTATTGTTGACGCTGTGGCAAAGTGCAATAGCAACAGTTTCGCTATTGTATGGAATGCGGCGCGCGGTCTGTGTCACAGGGTGGCTGATGGTCGGAGCGCTCGCGGCTCCCTGCCTCGTGGGCCAGGCCGCGCTGACTCCGGCCGACTCCGCAATCCTCAACTCCCAACCGCTCAAACGCCTGGTGCTTGCTCCGTCGCTGCTGCGGCGCCTCAGTCTGCTGGCGGCCGGCCTCGACCGGGAAGTGGTGCTGTGCCTGCAGGGCACGGTGGTGGGG
>Ga0209471_1000870_pt1 | contig 18827 bp, 24 predicted proteins | sample GraSoiAngelo_128_FD_185885 | JGI IMG/M metagenome (GOLD analysis project Ga0209471, IMG submission 185885) | Grasslands soil microbial communities from the Angelo Coastal Reserve, California, USA - 14_0927_12_20cm (SPAdes) (version 2) | ecosystem: Environmental > Terrestrial > Soil > Grasslands ...
CGACGCGGACTCGGTTCGTGCTGCTCGATCACATCACCAGTCCCAGCGCCCTCGTCTTTCCCGTCGCCGAGCTGGTGCAGAAGCTGCAGGAGCGCGACATCGAGACGATGATCGACGGCGCGCACGCACCGGGGATGGTCCCGCTGGATCTGCGCGCGCTCGGCGCCGCCTACTACACGGGCAATTGCCACAAGTGGCTCTGCGCGCCGAAGGGAGCCGCCTTCCTCCACGTGCGGCGCGACCGGCAGGAGCTGGTGAAGCCGATCGCGCACGGGCATGGGCTCAATTCGCCGCGGACCGATCGGTCGCCCTTCCGGCTGCAGATGGACTGGATTGGCACGGACGATCCGACCGCATATCTCTGCGTGGCGACCGCGGTGGAATTTCTCGGCTCGCTCCTGCCCGGCGGCTGGGCCGAGTTGATGGAGCGAAATCACCGCTTGGCCGTGCGCGCCCGCACGCTGCTCTGCCAGGCGCTGCGCGCAGAGCCGCCGGCGCCGGCATTCATGCTCGGCTCGATGGCGGCGGTTCCGCTGCCCGACTATCGCGGCGAGGCGCAGCCAGGGAGCGAGGCGTGGTGGCATCCGTTGCAGAAGCAATTGTTGCAGAAGCATCGGATCGAGGTGCCGGTGATGGTGTTTCCCGCCCTGCCCCGGCAGCTGATCCGCGTTTCCGCGCAGATCTACAATTCCGAAGAGCAGTACGCGCGCCTAGCGGCTGCTCTCCAGGTCGCGTAGCGCCTCGGGGGTATCGGCGTCGAGGAAGGGGCGGATGTCCGCCCAATCGAGCTTGGCGGCGCGCACCTTGGCCAAGAGGGCGCGCGGGCCGAGGGGACGCGGCTGCGAGAGCAATTCCTCGACGGCCGCGAGACACGGCGCGCGGCGCCAGAGCGCGCAGAGAGGCTGCAGCGAGCCCCCCGCCTCCGGCACGGCTGCGTCGTGGCCCTCGATCGCCGCGAAGAGCGCATCGATGAGCGCCGCATCGGCCGCGAAGGGCATGTCGGCGGCAGCGGCGAAGACCAGCTCGTGGCGCGAGGCGTGCAGACCGGCGGCGAGGCCGGCGAGGGGAGTTTGAAAAGGGCGGACATCTTCGAGAAGCTCGATTCGCGCGCCGGTGACGTAACCAATCTCCTCGGCGATGGGCGCGTATCGCCGCGGCTCCTTGGCAGCGAGCGCCAGCTGCTCGAAGCCTCTGGCCTGCAGCTCGCGGAGCACATGTGCCAGCAGCGGCTCGCCGCGAAATCGCGCCAGCGCCTTGTCGCTGCCGAAGCGCTTGCTCTCGCCGCCTGCCACGACCAGCGCGCAGGCCTTTCGGGTCACGCTCGCTCCGCGAAGATTCTCTGCAGCGCCGGCGTCGCGCGCACCAGATCGAGCGCGAGCCGCGCATGGCCGCGGGCGTAACCGTTGCCGATGGTCAGGCGCACGTCCTTGCCCACTCCTTCCGCGCCCAGCGCGGCCGCGGTGAACGAGGTGGCCATGCTGAAGAACAAGACCTCTCCACCCTCGCGGGCCGCGAGGATGCTGGCCATCTCCGTGCCGGGCACCGAGGCGCAGTTGACGACCAGGTCGTAGCGCCCGCGCGGCGACTCGAGCGGTCTGGTCGCATCGAAGACGAGCGCCTCGTCCGCCAGCCCCGCGGAGACGAAATCGCACGAGCGCACGTCTGCGACGGTAACCTGCGCGCCGTTCTTGCGCGCCTGCGCGCAGGCGAGCGAGCCGCTCTTCCCCGCGCCGATCACCAGCACTCGCTGGCCTCGCTGCGCAAGGCGCGCCACCCAGGCCGGCGCACCGCAGACGTCGAGGATCGAAAGAGCCATCGCCTCGGGCATGTCCGAGGGGAGCGCCGCCCACAACCCTGTCGCGAAGAGCACCGCCTTGCCGCGCACCTCGATGCGCTCGCCGTGCATCGAGCCGATTTCCTCGAGAAGGAGCGGCGTCAACGTCAGCGACACCAGGGTGGCGATGCGATCGCCGCGCTTCAGCTCGGAGGAGGCGGGATGCTCGCGGCCGATCTCCCCGACCCGCCCGATGAGCATTCCTCCGGAGCCGGTGGCGGGATTGTGCATCTTCCCGCGCTCGCGGACGATGCGGCGGATCTGCTCGGCGACGCCCCCTGCGCTGGAGAGCTGCCGGAAGCTGGCCGCGTCGATGTTGAGCTGCTCGACATCGATGGAAAGCTCGTCGGAGCCGAGCGGGAGCGAAGGATCGAGCACCTCGGCCTGCTGCGGCAAGACGCCCTTGGGCCGCACCACCCGCCGCAGGCCGTAGGGATCACCCATCGCGCCGTCCCCTGAGGAAAGGCGCGAGAAGATCGATGGGCAGGGGGAAGATGGTGGTGGAGGCCTTCTCGGCGCTGATCTCCACCAGCGTCTGCAGATAGCGAAGCTGCAGCGCCGAGGGATGGGCCTCGATCACGTCGGCAGCCATGCCCAGCTTCTCGGCCGCCTGGTACTCGCCCTCGGCGGCGATGACCTTGGCGCGCCGCTCGCGCTCGGCCTCTGCCTGCCGGGCCATCGCCCGCTGCATCTCGGGGGGCAGGTCGATGGCCTTCACTTCCACCGCCGTGACCTTGATGCCCCACGGCTCGGTGTGCAGGTCGAGGACCTGCTGCAGCTCCTTGTTGATCTTCTCCCGCTGCGCGAGCAGGTCGTCGAGCTCGAGCTTGCCCAGCGTCGAGCGCAGCGTGGTCTGCGACATCTGGGAAGTGGCGTAGAGGAAGTTCTCCACCTGGATGATGGCCTTCTCCGCGTCGATGACGCGCATGTAGATCACCGCGCTGACTTTGAGAGAGACATTGTCCCTGGTGATCACGTCCTGCGGGGGAACGTCGCGGGTGACGGTGCGCAGGTCGACCTTCACCATGCGATCGAGCATGGGGACGATCCAGTTGAGCCCGGCGCGTTTCGTCTCGGCGAAGCGACCCAGGCGGAAGATCACCCCCGCCTCGTACTGCTGGATGACCCGCAATCCCGAGATGACCCAGAACAAGACGATGACGATGAAGATGACAGGAAACGTCACGCCGTCCCCCTCGTAGAAGTGAGCTGCTTCTCCGGCACCACCTCGAGCAAGAGCCCGTGCACCGCGACCACGCGCGCGCGCCCGCCGGCCGGGATGGGCTCCGGGCTCCGCGCCTTCCAGAGCTCGCCCTGCACGAGCACGCTGCCTTCGCCGAGCGTGTCGACGGGCTCGCGCACTTCGCCGATCTCGCCGATCAGCGCATAGCCGCCGGTGTTGATCGGCTGCCGCGCCGACTGCGAGAGCTTCCAGGCGAGAGTGGCGGCGATGATCGCCAGCCCTGCGCCGACGGGCGCGACCACCCGCCAGCCGATGCCGAAATCGGGATCCGCATAGAAGCTCTTGTCGACGTGGCCGATGAGGAGCAGGGAGCCGATGACGATGCACACCGCTCCCGCCGCGATGAAGCCGCCGTGGCCGCCGATGTACATCTCGGCGGCGAGAAAGGCGACGCCGAGCACCAGCAGTATCAGAGCGCCGATGTTCACCGGCAACATCTGGAAGGCGATGGCGGCGATGACCAGGCAGATGCCGCCCACCACGCCGGGCACGATGGTGCCAGGATGGAACATCTCGAGAAGCACGCCGATGACGCCGAGCATGGCGATCAAGTAGGCGATCTCCGGATCGGCGAGCGCGTGGAGAACCTTGTCTTTCACCGACCAGGGCACCGGGCGGAGCTCGGCGCTGGCGGTGTGGAGCACGCGCCGTTCGCCCCCACCCAGGTCGATGCGGCGGCCGTCGACCTTGCGGAGCAGCTCGGGGATGTCCTCGGCGATGAGATCGATGACTTTCAATTCGAGCGCCTTGGAGGCGGTGATGCTCTCGCTCTCGCGCACGGCTTTTTCCGCCCATTCGACGTTGCGGGCGCGCCGCTCGGCGATGCCTTTGACGAAGGCGGCCGTGTCGTTCTCCACCTTCTTCAACATCGTCTCCTCGGCGCCCTTCTTCTCCTTGTCGGATGCGGGAAGCCCGATGCCGACCGGATGGGCCGCTCCGATGTTGCTCGAAGGCGCCATCGCGGCGACGTGCGCGGCGAGGGTGAGAAAGACTCCCGCCGAGCCGGCGCGCGCGCCCGGCGGGCCGACCCAGAAGATGATCGGCACCTTGGCCGAGAGCTCGGCCTGCACGATGTCCCGGGTGGAGGAGAGCAGGCCGCCGGGCGTGTCGAGCCGCACCACCAGCGCCTCGACGCCTTTGTCCTGCGCCTCGCGGATCGCCTCGATGAGGTAATCGCCCGAGCCGGGATCGACCGAGCCGCTCAGCTCGGCGTACGCCACCACCGGCGCGAGCAACAGCGCGGCGATCATTTGCGCAGCCCCAGCTTCTTCATCACTTCCTGCAAATCCGCCCAGACCTTCCCCTTCTCCTGCGGCGAGCGCAACAGGTAGGCGGGATGGAAGGTCGGCATCACCGGAATGCCCTGGTACTCGCGCCATTGCCCGCGCAGCCGCGAGATCGGCGTGGCCTCGCGGAGCAGCGCCTGCGCGGCGAACTTGCCGAGCGTGACGATCGCTTCGGGCCGCACGGCGGCCAGCTGTCCGCGGAGGAAAGGCTCGCAGGCCTCGAGCTCCTCCGGCTCGGGATTGCGGTTGTTGGGCGGCCGGCACTTGACGGTGTTGCAGATGTAGACGTCCTCCCGGCGGAGGCCCATCGCCTCGATCATCTTGGTGAGGAGCTGTCCGGCCTTCCCCACGAAGGGCAGGCCCTGGAGGTCTTCCTCCTCGCCCGGCGCCTCGCCGACGAACATGAGACGAGCGCAGGGATTGCCCACCCCGAAGACGATGTTGTGGCGGCCCTTGTGCAGCTTGCAGAGCGTGCACTCGCCCATCTGCTCGCGGACCGATTCCAGGGTAGGAAGCTTCATCGCGACGTCCGGCTGCCTTTGCGAGACCGCGAGGTTCTGCAGGCCCGCCTGGCGCGCCCACTCGAGATATGCGCGCAGCTCTCTCAGCACCTCCTGCATGACCGCGACCCTCTATCACGGATCCTACAAAGGCAACGGCGTAGTCGCTAAGCCGCCTTCGGCGGCCGCGACTAGCGAGGGAGGCGCTCGCGGACCATGTTCCAGACGGCGTGGGCGAGCGCGAGCTTGCTGCCGCTCAGCTCGGCCCTCGCTCCATCCTTGCCGAGGATGACGACCCGGCTCTGCTCCTGACCGAAGGCGCCGGCGTCGTTGGCGACGATCAGGTCGAGGTTCTTCTTTGCCAGCTTCTCGCGCGCGTTCTCTTCCAGGTTCTCGGTCTCGGCGGCGAAGCCGACCAGGAGCGGATGCTGTGGCCGCGCGCCCAGGCCGGCGAGGATGTCGGGCGTGCGCACCAGGCGGACGACCTCCTCGCCTTCCTTCTTCTTGATCTTCTGCGGGGCGCGGTCGGCGGGGCGTTGATCGGCCACCGCCGCGGCCATGACCACGACGCGCACGCCGTCGAGATGCTCGTCGACGGCCTTGGCGAGCTCCTCGGCGGAGACGACGCCGACCTGCTTCACGCCCGACACCGGAGGGAGCTCGGTCGGACCGGAGATGAGCGTCACCTGCGCGCCGCGATCGCGCGCGGCCTCCGCCAGGGCAAACCCCATCCGCCCCGAGGAGGGATTGCTCAAGAAGCGGACCGGGTCGAAGGCCTCGCGGGTCGGCCCCGCGGTGACCAGCACAGGGACACCCTCGAAGTCGTGCGGTCCGAGCAGGACCTCCACCGCCGCCGCGATCACCTCCGGCTCGGCGAGCCGGCCGGGGCCGACGTGGGTCCTTTCGGCCATCTCCCCGACGGCGGGACCGACCACCCGCGCGCCCCGCTCGCGCAGGATGCGCAAGTTCTCCTGCACCGCTGCGCTCGCCCACATCTTCTCGTTCATCGCCGGAGCGAGGAGCCATTTGCGCGGCTCGATGGCGAGCAGGGTCGCCGCGGCGACGTCGTCGGCCTGCCCCAGGCGCAGTCGCGCGAGGAGATTTGCCGTGGCCGGGGCGACCAGGGCGAGCTCCGCCCAGTCGGAGAGCGCGATGTGCCCCGCCGCGAGCTCTTGCTCGGCGGAGAAGAGGTCGGTCGCGACGTGCTCGCCGGTCAGCGCCTGGAAGGTGAGCGGCGAGACGAACTTCTGCGCGGCCGGCGTCAGCGCGGCGCGGACCTGTGCGCCGGCTTTGACGAGAAGGCGCGCCGTCTCGCAGGCCTTGTAGGCCGCGATTCCGCCCCCCACGCAGAGGAGCACGCGCCTGCCTTGGAGCGCCATGGCTTCATCATCGCAGGCCCCCGCTCGCCGCTCCACTTCTGGTACCTTGAACTGGTGACCCGCCGACCGATCTCCCCAGGCCTCCGCGCCGCCCTGCGGGCGCGGAACATCGCGCTCAGCGCGCTCTACTGGGGCCCGATCATCTTCTTGCTCTCCACCATCGCTCTGGTGGTGAGCCTCTGGCGCGGCATCAACCTGGGCGGCGTCTACTACGCCGGTGTCGTCGTCCTCGCCGCGCTGGGAGTCGGGGCGGGATGGACGCTGCAGCGGCGGCTGCAGGAGATCAGCCACGCGCTCGAGCGGGCGCAGCGCACCACCACCGTGGGCTTGCTCACCGCGGGGTTCGCCCATGAGATGAAGAATGCGCTCACCGTCGTTCTCGGCTTCGCCGAGCTGGCGCGCACCGCCTCGGAGCGCGCGCAGTCCGATCCGAAAGTGACCCGGCACCTCAAGGAGCTGGAGAACGAGACGCGCCGCACGGTGGCGCAACTGCAGAGCTTCCTCAGCTACGCCAGCGGCGAGCGGATGGCGCGAAAGCCGCAGGACGTCAACGAGCTGGTCAACGATGCGCTGACCATGGTGCGGCCGATGGCGCGGATGAAGGACCTCGTCCTCGAGCAGAAGTCGGGTGCGCCGCCGCGCGTCGACGTCGATCCGTTCGCCATCCGCCAGCTGCTCCTCAACCTGCTGCTCAACGCCCTCGACTTCGCCCGTAGCCGCATCGTGGTGAGCACGCGCGCGGCCGATGGGTCGGCGGAAGTCTCGGTCTCCGACGACGGGCCGGGCGTGCCGGCGGAAAACCGCGAGCGCATCTTTCAGCGCTTCGTCACCACCCGGGCGGGCGGCAGCGGGCTGGGCCTCTCCACCAGCCGGGAGATCGCCCAAGCCCATTCGGGGACGCTGAAGTTGCTCGACACCGAGGGTGGCGGGGCCACCTTCGTGCTCCGCCTGCCGCCCGCCTGACTGGTACACGTAGTCGCAAATTCGCTCCGTGTTGGTTGGCGATGGATCTCAGGAGTGGCTTGTAGATTGTCGCCTTCGGAGCCCCAGGCTGAAGCCTGGGGCTCCTGAAGACGGGGCCAGTCTACAACCCACCCCTGACATTCATCGCTGAGCAACACGGAACGAATTTCCGGGCAGATATACTAGCCTCAAACGAGGAATTGCTCGACGGCGCGGAAGAGATCGAGCCGGTCGACCAGGTCGGTGAGATAGTCGAGCCGGCCCGTGTCCAGCTCGATGACGGGCGAGAGCGTGTAGCGGGCGCGCCACTCGTCGTAGAGCTCGTCGAGCGCCTTGAGATACCCGGCGGGCAGGTCGATCTCCATCTTGCGGCCCCGCTTGAGGATGCGCTTGCGCAGCGTGCGGATGGGGGCCTTGAGGAAGATCATCAGATCCGGCGGCGCGAGCGATGCGCAGAGGGTCTCGTACAGCTCGCGATAGGTGCGGTGGTCGCGCTTGCTGATCATTCCCCTGCGGCGGAGGTTCTCGCAGAAGATCTCGGCGTCCTCGTAGATGGTGCGGTCCTGCACGACCGTGCCCGGCTCCCCCATCAGCCGGCGATGCAGGCGGAACTTGTGGGTGAGGAAATAGATCTGCGAGTGGAAGGCCCAGGACTTCATGTCGGCGTAGAAGTCGGCCAGGTAGGGGTTGGTCTCGTTGGGCTCGTAGAAAGGGGTGAGCCCGTAACGGCGGCAGAGGAACTCCACCAGCTCGCTCTTGCCCGCTCCCATGTTGCCGGCCACCGCGATGAAGCGCTTCTTGGCGGGCATGATGTCGATTATCCTTCGCGCGCCATGAAGCGTGCAGCAGCTTTCGCAGCGGTGCTGGCGGCGTGCAGCGCCGATCGGTCCGCGCCCCACATCGCCCGCGGCAACGTGCTGGTCAACAACGGCAAGCGTGACGAGGCGGCGGCCGAGTATCGCGAGGCCGCGCGGCTCTCGACGAGCGCGCTGCCGCGGGAGCGGCTGGGCGACACGCTTTACGATCTCGGCCGCAGGGAGGAGGCGCTGGCCGCCTATCGCGATGCTGCTCGCGCCGACCCGGACTCGACCACCGCACGCATCGGCGCGGCCCGCGTGCTCGCCGACAAAGGCGATCTCGCCGGCGCGCGGTCCGAGCTGAGCGCCGCGCTGGAGAAGGCGCCGACCAATCTCTTTCTTCTCCTCTCGCACGGAAATCTCGCCGCGCGCGCCGGCGACAAGAAAGCGGCCTTGAAGGATTACGAGCGGGCCGTGCATTTGAAGTCCGACAACGTGCCGGCGCTCTACCAGTACGGGCTCTCTCTCCTCGAGGACGGGCAGGTTCCCGAGGCGGGCGCGACGTTCGATCGGCTCTTGAAGATCGCGCCGCAATCGCCCGAAGGGCATTACGGCCGGGCACGCTATCTGGCGGCCCGCGGCGAGAAGATCGCCGCCGCCGCAGAACTGTCGGCAGCGACCAGGCTGGTCGAGCCCGATGCTCGCGCCCGCCTCGCCGAGCAGGGCCTCAAGGGGGAGGCGCTCGACGCCGCCGTCCGCGAGACGACCGCCCGCTCTTTGGCCGCCATGCGCGACGACCCGATGCTTTCCGACTCCCGCCCGAGGTAGATCAGCGCAATGGACGCAAGATTCCGCGCCCTCTGTCTCGCCGCGCTCGTCGGCTGCGCCGCGCGGCAGAAGCCCGACTTGAAAGCCGCCCAGGCAGATCTCGCCGCCGGCCGGGCCGAGCTCGCGCAGCACGAATTCGAGGAGATCCTCTCCAGCGATCCGGGCGAGCTGGCGGCCATCCGCGGCCGCATCGAGTCGGCGCGGCGGCGCGGGGCGCTCGGCTCGCTCCTGCGCGAAGCGGAGAAAAGCGCCACCGAGCGATCGGACGACGCCATCGCCTGGTACACCTTCGGCCTCGCTGCCTTCGCCGCTTCCGACGAGAAGCGAGCGGTAGTGGCCCTGCGCAAGGCGGCCGAGCTGCGGCCGGGCGAGGCAGATATTCAGTATAGGCTTGGAGTGGCGCTGCTCGACGGCGAGAAGTTCGCCGAGGCGCGCGCGCCCCTCGGAGAAGCCGTGAAGCTCGCGCCGGCCGTTGCGCGCTACCGGCCGCCGCTCGCAGTCTCTCTCGGGCGGCTGGGCGATCGCAAAGGCGCGATCGAGGCGCTGCGCGAGTTCCCGCGCTTGCAGCCAGCGCCAGAAGAAGCGGCGCTGGCGGTGAAGGTCGCGCGCTCGCTGACCGACCTGTTCCGCGACCTGCCGCCGGCCTCCCGCAGCGAGCTGGAGCAGGCGCTCGGGTATCTCAGCCGCGATGCGCCGGGGCTGGCCGTCCCGCCACTCGAGGCGCTCCTGGCGCGGCTGCCGGACCTCGCCCCCGCCCATGCGCTCCTCGGCCTCGCCGCCGCAAGGCTCGACGAAGCTGGCCGGGCCGTCACCGAGCTGCGCCGCGCGGCGGAGCTCGCACCTGATCTGCCGCAGCCGCACGCCTGGCTGGCCGAGCTGTACGCAGCGAAGGACAAGCCCGAGACCGCGGCGGCCGAGTATGCCCTCGCCATCGAGCGCAATCCGCTCGACGCCGAGTCCCTGCGCCGGCTGGGGCTGCTGCGTCTGGAGCGCGCCCTGCCCGGCGCGCTCGATCCTCTCCAGCAGGCGGCGGCGCTGCAGCCCGAGGACGATGGCCTCCAGCTGCAGCTGGCTCGCGCCGAGATCGCTTCTGGCGCAGCCGTCCCTGCCAAGGCGCGCCTCGAGCGGCTCTCGCAGCGCCGCCCCGAGGACGCCGAAGTCCTGCTGCGGCTGGCGATGCTGCTCTTCGACGAGCGCGCGAAGGCCCCTGACCCTGCCCGCGGCGACCTGACCCGACGCGTCGAGAAACTGCTCGAGCGCGTACTCAGCCTGCAGCCGGAGAATGCCGCGGCAAATCGCCTGCTCAGCGCATTACGGGCGGGCTAGCCTTGCGCGCCCGGTAGGCTTCGGTACGATGGGAGGGTGAGCGAGACCAAAGGCCCACCCGGGCCGCCCACCGCTGCGCCGCGCCGGCCGCTGCCCCCGGTGGTTTCGCAGCGGCCGACGCCGCCCGCCGGGCCGCCGCCGGTCATCGCTCCGCAGCGGCCGACGCCGGCTGTCGGGCAGCTGCCAGTCGTCGCCTCGCAGCAGCCGCAGCCGGAGTCCGGCGGCTTGGGCGCTGCGCTCGGCAAAGGTCTCGCCGCCGGCACCGGCGGCCTGGTCCGGATCACCGGCAAGATCTTCGGCGAAGCGCAGAAGCGGAGCGGCGCGGCCGTCGCAGATTTTCGCGCCCGCCCCGAGCACTCGCGCTGGCGTGCCTACGCCCTGGGCTGCTATGGCTTGATCGTCGCCGGCACGCTGGTGGCGCAGCTCTACAACAGCAATCCTCTCGACGCCTACGTGCGGTTGCAGCTCGTCGACCTGCCCAACACCACCATGCTCTTCGTCCGCAACGACTCCAAGCACGAATGGCGGGACGTCCGGGTGACCGTCAACGGCGTCTATGCGTTCAACTCCCCCGAAGTGAAGCGCGGACAGACGATGCTCCTGCCGGTAACCAAGTTCGGCCTCGTCGACTCGGCCACCGGCAGGACCACGCCGGCGCCCAAGACCCTGGTCCCCAAGCAGCTCTCCATCGATTGCGACCGCGGGCACATCGACGTGGAGCTCACGCCATGAGCGCAGCCTTGTTGCGGCCCGAGCTGCGCGCCCGCGTGCTGGTGGTCGACGACGACCCCGAGATCGTCACCTTCCTCGCCACCCTGCTCGAGCTGGAGGGGATCGAATCGCAGGTGGCCACCAGCGCGGCGGCGGCGCTGGAGAAGCTGGAGCACGCGCTGCCGAATCTGGTCTTGCTCGACATCGCCATGCCCGACCGCGACGGTCTCGATCTCTGCCGCGAGCTGAAGAAGGACCCGCGCACGCGCGACCTGCCCGTCTTCGTCGTCTCGGCGCGGCCAGGCAAGGACGTGGTCGAGCGGGCGCTGGCGGCGGGCGCGGAGGAGTTCATCCGCAAGCCGTTCGAGAACCAGGAGCTGATCGCCCGCATCCGCGAGCGCCTCAACGCAGCGTAGAGCGGCGCTCCGAGCGCGATGCAGCTCCGCCGGGCGGCGAAGACGCGACTACTCCTTCTTCTCGCCCGCTTCCTTCTTCGCCTTCTTCGGCTTGGCCGGCTTCTTCTCGGTCGCGCCCGCGGCTGCCTCGGTCTTCTTCGCCTCGGCCTTCTTCTCCTCGGCCGCCGGCTTCTTTTCCGGCTCGGTCTTCTCGCTCTTCTCCACCAGCTCGAGGATCGCCATCGGCGCGTTGTCGCCCATCCGATTCTCGGTGTGGACCAGCCGCGTGTAGCCACCCGGCCGATCCTTGAAGCGCGGCCCGATCACCTCGAAGAGCTTGGCGAGCACCGCCTGGTCGCGCACGGTCCTGTGCACGATCCGCCGCGCGGCCAGCGTGTTCGCCTTTGCCTTGGTGATGACCCGCTCCACCAGCCGCCGCGCCTCCTTGGCCTTGGGGGTGGTGGTGCGGATGCTCTCCTCGATGATGATGGCTCGCACCAGGTTGTCGAGCAGCGCCTTGCGGTGGCTCGAGTTGCGGCTGAGCTTGCGGCCGGTGTTGGCGTGGCGGGACATGTCTGCCTCACTGCTTCATGGCGGGCGCCTGCGCGGCGGGCGGCTTGGGCGGCCAGTTGTCCAGCTTCATTCCCAGCGAGAGGCCCATCTCGGCGAGGATTTCCTTGATCTCCTTCAGCGACTTGCGGCCGGTGTTGGCGTGGCGGGACATGTCTTCCTCACTGCTTCATGGCGGGCGCCTGCGCGGCGGGCGGCTTGGGCGGCCAGTTGTCCAGCTTCATTCCCAGCGAGAGGCCCATCTCGGCGAGGATTTCCTTGATCTCCTTCAGCGACTTGCGGCCGAAGTTCTTCGTCTTGAGCATCTCCGCTTCCGACTTCTGCACCAGATCGCCGATGGTCTTGATGTTGGCGTTCTGCAGGCAGTTGGCCGAACGCACCGACAGCTCCAGCTCGTCGACGGAGCGGAAGAGGTTCTCGTTCAACTTCTCCTCGGCCTTGATCGGCTCCATCGGCGCCGGCTCTTCGGTCTCGTCGAAGTTGATGAAGATGGAGAGCTGCTCCTTGACGATCTTGGCGGCGAAGGCGACCGCATCGGCCGGCGTGACCGCGCCGTTGGTCCAGACCTCGAGGGAAAGCCGGTCATAGTCGGTGGCCTGGCCGACGCGCGCGTTGGTGACCTGGTAGTTCACCTTCTTGATGGGAGAGAAGAGCGAATCGATGGGAATGATCCCGATGGGCGCGCCGAGCACCTTGTTGCGCTCGGCTGGCACGTAGCCGCGCCCGCGGCGGCAGGTCATCTCGATGCGCACCCTGCCCCCTTCCGAGACGGTGAAGAGGTGGTGGCCGGGGTTGAGCACCTCGACGTCCTGGTCGAGGATGATGTCGCCCGCCTTCACTTCCTTGGGGCCCTCGACCTCGATGCGGATGGTCTTCTCCTCCTGCGTGTGCATGCGGAGGAGGACTTCCTTGAGGTTGAGGATGATGTCGGTGACGTCCTCGGCGACGTTGGAGATGGTGGTGAATTCGTGCTCCACGCCCTCGATGCGCACGCCGGTGATGGCCGCTCCCTGCAGCGAGCTGAGCAGCACGCGCCGCAGGCCATTGCCCAGGGTGATGCCGAACCCGCGCTCGAGCGGCTCGGCGACGAACTTGCCGTAAGTGTCGGTCAGGCTCTCCTGGTCGACGTGCAGCCCGCGCGGCTTGATCAAATCGCGCCAATTCTTTGCAATCAATGCTTCAGCCACTTTGCTTTCTCCTCTTTGCGCCGCCCTACTCCGGCGGGATTGCCGGCACCATTGGGACAGTCGCGCAGTTCCTCGAGCCCCGAGGGGCCGAGGCCTTACTTCGAGTACAACTCCACGATCAGCTGCTCCTGGATGGGCATGGTGATGTCCTCGCGCGCCGGCGAGGCTTTCACCGTGCCGCGGAATGCGGGCTTGTCGAGATCGAGCCAGGCGGGAACGCCGCGGCGGTCGACCGCCTCGAGCGCCTCGTTGATGCGGACGATCTTCTTGCTCTTGTCCTTGACCGCGACGATGTCGCCCACCCGCACCTGGAAGGAGGGGATGTTGACCTTGCGCTCGTTGACGCGGAAGTGCCCGTGGCGCACCAGCTGGCGGGCCTCGGCGCGGGTGTCGGCGAAGCCGAGGCGGAAGACGACGTTGTCGAGCCGCTGCTCGAGATACGTCAAGAGATTCTCGCCGGTCTTGCCCTTCGCCGCGCTGCCCCGCAGGTAGTAGCCGCGGAACTGCGACTCGAGCAGGCCGTAGAGCCGCTTCACCTTCTGCTTCTCGCGCAGCTGCACGCCGTACTCGGAGAACTTGGCGCGGCCCTGGCCGTGCTGGCCGGGCGGATAAGGGCGGCGCTCGATGGCGCACTTGTCGGTGTAGCAGCGGTCGCCCTTCAAATACATCTTGAGGTTTTCGCGCCTGCAGATGCGGCAAGCGGACTCGGTATAGCGGGCCATTACACGCGCCTCCGCTTCGGCGGCCGGCAGCCATTGTGGGGGATCGGGGTGATGTCGCGGATGAGCGTGACCTTGAGGCCCGCGGCGGCGAGGGCACGCAGCGCCGACTCGCGGCCTGCGCCGGGTCCCGTGACCATCACGCTGACGTTCTTGAGACCGTGCTCCATCGCCTTGGCGGCCGCATCGCCGGCTGCGACTTGCGCGGCGAACGGCGTCGACTTTCGCGAGCCCTTGAACCCGCGCGCGCCGGCGGAGGACCAGGAGATGACGTTCCCGGAGACGTCGGCGATGGTGATGATGGTGTTGTTGAAGGTCGACTGGATGTAGACGATCCCAGTCTGGATGTTCTTCTTCGTCTTCTTCTTGCCCTTGCGCTCGGCGGCGGGCGTCGCGGCAGCTCCGGCGGCGGGCGGGACGGAAGCGGCTTGCGGCTTCTCGGCGGGCGGCTTCTGCTCTTCGGCCATTTGCGTTTGTCCTTACTTGGGAGCCGGCGCGGGAGCGGCGATGGCGCGGCGGACGATGCCGCGCTTCGGCCCCTTGCGAGTGCGGGCGTTGGTGTGAGTGCGCTGCCCGCGGACCGGCAGTCCCTTGCGGTGCCGAAGGCCGCGATAGCAGCCCAGGTCCATCAGGCGCTTGATGTTGAGGCTCACCTCGCGGCGCAGGTCGCCTTCCACCTTGTAGCCCTGCTCCAGCGTCTCGCGGATGCGGTGGGTCTCGTCCTCGGTCAGATCCTTGGTGCGCTTCTCCGGCGGAACCTGGGCATTCGCGCAGATCTTCCGCGCGCTGGTGCGGCCGATGCCGTAGAGGTAGGTCAGCGAGATCTGGATCTGCTTTTCGCGGGGAAGGTCGACGCCTGCGATACGCGCCATTCGTTTGGCTCCTCAGCCCTGCCGCTGCTTGTGACGGGGGTTGGCCGTGCAGATCACGCGGACCACGCCTTTGCGGCGGATCACCTTGCACTTCACGCAAATCTTTTTCACCGAAGCCCGGACCTTCATCGGCCGCTCCTCACGCTGCGAACTGTCGTACCGCTCGGAAGCCGCACCCCGGACTGCCGCCTCGCGAAACAGCGGCTGGGGCCACCCCGGTTCCCGAAAGAGCGCGGCTATTTAACAGGCTGATCGGGGGGTGTCAAGGCGCCGCCGGCTCGGGCAGGCAGGCGCTTCCCGGCTTCAGGGCCGGGTGAGGACCTGCGGCCCGTTGCCGGTGATGGCGATGGTATGCTCCCAGTGCGCCGAGAGCTTCCCGTCGCGGGTCACCACCGTCCAGCCGTCCGGCAGCGTCTCGACCTCGTGCGTGCCGAGGTTGATCATCGGCTCGATCGCCAGGACCATCCCGGCGCGGAGGCGGGGATTGGGCTGCCCACGCGACCAGCGGGCCGGTCCGTAGTTGGGCACTTGTGGATCCTCGTGCAGCTTCTTGCCGATGCCGTGGCCGACATAGTCGCGGACGATGCCGTAGCCCATCGGCGCGACGTGCGACTCGATGGCCGCGCCGATGTCGCTGATCCGGTTGCCCTCGACCATGGCGCGGATTCCCTTCTCCAGGCTGTCGCGCGTCGCTTCGACCAGCTTGCGCGCGTCGGGCGAGACCTTGCCGACGGGGATGGTGCGCGCCGAGTCGCCGTACCACCCGCGCTTGATCACGCCGTAGTCGAGCTTGAGCAGATCGCCCTCCACCAGCTTGCGCCGCGTGGGGATGCCGTGCACCACCTGTTCGTTCACCGAGATGCAGATGTTCTTGGGAAATCCGTAGAGGCCCTTGAAGGCGCAGACGGCGCCGCGCTGGACGGTCTCCCGCTCGGCGATGGCGTCGAGCTCCTCCAGCGTCACGCCGGGCGCCACCGCCTTTTCCAGCTGCTCGAGCACTTCCCAGACGATCAGCGAGGCCTCGCGCATGTAGGCGATCTCGTCCGCCGTCTTGATCTCGATGCCGCCCGCCATCAGCTCAGCGCTTTTTCGATGCGCTTCTCCACTTCGTCGACGCTACCCACTCCGTCGACCGGCCGCACTACGCCCCGCGCCTTGTAGTAACCAGTGAGCAGCGCCGTCTTGCTCTCGTACTCCTGCAGGCGCTGCTGCACGCGCTCGGGCTGGTCGTCGGGCCGCACCTCCAGCTTCTCGCCGTCCTTGTCGCAGATGCCCGGCTTCTTCGGCGGCGAGTTCCTGCCGTAGCTGGTCTGGCACTTGGGACAGACCTGGCGGCCGGCGAGGCGGTCGAGCAGCACCTTCAACGGCACCTGCAAGAGGATGACATGGTCGATCTTGCGGCCGCGCCGCTGGAGGATTTCGTCGAGCGCGGTCGCCTGCGGCACGGTGCGGGGAAAGCCGTCGAGAAGAAATCCCTTGGCGGCCTCGGGCGAGGTCAGCGCCTCGTCGATGATGCCGTTGACGATCTCGTCGGGGACCAGCTTGCCGGCGTCCATCAGCGCCTGGGCCTGCTTGCCCAGAGGCGTGCCGTCGGCAGCGGCCTTGCGGAGGATGTCGCCGGTCGAGAGATGGGGAATGCCGTAGCGCGCGGCCAGCCGTTTCGCCTGCGTGCCTTTTCCTGCTCCAGGCGGGCCGAGGAAGATGAGGTTCATGCCGCGGCGGGCGCGCCGGTCATGTCGCGGCGGCCGCGGATGCGCGGGCCGCGCGGCCCGGTGAAACCCTCGTAGTGCCGGGTGATGAGATGGCTCTCGATCTGGTTGACGGTGTCGAGCGCGACGCCCACGACGATGAGCAGCGCGGTGCCGCCGAACTGGAAGGGCACGTTGTACCTGGTCACCAGGATGCTGGGCAGCACGCAGACGGCGGAGATGTAGAGCGCGCCGCCGAAAGTGATGCGGGTGAGCACGCTGTCGATGTAGTCGGCCGTCTTCTTGCCGGGCCGGATGCCGGGGATGTAGCCGCCGTACTTCTTCAGATTGTCGGCCACGTCGACGGGATTGAAGGTCACCGCCGTGTAGAAGTAGGCGAAGAAGATGATCCCGATCACGTAGAGGCCGTCGTAGATCCAGCCGCCCCGCTGCATGGCGTCGGCGAAGGGTTTGAAGGCGGGGATCCAGGTCGCGAGCGTCGCTGGGAAGAGCAGGATCGAGCTGGCGAAGATGGGCGGGATGACGCCGCTCATGTTCACCTTCAAGGGCAGGTGCGTGCTCTGGCCGCTGAAGGTCTGTCTGCCCACCACGCGCTTGGCGTAATGGACCGGGATTTTCCGGTAGGCGCGCTCGACGTAGGTGATGACGCCGATGGTGAGGAGCATGACGCCGCCCAGGACGAGCAGCTCGATGTCGGAGCCCTCCGCCTTGTCCTGGAAGGTGCTGAAGGTCTGCAGCGCCGCCTGCGGGATGCGCGCGACGATTCCGGCGAAGATGATCAGCGAGATGCCGTTGCCGATGCCGATCTCGGTGATCTTCTCGCCCAGCCACATGATGAAGGCGGTGCCGGCCGTCAGGGTGACGACGGTGAGGAGCCGGAAGCCCCAGCCCTTGACGTCGTCGGGCACGACGCTCTCGTTGCCGGCCTTGATCGACTCCAGATAGCGGGCGATGCCGAAGCCCTGCAGCATGGAGAGGAGAATGGTTCCGTAGCGCGTGTACTGGGTGATCTTGCGCCGGCCCATCTCTCCTTCCTTGGAGAGCTTCTCCAGGGTCGGCACCACCACCGTCAAGAGCTGCAGGATGATGCTGGCGCTGACGTACGGCATGATGCCGAGCGCGAAGATGGAGAGCTGCTCGAGCGCGCCGCCGGAGAAGAGGTTGAAGAGGTTGAGGAAGCCGCCCGAGGTCTCGATGTACTTCTTCATGACCACGCGGTTGACGCCCGGCGCGGTGACGAAGACGCCGACGCGGTAGACCGCGAGCAGGAAAAGGGTCCAGAGCAGCCGCTTGCGCAGCTCGGCGATGCGGAAAAGGTTGGAGAAGGCGTTTGCGAAAGACATCGCGGACCCGATTCTAGCCCTTCCTGGCGGCCGCGGCCGCCTTCTTCTCTTCCGCCTTGCGGTGCTGAGGCGTCACGCGCGGCGGAATGACGATCTGCTCCGCCTTGCCGCCCGCTTTCTCGATCTTCTCCTTCGCCGACGCGGAGAACTTGTGCGCCTTGACGGTGACGGCCTTGGTCAGGTCGCCGTCGCCGAGGATCTTGAGACCGTCCTTCTTGCTCTTGACGGCCCCGGCCTCGACCAGCTTGTCGAGATCGACCTCGGTCAGGCCGAGGCCCTCGAGGACGCCGACGTTGACGAGCGCGTACTCGATGCGGAAGGGGTTGGTGAACCCGCGCTTGGGAACCCGGCGCTGCAGCGGCATCTGGCCGCCCTCGAAGCCGATGAAGTTCATGTTGCCGGTGCGGGCCTTCTGGCCCTTGCCGCCGCGGCCGGCGGTCTTGCCGGTGCCGCTCGCCTGGCCGCGACCGACCCGCTTCTTCTCTTTCACGCCGCCGCCGGCAGGCGGGGTCAACTTCGTCAGCTCATTCATTCTTCACCTCTTCACTTCGGCCCGCGGTGCCGCTCGGGCTGCCTTCTGTGTCGCGCGGCGGCCGAAATGCTTGAACTCCTCGCTCGTCTCCGACCATTCGACCGCGAAGGAGACCTGGTTGATCATGCCGCGGATGGCCGGGGTGTCCTGCAGGACCCGCTCGCGGCCCACCTTCGTCAGCCCCAGGCCGCGCAGGGTGGCGCGATGGGCTTCCGGATGTCCGCTCATGCCTCGGACCAGCTTGACCTTGAGCGACATCAGGCTCTCTCCTCGCGCAGCGCCTCGGGCTCCTTGCCGCGCAACCGAGCCGCCTCCTCCGGGCTGCGCAGCCTCTTCAGCCCGTCGAGCGCCGCCTTCACCACGTTGTGTGGATTTCGCGAGCCTTGCGACTTGGTGAGGATGTTGCGGATCCCCACCGCCTCGAGCACCGCGCGCACCGACCCGCCGGCGATGACGCCCGTTCCTTCGCCCGCCGGCTTGAGCAGCACGCGGCCCGCGCCGAAGTGCCCGATCACCTCGTGGGGGATGGTGTTGCCCGCCAGCGGCACCTTGAAGAGGTTCTTCTTCGCTTGCTCGCCGCCCTTGCGGATCGCCTCGGGAACTTCGTTCGCCTTGCCCAGCCCGGCGCCGACG
>Ga0209471_1000872_pt1 | contig 18797 bp, 14 predicted proteins | sample GraSoiAngelo_128_FD_185885 | JGI IMG/M metagenome (GOLD analysis project Ga0209471, IMG submission 185885) | Grasslands soil microbial communities from the Angelo Coastal Reserve, California, USA - 14_0927_12_20cm (SPAdes) (version 2) | ecosystem: Environmental > Terrestrial > Soil > Grasslands ...
CGGCGTCGTCGTCGTCCTCGTCTTCTTCGGCCAAGATCTCGAAGCGTTTCTCGGCGGCCTCACGCACCTCCATCTGGTCTGGCTCATCATCGGTCTGGCACTTGCTTCGATGGACTGGTTCGGAGGCGGCACGCGACTGTGGGTCGTGGCGCGGCATGTGCATCCCGGCGTGCGCTGGCGGGACATGGTGATCGCCGGCGGCATGAGCGCCTGGGCGGCGTACCTGACACCGTTTCAGACCGGGGCGGGCCCCACCATGATGTGGGTGATGCGTCGCGCCGGCGTCCGCCTGCCGGAGGCGATGACCTCCACCTTCATGACCTTCGTGGCGACCGTCGCATTCTTCGCGCTCGCGGGACCGCTCGCGATATCCATGGGTGCGGGACGGTCGCTGGCGGAGCACAACGTGGTGTTGGGAATCACATACTACGGCCTGTTTCGCACCAGCCTCACCATCTTCGGCATCCTCGGCGTCCTCATGCTGGTCGCGATCATCTTCCCCGTGTGGCTGCGCGACGCGGTGCATTGGCTGGCGACGCGGGCCGAGCACAAGAGCGCCCGCGTGGCGGCGCGAATCGAGCAGCTGCGGGAAGGGATCGATCGGGCGCACGAGTGCCTGGTGGCGTTCGGGAGCCCGCGCGGGTGGCTCGCGCTGCTCTGGGCCGTGCTCCTGTCCGGGCCATCGCACGCCAACAAGCTGCTCGCCGGTTATGTCGCCCTGCGCACCCTCGGCCTCCACACCAACTTCGTCGACATCCTGCTGCTGCAAACCTTCATCACCTTTCTGCTCTACTTCGCCCCCACGCCGGGTTCATCGGGGCTGGCCGAGCTGTTGTCGGCGGCCGTGATGCAGATCTACGTGCAACCTCCTGAGCTGCCGACCTACACCCTCGTCTGGCGCTTCATCAACAGCTACGCGACGGTGATCGTGGGGTCGCTCTTGTTTTGGCACTGGATCAAGCGTGGCCTCGTCGGGCGCGAGGAGGCGGTGATCGCGGGTGGGCCGGAGCGTTGAGGCTCGTGGGCGTAACCTGTGTTTCCTTGCGCGGTTACACGGCCGGGCGTAACTTCCGGCGCGGCCTGTTTCGCACTCTCTAGGACGCTTCAGATGTCGCTGCTTGAACTCGGTGGCAACAAGTTCACGATCCCGGTAGGTGAGCTGGTGCTCGGCAGTGATGCCGGCTGCGCCATCCCCCTCTCGGGGGCCGGTGTCTTGCCCCGACATGCCGTGCTCCAGGGCCAGGCCGACGGCCAGGTGATCATCCGCAAGGCCACGCCGGCGGCGGACGTGCTCATCAACGGCGTGCGCCTGGGCGCCGAGCCGACACCGCTATTGCACGGGGACAAAGTCGAGGTCGGCGATCACGAGCTCACGTTCGTGGACGAGCGCCGCTCCGGGAGCACGCAGTTTGTGCAGGCGTTGAGCTTGCCCCAGGGGGTTGGGGGGGAAGGGGGAGCAGGGGGAGCGGTGGACGCGGGGGGGGGGGGGGGGGGGGGGGGGGGGGGGGGGGGGTGGGGGGGGGGGGGGGAGGGCAGCCGCGACCCGGCGCCAAGACCGCGGCGATCGGGACGTCCGGTGGCCGCGTCGTGAGCCTCACGGACGGGCGCGAGTACGTGATCACCGGCACGTCGCTGGTGTTCGGGCGGGAAGCCGGATGCGACGTAGTGGTTGCGGGAAAGGATGTGTCCCGCCGCCACGCGGAGATCGTGCAGACGCCCCGGGGCTATCTGGTGGTGGACTCGAGCACCAACGGCACGTTCGTGAACGAAGAACAGGTCCAGGGCCAGCACATCCTCGCCCGGACCGACGTGATTCGCATCGGGGACGAGCAGTTCCGCTTCTACGCGGAGGCGGCTCCGCTCACGGCCAGTTCGCCGCCGCCGGCCGCGACGGGGGTCAGCCCGGAGCAGTTGAAGCATACAATGCACGGGATGGACGCTGCGGCGCCGGCACGGCCCTCGGGCGTGGCGTTCGCGAGCTTCCTGGTGCGCAGCGGCGGCCTCATGGGCCGGCGCCTCCCGGTGAAGACGCCGGTGGTAAACCTGGGGCGCGCCGACTACAACGATATCGTGCTTCCGGACCCGTCGATCTCCACCAGCCACGCCAAGCTGCAGCGCCGCGAGGGTGTGTGGATGCTCGTGGACCTCGACTCGACCAACGGCACGTTCGTCGAGGGAGAGCGCGTCAGAGGCGAGGCGCCGCTCGGGCCCGGGGCCATCGTGCGGTTGGGGGACGTGCAGCTCCTGTTCGAGCCGGCGGACGAGAAGCAGGGTGTCTTGAAGGGGGGCGGCACTCAGGTGCTGCGGACACCGCACTCGTCGGTTCCCCCCGGTCCTCCCGCTTCCGCCGCTCCTCCCCCAGCCCCGGCTCCCGCCGCCTCCGCCGCCCGCTCCGCGCCGCCTCACCCCCCGGCCGGCCCGGCCGCGCCGGTGCGCCCGGCCCCGGGCGTGCAGCCGCCTGGGACTGCCCGCCCCGGCACGAAGCCTGCTCCCCGACGGCCAGTCGGCCAGCAGCCTCCGCCACCCAAGAAGGGGAAGGGCTGTGGCTCGAGTGCGGCGGTCTTCGTGATCGGTGGCGCCGCCGCGGTCGTGCTCCTGTACCGGTTGCTGGCCTAGCGGAGTCCCGTGCATATCACCTGCGCAGGTCGGACAGACGTCGGCATCATCCGGTCGGGGAACGAGGACAACTTCATCGTCGTCCCGGACCGGGGGATCTTCGTGGTCGCGGACGGGATGGGGGGACACGCTGCCGGCGAGGTGGCGAGCGAAATGGCGGTGCGCTTCGTCGCCCGGGAGCTCGGATCCCTCAAGGGGCTCGCCGACGACCAGGTAGCCGACCGCATGCGAACGGCGATCCGGGCGGCGAACGGCGCCATCTTCCAGCGCACCCTCACCGAGCACGACAAGCGCGGCATGGGGACCACCGTGACCGCGCTGGTGCTGTACGGCAGCCGCTTTCTGATCGGGCAGGTGGGGGACAGCCGCGCCTACCTGTACCGGGACGACAAGCTGGTGCAGCTGACGAAGGATCATTCGTATGTGCAGGAGCAGGTGGACGCGGGGTATCTCACCCCGGAACAGGCGCGCTCACACCCCTACTCCAACGTCATTACGCGCTGCGTGGGCGCGAACAGCGACGTGATGCCCGACGTGTACCTCGGCACGGTCAAGCCGAGCGATCTGTTCCTGCTCGCCTCCGACGGGCTCACGGGGATGCTGGACGATGCTCAGCTGGCGGAGTTGCTGGGCGGTAAGCGGATGCCCGAGGAGCAGGTGGACGAGCTGATCGGCGAAGCCAACCGCCACGGCGGGCTCGACAATATCACCGCGATCCTGGTGCGGGTGGACGCGGTCGAGGCGAGCGGGAAAGGGAGCGGAGGGGGCGATGGTGGGCAGGTGACGAACCCCGGAGGACGATCGCGCTAGGCCTGCTAGGCGGTCAGCAGCAGGCGCTCCTCCTCGAGTCGTGCCGCCACCTCCTCCCGCGGCGTCATCACCAGTTCCACGATTCCCTTCGCCGGCACCGTCGCCGTCCCGATCACGAACACGCGCAGTCGTCGCGCCGAGCGGTACAACTCCGCCGCGACGCGCGGCAGTCCCAGGTGTGCGCCCGCGTCGGCCCCTCCGAGCTGGGTCACGGCGCCGTCGCGCTTCACGAGGGGCAGGTCGAGCGCCAGCATGTCCGGCTTGGCCGGGAAATCGAGGAACAGCTCGCCCGGCGCGAGGCCGACCTCGCGCGCCAGCCGATCCTCCACCCGCTCCAGCAGGTCCGGATCGTCGGAGGGCCAGGGGGGCGTGGCGGCCGGGAGGTCCGTGGCCGGGAGGTCGAGCGCGCGCTTCGCGAGGCGGCGCTCGCGCAGCGCCCGCGCCAACCCGGTCGGGTCGTCGCCCATCAGCTCATGGATCAGCCCGTCGTCCGTGGCGAGCGCGACGGCGTCGGGCGAGAGGCGCCGGCCCGCGATGGCGCACCGCACCAGCCGCTTGAACATGCTGGTCGCGCTGCGGACCGCGTGGTGCCAGTAGACGTTGCGGTACATCTGGTACTTGGCGAACAGCAGCGACTCGAGCGCCGCGAGCCCCTTCTCGTGCAGCGCCAGCGTCGCGCGCCCGTCCGGTCTCGCGGCGACCGTGAGCGCCGCGAGCAGCCGGTCCACGTCGATCACCCCGTACGGCACCCCGCACATCCAGGCGTCGCGGGAGAGGTAATCGAGCTTGTCCACGTCGAGCGAGCCGGCCACGAGACCCACGAGGGGTCCGCGCGCTTCCCCGCGGATCAGGGGCAACAGCCGCTCGGCGGGGGTTCCCAGCTCGGTGAGCCGGTCGGCGAGCGCGCCGCTCGTCAGGTGGCGGGCGGCGAGCGCTTCGTGGCGCGGCAGGCCCGCTTCCTCGAGCGCGTGGGAGAAGGGGTAGTGACCGATGTCGTGCAGCAGCGCGGCCAGCTTCAGGCGCGCCCGCTCCTCGGAGTCCGGCCGCACGTCGCCCGCGTCCTCCAGGGTATCGAGCACGCGGCGGGCGAGGTGATACGCGCCCAGCGCGTGCTCGAAGCGACTGTGCGTCGCGCCGGGGTACACCAGGAACGCGTGGCCCAGCTGCCGCACGTAGCGTAGCCGTTGCACGGCGGGGGTGTCGACCACGGCGAGCGCTTCGGGGTCGAGCCGGATGTTGTTCCAGAGCGGGTCGCGGACGACCTCGAACCGCGTCAACGCGCCGGGCCCGCCTCTCGCACGGCGGCGTGCACGTGCTCGCGGAACTGCTCGAAGTTCTGGCGGAACATCTGCGCGAGCCGCGCCGCCTGCGTGTCGTACGCCGCCGAGTCGCTCCACGTGCCGCGGGGCAAGAGCAGCGCGTCCGGGACTCCAGGCACCGTGAGCGGCACCTCGAGCCCGAACACCGGCTCGGGGGCGGTGGGAATGCGGTCGAGCGTGCCGGCGAGCGCGGCTCGCACCATGGCGCGCGTCAGGCCCAGGCGGATCCGCTCGCCCACGCGGTACGGCCCACCGGTCCAGCCCGTATTCACGAGCCAGCACTGCACCCCGTGCTGCGCGATTTTCTCTCCCAAGAGCGAGGCGTACACGTTGGGAGCGAGGGGCAGAAACGGCGCGCCGAAGCAGGTGGAGAAGGTCGCCTTGGGCTCCGTGACGCCGCGCTCCGTCCCCGCCACTTTGGCCGTATAGCCCGAGAGGAAATGGTACATCGCCTGAGCCGGGGACAAGCGCGCCAGCGGCGGCAGGACGCCGTAGGCGTCGCACGTGAGGAACACGACGTGCGACGGATGGCCCCCCATGCCGCCGGGGACGTGGTTCGGCACGTAATGAATCGGGTACGAGGCGCGTGTGTTCTCGGTAATCTCCGCCGAGTCGAGATCGATGGCACGCGTCACGGGGTCCACGACCACGTTTTCGAGCACCGTGCCGAACATCCGCGTCGCGGCATAAATCTCGGGCTCGCCCTCGCGCGACAACCGGATGACCTTGGCGTAGCAGCCCCCCTCGAAGTTGAACACGCCCAGATCCGACCAGCCGTGCTCGTCATCGCCGATCAGCGCGCGCTCGGGGTCGGCCGAGAGGGTGGTCTTGCCCGTGCCCGAGAGGCCGAAGAACAGCGCGGCGTCGCCGGTACGGCCCAGGTTGGCGGAGCAGTGCATCGGCAGGACGCCGCGCTTGGGCAGGAGGTAATTGAGGATGGTGAAGACCGATTTCTTCAGCTCGCCGGCGTACCGCGTACCGCCGATCAGGATCGTGCGCTGCGCGAAGTGGATGACGATGAACGTGCCGGACTGGGTGCCGTGCAGCGCCGGGTCGGCGTGCATCTCGGGGGCGTGCAGCACGGTCCAGTCTGGAGCGAAGGACGCGAGATCGGACGGGGTGGGACGGAGGAACATGTTGTACACGAACAGGGCGCACCACGCGTTCGGCGTGACGAAGCGGATGCCGAAGCGGTGATTCGGATCGGCGCCCGCGAACAGGTCGCGCACGAACAGCTCCTGGGCTGCGAGGTGGGCGAGCGTGGCGGCCTTGAGCCGGTCGTAGTGCTCCGGCGCGAGCGGCTGGTTCACCTTGCCCCACGCGATGTCGTCGCCTGTGGCCGCCTCGCGCACGATGAACTTGTCGTTGGGGCTGCGGCCCGTGTGCGGGGCGGTCACCGCGCCGAATGCTCCGCCGTCGGCGATCACGCCTTCGCCGCGTCGCGCCGCGTGCTCGTAGAGCTCCGGCGGCCCGAGGTTCCAGTGCACGGGGCGCTGTGGCGCGAGCCCCGCCGCTTCCAGCGCGGAAGCGCGCTTCCCTTCGACCGGGCGCGTGGCGCGGGCCGTCATGGGCTGGCGGGAGGCTCGGCCCGCGGTCGCCGGCCGTGCTCTTGCGCGTCCACCGCGGCGATCACCGCCATGTTGACGATGTCGTCCACGTCGGAGCCCCGTTGCAGCACGTGGACGGGCTGGGCCATCCCCACGAGGATCGGCCCGATCGCCTCGGCCCCGCCGATGCGGTCGAGCAGCTTGTAGCTGATGTTCGCCGCGTCCAGGTTGGGGAAAATCAGCACGTTCGCAGCGCCTTTGAGCTTGGAGAACGGGTAAGTCTTCATCAAGATCCGTTCCACCACGGCCGTGTCCGCCTGCATTTCGCCGTCCGCCTGGAGGGCCGGCTCGCGCTCGTGCAGCAGGGCGACGGCCCGCTGCACCTTGTCGGCGGCGGGGTGGCGCACCGACCCGAAGTTCGAGAACGAGAGCAGCGCGACGCGCGGCTCGATGCCCAGCCGCTGCACGAATTGCGCGGCGGCCGAGGCGATCTCCGCCAGCGTTTCGGCGTCGGGATCGATGTTCACGGTGCAATCGGCGAAGAAGAACGTCTGCTGCGGCAGCACCATCATGTAAATGCCGCTGACGTGGCGGCGACCCGGCTCCGCCCCGATGACCTCGAGCGCCGGACGCATCGCGTCAGGATAGTACATGTCCACCCCCGCCACCACGGCGTCGGCCTGGCCGGCGCGCAGCATCAGCAGGGCGTGGTACATCGGGTCGCGCACCCGGTCGCGCGCTTCGCGCAGCGTGATGCCTTTCCGGCGCCGCCGCTCCCACATCTGCTGGGCGAAGCCGTCGAGATGGGCGCTGGCGCGCGGATTCGCGAGCGTGATCTCCTCGAGCGTCACGTCCGCCTCGTCGGCCTGGCGGCGGATCGCGTCCGGGTCGCCGAGCAGGATCGGCTCCGCGATGCCGTCGTCGGCCAGGATGCGCGCGGCCTTGAGGATGCGGGGATCGTCCCCTTCGGGGAACACGATGCGCTGAGGGGACTGTTGCGCCCGTCCCGACAGACCGCGCATCACCTCCCGTGCACGCCCGAGACGCGCGTCCAGCTCGGCGCGGTACTCGTCCACGTCGATCACGCGACCCGCCACCCCGGAGCCCACGGCCGCCCACGCCACCGCCGGCGCCACCCACAAGAGCACCCGCGGATCGAACGGTTTGGGGATCAGGTAGTCGGGACCGAACCGCAGCCGCTCGACGCCGTACGCGCGCATCACCGCCTCGGGGACCTCTTCCTTGGCGAGGGCGGCGAGCGCGCGCGTCGCCGCCATCTCCATCTCCTCGTTGATCTTCCGGGCCCGCACGTCGAGCGCGCCGCGGAATATGAACGGGAAGCCCAGCAAGTTGTTCACCTGGTTCGGGTAGTCTGAGCGGCCGGTCGCGATGATAGCGTCGCCGCGCGCCCGGCGGGCCTCCTCCGGGCTGATTTCCGGATCTGGGTTCGCGAGCGCGAACACGATCGGCCGGGGCGCCATCGCCTTGAGCATCTCGCCGGTGACGATCCCGCCCACCGACAGGCCCACGAACACATCGGCGTCCTCGAGCGCTGCGGTCAGGGTGCGAGCCTTGCCGCGCACGGCGAAGCGTCGCCGATACTCGTCCAGGTCGTCGCGGTCGGCGTGCAGGACGCCCCGCTCGTCGCACAGCGTGATCTGATCCTGCGGCACGCCCAGCCGCACGTAATGCTTGGCCGAGGCGACGGCGGCGGCGCCCGCGCCCGCGAACACCACGCGCACCTTACGGATGTCCTTCTGCACGATCTCGAGCGCGTTGACGAGCGCCGCTCCCGTGATGATCGCCGTGCCGTGCTGATCGTCGTGAAACACGGGTATGGAGAGCTGCTCGCGCAGCGCCTGCTCCACGTAGAAGCAGTCGGGAGACCGGATGTCCTCCAGGTTGATCCCGCCCACGGTGGGCTCGAGCAGCTGGCAGAAGCGCACCAGGTCGCGCGGATCTTCGGAGCCGACCTCGAGGTCGAACACGTCGATGTCGGCGAACGCCTTGAACAGGATCCCTTTGCCTTCCATCACCGGCTTGCCGGCGAGCGCCCCGATGTTGCCGAGCCCGAGCACCGCGGTCCCGTTGGTGACCACGGCCACGAGGTTCCCCTTGGCGGTGTAGCTGTAAGCGTCGTCGGGGTGGGCGGCGATTTCGCGGCACGGCTCCGCCACGCCCGGGGTGTAGGCGAGCGACAGGTCGCGCTGGTTCTTGAAGGGCTTGGTCGGCGAGACCTGGATCTTGCCCGGCCGGCCCTGCGAATGGTAATCGAGGGCCTCCTGGCGGCGGATCGACATCGAGGACACAAGTCCTTTTTTGTGAAGGAGTTATGCTATCCGCGCCGGCCGCCGCTGTCAAGCAGACGGCGCCTGGTCCACCTCACCGCAGGCGAATCACGTCGAGCCGCGGCACCACCGCAGGCGACACCAGGCCGGTGCTAGTGCCCAGGAACAGGGTGAAGCTCCCCCCTCGCGGGGGTTGCAGGATGTCGACGTAGGAGCCCGAGCCCGCCCGCAGGCTTCCCGCGATGTCGAGTTGGGACCCGCTGCCGCTCGACTGCACGAGATGCCTCCGGCCGATTGGGCGATCACGAGGTACTCGACGGTGTCGCTCGACGACGTGTTGAGAGGGAACGAGACGCACCCCGAGTCCGAGCCGGGGTCGATCGTGGTGTACATCCCGATCGTGAGGGTCTCCAGGCTGGCGACGGCGGCGCCGCACGCGGCTCCAGCGCCCAGTCCGGCGGCGCTCTCACTCGCGCAGGCGGCCACCAACGCCCCGACCAGGAGCGCCGCGATGCTTCGGTTGGTCATCATTATCACACTACGTGCCGGCGTGCATCGATGCTGCCGCGCATCGGGCACGGTCACCGGATCCGGATGACGTTAAGCCGCGGCCCGACGGCGGCCGGCAGAGCGGAGTTCCCGCCGCTGTTGAAGAGCAGAGTGAACGCCGGTGCCCCGGGAGCCTGGAGCGCCCGCACGTACACGCCCGAACCGGATCGCAGCGTCCCGCTGAGGTTCACGGTGCTCCCCGCGCTGACGGTCGGGACGAGCGGGTAAGCGAAGGGGAAGGTATTGGGGTCCTGCTGGTGCAGCGACGCGAAGGTCCGCGTCCGGAAGTGCCACGAGGTGGTGTCCTGGACATTGCTGACGTAGCTGAGCTCCGGCGGCGTCACGAATCCGGGCAGGTCGGAGACCCAGTTGGCGAGCGCCCACCGTGTCACGGTCGTGTCGAAGCCGTGTCCGGTCTGGGCGGCGACGTTGGCGGCGCCGGCCAACGTGGTCTGAACGAGCCTGCCGGGAAGGGCTGCCCCGTACTGATCCACCAGATACCGCGTGAACAGCCAGCTCGCCCCCCTCTCCGCCTGCGTGCCCTGGTCGAACTCGATCAGCAGCGGGGAAGCGCCGGTTGCCGTGAGATACTGATACGCGTCGACCACGTCGTTGCCGACCAGCTGGTCCCAGGTTGCCATGTCACCCGCCTGCAGGTAGCGCCGGGCGGTCAGCTCCTCGGCGTACTGCGAGAGGCCCTCGTCGAGCCAGCCCTCCTCGGACACCGTGCCGCCCTGAATCTGAATCAGGGTATGCTGCGCGTAGTTTATCATGTGCTGAAACTCATGCGCGAAGGTGCCGAGCGTCCCCGTCTTGATGGCGGTGGCCGAGTGCGCGCAGCTGAGCGTGCCGTTCGGGTCGGCCACGATGGAGTAGAAGATCTCGCCGCCGTTCGTTTGGAACGCCGGTGCGCTCGGGTCCAGGTCGGCGGGGAAAAAGAATCCCGCGATGTAGGCCCCTCCCGAAGCGGTGCATGCCGCCTTCGTCGTGAGGGAATTCACGACGGGGGTCATGAGCGCGATCACCACGCCATTCGCGTCGAGGTCCGACACGGCGCCGAAGGTCGCCGAGTCGAGCGGGTATAGCAGTGTGTCGAACACCTGCCTCAGGGTGTCGATGTCCGCCGAGTTCAGGCCGCCTGCCGGGGCAAGGGTATCGACATAGATCGCCACGTGGGCGCCCACCGCCAGGACGCGGGCGCCGACGGTCTTGAAGTCAGCGGCTGCGCCACAGCTCGTCTCGTTGGCGCACACCGTGAACTGGCGCAGGCTGCCGAGCACCGGGGGTGCGGGGGCGGGGGTGGGGGAGCGCAACGCGGCCCTGGCAAGCGCGCCCGAGCGGGCGGCCGCCGCGCGCGCGGCGTGCTCTCTCCCGAGACGGCGCAGCAGGGCGTCGAACCGCCCGGCAGGCGTCGGGGACGCGACGGGTGGCTGCTGCAGCTGAGCCAGGAGCATCGGTGCGGCGCCCAGCGTCGCAGTGCGGAGCGCAAACGGCGACGACTCGCCGAACGTCCCTGCGGTCGACTGCGCCACCAGCAGATACTCAGCCGAGTCCACCGTGGACGCGTTGGCCGGGAACGTGACGCATCCGCCATCGGACGCCGGATCGATCGACGCGTACGCGCCGATCGCCAGGGTGAGCTGAGATGCCAGCGCGGAGCTACACGTCGGTGCGCTCGGGCCGGTGCTGTCGCCGCTGCACGCGGCCGTGGCCACGAGCGCCCAGATGACGATTCGTTTCGCCGTGCGATGCTTCATCCCTGCCTCCGCGTTGGCATCCCGTGACGATTGTCAGGCTCCGATGTTGACCCGCACCTGCACGCTGCGCGGCCTGCCGAACGACGCGCCGCTGAAGAACGCGCCTTTGAGCAGGTACTGGTGATCGAAGGCGTTCTCTACGTACACCTGAGGCCGCACCACGATCTGCCTCAGCGCGAACGCGTATCCGGCGCTGGCGTTCACGATGAAGCTCGGCGCTACCTTGATCGACTTGTTGAAGTCGAACAGACCGGTCCCGTAGGTCGAATCGGGATCGGCACCATTGGTCAGGCCGCTCCCGTAGGTCCCCGTGGCCGACAAGTAGAACCCACGCGCCGAATACACCAGGCTCGCCACACCCGACAACCGCTGATCGTGGTCCAGGTCGAACGTGCCCGAGGGTGGCTGGGCGGGAAAGAAACCGCCCGTGATGGCTCCGTATCCGTAGGCGTGGTTCAGCGCCACGTTCACGTACCCCGACAGGGGACCACGGGGCCGGATCTCGGCGACGGCCTCGATGCCGGTGATCCGCACCTGCTCGATGTTCACCGACGTGACGATGGCCGACCCCGGCACGGTGTTGTCGTCGATGCCGGGGGAGCTGCGCTTGTGGTACGCCGAAAGCTTGGTGACGACCCCGAAGGGGAAACGATGCACGTACCCCACCTCGTAGAAGTCGTCACGCTCGGGGAGGGTGGGAGCCGCCGCCACGCCGCCCTGCGCATCGCTCGTAATCGCCCGCAGATCTTCCACGTTCGTGGGCAGGAACAGGCGGCCGTAGTAGACCCAAAACGTGTTCGCGGGGTCGGGGAACACGCTCAGCTTCACCCGCGGGCTCACCTGATGCTGATTTCCCGCGAAGGGCGCGTTGTGGTTGTCGAACCGCACGCCGGTGCGGATCTCCCAGTGGTCCGAGGGCGCGATCGAAGTCTGGGCGTAGACCCCCACGTCGCTGCCGTTCAGGTCGGAGCTGGACGCGGGCCCGGAACTGCCCGAGTTCGTGACCGTGGAGAAGTCCTCGTGCCCGCCCGTATACGAGGCCAGCACGCCGGTCTTGAATTCGAGCCCGTGGTGCGGCTGCAGCGTGTAGTCCAGCTTCACGCCGGCCGTATGGAAGTTGCGGTCTTCGCTCAGGATGTAGTGCGCCGTGTCTGGGAAGAAGACGAACGTCGCGGAGTCGCTGAGACCGGGTGTAAAGGTGAGGCTGCCGTCGCGGAAGAATGCGCCGAGGAATAGCTCGGAGGCCTCGAACCGGTGGCGCCAGCCGAGGTTCACGAAGCCGTTGACATCCTGCTGATGATCGTCGATCACGCCCTCGGCCGAGTCGAACGGCACGGCGAAACGGGTGCGGGAACGGTTCAGGTCGAGGTTCACTACGTCGCGGTCGGAGGGGACATACTGGATCTTGCCGAACCCGAACAGATCGGTGCCGTCGTTGTGAAAGTTCTCGACGGTATCGTGCAGCGAGTCGAAAGCGACGGGGTCACGGCGCATGTCCGTCGCCTGCCGCGCTCCGGAGAAGAAGAACCCCCACTTGTCGGCGTTGGTACTGATGTTCAGCGCTTGCCCGTTCGCCGAGAAGGAGCCTCCGTAACTGGATGCGTCCAGGTGGAGCCCTCCGGACGGAATGCGTGTGGTGACGTTGACGATCGCAGCGTTCTTGTTGCCGTACTCGGCGTCCCAGCCACCCGTCTGAAAGTCGATCTGGTTCACCACTTCGGGATCGAACAGCTCGTTCAGGCTGCCCGAGATCCCGGAGGGGACCGGAACACCGTCCACGTAGTACGTATACTCAGCGTGCTGGCCGCGTATGTGGACTTCGCCGGTGGGCGCCCGCGCCGCGCCCACGATCGATTGCTGCAGGATCTGCGACGTCGTGTTGGTGGGGGCCCCGTGATAGTCGTTCTGCTTGAAGATCTGGTTGCCCGAGCGCGTGTCGACCGCGAGCGGCACGGTCGAGCTGACCTCGACCGCCGACAGGTTGATCGGGAGCGGAACCAGGCGGAAGTCGGCCCGGGCGACGCCCTCGGTCTGCGCCACGGCGATGTCGCGCGCTTCGGGACGGTAGCCCAGGTAGCGGACCTCCACGCTGTACGATCCCGCGGGAAGGTTGTGAATCACGTAGCGGCCGAAGGCATCGGTGGTCGCGGTGGCGATCGTGTTGCCCTCCCGGATCACGCGTACTTCGCCGCCCGGCAGCGGCGTGCCCGTCGCGCTGTCCGCGACCGAGCCCCCGATGTCGCCGTCGGCGGCGAAGGCCGAACGGGCCGAGAGGGCCCTGGCGAGGCACATCACCAGCGCCAGGCACAGGACTGTCCTGGGTTTCATGAGCTCTCCTTTTTTCGTGAGTGCACAGCTCTGTTCCGGCGCGGCTCCCGTGCGGGAGCGCGACGGAGCGACGGCACGGCTAGGAGAGCGTCGGAGGAGCTCGAGGCTGGGGGTGGGGTCGTGCGAGGGCGTACCCTGTGTCCGTCCGCTCGACGGGACGCGGCGCCCGGTCGAGAGCGGCAGCGGGACGGAGGGGCATGGCCCCGCCCGTAAGGGCGGGGGTTGTGAGGAAATGACACAATGCGCAATCCGGTGCGTGGAGGCGCGCGCAGCTTGTCGTGGTGTGGGACTCGAAATGCGCGGTGGCGTGGGTGCCCGCGGCGTCGAGTCGGGCGTCCGCCCAGGCGGCGGCACCCGGCAGCGCGAGCTGCAGGGCGGCTCCGAGGAGCCACACCACACGCACCCCGCGGGGACGTCGCGTGGCGTCCCTCACGTCCCTGCGGGCATCAGTTTCCGGAGTACGATCGCTCCCACCAGCACGATTCCGTACATGCACACGATCAGTGGGCCGGTCGGAAGGTCGCCGGCGAGCGAGAGCCAGAGGCCGAGGACCGAGGCAAGCGCGCCGGAGCCCCAGGAGATGTAGGCGAGGCGTTTCATATCACGCGTGAACAGAAAGGCGATCACCGCCGGGACGACGAGAAAGCTGAACACCATCAGCACGCCGGCGACCGGTACCGCGAGCGTGATCACGACGCCGAACGACAGATAGAAAAGGAAGTCCCACCACTTGATCCTCCATCCCAGCCGCTCGGCTTCCTCAGGGTGGAACGAGATGGTGAGGAACCGGTGGCGCAGGGCGAAGTGGAACAACCCGAGCGCCGCGTACACGGCCGCCAGCTTGATGATCGTGGGCTGGAACGTGACCCACAGGATGCTCCCCGTGAGGGTCTTCTCGATTGCTTCACCCCCGCCCGGCACCTTGTTCGCAACCAGCACCGCTGCTGCCGATGCGACCACGTACACGATGCCGATGAACGCTTCCTGGGGCACGCGCCGGCCTTCCCGGGGCGACGTGCGCGTGAGCGCGAACAGCAAGGCCCCGACCGCGGTGGCGAACAGCGCGAAGACGTAGGCCCAAGTCGAGTCAGCTTCCACGTGAATCAGCAGCGCCGACAGGCCGCCGAGCGCCGCCATCTGTGCCAATGACAGGTCGACGAAGATGACCTCCCGCGCGATCACATGGAGCCCGAGGTAGGACAGCATCGCTACCAGGACCATGCAGGCGGCGAACGGCGGGATCATCAACTGGAGACCGCTCATCTCACTGCCCTCGTCCATTGGCTGTCGCGCTGCCCGGCTCGAACGCGCGGGCGAGCTCGGAGATCCACAGGTTCATCAGGTCGAAGTACGTGTTGATCCCGCTCGCCCCGCCGGTGTTGGAGGGTACGATGACAGCCTTGGCTCCCGTCTTCTGTGCGACCTCGAGGACTTGATTCCGGTCATAATAGTTGGTGGAGAGCAGCACCTGGATGTGTTGCTCGCGCATTTCGTTGATCACTTCCAGGACATGGCCCGGTGTGGGGGGAATGCCGGGTTTCGGCTCGATGTAATCGACGCACGGCAGGCTGTATTCGCGCGAGAAGTAGTCCCACTCCTTGTGATAGCACGCCACCGCCTTGCCCCGAAACGGCATCCCCTGCTGGAGCCATCCTCCCAGCCGGGTGACCAACGCGACGCCCTGATACTGTCTTGCCTTCAGGAAGTCGAACAGTTTCCCCTGCCGGTCGAGATCGGCCAGAGCCTGGCCACCGAGCAGCTTCACGAGCTCCTCCCCGAACAGCGCGCGATAGATGCGGTCCTCGAAGTCCTTTTCTCGCGGCGCGAAGTAGTCGGCATTTTCCGGGGACACGCGCTTCAAGCCGGTCAGAATGTTGCGGGCGATTTGAACCGCATTGAGAGGAGCGGTCCAGATGTGCGGGTTGCCGTACACGTGGATGTCGCCCTGAGCGCGCGAAAAACTGGTGGGGACATCGAGCAGATCGATCCCGGCGTACGCGGCCACGTAGCCCGGTCCGCCCTCCGTCACTTTGGGGTTGTTCGCCTTGTCGAGCAGCGCCGGCACCCACAACTCGAGGTCGAGGCCCGTCGTGACGAATACGTCCGCTGCGGAAAGCATCGGGATAAAGCTGGGCTTCGGCTGCACATAGTGCGGGTTTTCGTCGCCTGTGGCGATCGAGTTCACGACGCCCCGGTCCCCGACGATCTCGCGTGCGATGGCGGCGTAGGTCGTGAGCGAGGTGACGACCTTCACCTTGTCCGCGGTGCGGGGCGGGCGGACGGGCGTGGGGGTGTGGAGCGCGAGCAGCAGAGCGATGGCTGGCAGCATGTCAGTAGGTCTCGTGTTTGTGTGGTCCGATCGCCCAGACGGCCTGGAGGGCGAAATCGTTCGTGGACGGTTGCCCGGTAACCTGGGCCCACGTGTACTGGGCGCGGAGCTCCACCCACTCGCTCTCCCACAGCGTCAGCGAGGGGATGACCTGGCGCGTGATGAGACCGGCGAGCGGATCCTCGACGTAATCGTATCGGGCTCCCGCGATCAGGCGCTGACCGAGCTTATACGTGGTGCCGGCGTACCAGCCGAGCCGCGTGGTGCCGGAGCCGCTGTATTCCTTCCGCAGCGCGTACAGCTCGCCTCGCAGCGTCCACTCGCGGTACAGCCCCTGAGCCGGTGGACGCCACGTGAATCGGAAATCGATCCCGCCCACCTTGGTACGAAGACTCGAATCGGGGTCGGTGCCGTACAGCGCCGTGCCACCGAGCTGCATGTAGGTGGAGCGCGTCAACTGCCAGAAGTTCAGCAGGTGCAGGAGGTACGTCGGCCGGCCGGTGCCCCCGAAGAGCTCCGCATCGCTCTCGCTGCGCGTGACCTGCGCGGTGACCTCGTGGGTTCCGAGCCCGCCGAACGCCCGATACAGCGAGATGCCGGCACCGGCCAGCCCGTCGTCTCCGAGATAGGTCCGGAGGGCGAGGGGGTATTCGGTCTCCGGGAGGGCGTGCAGGTGCCAGCGATTCAGCTCGCCGAACTGCTGGCGGAACTTCCCGATGTCGAACCGGATGTGTCCTGGCAACCCGGTCCAGTATGCGTACCCCTCTTCGATGCTGACATTGCCGTTCTCAAAGCTCACGAAAATCTTGGTGCTCGAGTAGGGATCGAGCGGCGACTGAAAGCCGACTTCGAACTCTCGCGGGTCGAAGTTCTCGCGCTGGATGCCCTCGAGGCGCGCGCCAGCGCGTACATCGCCCGTGGCGCTGATTTCCGGATTGAGCTGCGGCTGGCTGCGCTCGCGGCCGACGAATTTCGTGGGCCCGGCGGTGTCGCCCTTCATCTTCGCCGTGTCCGTGCCCGCCGCGACCGCGGCGGCGGCGCGCAGGGCGGCGAGCGACGTGTCGGCCGCCGGCTCGGCCGCCGGGTGATGGATGAGCTGGGCGCGCAGGCTGTCGAGCCGGGCCTTGAGCACTCGGACCTCGGCCGCGAGCGAGTCTACCCGGCGCTGCTCGGCCGGTTGCTGGGCGGACGTGCGCCCAGGCAGCGCGAGCAGGCAGGCGAGCGCGGCCGCGACGGCATAGTGATCTCGAATCATCCTGAGGATCTCCCGTTCCAGTGTTCCGGGCGAGCGTACAGCGGCATGCCGGACGCGCGCGATCGGTCGGCCGGCACGGCCGGCCGCCAGACTACGAACGGGAGGTGGGAGGACCTCGGGGTGGGGCGGTGCGGTGGTCGGGTCGGCACGCCGGCGCCGCGCCCCGGCTGGGGAGCGGCCCGTCGGTCGCGGCCGGCGCGGCCAGCTGCGTCCGCGGCTGCTGCGCCTGGAGCTGCGAGCCGGCGTAATGACACAGCGTGCAGCGCAGCTCGTCGTGCAGCGCGATGCACGCGCTGGCATGCTGCGCCTCGATGTGAATCGGTGCGGTGAACCGCTCCGACGCGTGGGCCAGCGAGACCGCGCTGCCCGTCAGCCCCTGAAGCACCAGGAGCAGCGCCGCGAGCCTGCGCGTCCAGCGGGTCGACATCGTCGTCGGTGCGATCACGCCCTGCCTACGGTTCGGGTGGGTCGGCCGTTGCGACGGGCGACGCGCTGGTAGGCGCGCAGCCGGCGCAGCATGCGGCGATCGTGGTACACCGGATCGTCGCCCTTCGGCGTCTCGATAATCTTAATCACGGGCGCGAGGCGCGGGTCGCGCATGATCTGCCGGAACGGCTCGGACCCGATGGTCCCCTCGCCGATCCACTCGTGCCGGTCCACGCCGGAGCCCGCCGCGCTCTTGGAGTCGTTGAGATGCAAGCACTTGAGCAGCTCGAGCCCGATCAGGCGGTCGAACTGCTCCCACACCCCCGCGAGCCCAGCGGCCACGTCATACCCCGCGGCGTGGAGATGCGCCGTGTCGAGACAGAAGGCCACCCGCGCCTGCAGGGGGGCGGGGAGAGCGCGCCGTAGCGCCGTCAGCTCCTCGAAGCTCTTCCCCAGGGCGGTGCCGGCGCCCGCCGTCCCCTCGATGAGCACGCCCACGTCGCCCGGCACGGCGGCGAGGCAGCGGGCGTACCCGCGGGCGTTGCGCTCGAGGCCGGCGGCCCGGTCGTCGATGTAGTTGCCGGGGTGCGACACGACCCAGGGAATCCCGAGCGCACGGCAGCGGGCCAGCTCCCCCGTGAAGGCCGCGGCGCTTCGCTCGCGCAGCGCCTCATCAGGCGACGCGAGGTTGATGAGATAGCTGTCGTGCGAGACCACGGCGCGGATCCCGCTGGCCGCGAGCGCGGCCCGGAACGCGGCGACGTCGTCGTCGCGCAGCACGGGCTCGCGCCACTGGTTGGGCGTTTTCGTGAAGACCTGGATCGCGCCGGCCCCGATCGCGACGCCGCGCTCCGGGGCGCGCGCCACCCCGCCCTGGGTCGAGACGTGCGCGCCGAGCAGGTCGCGCGCCGTGGCCTTCACGCCCATGGCTCCTCGGTGAACGCGAGCCGCGAGATCAGCGGCACGAACCGCACACCGCCGGCGTGCCGCTCCGTGAGGCCTCCTTCCGCTCCGCGCTGCAGGATGACCAGCTCCTGGCCGGAGAGGTCACCGACCGGAATGACGAGACGTCCCCCCGGGGCGAGCTGCTCGGTGAGCGGCGTCGGAATACCGGGCGCCGCCGCGGTCACGATGATGCGGTCGAACGGGGCGCGCTCGGGCCACCCGCCCGCCCCGTCCCCCAGCCGGGTCTCGATGCCGCGGAGGTCGAGCCGGCGAAAGCGCTCCTCGGCTTCGACCAGCAGGTCGGGGAGGCGTTCGACCGTGTACACTTGGGCGCCCAGGTGCGCCAGGATCGCGGTCTGGTAGCCGGAGCCGGTCCCGATCTCGAGCACGCGGTGGCCGCGGCGCGGCGCGAGCGCTGCGGTCATGAGCGCCACGATGAGGGGTTGCGAGATCGTCTGGCCGCTGCCGATGGGCAGCGGCGCGTCCTCGTAGGCGTCGCGCGCGAGGTGCGGAGGCAGGAACCATTCGCGCGGTACCCACGCCATCGCGGCGAGGACCCGCGCGTCGCGGATTCCGCGATTGACCAGCTGGCGCACGACCATGCGGCGGCGGACGCGCCGCGTCTCAG
>Ga0209471_1000874_pt1 | contig 18787 bp, 19 predicted proteins | sample GraSoiAngelo_128_FD_185885 | JGI IMG/M metagenome (GOLD analysis project Ga0209471, IMG submission 185885) | Grasslands soil microbial communities from the Angelo Coastal Reserve, California, USA - 14_0927_12_20cm (SPAdes) (version 2) | ecosystem: Environmental > Terrestrial > Soil > Grasslands ...
CTAATCGTAGGCGGAACCGGCGGAATGGGACGTTTCTTCGCGAGGTTCGCCAGCCTCCAAGGAGCGAGAGTCAAGCTCGCGGGCCGGGAGATCCGCAAGACTCGGATAGCGGCCAAGGAGATGGAGGTCGAACCGGGATCAATCTTGGACGCAGCCACCTCGGACATCGTGATTCTAGCCGTCCCGATGGAGGAAACTGTCAGGGTCGCTACCGAAACCGCATCCCTGATGACAACCGGCAGCCTCCTCATAGATCTCTCGTCGGTCAAGACAGGAATATCGGACAGGATCGCCGAAAAAATCCCGAAGGGACTGGAATACGTGAGTTTGCATCCTCTCTTTGGACCAAACGCAGATCATCTTCAAGATCAAGTCATAGTTGCGGTGCCCTACCGGTCCGGCCAGAAATGGTCCAAGCTAGCCCGTGCACTGCAGAGTGGCAGATCGAAGATCCAGACAATGTCGGCGGCTCAGCATGACAAGGCCATGGCCTACGTGCAGGGTCTCCATCATTTTGCGCTGATTTCTCTCGGACTGGGCCTCGACGGGATGGGAGGAGAACCTAGGACTCAGTCTCTTCGACAGACTGAAGGCAGGATCGTCAGCTTGCTTAACAGCTGGGACACGATTGTCGGAATCCAACAGCTGAACCCGTTCCTCCCTCCTGTTAGACAGAAATTTGTGGAAGTTGCGACCAGTCTTGCACAGATTCGATCGAAGCAGTCGAGTGGCGTGAAGAAAAGACTTGCTTCAAATGTACAGAAGTGGTCACGCAAGCTATAAAAGCGACATACGGGCAGGGAGGTAAAGGCGACCTCCATGGGGTATAGTCTTTGGACAGCAGCTGACAACGCGCCCCACCAGACTGAACTATCTTCCGCTAGAAACTAGAAAGCAACCTATCGACGTTTTCGCATCCATCAGAAACAAGTTCGAAACATGCTTCATTCTCGAGTCGGTTGAAGGACCACGCCGCCTAACCCGGTACACGTTCCTTGGATTCGACCCACAGAAGACCATTCGGACCTCAAGAAAACAAGCTGAGATCCACGACCGTCAGAAATCTGAGAGGAGGATCGAAAAGTGCGAAGATCCGCTTGCTCTTCTAGCGAGTCACAACAGCCCAGTAAAGGAACGAAGCGCCGGCGAAAGATACGCCGGAGGCCTTGTCGGATACGCGTCCTACGACCTCGTACGTTCCTTTGAAAGAATTCCTAGACTGGGAAACAAAGGCAACGGGTTCCCCGATTTAGAATTCGGACTTTTCGAAGACGGGATCGTCTTCGACCACATCAACGGCAGAACACACTACTTCTACCGAGAAGAAAACAGAATAGAAAAAGCAAAGGAACTGCTGAACGATTCTGCCGGCAACGATCGGGTTAGTTTCGGCAAACCGAAGTCGAATGTGAGCCAGGAGGATTTCTGCGAACGAGTCGAAGAGGCCAAGGAATTCATTGAATCAGGAGACGTCTTCCAGGTAGTTCTGTCGAAGAGGTACAAAATCCCGTTCAAAGGTTCGCTCCTCCGGTTCTACCGGGCGCTAAGGAGGATCAATCCATCTCCCTACATGTACTACCTCAAGTTTGGCGACAGGGAAATAGTCGGGTCCAGCCCGGAGATGCTGGCCCGTAAGATCGGTCGCAATGCGGAGAGCTTCCCTATCGCTGGAACGCGGCCCTTCACTGGGGATTCTGCGCGAAACAAAGCACTGGCGGCCGAGTTGCTTCAGGACGAAAAGGAACGAGCGGAACACGTGATGCTCGTCGACTTGGCCAGGAATGATCTTGGCAGAGTCTGCGATTACGGGACTGTCAAAGTTCCCGAGTTTATGAGAGTTCAGGGTTACAGCCATGTCCAACACATTGTTTCCCGAGTCACGGGACAACTGAGAAAGAACTCGACTAGCTTCGACTTGTTCAGGGCCGTCTTTCCTGCGGGGACGGTTTCTGGAGCCCCGAAAGTTCGAGCGATGGAGATCATCGAGGACCTGGAAACCACTGCGAGGGGTCCTTACGCCGGCGCCGTCGGCTACTTCTCTGCGAATGGAAGCGCTGATTTTGCGATAACAATCAGGACCCTTTGCGCCCAGGAGGGCTTCTGCTATCTCCAGTCGGGCGCAGGAATAGTTGCCGATTCTGTCTCTGACAGGGAATGGATCGAGTCGGAGAGGAAGACGGCTGCATTGTTCACGGCTATGGATCAAGCCCAGGAGGAAGACCGGTGAAGGTTCTGATCCTCGACAACTACGACAGCTTCGTCTACAACCTGGCCCAGAATGTGGGTGAGATTGCAGACAAGGTTGTCGTGAAACGGAACGATGAGATTGATGTCGCAGGCGTCAAGGAACTCTCACCTGACAGGATCATAATCTCCCCCGGCCCCGGCACTCCCAGCAATACCCGGTACTTTGGGACGTGCACGGCTATCCTCCGAGAAGTGAGCAACGAAACCCCGACTCTCGGCGTCTGCTTGGGACATCAAGGGATTGTTTACGCGTTCGGTGGCAGGATAATTCGAGCAAGGAGACTCCGCCACGGCAAGACCAGCCAGATCAGACACGACGGCAAAGGAGTTCTTCGAGGAATCAAGAGCCCCTTCGAGGCTACGCGATACCATTCGCTTGTCGCCGAAAGAAAGAGCCTGCCAAAGACTCTCGAAGTGACCGCCCAGTCTACCGATGACAATGAGATAATGGGTGTTCGACATCGAGAACTTCCGATTGAAGGTGTTCAGTTCCATCCAGAGTCTATCCTTACGGTGCCGGGGCATCGGATCATCGAGAATTTCCTGGAGGATTGACGGGGATGATCAAGGAATGCATACCGCTTCTCCTCGAGAACCACGAGTTGACGTCTGACCAGGCGAAGGCTACAATGAAGGAAATCATGTCTGGAGAGGCGACGTCGTCGCAGGTCGCAGCCTTTCTGATAGGATTGAAGAAGAAGCGGGAGACAGCTGACGAAGTCACTGCCCTAGCGCAGGTAATGAGGGAATTCAGCCGTAGAATCCACCCGAAAATAAACGGTTACCTGCTAGATACTTGCGGAACTGGTGGGGATAGAACGAAAACGTTCAATGTCAGCACCACCGCTGCTTTCGTCATCGCAGCAGCCGGTGTTCCGGTGGCAAAACATGGCAATCGATCGTTCACAAGCAAGTGCGGAAGCGCAGACGTTCTCGAACAATTGGGTCTGAACCTGAACATGGAAGCACAGTTGGTCGAACGAGCGATCGAAGAGATCGGAATCGGATTCATGTTCGCACCCAACTTCCATCCGGCGATGAAAAACGTAGCCTCGGTGAGACGCGAGATAGGAGTACGCACAGTATTCAACATCCTCGGCCCCCTGACGAACCCCGCGGGGGCGAATGCTCAGCTGATCGGAGTCTACGACAATGAGCTTCTAGAGCCGATGTGCCTCGCAGCGCATAACTTGGGAGCGAAATCTGTGATGACCGTCTATGGGCTCGACGGAGTCGATGAGATTTCCATGACGGGTAAAACAATCATTGTAAGGCGTCAACATGGAAGAGTATTTCGAGACGAGGTGGAGCCAGAGGATCTAGGCTTCAAGAGAAGCACAGCCGAGGAGGTTGCTGGCTCGGACCCGGAGGAGAACGCAGGCCTCACGGCCAAAATCCTATCAGGACATCTGGGACGGAATGATCCCCGCGTCCAAATGGTCTTGGCGAACGCGGCCGCAGGGCTGGTCCTTTGTGAAAGAGCCGAGAACTTCAGAGAGGGAGTCGAGATAGCTTCCAAAGTTGTGAGCGATGGAAAGCCGTTCCAAACACTCTATCAGCTTGTAGAGTTCTCGGGCGGAGACACTCACCGGCTCAAGAACCTGGCATGACATTCTTGGTAGACCACTTGCCCGAGCTCGCTGCAAAGGCCAGAGCTAGAGTCAAACGAGGCTACTACGACAGCAGTGGAAGCGCAAACGCGTCTCGAAGAAGCTTAGTCAAGACGATCCAAGAAAGTAGAAAGATGCCGGTTATCACAGAGATAAAATACGCTTCTCCTTCCGCTGGAAAGATCAGAGAATCTCGAAACCCACTTCAAATTGCGAAGGCAATGTTGAGCGGCGGAGCATGTGCGATCTCGGTTCTTACGGACCCTGAAAACTTCGAGGGGAATTTGGAAACGTTGGTTACGATCAGCCGGGATACAGAAGCGCCTACGATAATGAAGGACATCATAGTGTCACCCAAGCAACTCCAGGCTGGAGCGAAGGCTGGAGCCAGCGCAGTGGTATTGATTTCTGAAGTGTTCACTAGGAAATTGTCCAACGTTGGGCTCGACAGTATGACTCTTGAGGCTAATCGGCTTGGACTCGAGGTCTTAGTAGAGGCTAACAGTGCTAGCGAGTTTGAGAGCCTCCGAAGATTGAGGCCAGACATCTACGGTATTAACAACCGAAATCTATCCACCTTCCAGTTGGACCTCTCGACCACGGAGAAAATCCTAGCAGAGAACCTCGACATGGACAGGCCGGTCGTTTCTGAAAGCGGGATAGAATCTGCGCATCACATTAGACGGCTCAGGGCCGCGGGGGCTAGGGCTTTTCTCGTTGGGACCTCGATAATGAAATCGTCAGACATCGAGGAGAAGGTGAGGGAGCTGGTCAGCGCTTGAAGAGTCACGTGGAACCGAGGACACGTTCGAAGCCGGGTAAGTTCGGAAAATACGGAGGGCAGTATGTCCCGGAGACCTTGATGGAGCCACTAAGAGCACTTGAAGAAGCATACAACAGATTTTCCCACGACTCCTCCTTCAAGAAGGAGTTGGCGGGCTGGCTGGACAGTTTCGCCGGCAGACCTACGCCACTGTACCTTGCTGCTAACTTGACTCGCCATGCGAGTGGCGCTCGGATTTACTTGAAGAGAGAGGATCTATTGCATGGCGGCGCGCATAAGATCAACAATACTCTCGGCCAAGCTCTCCTGGCTAAGAAAATGGGGAAACGGAGGATCATTGCTGAAACTGGGGCGGGACAACATGGGGTTGCTACCGCTATGGCCTGTGCAGCTCTAGGGTTGAGGGCTGAGGTCTACATGGGGATTGAGGACATGGATCGACAGAAATTGAACGTGTACCGGATGAAGATGCTAGGTGCAAAAGTGCATCCTGTTGAGTCCGGGTCCAAGACCTTGAAGGATGCGATCAATGAAGCATTGAGGGACTGGGTTACACATGTTCAGGATACGTACTATCTTCTGGGATCGGTTGTGGGCCCACATCCTTATCCGACGATGGTCCGGGACTTTCAGAGCGTGATTGGGAAGGAGGCTCGGAAGCAGATCCTCCAAACAGACGGTAAGCTCCCGAAAGCTGTCGTTGCATGCGTCGGTGGAGGAAGCAATTCGATCGGAATCTTCCATTCGTTCTTGCACGATCTGGATGTCGACCTTTACGGAGTCGAGGCTGGCGGGGAAAGTTTGTCGCCGGGACAAAACGCGGCGCCTCTAGTTGCCGGACGCGAAGGGGTCCTGCATGGCATGATGACATATGTTCTGCAGGACGAAGCGGGACAAGTGCAGACGACCCGAAGTATTTCAGCCGGGCTTGACTATCCCGGGGTCGGGCCGGAGCACGTCTTCCTGATGAACGCGGGGCGAGCCAGGTATGTTACAGTGTCCGATGAACAGGCTCTGGACGCTTTCAAGACTCTCTCACAACTGGAGGGGATCATGCCTGCCCTAGAATCGGCCCACGCTATCAGCTACGCGATGAAGCTGGCGAAGAGTCTCGGGACAAAGCATTCGATCATCGTCAACCTTTCAGGCAGAGGGGACAAGGATGTGGAGATAATTGCCAAGCACCTCCCACAATGAGGATAGGATTGAGGCGAAGTTCCGAGAACTTCGTAGCCGCGGAGACGGAGCCTTGGTCGCTTACCTGACAGGTGGCGACCCGGACCCGAAATCGTTCTTGAACAATTCTATCGCTTTGATAGAGGGTGGAGCAGATATTGTCGAGGTCGGGATTCCATTCTCAGACCCTATTGCAGATGGTCCGGTGATCCAAGCTTCTAGCATGCGGGCCTTGTCCCAAGGAGCCACGCCTAAAGGAACCCTGGGTTTGATCCGAGAACTCTCATCCCAGTTTCCGGTCCCGTTTGTCGTTCTGAGTTACTACAATCCTATTCTTGCGATGGGCTTGGACCGCTTCCTAACTAAAGCCCGTGAATCCGGTGTTGATGGGATCGTCGTCCCGGATTTGCCGGTTGAAGAGAGCGACGAGTTCAGAAACCTTGCCCTGAAGCACAATATCGATAACATCTACCTAGCAGCACCAAACACCTCTAAGCCGAGACTGCGAACTATTCTCGACAGCTCGAAGGGTTTTCTCTATCTCGTCTCTCTCTACGGTGTTACAGGTCCTAGGGACACTCTTAGCCCCCAGGCATTAGAGGCTGTCAGCTCAGTCAAGTCGCTGGCAAAGGGAAAGATTCCCATCTCCGCGGGGTTCGGCATCTCCCGGCCTGAACACGTATCTGCCATCATCAAGTCGGGAGCTGATGGAGCAATAGTCGGGAGCGCACTAGTTAACATCGTATCCCAGTACATCGAAAATCCAGACGAAGCTGCTGACTATCTGAGGGATGCGATAAAGAAACTGAAAGCCGCAACCAAGAAATCTTGAGATAACTGTCTCAGTTGTGAGAGCAAGTCGTGGGTTATCTCAGAGACCTGCTTCACCCGGGGTTGAAGGAGGTTACTCAGACCACTTCTCCCAGTGTATTTGGTTCGTGGATTGCCTGAGAGTTTTCAGTTTCTTCCTCATTTCTGGATCGAAGCGTCGTTCCTCTTTGTGTTTGTAGCCTATCGGAATGATTGCGAGGGGAATTATGGAGCCGTCTGCCGGAAGGTTGAGGCTTTCGGCAACCATTTTCTCGTCAATCGCTCCGATGAATGCTGCGGCCATTCCTTCTTGGAAGGCAGAAAGGATGAGAATGATGGAGGAGAAGGCGCTGTCGGTCAGCCACCATGGAATTCTTGAGTTCTTCTCTGCCGGACTTCCATATTTGGATTCGAATCGGGGCTTGTTACCGCACGGGACCACGACGACAGGAGCCTTTTCAATGAAGCTCTGAACGATCCCCGCATAGCCTGCATATTCTTGTTCTCGGCCTGCTTCGGCGAGTTTTCTCTTTGTCTCAGGGTCTCTGACCACCACGAGGTCGAAGTCTTGAGTGAAACCTGCGCTGGGGACATGTCGTGCGTTTTCGAGAATCTTGTGTAGAATGGCATCTGGTACTGCCTTGTCTTGAAACCCGTAGACATTCCTGCGTTTTCTGAGAAGAACGTCAAATTCCACTCGTGATTCTCCCTGGACGTTTGCTTACAGTAGTCTGAAATCTTCTTTGACTGTCGTGAGGACGACGTGGGTGTTCGTTCGTTCCACGAAGGGCATGGCTAGAAGAGCTTTAGTGAACTTGCTCAGGTCGTCTCGGCTCTTGAACTTCGCAATGACCATGGCATCCGTGAGCCCTGTTACGTCGTAGACTGCGAGTACTTGCGGCATCTTCGCGACTTCCTTCTCCAGCTCGAGTAGCTTGCCTTTTGCGACGCTCACCTCTGTGATCGCGGTAAGCTGGAACCCGATCTTGTCATGGTCGAACATTGCCGAGTAGCCGCGTATGATTCCTGCCTTCTCCAGTTTTGCGGTTCTCGATTGGACTGTGGTGGTGGAGACGCCTAGCTTGTGCGCTAGCTCCCTGTAGGAGAGGCGAGCGTCAATGAGATACCAGTGAAGAATCTTCTTATCAAGATCGTCAAGGACAATATCATCGACCTTTAGCTCGTCCTTCGTGCTTGTCATGCTTTGACCTGTTCCAAACGGGTCCTAAGCAGCTCCGTAACCTGTCGAGGGTCGGCTCGCCCCCTCACCTCGCCCATTACTAGGTTCATCATTCGTCCGAGAGCTTTGGCACCGTTTTCTTGCACCAGAGTTTGATTCGATTCAACAACTTTGCTGATGATATTCTCTAGGTCCGACTTGGTCAGCATTCGGAGGTTCAGCATTTCCACCGCTTCTTCGGCGGCTCCATCTGGATGGAATGCAAGCCACCTCAGAACGTCCAGAACAGACTCTTTCGCAGTTTCACCGTTAGAAACCAAGTCGAAGGCTTGTTTGAGCTGGTCTTCCCGCACGTTTTCCACGGGCACTTGTTCCCTTTGCAGGCTTCTCAGAGATTCCGTAAGGATTGTTGCGATGAAGCTGGGTGCGACGCTTTTTGCTCTAGCAACAATTTCTTCGAAAGCGGGAAGATAATCGGAATCCACGAGCTGAGTGGCTAGCTTGGGGCTCAGACTATGATTTGTCACCAGCTCTTTCGCTAGCTCTTCCGGCATTCGGGGAAGGTTCTCCCAGAGTCGTTCAAGTCGGTCCTGGCCGATTTGAACCGGTGGGACATCGGTCTCCGGATACATTCTAGCGGCTCCAGGCCTTGGGCGCAAGTAGACAGTGGTCCCGTCAGGGTTTGCCGCCCGTGTTTCTTCTGGAACTCGTTCTACGGCCTCTTTAGCACGTTCTACAACTGCCCTCAAGCCGTCTTTCGCATTGTCGAGACTGTCTGCTACTATAACGAACCCATCAAGTTCTGCACATCCAAGGCTCTTCGCGACCTCTTCTACCTGACTTGAATCGATTCCATAGGCAGGAAGCTCGTCTGAATGAAAAAGTCCTCCGACCCTACCCCAGAAGACGGCGCGTTTTGCCATCTCTGTTCCGAGCCGAATATTGGGGATGAGTTCGCGTTTGAGCAGTCCTTTGAAACTGGGAAGTTTGACTGCTAGTGCTACTCCTCCTTGATTGAGAGTGGATTGGACGATCTTCGATTCGGAACCTGAGAGAATGTTGGTGATGTCAATGAATTCCTCTTTGATATCCGAAGCCTTGACGTTCCTCTGCCGGAGTTCATCTCTGACCTCGAGCAGCCCAAGCTGTCTCTGAACCTCGTAGCCTACAGCCTTGGAAACGAGTTCGAGCTCCTGGACCCCCTTGACCTCGATGAGGGCGCCGTCCTTGATCGATACGTTGAGGTCCTGTCGAATGCTTCCTAGACCTCGTTTTACTTTCTTGGTTGCCCGGAGAATGCGGCCTATGGCGAATGCAACTTTTCCGGCTTGTTCTGGGTCATGGATTATTGGTCCAGTTGAGACTTCTATCAGTGGAACTCCAAGCCGATCGAGGCGGAAGACTACTGAGGTCTTTGTGTCGCCTATTTTTCGTCCCGCGTCTTCTTCGATCGTTACTTGTTCTATTGGTACTTCCACTCCGTCCACCGTTATGGACCCGTTGAGTGCGATGACTGCTGTTCGCTGGAATCCGGTTGTGTTGGACCCGTCGATGACTACCTTTCGCATAACGTGAATCTCGTCCAGCGGCTTTGCGTGTAGGAGCATGCTCATTGTAAGGGCGACATCCAATGCTTCCGGGTTCAAGGGGTGGGGAGGTTCCTCGTCCAGTTCCACGAGGCAGGTGGTTTCCGGGTCCGCCTCGTAAGTGACGGTCTTGCCCTTGTGGAACTCGAAGAGGGCGGCCGGATCAATTTGGCCTAGCTCACTTTGTGTGGGCCGAAGTCTCCGTTCGAAGGTAACCGTGGGTGGCTTTGTTGATAGAATAGTTGGACAGCCGCAGAAGAGCTTGTACTCAGTGTCAAGCTGTCGGTGTATCTCAACGCCGACCTTGAGGCCAACGGCTCGATAGTCTATGGACGACTAGGAAGCCTCCACCAATGTCCTCGAAGTCATTTCGCCTGCAATCGACCGAAGCATCATTTCTCGAATCTTACCGGCTGATTTGGTCTGGGCCGCAACCCACATCAGCTTGACAATTGCCGTTTCAGCGATCATGTCTTCAAGAGGAGTGACTCCGAGATTGAGTAAGTCGCGCCCGGTGTTGTAGACGTTCATGTCTACTCGTCCCCATATAGTCTGGGAGGTCATGAAGACTGGGACCTCCCTCTTCAACGCTCTCTTTACAGAGTCAAATAAGTGTCTGGAAACATGACCTAGCCCTGTTCCCTCGAGAACTATTCCTCGGGCTCCTTCAGAAACGGCTGAGTCAATTATGCCACTGTTGAGCCCGGGGTAGAATTTGATCAGGTAGGCATGTTGGTCAAAACGAGATTTCAATACCAGCTTCCGGGACTTGTCTCTCTTCGGGACTCCGCTCGTCATTTCGATCTGGCCGGTCTTCAGATCGTAACTTGCTATAGGAGTGGAGTTGATGGACTTGAACGCATCTCGACGACTCGTGTGACATTTTCGAACCCTGGTGCCTCGATGAGCAAGAATGATGTGGTCCGAGAGGTCTTGGTGCATAGCAACACCGACAAGGGCCATGTCAGCTCGCGCGGCGAGGGCGACCGCTCCCGTGAGGTTAGAGGCCGCATCCGAGCTAGGACGGTCAGAAGATCGCTGCGCACCAACGAGTAGGACCGGAACAGGCAGGTTCGCGAGCGCGAAACTCAAAGCTGCCGCCGTAAAGTGCAAGGTGTCTGTTCCATGGCTTATCACGACCCCCTCCGCACCGTTGGCTATCCTTTTGGCGACTTCTTCGGCCATGCCCTTCCAATGGATTGGGGCGATGTTCTCGCTGTATTCGCTGAAGAGTATGTGAGCGTCTATTTCGGCGATTGATGAGATTTCGGGGACGACGCTTGCAAGGTCGGCCGCTGTGAGTGCAGGCTGCACAGCACCAGTGCGATAGTCGACCCTACTGGCGATGGTCCCGCCAGTGCTGACGATGGCAACCTTGGGTAACCCGATTTGATGCGCCGGTGGGGAAGGCTTGCTGAAATGGGGTTTCTCGCCTTCCCCGATGACCTCCAGCGTTTTTGTTCTGTCGAGAGAGATGCCTATGTTGTAACCGTTTTTCATCTTCAAGACGATGTGAGTGTGATCGGAATACTCCGATCGGGGAATCAAGGTCCCTTCGAACGCTTCGCCTGATTTCGAAGTGAGGCGGATGACGCTACCGATCTTGACCTTGGATTTCCTTAGCTGTTGAAGGACTTGCCCCTGGTATCCTTCTAACTCTCGGACGGTCATTCATGCAACACGTCTTCAACGTGACTCTGTGAGTTACATATCCGGTTAAGGATTCTTACATCATGTTCTTGGACATGTAAGGTCCGTCGTGTGTGTAGCCGAAGCGAGAGTAATACCCCTTGGTACCGAGGGCACTAATCACTAGCATTTTTTTGCGATCGTATTCTTCGCGCGATATTCGTTCTGCTTCCGCGAGAAGCTTGGACCCGTAGCCCTTGTGCTGGAACGCACCCGCTAGCCTGCCTCCCACCGGAACTGTCTGCCCGAAAACGTGCAGTTCCCTGATAATTGCTACACCCTGTCCCGCTATCTCGGGTCTGTGAGCATTCTCAGTTGGTATCCGAAGTCGAACATATCCAACGAGTATGTCATTTTCGAGATCCTCGAAAGATAAGAAACTGTCAGTTCCCCCGGAACCTTCATAGTCGATCCTTTGAAGTCGGACTTGTTCCAAATCAGGACTTTCTCCACTATTGAGGAAGTGGATGCCGACTTCTCTGCATCTGATGCATTCGCATTTCATGTCACGACGCGTCAGCTCTTCCTGGACGAGCTGGCGGAGATTCCCGTGCTTCACGCCGTCAGCGATCCCATCCACCGGTATCTCTCTCTGGATCCTCATGATCCTAACCCAGCGTGGGACGAACTGTTTCATCTCTGCGATAACATGGGCTGATTCCTCCGTGGAGTAGGGCTTGTATTCTCCTCGCTTCCATTCCTCGTAGAGCTGTGTTCCAGGCGTGACTAGACATGGATAGATCTTCAGCATGTCAGGTTTGAAGTCGGGGTCTTCGAAGATTTTTCGGAAGGCGTCTAAATCCCGCGAGGCATCGCAGCCTGGGAGTCCGAGCATCATATGATACCCGACCTTGATTCCTGAATCCTTCAGGGTCTGTGTTGCCTCAACAACATCGGCGACAGTATGGTCTCTATGAATTCTCTCATAGACATCGTTGTACAAGGTCTGGACCCCTATCTCGACGCGTGTTACCCCCATCGAAAGCATGTGATCCACATGGCCCTTCCGTGCCCAGTCAGGCCTGGTTTCGACGGTAATCCCGACGTTCTTGACATTTGCTGATTCAGCTAGATTCTTCGCTTCTTCCAGGGAAGGTGAGTCGACGCCATTCAACGCATCGAGGCATCGTTTGACGAAGTCTTCCTGGTACGTTCTTGGCAAGAATGGAAAGGTACCGCCGACAAGGATCAGCTCTACTTTGTCGACCGGGTGTCCCATTGCCTGAAGCTGAGCGAGCCTGCTCTGAACCTGAAGGAAGGGGTCGTATTCATTCTCCAAGGCACGCATGACAGCTGGCTCCTGTCCAGTGTAAGCTCTCGGGACTCCGACCTCTGGCCCACCCGGACAGTATGTGCACTTTCCGTGGGGACAACCGTATGGCTTCGGCATCACGGCGACAGTAGTTACTCCGCTAGCGCTACGAACCTGTTTACCGATAAGGAGAGGCTTGAGCCGGGCGAGCTCCGAACCAGGGACCCGCTGAAGAAGATCGGAGTTAGGGGGAACAGTGGGTGACCTGTGTAGCTTGCAGACTTCGATCTTGATTCGGTTAACGTCCTCGCGAGAGGGACGGTCAAGATTGAGCAGACGCTCTATGATTTCGGTAGAGACTTGTTCCGTTGTCTGGCTCAATCCACTCATTCCACTCGCGTTTGTTATCTCAGGGGACTCCGGTTTCGAGCTGGCCAGTTATGGGTTTTCCGTATACTCGCCCCTTCCATGAGAACCCCAGACCCAGTGCTCCTCTGACAGTCGAGTCGATGCCTATTCCCATGTAGACCATGATGGCGAAGGGTAGTAGAAGCGCGTAGAGTGGGTTTACCCGGATCGATCGGTCGAGGATGATGAGTCCAAGCCACAGGAACGTGGCCATGAAAGCGCCAGTGAGAAGGTAGATGTTCAGGGGCATGCCTGGTGCAAGGTAGATGCCGTATCCAAGCACGATGAACGGTAGAACGAGGAATGTGAGGAGGAGTACGAGTCGGTAAACGGCCCGAAAAAGTGGATGGTTTCCTGAGACTGAGTAGAAGTTCTTCCTCCATCCCCTCCAGATCTCCGGGAGACTAGAGTACATTCGAACACCCAGTGAGCCAGAGGCCGTGACCATTCTGAGCCTAAGCCCGTGGGCTTTGATCAATCTGCCAAGGGAATAATCCTCGGTTATCTTGTCCCGAACCGCATAGTGTCCGCCTACTTTGTCATAGGCCTCACGTCGGAAGAGCATGTATTGGCCGTTTCCAAGAGCCCAACGGGGTTTGCTGTCATCATTGACCCATTTGCCACCGACGAACATCATGATAAGCCAGAAAATAGGGGGTTGGAGAAGTTTCTCCCAGAAAGTCCGAAGAATCGCGGCAGGAGCGAGGGTAGCGAGGTCCGCTTTGGTGTCTTGCAGAAAGTTCACGGTCTTTGTAAGACTGTCACGAGAATGAAAAGAGTCGCCGTCCGTGAAAAGGAGTAGATCGCCCGTGGCAAGCTTGTAGCCTAGGTGACAGGCCCAGTTCTTTCCCACCCAGCCCGGAGGAAGAGGCTCTTCCTCGACGAGTTTGACCTTACCATCAAAACTCTTGAGAATGTTCTGGGTTCTGTCCGTCGAATTGCCATCTACAACGATGACCTCTTTTGCGGGATAGTCCAAGCCAATCAATGAGGCCACGCATTCGGATACCGTATTTGCCTGATTTCGAACAGGAAGAACAATCGAAACCAAAGAACTGTTCGATGGAACCATAGTATTTTCGGGTAAGGCTGGGAAATGCATCAGGGTAAGATACTCGTATCCTGCCAGAAGGAACACTAGGGTCGATTGAACGATAAGTAGAGTATTAATCAACAGAGACAATGCCTATGTCCAGAAGCTGGTTGGTCGAGGCTTGGGAGGAAGCGTTCTAGATAAGAGCTTGGCGGTTCAACGGTTATTGAGCTAGTCTCTCCACCAGCCCATCATGCCTCGACGACCGGCCCAAGTGACCCATACGATTGCCAGGGCTGCAAATGCGATTATCATAGCAACCAAGATCACCACGATTTTCTGGAACAGATCGTAGCCCGAAGTGTAGAAGCCCACAAAGATGAGAGAGCCAGCCAAGAAGGCCGCTAGCGTGATTATTGACAATACTACGCGGACCATGAGTCCCCGCTGCATCTGACTGACTTTTTCCATCTGAAATCATCGACAACTACGGTTAACTGCCGCTAATTAAGGTAAACATGCAAGGAAAACTTGGGCCCGATTTTTCGGTCATAGCCGGATAGAACTGTCTGGCGGGCGTTTAGGTTCTGATATAGTTCTGTCCAGGTTTTCTACCGAGGACGAACCTCTTCTCAGAATTCCGCCGGACCCTCTCTCTTGGTGAGAGGCCTGGCTTATCCAATGCTTGAATCTTAGGGGTCTGCTGCCTGACCTTGCCCGCTCAGACCCGAAGGGACTTTGTGTCGACTTCGATTGGTCAACGAGCCGTGTGTTGGCGTACTTACAACCCTCCCTCTCTCATCTAACTCGAAAAGTCGAGATCATGTTATTTAACGCTTCGTTCTTTCTAGCGATTCCGAACCCAATCATTCTCTGATAGTCCAAGAGGTTTCTCCGACCGAATATGGCGATGCTATCTTCGTAGACGCTGTGTCGGAGTCCAATTTTGCCAAGGAGAGTGGAGACCTGCCGTAGACCTTCCGGGTTAACCGAGGTGACGGTGACTTGTCTTGAAGATCTTTTGGCTTGGTATTTTACAGAACCGTCTGCATCGAAGAAGCCCCTCAGGCCGTATCCCACGTCGGTCCGAGACGCTTCGTCGGATGTCAAGTGCCCGAGAGCTTCTTTTCGTAGACCCCAGGATCGGGTTCCGAAAGAGGCGTAACGGTGTAGATCATTCCAGATGTCGAGAGAGGAAATCGAGGCTTGGATATTGTTGATTCCAACTGTTCTGAGAGCCGGTCGGACTGAGTATTCTTGTTCGAATTCGGAGATCCAGTTCTCCGCGAAGTCTCGGTCCTTTCCAGCAGCGATTCCAATTATGTGAGTTCTTTGTTTCGTCTGGCTCGTGGGTCGAAGACCGTCACCAAACATCGCGAAAATGATGTAGAGCTTGGAGCGGTTGAGCCGAAGCCTGATCTTAGGAGATCTCCCATGAAGGTCCATGAACATTTGCTGCGACTTCCCGCGAATTGGGACCCTGTGAGAAAGGAGTACTTGCCTAAGCTTGCGCCATTCGATATGAAACCTTAGTGCAATCTGAGATTGACTCGCACCATTAAGATACTTTCGCACCACGTCCTTCTCGAAGACTTTGCCTGACCTGCCTTCCCAACGTTTCGATGGAGAAATCCAACGGGGGCCGAGAAAATCTTGACGACGAGAGCGAACTGCCTCTAGAGTTCTATCCAGGAGAGTGGACAGTTCTCGATCAGTCATCGAGCGCCAGAATTTCCTGAGAACGGAGATTTCAGACTGAGTCCAAACTCGCAATTCCCCCAATGCGGGATAGGCGAACAGAAGGCAAAAATGAAGAGAGACGACTGAAACTACTTGTGGCGTTTCTCCTGCTGATCTGCAGGCGAACAAACCAATCATTGCGTTAGCCGATGAGATTTTTCGCGGTATCTGAACAACCGTTTATCCAGTTCTGCCGAGGAGAGTTTTCACGCACGACCAGTAAATGTAGAGAAGATTGGTAGCAGTAAAGGGCTCCGCCGGGGCATTCGTTCTTACGAGTTTTCCTTCTAAGGAGAAGTGTTTTCGCTCTTCGGTTACCGTAGGTGCAGGCGCTAAGATGTTAATAGTTCTTCATTGATCGCAAAGAGAAGGCCCGCTTATGATGATGATGATGATGATGATGATGATGATGATGATGATGATGATGATGATGATGATGGAACACAGCGCTCACCGAATACCCACTGTGGTCATTTGATTTGAGTGAAGGGAAGACCAAGTCAAAGCCAAAGCAAGGACGATTTCCATTTCGCATGGATTTTGTGATCGACAAACTAGAGGTTGTTGATAAGACCAAGAACCTCGTTCGCATGCAACTTGTCCCCGACCCTCGTGTGTGGAGACGTACCAAAGTTGGCGACGTCTCTGGGTATTTGCACAGACTTGATGAGAACTTCATTCCAGACTCCGTCGTCGCCAAGATGGCGAAGAATCTGAAGGGCCTCCCAATCACTACCAACCCCGTCAATTATCCCGGTAAGAGAGAGTACTTGAAAAGGAGTAAGAGACGGTTATCGGCAAGTGCGACCAAGGCGAGCCAATAGCCAGACTCTTCTGAGCATCTTCAATGGAAAGACGATTCAGGTTGGAGTTATCTATGTTGATCTTGTAGAATCAACCGATGCAGTTTCTAGGATGAAGCCTTCTGCTGTGCGTGCCTACTACACAACTTTCACAAATGAGATGATCCAAGTCATTATCGACTTCGGAGGATATTTCTTGAAACCATTAGGTGACGCGGTTGTTGGGTTCTTTCCTGCATTCAGAGGTTTCGTGAACCAAGCCGACAATGTCGTCAATTGTGGGCTCATTATGATTGAACTCTGTAAAAATTCGATTTCTCCTCTCTTCGTACGTAAACGATTGCCTAAGATTAGTTGCAGAGTTGGAGCAGACTTTGGGACGGTGGAAGTTGTCAAGCTGGGAGTCCAGAGTACAGGATACTTCGTAGACATGGTCGGTAATACCATGAATATAGCAGCGAAGATTATGAAAAAAGCAGGGGCCAATGAGCTACTCATTGGCGATCAACTCAGCAAAGTGATTCACACCACCTATCGCCTCTCATGTTCTAGGATTGGAAGCCTTCCACTACCATCTCCATATGCCTACTACAAAGTTGGCTTTGTTCTATGAATCACCAGCCCAGCTGACATTCTAGTACTGAGAGAGAGTAACTCTAGGCTTCTAGCTATCGCTATGCAATCTGCGATGACCGTCAATGTCCCGAACCAAGAGGGACTCGCTTCCCAGACAGGTCGCGCCGTGAGGTTCCAAACTCTGGCATTCCGCTGAGTTCTCTTTCCGAGAATACTGGTCCGTCGTGGCATACTAGGTAGGGGCCGATTACGCAGGCGGCGCATATTCCGATTCCGCACTTGAACACTCTTTCGAGGCTGACTTGTATGTGGCATCTTTTCTGCATCGCCAGGTCGTAAACCAGTTTCATCATGGGTTCGGGTCCGCAGGTGTAGACGGCGTCGAAGCTACCTTCTTTCAATACGTGCTCGACGACCTTCGGGACCTGGTTCTTTTCTCCGTATGTTCCATCGTCGGTGGCGAAGACGAGCTTGAAGTGGTGGTCCTTGCTCTCGCTGAGGAGCCAGTCTTTGAACAAAAGCTCGCTCGATGTCCTAGCACCAGTGATCAATGTGACGTCTCGCCCTCTAAGATGGACTAGGAAGGAAATCAGAGGAACAAGTCCTGTTCCTCCACCGACAACCAGTAGTTTGTGGTGGTGTCCTACGCTGAACGGGTGGCCGTACGGGCCTCGGACCCAGAACTTGTTCCCGACTTTCTTCTCCCAAAGCGCAGTGCTAACTGGTCCGCCTTTCTTGATCACTACGCCCGCCTCTGTTCTCCCGTGAAATGCTAGCACGCTCATCGGAACCTCATCCACACCCGGCACCCAAACCATAGCGAACTGGCCCGGCTTAGCATTGTGGAGGGTAGAATCACTGAACCAGAAAGAACGAATTGAAGGTGTCTCGTCGACAATACGGTCGAGTCGAACGACTCTAGGAGTGTGAAGCTGCTGGGTTACAGACTCCAATTCTAGGGGCTGTGCGGAGGGAGGCGTACTAATGACTTACGAGAGGAGGAGTTTTGCCGGATCTGCTGACCTCGTCTATGTTGGGATTCAGACAAGACGAGATGTTGCGACGTAGACTGGCCGTTCTTGCAGTCTGTCGACCAGTTTCATCATTTCATCGTAGTGGTGTTCTATGATCCCGGCACCTTGGGGGCCCATCATCTTCTCAGCATTGCTTCTGCATTGGTTCATAGCGCTCAAGATTCCCTCTTTGGTGGGGTCGGTGTAGCTGGCGCCGCAGTTGACGAAGACTGATTCTACGAACTGTTTCACTTGCTGTTTCAGCTGTTCGTCGGTGACTGGTTGGTTTAGCAGCGTGGCGAATTCTCTATTGGCGCTCTCGAAACAGCTCAGTAGCTCGTCCCTAACGAATTCAGGAGTGATTCTATCGCTTGGAACGTTTGGAGCCTTGTAGGTCTGGGTCATACCGCTCGTTTATGACATACGTTATATAAAGCCGTATCCCTCATCAGTTAGATAAGGAATGCAAGAGTCCACAGCCAAGCCTCAGGTTGACGAAGCACTTCTCAGACGGTTCCGGAGCGAGATAGCTAGCAAGGTCCCCCATATTGTCGAGAGAGACGGAAGCAAGACCTTCGTCAATCCAACGCCCTTGGAGGATCTCACGACCGCCCTCATCGAGTGCGCCCGAGTCGAATACGGTCTCGAAATACCTGCAAAGGGCCTCAAGGTTTTTGGGAAATTCGACTCGAAGATCATAGGTGGCTCGGTCAAAGTCCGCCCAGCTGTCGAAATAATCGAGGACGCGATTGCTTCCGGCAAGCTAAGAACCGGTCAGACGGTCTTCGAGGCAACCTCGGGCAATTTCGGTATCGCCCTCGGGATGCTGGAAAAGATCGGCATCAATGTCATTTTCCTAGTTTCAAGGAAGCTTCAGGGC
>Ga0209471_1000879_pt1 | contig 18751 bp, 14 predicted proteins | sample GraSoiAngelo_128_FD_185885 | JGI IMG/M metagenome (GOLD analysis project Ga0209471, IMG submission 185885) | Grasslands soil microbial communities from the Angelo Coastal Reserve, California, USA - 14_0927_12_20cm (SPAdes) (version 2) | ecosystem: Environmental > Terrestrial > Soil > Grasslands ...
GCGGTGAACGCTGCGAGGAGGCCATCGGCTTCGATGCCGACCACCGGCGCGCCCGTCGCGTGCGCGGCGACGAGGGCATCGCCGCCGAGGCCGAGCGTTGCATCGAGCACTCGCTCGCCGGGGCCAAGCCCGGCCACCACCACGAGCGGATCGCTCTCGCCTCTCCGTGCGCGAAGGACCCGCAGCAAGGCCATTCCGGGGCCCGCGCGATACACTCTCTCAAGTTGATGCAGATCTGCGCGCCGCGCCGCGAGGACGAGCACTGGCGCGCCGGCGCCGGCGATGATCTCGCGCAGCGGCCGCCCGGCGCGGCCCTCGCAACGGAGGCCGAAGCGCGCGGCCAGCTCGGCGGCTTCGGCAGGATCGCCGCTCGGCGCAGTGGTGACCACGGCCTGCAGGCCTTCCATGCCGCGACCGTACCAGCCGAGCGCCCGGAACCCCGCATCGCTGCGGCGCCGAGCTTGACTTGCCGGACGCGCTCTCGTACAACCCGCCCCCGCTCGCTGCCGGGCGGGTAGCTCAGCGGTAGAGCATCGGTCTTACACACCGAGGGTCACAGGTTCGAAACCTGTCCCGCCCACTTCGCTGTGGGGTGTTAGTTAAGCTGGTTATAACGCCGGCCTGTCACGCCGGAGGCCACGGGTTCGAGTCCCGTACACCCCGCCACGCTTCTTCCTGGGGATCTCAGTTGGCTGAGATCCCTCCTCCGTGCAGCGGCTGTTTCAAACTGTCAGGCCTCCAGCGCGAGCATGCTCACCTGACCCGACTGGGTCCCCGCCGCGAGCGCCAGCTTTTCCTTGGCGAACGCGAGCGCCGTGATCGCCGCGGTCCCGACGGCGAGCGTCGCCAGCACCGCTCCACTCGCGGGATTCACGATCTTCACCGTGCCATCGGCGCAACCGGCCGCGAGTGCCTGGTCGCCCAGAAAGAGAAGCGACTTCACCCCGCGACCTCCTGCGTTCGCCACTGCTTGCTTCTCGCCGTTTTTCCCCCAGAGCACGACCTGGCCGGAGTCGTCGGCCGACGCGAAGCGCTGCCCCTTCGGCGCGGCCGCGACGGCCGTCACCGCGGTGCGATGATGCGCGCTCTCCCCGAGCTTCTCGGCTTTGGGCGTGAGCCGGTGCACCTGCACCATGCCGCCAGTCCACCCTGCGATGAGAAATGTGGCGTCCTCCGAAAAGGCAAGAGCGGTCACGCGCGAGCTGTTTCCGACGATCTGGATCAGCATTTTCTTCGTCATCACTTCGGCGATGTGCACCTGTCCCTGCTGCTGGCCGACCGCGACCCTGCCGCCATCCCCGGTCACCGCCAGCGCGCAAGCGCGGTTCGAGGCATCGACCGCGAGCTCGACCTTCATCCCCGAAACCAGATCGGCCACCACAATGGCTTTGTCGGTGACCACCGCTGCCTTGGGGTTGCTGGAGGCCAGAGCCGACTGCTCGAATGGCGGCAGGCGAACAGAGCTGACCTTGCAACCATCCGTGTCGAGCTCCCAGACGGCGCACTCGCCAAACTTGGTCACCACCGCCAGACGCCTGCCATCCGCGGTGCATTGCAAGGAAGTCACCGCCGACTTGTGCCCGGGCACCGCGACCTTGTGCTGCTCCAGCACCTGCTGCTCGACGGGTCGGATGACGATGTGCTTGACCTTCTTCTTCTGCAGTTTCGAAAAGCCGCGCGTGATGACGAGACCGCCGCCAGCGGCGAGCATCCCCACCTCGGGCGAGACGTTGACTCCAATCAGAACACCTGCGGCCAACGCTCCCACCGCGATGGTTCCAAGCGGGACGGGATTGGGCGCGAGAACCTCGACTTCGCTCTCCACCTCCACCGGCCCGTCCTTCACCTCCTTCTTCCAGCGCGTCTCCGTCTTCTCCCCGGGCCGGGTCCATACGACCTTCCACTGCGACGCGAGGTCCGCGACGGTTCCGCTCTTCGAAGGCTTCGCACTCCACCTCGGCTTCTCCGGAGCCCTGGGCGCGCCAGCCTTCAGCTGCAGCGGCTTCAGCCCCGCGGACTTGGTGAGCACCGCCTCCAGTCGAGGCAGGTCCTTCAGCGACCGCGCCACCATCGCGCCCAGCACGCCGGCCAGATAGGACACCTCGGCGTGCTCGAGCGCGGCGAGGTCACTCCAGAGAGGACTCTTGCCGGCCTCGTTGAAATCCTCGCGAACGAAAAGGAGATTGTCGCCGGTGTAGTATTGGTCCCAGAGCTTGCGGTCGATCTCGAGCGCCAGCAGCGATAGGTAGATGACGAGCGCCGAGAACCTGTCCAGGTAAGGCCCGTAGTCGGTCACGCTGCGCTTGGGATGCTGATAAGCGCGGTGGCCGATCTCGGTGGCCTTGCGCCCGATGAGCGCCGGGACCCACATGCCATCGTAGTCGATGAGCAGCAGATCCTTGCCGCTGACCAGGATGTTCCCGTGCTGCAGATCGCCGTGCGCGAACTTTCCGCCCTCGATGTCCTTTACCAAGGCGCGGAACTTCTCTCGCAGCGCCGCGAGCTCCTTCGGTTGATCCAACACACTTTCGACGTAGCGATCCAGGTTCGGGCCCTGCACCCATGCCATCTTCACGATGGGAAACGTGGTGCCTTTGATGCGGAGCCCGTCGGCCAGATAGAAGAACTTGGTGCAATGGGCGGCGCCGTTTTTCTGTAGATGTTTGGAGATCGCCGCATAGCGCTCCGCGTGGTCGGAAATCGGCCGCAGGAAGCACCGCACGGCCCACCCGTTCTGTCCCTCGGTCGCTTTGTAGGCGACGGCGTTCCCGCCAGTGGCCGGCTTGGGCATGCCGAAGCGGTCCTTCTCGATCTGCGCACGCTGCAATCCGGGATCGCCCAGCGACCGTTCCGGGTACTGAAGCGCCTCGTGATACTCGGTGAGATCCGGCCAGGTGGCCATCTAGCTCGCGCCCCTCTCCCACCCGGCCCGCCGGGAGAGCCGAACCAAGGTCATGTCGTCGTTGCGCGTTCCGTCCTCGCGCGCTTGCGCCACGAGCGCTGCAAAATCCTCCTGCGTCCGCATGCTCTCGATCGCTTCCCAGGCGGGCTCGCCTCGCTCGGTGCGCCGGAGCAGCCACGCAGCCAGCGCATCCGAAGCGAAGAAGAGGACGTCGTTCGGCCCTAGAACTCCCTCGCTGACCCGCACGTGCGGAAGCGGGTCGTCGCCCGCCTTCTTCAGGGAACCGACCAGGAAGGGGCTCGAGCCGAATTCCTCGGAACGGCTCAACGGGAATGCGTTCGCGAGCTCCCGGTTCGGCGGCGTCCCCGTCACGTGGAGCAGGCAGCAGTCGCCGATCGCTACCGCGCGCCACCCGCGATTCACCGCGTTCAGCGAGACGCCGACGAACGCGGCGTACGCACCTCGACGCGCTTTCTCCGCGGCGTACCAAGGCAATGGACGGCCGCCGATCTTTCGCCGCCACAGCCGCCGGATGGCGCCCAAGTGGTTGAAAAACTCAGGGCCGTTCTCGCGCCCCCGAACGAAGCTCTCGACGAGCAGCGCCGCCCAGAGAGCGGAGTAGCTGCTCTCGGTAGCGCCGTCGGCAATCGCGACGCGGCAGCGCGTGGGCGAGTCCGAGCCGCGGATCGCCCACGCGTCTTCGTACTCGGATCGGGCGTTCCCCGCCTTCTGGGAGGAGAACGCCTCGACCGAGAACGGCGCCGCGCTGACCGTGTTCAGAGCGTCGATCACCGAAGGTTCGCGGGACGGGTTCCGATATCGAGAAACTGGATCACCTGCATGGGTTGCGCATTGAAGATGAACCCGCGTGCTCCGTCGCCGGCGGGCATGCCCAGCTCCTGGGCGCGCCCGATCATGAAGGGCGTCAGGCTGCTCGACATCTCGAAGAGCTGCTTGGCGAACTTGTCCGGCAGACCCTCATCGCTGGCTGGGAGCTCGATGGGATTCCCCGCGGCCGAAGAGAGGTGGATGTTGAAGACCAGGGTTGCGCCGTCGTCGCTTCCCAGCGAGCAGAGCGCCTTCGCCTCGGACACCGGATCGCCGTCGGTCGCTTCGCCGTCGGTGATGTTGATCACGATGGGCGGAAAGCCCTTGGGGTGCTCGGCCACCCATCTCTGGACCATCTCCGCGGCCATCTTGAGGGCGGAGCTCATCGGCGTCCCGCCCGCGTGTTTGGCCTCGAACCAGAGCGGAAACTTCACCGTCTGCTCCACCAGCCCGCCGGCGCCGTCGTCCGCCTTCTTCGTGCGGTCCTCGATGCGCAGCGGGTTGTTGGCGAGCTCGCTGATCGGAATCAGGTCCTTGCCGGTCAGCGGGCCGTCGAACGCAGACTTGACCACGCTGTCCTGCCCGTACCCGATCACCGCCACGTGGAAGTAATCGTAGATCGAGTCGCCCTTGGCGCAGCGGATGGAAAGGTTGTGGATGAGCTTGTTGATGATGGTCGCCAGCTCGTCGGCCTTTCGCCGATCGTTGCTGCCACCGAACGGATCTTCCATCGAGGCCGACTGGTCCAGCAGGAAGATGAAGCACCCCGGGTTCTTGCGGCTGATCTCAGCGTTGTACATGCTTGCTCCTCGTTTTCGCCTTTTTGTGGCGTCGTTTGACTTTCACTTTGTTGGATTTGATCTTCCTTGAAGAGAGAGAGGCCTGGCTGCCCTGGTCCACGCCCGGGGTCAGCTGCTTTGTCTGGACGACCGCGGGCGCCGGCGCCACAGCGTGCTCGCTGAGCGGCCCGTGTCGGAAGAACCACCCGATCAGGCCCAGTGCAATCAGCGCGAGCCCGGCATGGAACAGCTCGAGCGTGCCACCAAGCTTGGTTCCTCCGCACGCAGGACAGGCCGCGGCCCCCCCTTGCGGAAACCAGGTCAGACGACATGCGTGGCACTGCACGAGGCTCTTGGTGAGCATTGAAGTGGCCCGCGCCACATTAGTACGGCTGCTCGCGCCGTCCACTGCGCAGCTTGCGTACACTCGCACCTGCTGCGAGGGCGTGTGCCGCGCGCAGATCCACGAGTAGGAGCAGCGCCTTCACGCGCTCCGTCGTGGCCGATCGGAGACTAGCGGAGGAGCCCGCTTCGAAGGCAAGCTGTTTCCTTCGTCCAAAGGCGAGGGGATATGTCCGACGCGAAGTCGCAAGAGCAGGGCCGCGAGCGAATCGCGCGCGTGTTCCGCTACCTCAAGGCGCTCAACGAACACCGCAACCCGGCGAAGCGGGATCTGTCGGAACAGCCCTGGACCCTCTGGTTCCGCCACTTGCCCGACCACCCCTCCATCCAGCGGCGCTTTTCCAACGGGCACCAGCCGGACGAAGAGGCCGACTTCGTCCTCAAGGTGGGGCGGCCCACTTTCACCCAAGCGCCACCGCCGCCGTTGCCGGTCGCCGACTGGCTGGAGGGCGACTGGGAAGATCCCGAGGGAGACGTCACGGTTTTCGAGACCAAGGTGAACGGCGCCGAGCCTCTCCGCTTCGACGCCGAGCCTCGACGTGTCGAAGCCTACGAGCGCTGGAAGACCCAGCACCGGAACTGGGCCGCCACCGAGCGGCCAGCGCGCGCGGCGATGAAAGTCTTCGAGCAGCTCTATGAGCTGTACGGCCGGATCGAGCGCGAGGCCGAGCACATCGAGCTGGTGCTGGGCGACGGCATCCTCAGCTGGAAGCGGCAGGACGAGAGCAGCATCTACCATCCCATCCTGCTGCAGCGGATCCAGCTCGCCTTCGACCCGAGCGTGCCCGAGTTCAGGCTCATCGAGACCGGAAAGGAGGTGGAGCTGTACTCCGCTCTCTTCCGCTCCATGCCGGACATCGAACCCAAGGTGCTGGCGCGTTGCCGCGAGGAGCTGGGACGCGGCGGATTCCATCCGCTGGGCGGCAATGACACTCTCGAGTTCCTCCGGCGCATCGTCGTGCAGCTCTCGCCGCGCGGCCAGTCCGCGGAAGGGGCGCCGGAGAAGGAGGCCGAGGATCCGAAGATCGGCCGCGCGCCGGTCCTCTTCCTCCGCACGCGAACCCTCGGCTTCGCTACCGCGATCGAGGGAACGCTCGACGATCTCGCCGTCCGGAAGGACCTGCCGCGGGCGCTCCTCAAGATCGTCGGCCTCGACGCGCCTCCCGCCGAGGACGAGAAGGCAGAGACTTTCGCGCCGGGCGATGAGCCGGAAGAGGTGCTGCTCAGCAAGCCCGCCAACCCGGAACAGATCCGGATCGCGGTGCGCCTCGAGCGCGAAGGATGCGTGCTCGTCCAGGGACCTCCGGGAACCGGGAAGACGCACACCATCGCAAACCTCATCGGCCACCTGCTCGCCCAGGGTCAGAGTGTCCTGGTCACGAGCCACACGACAAAGGCGCTGCGCGTCCTGCGCGACCACGTGGTGGAGAAGCTGCGGCCCCTGACCGTGAGCGTGCTGGAGAGCGACATCGAGAGCCGCAACCAGCTCGAGGGCGCGGTCTCTACCATCATCGAGCGCCTCACCGCCGGCAATTCGAAGAAACTCGACGCCGAGGCCGAGCAGCTCGCGGCGCAGCGCAAGGAGCTTGTCGCCCAGCTGCGCAGGCACCGCGAGGAGCTCTTCGAGGCGCGCGCTGACGAGTACAGGGACGTGGTCTTCCTCAAGACCAAGCTCTCGCCGATGGACGCCGCCCGCAAGGTCGCCGCCGAGGCACAGTCCCACGCCTGGATCCCCGCTCCGATCGAACGGGTCGCGCCGCTGCCGCTGTCGGCAGCGGAGATCGCGGAGCTGTATGCGAGCACCGAGGCGCTGAGCGTGGAGGACGAGGCGGAGCTGGCCCGGTCTCTGCCCGAGCTGAAGGCGCTGCCATCCCCCGATGAGTTCGAGAAGATTGCCGAGGAACACGCCCGGCTTTCCAAGACGAGCCGGAGTTACCGCAAGGAGCTGTGGAAAACGCCGCCCGATGAGTCGGCGAATGCGGCGCTTGACAAGCTTCTGGCGAAGGCCGTGAGCGCCGTCGATGTGCTCGACCGTGAGCGGCGATGGAAGGTGACCGCCGTCGCCGCCGGCAGCGAGGGGGGAAAGCAGCGAGTCGAGTGGGATGAGCTGGTCGCGATGATCGATGAGCTCATCGAGAAGACCGCCAACGCGAAAGACAACGTGCTCCGCCACGCTCCCGCGCTCCCGGCAAGCATCCCGCTCGAGGAACAGCTACGGGTCGTCGACGAGATCGTCGGCTACTTGAAGAAAAACAAGAGTGTCGGAAAGCTGGCCTTGCTGACGCACGGCGCGTGGAAGCGCTTCATCGGGGAGACCCGCGTCGCGTCGGGCGAGCCGAAGACCGCCGCTCACTTCCACGCGGTGCGCGAGCAGATCCAGCTCGCGATCATGCGGCGCGATCTCGAGGGACGGTGGGACCGGCAGATGGTTCCTCAGGGCACTCCCGCCTGGGCGAAGCTTTCGGAGAAGCCGCTAGAGGGCGCCGCGCAGCTCGCCAAGGACATTCGCCGATGCCTCGCCTGGCAGGCGGAGGAATGGCAACCCGTCGAGAATGAGTTGAAGGAGCGGGGATTCCTCTGGCGCGAGCTCTTCGGCGAGCAGCGCGGCGAGGGTCAACTGGCGCGGCTCAAGGAGATGGTCGCCGTCCAGCTGACGCAGACCTTCCAGGCGCGCAAGGACGTGGCGCGCTTCGCCGAGGTGGACTCGCAGCTTCAGTCGCTCCGCTCCACTCTGACGGCGCCAGATGGGTCGCCTGCGCAAGTGCACGCGAAGCTGTCGCGCGCTGCCGAGCGATTGGATTCGAGAGACTACCGTGAGGGGTACCAGCGCCTTGCGACGCTCGATGGCCAGCGGAAGATCGCCGCAACGCGACGCGAGCTTCTGGCCACGCTGCAGGCAGTCGCACCGGCCTGGGCGCAGGCGATCCAGGAACGCCGCGCGCCGCATGACAAGTCGTCTCCGCCCGGCGACGCTCACGCGGCATGGCTGTGGCGGCAGCTTCACGACGAGCTGGAGCGGAGAGGGAAAGTCTCCCTTCCGGCGCTGCAGAAGGAGATCGATCGTCTGGGCCCCGAGCTGAGGAAGGTGACGGCCGAACTGATCGATCGCCGCGCGTGGGGAGCGCAGGTGCGCCGGACGACGCCCCAGCAACAGCAGGCGCTGGTCGGCTGGCTCGACATGGTGCGCCGGATCGGCAAGGGAATGGGAAAGCGCGTTCCCCGCCTGATCGTCGAGGCCAGCCAGAAGATGACCGAATGCCGCTCGGCAGTCCCGGTCTGGATCATGCCGCTGGCGCGCGCGGTGGAAACCTTCGAGCCCACCACGCGCTTCGACGTGGTGATCACCGACGAGGCGAGCCAGGCCGACGTGATGGCGCTGATCCCCTTCTACATGGCGCGCCGGGTGGTGGTGGTGGGAGACCACGAGCAGGTGAGCCCGTCGGCGGTGGGTCAGGACATCGCCGTTGTTCAGCAGCTCATCGACGAGCACCTGGAAGACATCCCCAATTCGGTGCTCTACGACGGGCAGATCTCCGTCTATGATCTGGCGCGGCAGTCGTTCGGAGGCGCGATTTGCCTCACCGAGCACTTCCGCTGCGTCCCCGAGATCATCGAGTTCAGCAACCATCTCTGTTACGGAGGGAAAATCCGCCCTCTGCGAGACCCGAGCAAGGCGACGTTGAAGCCTCACGTCATCGCCCACCGCGTGGAGAACGGCCGCGCCATCAACGAGACCAACAAGGCGGAAGCGCTCGCCATCGCGTCGCTGATCCGGGCTGCCATCGATCAGCCCGAGTACAAGAACAAGAGCTTCGGGGTCGTCTCGCTCGTGGGAGACGATCAGGCGCTGGAGATTGAACGGCTCCTGCTGCACCACCTCCCGCCGGCGGAGTACGAGTCGCGCAGGGTGCTGTGCGGCAACGCGGCGCAGTTCCAGGGCGACGAACGCGACGTGATGTTCCTCTCGGTAGTGGACAGCGCCGCCGACGGCCCGCTCCGCCTCCGCAGCGAGCCGATGTTCAAGCAGCGCTTCAACGTGGCGGCCAGCCGAGCGCGCGATCAGATGTGGGTGGTCTACTCGCTCGACCCGGCCGACTTGAAGCCGAAGGACTTGCGTCGCCGGCTCGTCCAGCACGCCCAGGATCCGGAGGCGGTGAGGCTGCTGATCAAGCAGTCGGAGGACTCCTCGGAGACGGCGCTCGAGCACGAGGTGCACAACCGGCTCTTCGAGGCTGGCTACCGCGTCCTGCCGCACTGGCGGGTCGGCTACTACACGATCGATCTCGTCGTCGAGGGCGGAGGGCGCCGGCTGGCGATCGAGTGCGACGGCGACAAGCACGCGGCCCTCGAGCAGCTGCGCGAGGACATGGCGAGACAGGCCATCCTCGAGCGGCTCGGCTGGAGCTTCGTGCGCGTGCGGGGCAGCGAGTTCTTCCTCAATCCGGAGAAGGCGATGAAAACGGTGCTCGCGCGGTTGAGCGAGCTGAAGATCCGGCCCGAAGGCGGGAACGCAGAGGCGCCGCCGAATGGGAAGGACGTCCTCGAGCGGGTCATCCGCCGCGCGGCGGAGTACCGGCAGCACTGGTTGAGCGTAGCCAAAGCGCAGCTGACGCGGGCGGGGAACGGGGTACCGGAGCGCACGCGCAAGGCGTTGCGGGCTACGAAGAAGAAGCGAAAGCCGTCGGCGCGAAAATAGCCGCCATGCTGATGTGGGTATCCCGTCTAGTGGTTCTCGTCGCGGGCGTGTTCAGCGCGCGAGCGTATGCGCGGGATTTCGTGCGCGAGTACATCCGGGAGCTGGTGCGGGAGCGATTGCGAACGGGTCTGGTGATCACCGCAACGCAGTTCGGTCTGTTGGCTGTCACCGCGTTCGCCGCGCACCGGCTGGGCGATCCACTCGGCGGACGGCTTCTCGGGTCGGCCCTCGTCTGGATTCTCATTGCGTACAATGTCAATCGTTTCTTCACGAAGACCGTTCCGGACATCGCCGAAGCCCGCAAGCACCTCTCGGGGCCATGGGGATCTGTCGTCCGGGGGTTGCTCGGAATCTCGGTCGCGAAAGAGCTGGTGGAGATGGAGCTGTTCGTTCTCGCCGTCTGTCTCGTCCTGGGGCTGTATGTGCGATTCGAGGTGAGCAGCACTTTCCACCTGCTCGGACCGTGGCGCGAGCTGCTCGCGATTCGACGATAGTGGTGACGACCGCGACGCATCCGACGCCAGCGCGTCCTCTTCGTCGCGCCCGGTTTCTCGAGCGCGTCTGCGAATGGCTCGAGAACCTCGCTTGACATGGCAGCCGCCCTTTTTACCTGGGCGGCATGTCGTTCTTCCGCGCTTGCGTCTGTTGTCGCCCCGGCCTCGAGCCGGTGCGCGTGCGGGCCTGAGAGCGACCTGATCCAAATCGCCTGAGCTCCCCATCGCCCCGGCCGTCGGTGTGGCGGATTCCGCATCCGCATCCCCGTTCGGCGCCCGCGCGGCGCAAAGGGCGCGGCTGCGCGCCGAGCTGCGCGCGAGCGGCGTCCCTCTCGTCGAGCTGCGGGGCGGCAACGATGCGCGCGACCCGGTCCAAGCCGCGCTCGCGGAGCTGAGCAGCCTGGGGCGCGCTGCCGCGTCGCGCGCCGGAATGAGAGGCGCTGAGGAGCCTCCCAAACAATTGTCCCGTTTCTGCCGCAACGCGTGTCTTCCACGGACAAGGGAGGAACCCGGGCTCTAGCCATGCGCACCCTCCTTCTCGTCTCTCTGCTTCTCGCTTCCTGCGGCAATTCGCTGGTCGATCACCTCGGCGTGACGACTGCGCAGACGAGCTGCCCGACCGAGAGCGTCGATGCGTGCGGGACGACCTGCGCGCAGTGTCCTGTCGCGCCCGAGAACGGGACGGCGGAATGCCTGAACCACGCCTGTAGTTACCGATGCAGCGCGCCCTACCTCAAATGCGAAGAGGGCTGCTGCCTCGCGAGCGCCGTCGCAGCGGGCGGCGATACCAGCTGCGCTTTGCTGCAGGGCGCGGTGCGATGCTGGGGCGCACAGCTCGGCTCGAACGCGCTGACTTCGCCGGCGCCCGTCCAGATCGGAGGCCTTGCCTCGGTCTCGGCGCTGGCGGTGGGCCGCAGACACGCTTGCGCGATCACCGCGGGCAGCGTCCGGTGCTGGGGTGACAACGAGGTGGGCCAACTCGGCCAGCAAACGCCCGCCTCAAGCGCGATACCGCTCGACGCGGTGGCGGGAGTTTCGGGCGCGATCGCGCTGGCGCTGGGCGATCGTCACAGCTGCGCGCGCACTGGAAGCGGCGTCGTCTGCTGGGGAGCGAACGAGCTCGGCCAACTCGGGGACGGCACGCAAGCGCCCCGCACCGGCGTGATCCATGTGGCTGGCACCTCGGACGCCACCGCCATCGCGGCGGGCCTCGCGCACACCTGCGCAGTCCTCGGAGGCGGGGTCAGCTGCTGGGGCGCAGGCGGCAGTGGGCAGATCGGCAACGGATCAATGAACGCAGCGGAGCCCAGTCCCGCGGCGGTGAAGTTCAGCAGCGGCTCGCCGGTAGCGAGCGCGGTCGCCGCCGGTCACAACCACAGCTGCGCGCTGCTCTCTTCCTCGTTGGCCTGCTGGGGACAGGCAGGCTTTGGCCAGCTCGGCGACGGTTCGACGAGCGATCGCGATCAAGCACGCCAAGTCAGTCTCTCCAACCCGACCGCCATCGCCGCCGGCCGTGCGCATAGCTGCGCCGTAGGGGGCGGAGCGCAAGACGTCTGGTGCTGGGGCGCGAACGACAGCGGCCAGCTCGGAACGGGTGACAACGTTGCTCAACCGCTGCCTTTTGAGATTTTGCTCTCGCAGGTGAACTCGCTGTCGTCCGGCGCCGACCATGTTTGCGCGCTTCAGTCATCAGGGGCGATCCTCTGCTGGGGGCGCAACGACAAGGGGCAGACCGGCAGCGGTTCGCCCAGCGCGTCCGTGCTGACGCCGACGGCCGTTTCGGGCCGCTGAGTCTGCCACCCTCGAAATTCATTGCTGGACCTGCGACAGCGCGCCGATGCTGGCAGGCGTGCCGGCGGCGATCACGAGGTAGCGCCTGGGTGCCGCGCCCTCCCCTTGGACGAGCTGGCGGATCGGCCCGACGGCGTTGACGATGGCAGCTCCAGCCGGATTGGCCATGAAGGCGGCGAGCGGCTCGAGGGGCCCGGCGCCCGCCGCGTCGGAGGAGAGCGCGAGCACGTAGGGCTTCCTGGGCTCGAGACCGGTGACCGCGGCTTGCAAGACCTGGGTCAGGCCCTGGTCGAACAGCGAGACGCGCGTCGCCGGCTTTCCGCCGGGCGGTCCGAGCACGAGGTACACCGCTTTGCTCGCGGTATCCAGCGGTTGAAGATTTTCGCTTCCCTCTCCCGCTGGCACGGCGTTCGGAACGTAGACGAGCGCCTGCGCCGCCTGGCCGATGGGGATGGTGGCGACGACTTTGTTCTCGAGCGTGTCGATCGCCGTCACCATGTCCCCGTTTTCGATGCCGACGTAGAGGCGCGTGCCGTCGCCGGACGGCCAGAGGCCGTGCGGCAGGTCGCCGACCGGGATCCGTGCGACTTGCGCGAAGGTGTCGGTGCGGAAGGCGAGGACCATGTTCAAGCCGCCTACGGTGACGTAAGCGAACTGGCCGCGCGCGTTGCGGACGATGCTTACGTGGTTGGTAATCGGGCCGGTGTCGAGCACCTTGAGCACGTTGAACGGCGGCTTCGCGGAAAACGCCATCGTCTTTCCAACATCCTTCAGCGTGAGCCAGACCTGATCTCCGTCTGGCGTGGCGGCGATGTTCGGGCAAAAGGGTGACTCCTGCTTCACCTTGCCGGCGATCTTGTGGTCGGCGACCGAGACCACGTCGGTCTCCGGGGTGAAGCTCGAGCACACGTAGCCGTACTTGCCGTCCGGCGAAAAGATCGTCATTCCCGGTCCGTTCGGCAGCTTGATGCGGGTTTTCTCGACGAACCTCTTGCCGTCGAGCACCGCGACGTAGTCCTCTCCGCGCACCGTCACCCAGACCTCCTTGCCGTCGGGCGTGAAGAACGCCTCGTGCGGCGAGCGGCCCACGTAGGTGACGTGCTTGACCGCATTGGTGGCCGTATCGATGAAGGTGACGGAGTTGGACCCGATCGAGACCACCGCGAGAGTCCGGTTGTCGGGCGAGAAGCCCAGACCGTGCACCAGCAGCTGGCCGCGGTAGAGAGGCGAGAGGTTTGCTGGTTGCGGATCGCCGAGCCGGATCACGCCCAGCAACCTGTTCGTCGACGGATCGATCACCGAGACGGTATTCGAGAACTGCTCGGCGGCGTAGACGCGGTCGCGGTTGCTCACCGGGATGTCCGGCGCGGCCGCAGGGCGCGGCACCTGGCCGGCGAAGGCGCGAGTGGCGAGGGCGGTGAGTGCGAGGAGTGTCGCGAGTGGGCGGGCCATGTCACTGCTCCCGGTGGGCGCCGGGGGCGGCCTGAACCTGCGTAGGCGCGGCGGCGCCGGGCGTCGGAGCGTCGCCGAGCACGAGGTGCATGACCTCGATCTCTTGCTGCTGCTCGACGATGATCTCCTGGGCCAGTCGCTTCAGGCGCTCATCCTTGCCGTAGCGCAACTCGGCCAGCGCCATGTCGATGGCGCCCTGGTGGTGCGGGATCATCATGCGGGCGAAGTCCCGATCCGCATCGCCGGTGAAGGGGACTTCCATCGCCGCATGCATGCGCGCGACCGCATCGGCGGTCATCGCCCGAAAGCCGTCCGAGCGGGCGGCATGACCGTGGCGGTGTGGTGCGGTGCCGCCAGTCGCGACCAGGGCGAACGCCAGAAGCGCGAACGACAGGGACGAGCGGTCGGAGGTGGTCGGTCCAGCCTGAGAGGACATGTGCGTCTCCACGCAGACGCGAGGTCCGACGGGCCCGGGCTCTCCAAGAGCCCCTCCTCGAGCGTCCGGGGAACGGATATCACGCCAACGACGGAGATGCAGGATGTCGCCTTCTCGTCCGAGAAATCGTTGGCGAAGTTGATCCGCGCCGTCACCGTCAACCGTGCCGTCCGGGTTGGCTCCCGTGCATACGACCGGCGTACCGTCGGGCAGGATGCCGGAGCAGGGGAGGTTCTCCCCGAGCCGATCGCGGACGTTGGGGTTGTCGAAGTAGAAGACATCGTCCCCGAGGAGGTGCGTGAACACCGTGGCCGTCCCGTCAGCGCGAGCTGGCTCCATCTGGAAGATGCCGCCAGTGGCGCAGTCCTTCACTTGAATCTTCATCGAAAGTCCCGGGCCCCGTGCGCGAGATGACGAGCGACGCGCAGAGAGAACCCGCCGCCGTCGCACCCGGCCGAGGAGGCGGCAAAGGCCCACCCGGCATCAAGGCGATCAACGACGCGGCGACCACCGCAGCCGCCACAACTTTTTTTCGCAGGACTACCGCCGCAGCGCGCGCGCAATGGGGGGCAGGTCGCGTCGGCGCCAGACGAGCAGGGCGATGGCGAGCACGGCATAGGCCGCCGAGAAGCCCAGACGCACGGCTGGCTGCGGGAAAGGAAACTGCGCCGCGAAGAGCACGAGCAGGGCAACTGCTTCGAAGACCGAGAGCCGAAGATCGACAAGGACGGCAAAGCCCAAGAGCGTCTGCGTTGCGGTGAGGATGAATTCCTCGGTCTGGCGCGCGTCGAGGATGATGCCGGCCGCGGAACCGCTCCCGATCACGAAGGCCACCGGCAGGCTGCCCACCAGCAGCGTCCATTGGTTCACCTTCGAGGAGAGGAGCGTCCCCAACGCGGCGTCGTCGTGACCCCTCAGCGCCAGCACCCCCGCCACGATCAACTCCGGCGCCTCGGAAGCGAGAGGGGCAAGCCATTGCACGAGGAGGAACCGCCCGCCAGAGGTAGACGGCGAAGACGCCGAGCAAGACCACGGCATCGTACCAGGCCAGTCGCCTCGTGAACGGGATGATCAGCGAGTACAGGCTCGCAGCGCCGAGGAACGCCAGGTCCAGCCGGCGCCCCTCTCCGAGCCGCACCCCCCGCGGCTTCTCGCCGCGCCTCCGCATTCCCCAGGCGAAGAGAAGCACCACGAAGGGCCAGCCCAGCCCCAGGAGCAGCCGGTTGCTGCCGGTCATGTTTGCGGCCGCATACTGAGCGTTGGCCGGAACGTATCCGGCGCTCCAGGCGAAGTAGAGGTCCACTGCGTACTCAGGCAGGACTGCGATGACCGCGAGGATCGCGGTAGCGAGGCTGCCAGAGATGTCGCGGTGCGCAGTCTCGGCAGCCCACACCAGGAGGAACGCCGACGCGACCACCGCGCCCCCAAACACCGCGATGGCAACAATCGGTTGAAGGTGCGCGCCCGCGATTCGCGGCCCCAGCCCGGGCAGCGCAATCGCCAACACCAGAGCGAGTTTCCACCATCGCGACATCCCGTCCTCGTTCTTCCTGGGCCGGGACGCCTCTACGGCAGGCAGGAGTCTCCGGCCAGGAAAATCCTGGTCCGAAGGTCTCGTTCGCCCGCGAAATCGGGTGGGGGACCGGGCCGAAGCCGGTGTGTCGATCTCCCCGGCGCCGCTGTCTCGCGGCGCGAACTACTCCCCTTCCGAGGGGGAGATATGACGGGCAGACAAGGCACTGTCAACGAGATCCACCCTGCCCTCGCGTCTGCCGGCTGCGTGCAGCTTGCGCAGAAGGCGCTCCAGGGATGACTGATCAGGTATCGACGGAAGAGATGCGCCGGAGGACGCGGGCTACGATGCGGTTCGGGGAGGCGGGGCCGATTCCCCGTAGCTATCGCGCCTCGGCCGGACGCGTCGCTCCCGCCCGTTCGGTCACCGGCGCGGTCAGCCGCGCCAGGCAGAACGCAGAGATCGCCATCACCACGTCGCGCACCGCGATGTCGTAGTAGCCGGCGATCAGCAGATCGAGCGCGATGCCGATCAGCCAGATCCCGACGATCCAGGCGAACACCTTGGTCCAGGGCGTGAAGAGGACGCCGATGCCCGCGACGATCTCGATGACGCCGACGAGCTTCATGAAGCCGTGCGGGGGCACCATCTGCGCGATGAAAGGCGCCAGGTACTTCGACCAGTCGACCAGCAGGTTGGTGAACTTGTCGAGGCCGGCGACGATCGGGACCAGGCCGAACACGAGCCGTAGCGTCAGCCAGACCGTGTCGGTAATGTTCGAATCATGAATTGGAACAGGCTTGTTCATATATACCTCCTATACCTTGACGCTGTGCCCGCCAGCGGGGCCGTGGAAGGCTCCTGCCCCGCAGGCGCGGCGGCGAGCGCCGTGCTCATCCGCCGGGGAGGGGCCCGCCGAGCGCTCCGATCCGGAGGATAAACAGCCGTCCGGAATCACCCGCACTCAGGGGCGTTCCGCGGTTGTCCATACTGGACGCGGGCGTTTCCATGCGGGAAATAGGTCGGCATGGCCTTCGATTCGCTCGACCTGCACCTCGCCGACGTCAACACATTCCTGGTCGTGCAGCGGCTCGGCTCGGTGACCGCCGCGGCGCGACAATTGGGCGTCACACCCTCGCAAGTCAGCAAAGCGATGACGAGGCTCGAGGCGCACCTTGGCTCGGCGCTCTTCACCCGCAGCGCGCGTGGCGTGGCGCTCACCGACCCAGGGCGCCGGCTCCTGCCGCGACTCGATGACTTGGTGACACGACTGCGGTCGCTGCGCCGCGACGACGAGCCCGCCTCGCTGCTGACGATCTCCGCGCCTTCCTACATCAATGCGTACGTGTTGCCCGCCATCGCACGCGCCGTTCCCGAAAGGCGCGTGCGGGGACTGGAAATGCCCCCGTCGCTCGTGCGCACCTTTGCGGCTGCGAATCTGTTCGACGCAACGGTGCTCTTGGGGAGGCCGCGGCTTCCGGAGACATGGGCGATCACCGAAGTCGGGTCGTGCCGCAAGACGGTGTTTGCGTCGCCCGCTCTGGCGCAGCGGCTCGGGTCGCAACCCGTCTCTGTCGGGAAGCTCCGCGACGTTCCGTTCATCAGCCCCGTCTACAACATCAATGGCCAGTTCGTTCCGGTGGACGACGACTGTCCGCTGCCAGTCGGAGCGCGGCGCGCCGGTCACGAAGTCCAGACCATCGCCATGGCGTTCGAGTTGGCGGCTCACACGGACCAACTCGTCTTCGGGCCTGCGTTCGCGGCGCTGCACCACGTCGCCCGCGGCGCGGTCACCGAGGTGCGTGTCCGCGGCTGGGCCTCGCGCGACCCGGTGGTTCTGGCGTGCAACGTCGATCGCATGCTGGCGCGACTGCAATCGGCGCTCATCCGCAGCCTGCGAGCGGCATTTGCCGAGTTGGAGCGACGGAGCGGCCGCACATCGCTCGCAGCGCTCACGCGAAGAGCGCGGCAGAGCGCCTCGCAAGCTTGATTGGGAAACGCTTGTTTCCGATCTGGAAACGCTAACCGGGCAGGATCTCCCTTGCATCTTCGCGGTCGGCTGTCAATCGTCCAACAATTCGGGGAAGTGGAGGAAATTCATGGTCACCGCTCGGTTATTTGCCTTCGCCTCCGCAGTCATTCTTGCAGCCGCGTGCGGGTCGTCGGGCCCGGCCACCAGCTTCTCGACGACGCTGGCCGGCGCAAATGAGGTGCCGCCGACCACTTCGACGGCCACCGGAACCGCGACGTTCACGCTGAGCGGCACCACGGTGAATTACACGGTCACCTACAGCAGCCTGTCCGGACCTCCAACCGCCTCGCACATGCATGTCGGCGCTTCGACTGTCTCAGGTCCGGTGGTCGTGCCCTTCAGCGGCCTGCCCACCACCGCTTCGGGGACGTTCAGCGGTTCGTTCACGCAGGCGGACATCAAGGCGCAGACCAGTCCCGTGATCAATACGCTCGACGACTTGCTCGCCCAGATGCGCGCCGGCAACACGTACGCGAACATCCACACCACCGCGCACGGCGGCGGCGAGATCCGCGGGCAGATCGCGGGTCACTAGGCGGTCAAGGCAAGGGCCCGCCCGGGCTACTTCTCCAGCAGCTTCTTCAGCCCCTCGAGCATTCCCTTCCAGTTCTGCTGCGAGTGCTCGCGCGCCTCCTCAGTGGCGTTGTTGTCCTGGGAGAGCGCGACGCGGGTCTGGCCGCGCGCCTCGGTCAGCTCCAGGGTCACCGTATGGTGGTTCTCGGGCGTGTCGGGGAGTCCGGACAGCGGGCTGAAATGGCTGTACTGCAGCTTCCGCCGCGGCTCGACCTTCAGGATCCTGCCTTTGTCCTGGTAGCGCTTGCCCTTCCACTCGCCCGTCCAGGTGATCGGGCTGCCTTCCTGGAAATCGGAGACGACTGCGGCTCCGAACATGTACTGGCGGATCAGGTCCGGCTTCACCAGCGCGTCCCATACCTTGGCGGCGGGCGCGGCGATGTCGATCGAGGCCTTGGCGATCAGGTTCGGCATGCAGGGCTCCTTCCAGGGGCCAAAGTTAGATCAGTCCGCGCGCGGCGCCTACCTGCTCGGCTGGTTTTTCTGGATGCGCTGACGTCTCTCTGCGGAACAACTGGGTGGGCGGGTCGGCGAGGGAATCTTTGCTCACGGTATCGAAGGCGGTTAGGCTCAAGTAGTGCTGCGGCGTGTAATTTCTGCCATCGTACTCGCCTCACTGGCGGCTGCCCCGGTCGTGGCACGCACGCGTTTCGTGTGCCGGTACACCGGAATCGAAATCACGGACTGCGCTGAACAGCGGGCCGCGCCCACCCCGGAACTGCAGGCCGAGGGGTGCTGCGACCGGCAGTTGACGCCTGGCGCGAGCGCGATGCTGAGGCCGTCGCACGAGGAGATCCAGCCGCCGACGGTGGCTGCGCTGACCGCACCCGTTCTAGTCGAGGATGCATTGCGG